>Ga0209098_1000021_pt1 | contig 161390 bp, 113 predicted proteins | sample AD_JPNHW1_MetaG_FD_184429 | JGI IMG/M metagenome (GOLD analysis project Ga0209098, IMG submission 184429) | Active sludge microbial communities of municipal wastewater-treating anaerobic digesters from Japan - AD_JPNHW1_MetaG (SPAdes) (version 2) | ecosystem: Engineered > Bioreactor >... | reverse complement strand
TAAACTCTCCTTTAATGTTAGATAAGTTAAGAGCGTTAATTTGTCCCTCAAAATCTAGGCTTTGCTTTTTCTGCTCGGTAGTGTCAATTGCTAAAAAAAGAATCTTATCAACCCCACCAAATTGATTTCTTACACAAGTGTAAGTTGCGATAGTCCATAAATCTTTACCACTACGGGTAACATGTTTCATATCGCCCTCAAAATGCTTTCCTCCCTTTGCAAGGCTATTCCATATATCATCAAACCAAACCCTATCCTTCTTATTAATGAACATAGTAATATGCTTTCCTTCAACCTCACCATTACTTGTATATTCAAGTTTGCTCAAAAAGCGAGTATTGGCATAAAGCAATATTCCATTAATATCATACTCTGCTCGAATGAGGGTATGGTTAACAGAATTTGTAAAGCTAATAAACTTTTCACCCTGACGAGCCGCCTCTTCTTGAGTAGCTTGAAGCTCTTCCATATTTTGGCGCATCTGCTCTTCTTGGAGTGATAAGGTTTCGGCCTGTTGGCGTGATTCTGAAAGGAGTTTTGATGTTCTTAAATTGATCTTTACTGTTGCAATAGTAGTTGCAATGCTTTCAGCAACCTTTTCAACAAAATCAATTTGATACTTTTCAAAAAAGTTAAATGAAGCAATTTCAAGTACTCCATGTATTTCTTCCCTCACCTTAAGCGGAACAAGTAATAAACATCTTGGATTTGCTTTTCCCAATCCTGATGTTATATTTAAATAGCTATCAGGTATTTTTTTAAGATATAATGTTTCACTTTCAAGTACGCATGTTCCAACTAAACCTTCACCCCACTCAACTCTTTGGTCGGCATATTTTCGACGTTCATATGCATAACAAGCTGTTTGAAGAAAATGCTTATCTCCAGGATCTTGGTCTTCAATAATGTAAAAACCTCCTTGATTTGCATCTATATACTTTACCAAGTTACTAATTACCTGATAGGAAAGTTCTTCAATATTATCATTATCCGAACGAAGTATTTCACCAAATTTTGCTAGACCTTCGGCAACCCAGTTTCTTTGCTGATCCTCATTTCTCCTCGCTTGCTCATCGAGTTTGCTTGATTTTAGGTTATCGCGAAGATTAACTATTGATTTACCAAGTACATCTGATTCGTCAGGGTTATATTCAGCATCAATTTCATCATTCCTTAACCTTTCAACAAAACGATAAAGTTTTCGCTGACGCGATTGTTCGAGCTCAAGGCTATTTGTCAGATCGGTTTTAAAAATAGAAATGTACTTAGCTATGAAATAAGCAATTACTGCAAAAAATATAGGGATAATATCTAATAAAAAAAGTACGGGAGTAATTCTGTGTAACTCTGCGATTCCTGAAAAAGAAAAAGCCTCGTGGTAGATTAAAGCTTCAACAAAAAAAACGAAAAATAGTAAAATGAACCCAAAAGCAAAACTCAAAAGGGTATACTTATATACAAAGGGTTTTGAATATTTACGATCCATATTAGTCGAAAATTTGACTAAAAATAGATATTTTTTAATTCTAACAGAGCGTAATCAAGGTTTTTTTTAAAGATTAATTCTTTATAGTAAGTCCTCATAATACATTAAAAACGTTTAAATAAATTCTATTAAGGCTTTATAACATAAGATGCAATGCCATCGAGAGGAAGAATCTTATCAGCAGCCCCAAGTTTTATTGCCTCCTTGGGCATTCCAAATACGACACAACTTTTCTCATCTTGAGCTACTGTTTTTGCGCCAGCATCCTTCATTTCAAGCAAACCACGTGCACCATCATCGCCCATACCTGTCATTATTACGCCAATGGCATTAGCACCAGCATATCTAGCAGTGCTACGGAAAAGCACATCTACAGAAGGACGATGCCTGTTAACAAGGGGACCCTCCTTTACTTCAACGTAATATCGGGCTCCGCTTCGCTTAAGTAATGTATGATAATTGCCAGGGGCAATAAGTGCTTGTCCGGGTAAAACACTATCCCCATCGGCAGCTTCTTTGACTGTGATTTTGCAGATTTCGTTCAACCTATTTGCAAATGATGTGGTAAACTTCTCGGGCATGTGTTGTACTATAACAACCCCAGGACAATCAATAGGTAATGCTTGAAGAAAAACAGTAAGCGCCTCTGTTCCTCCAGTTGAAGCACCTACAGCAATTACAATCTCAGTAGTTTTAATCATACTTTGACCAAGGGGTGTAGGCGGAAGTATTACATCAGCTGAATATTTTGGTTGAACTTGAAGTGTTTCAGGCATCCTAATTGGTTTTACCACATTAGATACAGGTGGTATAATTACTTCTGGTGATTGTTTGGGTTGCGTTTGTTGAATCTCAGGTAGTTTCCTACGCTTTATTTGAGCCTGAGCAGCTGCTTTGATTGCATCACAAATTCTAATCTGCGATTCCTCTATGAATTGCTTTGTATTCATTTGAGGTTTTGTAATAATTTCAACGGCCCCGTATTCCAACGCTTTTAACCCAGTTTGGGTTCCAATATCGGTTAAACTCGAAATTATTACAACAGGTATTGGGTGCTGCGACATGATCTTTTTAAGAAATGTCAAACCATCCATTCTAGGCATTTCTACATCAAGAGTAATAACATCGGGGACTTGCTCGGAAATTTTTTTTGCTGCAAAGAAGGGATCAGAAGCAGTTCCCATTACTTCAAGTTCAGGATCTCCTGAAATTATTTGAGATAACGTTTGACGAACTACAGCTGAATCGTCAACAACTAATACCTTTATCCTTTCCGACATTTTTTTGAAGTGAACATTTAAAGTTTAACATTTCTTTCAATAAACTTATGCTTTACCTCTCCTGTATTTGTTGTGTATTGAATTTTTCGACCAAATTTTCCTCCAACACTCTGGGCTACTATTGGGATGTTATACATTTCAAGCATCTCCAATGCAATTTTAATATTGCGCTCACCAATATTAAACTGCTTAATTGTAGTATCTATAACCTCTCCTCCTCCAAATACTTTAGCAACTAAGTTAGTCTTTTTAGAACCTTGCTGGTACATCTTTTCAACTAATTTTTCAATTGCAATATTGCCATACTTTGGGCTAGCCAACCCTTCACCATTCCATAACGGGAGCATATAATGGTTTATACCACCTATCTTAAGAATTGGATCATAAAGGCAAACTGCAACACATGATCCAAGTATTGTTGTAACTACTGATGGTGCATTGCTAACAAATAATGTAGATGGGTATAGAAAGTGTTGTTGGTTTAGATCCATTTAACTTTGTCTAAAACTTATCAGAATCATTAAAAAAGGCTTCATTTGCGTCGGAGGCAAACCCTTCGGATTGTTCTTCTGACTCGGGAATAACAAGGGTAAAACAAGCCCCTTCCCCAATCTCACTTTCAATCTCAATTTGACCTTTAAGCATATCTATAATCGCTTTTGAAACCGATAAACCCAAACCATGCCCACGATTTAATGAATTGATTCCAGAATCAAGACGATTAAACCTATCAAAAATTATTGCATGATTCTCCTTCGAAATTCCTATTCCATAATCTTTAACACTTATATGAAGGTTGTTGTTTTCAGTTTGCCAAACTTTAATTTCAACGCTGTTATCTTCATAGCTAAAATTGATTGCATTTCTTAGTAAATTAGATAGAATAAGCTTTAGTTTTTCGGGATCTGTTTTAAATACAAAACTTTCATCAACCTTATGTATTAAAGAGTACTGTGATTTAATATTTATGCGTTTTTTTCTAGCCTCATACTTAAATGAATCAATTACACTTTCAACAAGGTTTTGAATATCACAGGTAAATATTTCAGGGTAAATTTCACCAGCTTCTATTTTTGCAGCGACAAAAATATTTCGGAACTGAAAATCTAGGCTAAAGGCTTCAGCATGTATTAAAGCAACCATTGAGAATACCCGCTTCCAATTCTCCTTATCAACTGAAAGTATTGCTTTTGAAAGCCCAAGTATTGAGGTAAACGGGTTTATTATTTCATTGGTAATATTTGATACAAAATGGCTTTTAAGTGATTCCGACTCCTCGAGTTTTTTATTAACCAATATCAGCTCTTCGTTAAGAGATTTAAGCTCTTCAAGTGCTTTCTTGTTTTGCTCAAATCTAAATTTCAATTCAGCCAATAATTCACTGTCGGTTAATTTTTCTTTTTTGCTCATATTATAGGTTTATTATAACTCAGTGAAACATTCATATAATTAATTTTATATCTTTTGGTAGATAGTTGGTTTTATTTGCTTTAAAGGAACATTCATATTTAAAATTGACTCGGAATGGCCCAAGAAAAAGTACCCACCAGTTGAAAGTTTAGTGCATAATTTATTAATAACACTTTCTTGTGTTTCACGATCAAAATAGATTAATACGTTTCTACAAAATATCACATCAAAGCTTTCATTAATTAAATAGCTATTATCCATAAAGTTTAATCTCTCAAACCTCAATTTACTCCTTAGCAGAGGTCCCATTTTCACAGTGGGATTCTGTCGATCCTTACTTTTTAGAAAATATTTTTTTTTCAATTCAAGCGGTACGCCTATAACTTTATCTTCTTTGTAAACCGCATCAATTGCGTTTTGAAGGATACGCGTAGAAATATCTGTTCCAAGTATTGAGAAATCAAAACCTGGATGACTCTCGAAAAACTCGAACAAAACAATTGCAATGGTATATGGCTCCTCTCCACTAGAGCAACCTGCACTCCAAATTTTAAAATGTTTTTTCAGCTTTGAGTCACTATAATAAGCAGGAAGTACTGTAGATGATAGGAAGTCAAAATGAACAGGTTCTCTAAAAAAGTCTGTTTTGTTTGTGCTTACCACATCTAGCATGTGGATTATTTCATTATTAAGTCCCTCTTTACTGAATACATAATTACAGTACTCTTTAAAAGTTGTCATCCGTAGCTCTTTAAGTCGTTTTTGGAGACGACTTTGTAGCATGATCCTTTTTACGGGTGGCATTTTTATACCACTTTCGCGATATATAAAACTACTTAGCTTAGCAAAATCCTCTTGGCTGAGTTCTGCTCTGAAAATATCATTTAGTAATGGATCAACCATTTAAGTACGGTATTATTAAACCCAAAATGTTTCCTAAAAACTATACTGAACAACTACAAGAAACCTATAGTTATCTGATATCTTTGTATTAGTAACTTTACCTTTATCTAAATTGTTGATTTTTCCATAAGCAGCTGCTGTATACTCAAGCTCAGTTGATATCTGAAAGCGGTCATTCACATAGGTTAAAACAGGTGATATCCTATATAAATAAGCAATATCCATACCTCTTGCGTAAATCCTCTCCTTTGGGCTCACAAAATTGTCGTTTGTTCCAAGATTTTTTGCATAGCCTACAAATAAACCTACTTGAAACTCTTTTCCGTAAGTTATATTACCAAATAGGAAAAAGTGATTAGTAGGTGTATATGTTTCTTTACCCGATAAACTATCTAAGGTTTTAACAGCATATCCTCCAAGCATTAGGTGTTCGAACAAGTTCTGACCTAACATTCCTTTTGCTTTAATAGTAAGCTTACTAGCTTGGTATTTAGCATAAAGCATATAGGTGTAAGAATTTATCCGTTCTGTTGTAATATACTTTCTATCAGGGTAATCAATTGATGTAACAAATTGTCTGGGTCTCAACGATTTAAAGTCAAAAGCACCACCTATTGTTATTGGCCCATTAACAAGTTGAAGAGTTGTATTAAGGTTAGGGACAAGTCCGTTGCGTAAGTAAGTAGAGGAATACTGTCCTGGGTCTGCTATGGGTCCACTACTTTTACTATCACTCTGGTTTATTGCTGATAATGATAGTGTTAATCCTTCAACTAGTTTTTGCTGATATGTTATCTGTGGGCTACGGTTGAAGCTTTGAAATGGAGCTCCTGTATTCAAACTAGCAACAGATGGGAATACATCTTGAGCAAACAAAGGGTGCCAAGTTAAACCAAAAAGCAATGAACTTCTCTCCCATTGAAGTTTAGTATAAGCATGTCGAAGCCTGAGTGCAACAATTGTACTTGTTCCAGATGTGCTTAAACCAGTAAAATCTACTTCTACTAAAATTGATGATTTAGCTTTAAATAGATCGGGCATTTTAATATTGGTCCGTAACCTTGTAGCCATAGCTAAAAAGTTAACGTTGGGCTCAGCATTGATGTCTTTTCCGTTATAATCATAATCAGGGCCTTTGGGATACAAAAGGAACAAACCATCCACAGCATCAACAACTTGACGGGAATCCAACCAATAGTCGGCTCTAAAAAAGCCGCTAAATTCGGCTTTTACTTTGCTTACCTTAATTGAATCTGAAGTTAAAGCGTTAACATTTAAGTATATGATTATAGCAAGAAGTGTTACAAAAGATTTTTTCATAATGGCTAATTAGGTCAAAATAAATTTATTTAACAGCTCTAATGTAGAGCAATCAACTCAGATTCAAAACAATGAAAAGTAAGCGTTTAATCGATTTCTACTATAGTAGCGGTATTTTCTGATTCTTTGGTTTTATCCTGCATGCTTGTTAGTTCATCGCTTGAGAAAACAGCGTCCATATTGAGTATCATGATAAACTTATCATCAATATTTACCACCCCCTCAATAAATTCGGATCTATACTTACTGCCAATGCTCGGAGCTGGCATAATTTGATTATCCTCGAATTCCAAAACCGCTTGAACCGAATCAACAAGTGCTCCAACATGGATAGATTCTCCATCCATATCAACATCTAATACAATTATACAAGTATTGGTTGTGTATTCGGTTGCTGTCATCCCAAACTTAATCCGTGTATCGATTACAGGAAGTACTGTTCCCCTAAGGTTAATTACACCCTTCATGTAATCTGGAGCTTTTGGAACTTCAGTAATTTTGGTCATTTCAAGAATATTAAGAACCTTGCCAACATGAGCAGCAAATTCTTCATCTCCAAGTTTGAAAGATAAATAAGAGTTAATTTTTGAAAGATTCTCCTTATTCATGGTTATTCCTCCTTAAAATAGTTAATGTCTGCCATTCCTTTTGTTTGCCTTCCCTTAAAATCCTGAATACGTGCAAATAGTTTAATAATCTTATTAGTATCTAGAACAAGTGCAATTGAGCCATCGCCTAGAATTGTTGCACCAGATATAATTTCTTGTCGCTTGTAATGTTTACCTAATGGCTTAAGAACTGCCTGATACTCTCCTACAACATAATCAACAATTAATCCTACCCGTGTATCATCAAAATTAACAACGATTACTTGCTCAATTGCTTGTTTGCTTTCCTCTAATTCGAATTCCTTTCTAACATTAAAGAACGAAATCTGTTTGCCATCGAGTACCAAGATGTTATTATATGTATCAACAATTTTCGCTCTTTCAACTGCATAAATTTTATCAACAGCTGCTAGTGGTATTACATAATGAGTTTCATCAACCTTAACAAGTAACCCATCTATAATAGAAAGTGTAAGTGGTAGTTTGATGGTTATTGTAGTACCAATACCAACTTCTGATTCAAGTTCAACCTCTCCCCGAATATCTGCAATTTTTCTTTTAACTACATCCATTCCAACACCTCTTCCCGAAACATCGGTTACCTTTTTTGCGGTTGAGAATCCAGGTAAAAAAACAAGCTCAAGGATTTCCTTTGTCGATAATTTTTTATCGGGTGATATTATTCCTTTTACAATAGCTTTATCCCTTATTTTCTCGGGATCAATACCCGCTCCATCATCGCTAATCTCAATATGTACATTTGCTCCCGAGTAGTAAGCCTTTAATACAATTTTACCTTGTTTAGGTTTTCCTTTCTTAATACGCTCATGGGTATCTTCAATACCATGATCGAGGCTATTTCGAATAATGTGCATTAATGGGTCAGATAAGCTCTCAATAATTGTTTTATCCAATTCAGTTTCGGCCCCCTCGGTAATAAAAACAACATCCTTTTTAAGTTCACTCGATAAATCACGGACCAAACGTTGAAAGCGGGTTAGCATTGTTTCAATTGGAATGAGAACAATACTAAATGCAATATCCCTCAATTGTCGTGAAAGTTTCTGAACATTCTCAGCAATTCCAGTTAAGCCAGCCATACTGTTCTGCTCAGCAAAAAGTGATAACCGTGCTTGAGTTGTCACCAGTTCAGAAACAAGATTCATAAGGACATCAAGCTTCTCAGAGGAGACTCTAATGCTTGAAATCGAAGTATCTTTAACCCCAACTTTTTCACGTTTTAGAGACGCAGCTTTATCTTGTAAAGCCCTTTTCTTGGCTTCAGCAGCGGTTCTCATTGTTGAAGCAAATCCAATATCTTTCTGGACTTTTGCTATTCGTTCTAATTCAGTAACAAAGAATTCATTAATAAGCAAATCTTCTTCAAAAACTCTTTGAATCTCAATTTTTGATTCCCCTTCAACAAATATGAATACTTCACTTATACTGCTAATATCAGCATTTGAAACAAGAATAATTTCCCAGTAAGTGTAACATAACGAGGGATCAAGTTCATTTAGAAGTGGAATTTTATTTAGATGAGCAAAAACCTTTGCTTTCCCAAGTGAGTATATTTCGTCAATTAGGTAAAGTGGATTAGTTCCATTTTTAAAGATATCGCTAAAAGGCTCAAATCGAATGTAGTATGTAAACTCCTCCTTAACAGCTACAGCAGGTGCTTCCTGCTCAACAACTACCTCTTGGGCTTCAATATTTGGATTAATTAACTTTGATACTCTTGAAATTAATGAATTATGTAAGGTGATAAAATCTGGATCACTATAATTGGTTTCATCAAGTAGTAGCTTAAGATGATCAACCGATGCAAAGGTTACATCAAGCACATCTCGATTAACGCTTAGCTTTTTACTTCGGATCAGATCGTACACCGTTTCAAGGTCGTGGGTATAAGTATCTATGAGATCAAAACCAAACATACTGCTGTTCCCTTTCAGCGTATGCATCACACGGAAAACTTGCTGAATCAAACCCGAGTCGTTAGGGTTCTGTTCAAGCGCTAGTAGAGATTTTTCTAAGTTCTCTATTAGATCCGTTGCTTCCTCTATGAATTTCTTTTTAAAGTTATCCATTCTATTTACCGTATTACCTTATTTAATGCAGCAATTAGCTTTGCAGGTACAAAAGGTTTGATTATCCATCCTGTTGCACCCGCTTCTTTTGCCTCCATCTTTCGTGTAGCTTGGGATTCAGTAGTTAGAAAAAGAATTGGGATTCGCTGATAAGTAGGCATTTTACGTACCTCTTTGATCAGTTCAATTCCATCCATTTCAGGCATATGCAAATCGGTAATGATTAAATCAATCACTTTACCATCAAGATACTTTAAAGCATCCTTACCATCAACTGCAATTAAAACGTTGTAGCCTTCGTTTTCAAGAGTGAAACTGACAACCTCGCGAATACTTTCTGAGTCATCAACAATTAGAATTGTTTTTGCCATAACTATTCAATATGAGTATTATTTACTATTTATTAACTCTGAGAAGCCGGAACGTTCAAGCAATGACTTTTGCTCTTCAGTCAGCTTTATATCTAAATATATTTTTTTTGATTTTCTTTCAACCGTCCATTTAAATGAATAAAGAAGTTGAACCATGCCAAGATCGATATTTTCAACCTCTTCTAGTTGAACTCGAAAAACCTGAAACTTATCAAGGTTTTGCATCATTAAATGCTTTATTGCTGATACTTCATCAAGGGTTAAGCTGCCATTAAATACAATTTTTGCAACTTTAATCCCTTTCTCATTTGATGATGTTATTTTATACTGAGCATTTGTACTCTTTTCCATATCTTTTTATTCTAAAATAGTTCAACTTCATCTGTATCTTTAGATTTTTCATCATTAGCCGCATGATCATCTAAGTTACGGTTATCATCATCTTTAAGAATTACCCTATTATGTATATCGTGTTCCGTTTTCATTGTATAAAGCTTCTTCATTGTATTTAAATTCTCGGCTCGTTTAGAATCATCAAAATTTTTTCCTCTAAGCTGGTAGTGTATTTCGTTAAGTTCTAATATAATTTTATTGATGGTTTTTTCGAAAAGATCATAATAGTTAACCCGTTTTATCGATTCCTTAATTTCGCCAATAGTGCTAGTACTTTTAAGTACATTCTCGTCAAGTAGAAGATTAATCTGAACGCTTTTTTCTCTAAGCTTTGCAAGGATTGAGTTTATGCTTTTTATTGATGAGCTAATCAGCTTATTACTTACAAAAATCTCTTTACTTTGTACTAATCCAACTAAAAGTTCACTTTGAGTAATTCTTATTTCAGATAATGAAGCATTAATAATACTTTCAGAGTCATTTATATCAATATAAACAGATTCTATATGTTTTAGAGTGCTATATATATTCTGATCGCAATCAGAGCATGTTTGGAAGAAAGAAATTATACTTTTGGTTGATGAATTAAATTGCTTGCCTGTATGGAGTAGATCAACGATAGCTTGGTTTATTTTCTCAATCTTAATATTAAAAGGTTCAATCTGATTAATATAAAACTTGCTCCTATCAACGAATTCAGAAAGAATATGCTCAGAGTTAGTTAGTCTATTAAGCATTCCTGTAAGCTGTGCTTCTTCTGTATCATCGTTTGAGCTATTAAGCTTCATGCAAATTGTAGTAATTGCAAGCATATCATCACCAATTTCCAGAAACTTTTTGGTTATTTTTTCAATGGCTTGTTGATACTCTTTATTTGCTTTTACAAGTATAGCCGCTTGAAGGCTTGCTATATCCTTGATCTTCTGAAGAAGTTGGATTTCTTTTTCAACATCAGCACTATCAAACTCATAAAGTTGTTGCAGCTCATTCTGGATTGATTTATGGCTTTTCTGAATGTGCTCAATTTTCTGCCTTATTATATCCTGGTACTGGAGGTTTGTAATTATATCGGCAATACTTTGCGAGTTGTTCTCTGTTTTAGTTGTAAGTTCAGGAATTTGACACTTCACCTCCTCCTGCTTTTCAGCAAAAAAGATGATTCCGAAATGAATATTGTTAAGCAGAGAATCGAGTGCATTACTATTTCTACTATAAAATCCCTCAAAACTACTTGCAATTTGCGATATCTCTTTCTCTAAGTTAAAAATTAGATTTTCGCAAAATGTACAACCTTCCCTGTATTTATCAATGATTTCATCATTCTCAACAATAATACTTTCCCACTTCTCCTTTTCCTTATTAGATAGATTAAACTCACTAAGGTTGATATTTGCCAAGAGGAACCTAAGAGTAGATAGATTCTGCTTTAAGTTTTTTATTGGGATAAACAGCTGATCAAAATGTGATTGAACATTTTTAAGACCATTGCTTGTAACGTTTAGATTTCGGTGAAAAAGTCCTTGAAGTTTGTTTAGATCCTTATAAAGCTCCTGTAAATCTAAAAATAGTGTTTTATTGTTTTCCTCAGAAAGAAGTTTAAAAATCTCTTTAGCTCTGTCAGAAATTCCATTTGAATCGCTGTAGAATTTCTTAAAATCAGCGTAAAGATTCATAAAATCGTTTGAAGAACAGTTGTATAAATCAATGATTTGATCATCAATTTTGGAAAGTATAGATGATATTTCTTTAACAGAAATCTCATTTACGAATATTTTATCCTGTTTCTTCATTTAAAACTAATCTCGTACAATTTGAAAATTCAGATTCATAAACAAAGGCTATAGTAAAAAATCTTTAAGTTTAGATAGGAAGACAGGAATATCGATAGGTTTTGAGAAAAAACCAGCTGCTCCAAGATCCTTACAAAGCTCAATATTTTCTTTAGTATTTACGGCTGAAACAACAACAACAGGAATCTCTGAAGTTGAAAGGTTAGATTTTAACTTTTCAAGAATATCAAAACCACTAACCTGTGGCATTAGTAAATCTAATAGAATAATATCGGGTTTACTGTGTTCAATAATTGAAAAAGCCTCCTTTGCATTAATGGCTGTAAAAGTTTTATATCCCTCTTCTTGAAGTATTGCCTCAAGCAAAACTAAGTTTGTAGATGAGTCATCAACAATAAGTACAGAGTTTAAATTGCTATTATCCATTATAAAAGTTTTAAAATCAATCTTTTTATTTGTTCATGTTTATATATCAAACGTGTAAAATCAATTGCTTAAAATTTTGTCCATTTATCATACATCCCAAAATTATAACCGATTTATTTACCTAAGAAGTTTTTACTGTGGATATTGCTTGCTTTTAAAGGTGATTTTAATCACCTAAATATTATCAACACTTAACAATAAACAATTAACATCCGTTAATCATTCATATTCAGTACCTTAATTCAACAACCAGAAAGATATGTTGAATTCATATATTCTATATCCGATCAAACTGGATATAGAAATGAGAAAGAACGATTTCTACGATTGTTTTTTGTACAAAAAAAGTATTACTTAAACCAGCTTTTAATCTTGAGATTTATTAAATTTACAAAAACCTCACAACGATGGAAAACCCTATTTTATCAGCAAACGAGGATGTTATGAATTCTGTTCCATTAAATCATCTTCTGAGCGATTCTGAGCAAAATTTACTTAACCTAAACTCAAACATCGTTGAATTCTCAAAACGCGATACAATAATTAAACAGAATTCAAGGGCATCTCATATACTTTACATAAACTCTGGATTAGTCAAATTATCGAAAGAAATGCGTAAGGGAAAAAGTCTTATGCTTAACATTGAAGGAGCTGGTAAGTTTATAGGGTTAAACTCAGCATTTGGAAACGATACGTATCATTACTCAATTACAGCTATTGAATCAACAAAGGTATCATTTATTGACTCAAAGGTTTTTAAAGAGATTATTACTCATAATGGAAACCTGGGATTAGAGCTAATTTATCAAATTAGCCGGAACAATAATATAATGACAGATAGGCTTTCGAGTTTACTTTACAAACAACTACCCGGGAGAGTAGCTGATATTATTATTTATTTCTCAGAGGTTATCTATAAAAGTGAATCGTTTGTTTTTCCTTTAACGCGACAGGAACTTGCAGAATTAGCTGGAACAACGAAAGAAAGTATTATTAGAACCCTGTCTGAATTTAAGCACGATAAAATAATTGATATGGATCGAAATGCAATAACCGTATTAAGTCCAAAAATTATTAATACCCTTAGCCGACTAGGATAAAAATCATTATAACATCTTATTGCTTTTTTTATGGATTATCGAATACTAATTGTAGATGATATTTTTGTCAACCGATTGCTTTTAAAAGAGATTATTAAAAAATTCTCAAAGAATTGTTTTGAGGCACAAAACGGTAAAGAAGCCATTGAAATACTTCAACGTGAAGATTTGGATGTTATTTTAATGGACATTGAAATGCCTGTAATGAATGGATTAGAAACGACTAAGTACATAAGAGAAAAACTTTTTTCCCCAAAAAAGAATATACCAATTATTGCGCTTACTGCATACAACCCTGACCTATTCTTCAAAGATTACAAAGAAGCTGGATTTAATTTATTACTTGTTAAACCCTACAATATCGATTCACTGAAAAAAAACATTGAAGATGTATGTAGAAGATAGCTTATGTTTTCACTAGCTTTTACTATTTACATTAACAGCAATAAGTTCAAGTAATAAGTCTTTATTTATTGGCTTAGAAATAAATCCAATACAGCCAGCCTCAAAGCATTTGTTTTTATCTTCTTCAGAGGCATAAGCTGTTTGAGCGATGACCTTTAAATCAGATTTTTCAGATTTCATTTTAAAAGTTAATTCAAATCCATTTGTATCAGGCAATTTTAAATCCATAAGAACAAGGTCAATTTTACTATTTGATCTAAAAAGATCCATCGCAATTTTTCCATTCTCAGCACTTAAAATGTTAGCACCTGTATGTCTTAAAACTTCTTCTAAGTATTCCATATTGGACTTTGTATCCTCAACAATAAGAATTGTTTTTTCTTTGAAATTATAGGTTGGTTTATGTTCTATTCTTATGGTTTTATTACTAGTATTAGCTGGTTTATACGGAATGGTAAAGTAAAAAGTAGAACCAACCCCAACTTTGGATTCCACCCAAATTTTTCCATTAAATAGTTCAATAATCCCTTTGCAAATCGAAAGTCCGAGACCAGCCCCTCCATATTCACGGGTTAAATAAGCCTCATCAGCTTGCCTAAAGCGTTCAAAAATTAACCCTAATTTATCTTCAGGGATTCCGATTCCAGTATCTTGAATATAGAATAAAAGGGTTTGGGGGCTATCAAGTTTACAACCCAATTTTATTGATCCAGCAGCAGTAAACTTAAAAGCATTTTCAATTAAATTGATTAGAATTTGTTTAATTCTCTGAAAATCTGCTTTAATATTATTCTGTTCACTACTAAGCTCATTAGTTACTTTAAAATCAATTGGTTTTGAGTAAATCTCTTCGTTCTTTATCTTAAAAAAATCGTTAATTTCTAAAAGAATATTTTCAATATTACCAGAAGTTTCTACGATTCTGAGTGATCCTGATTCAATTCTTGAAATATCTAACAGATCATTTATTATATTAAGTAAATCTTTTGCTCTTTGACGAATAGTACTGGTAAACTTTTTTCGTTTTTCATAGGGTGCATCCTCCAAATCGAGTAGGTCGGCAAAGCCAACAATTGCATTCATTGGAGTTCTTATCTCATGCGACATGTTGGCTAAAAAAGAAGATTTTAAGCGGTCGCTCTCTTCTGCCTTCTGTTTTGCCTCCTCAAGAAATACGAGGTTTTCCATTAATGTTTCATTGGTTGCTCGAAGCTCCTCCTCCGTTGAAATAAGGTCATAGTTAATCATCCTTAACTTAATTTCTGCTTGTTTCTGTTCGCTTAAATCCTGAATGATTCCAAAAAGTTTAACAGGTTCACCCTTTTTATCATATTCAAACTCACCTAGTCCATTTAGGTATTGAACCTCCCCATCTGATTTATTTTTCCTAAAGTAAACATTAAACTTTTCGTGATAAAGAACAGATTCTCTAAAACATTTTATAATATTTTGCTTATCCTCATCTATTATACTACTAATTAACCCCTTATATGTTAAATTTTCATTCCCAGAATTTATTATTTCGGCTAAACTGGGAGATATTCTCAACCCCTTTCCCTTTATATCATAGTAGAATTCACCCATTTTTGCCATCTGCTGAGCCTTTAGGAGAATGTCTGTTTTTTCTTTTAAAACATTCTCCATCTGAACCCTTTCAGTAACTTCATCAATAAAAATTAAAATTGAGGGTTTATCAATCTCTTCAATATACTCTGTTGTAATCAAAACATTTCGCTCAAAAACATTATCACAACTACCCATATTTAGAATAGCCTCTACTTTATAAAGACTCTCATGGGTATCTAATGTATAGTTAATTGAATTTCTAAGAGCACATACTTTACAATCCAAGGAATGCCCACAACCTTCTGGATGTTCTGTTGAGTGTATACAATTTAATACATCCCCCCCTCTCAATCCTACAACTTGATTACTGCTTTTTTCAGTAAGGTTTAAACCTGTTTGGTTTACTTTAATGATTTTTAACTGCTCATCAACTAGTAGAATAATTATTGGTGCATTATTTAAAATCGAAAGCAAGTAAACTTCATTCTCATGTAACGATTTCTCAGTTTTTTTTCGCTCATTTATTTCTTTAATCAGGCTCTCATTGGTCCTCATTAGCTCTGAGGTTCGTTGCTTTACTTTAACCTCAAGCTCCTGATTATGTTTAATCAAATTTGCATGTAATGTAATATTATCGAGCTTAAGCGAAATGTTTTTTAAGTAATTCTCAAGCGAAAGTAAAATACTACTGAAATTAACTTCTGATGATTCGTAATCAATAAAAAGTAATGCTAAACGTCCTAAGGAACTTACTGAAAAAGGGACGAAAACAATTTTGACATTTTTGTGATTATTATCTTGCAAGTTCAACGATGAAAGCACTTCCTTTTTCTCTTCTTCATTTAGAAAATAATACTTATAATCATCAATATTTGTAAATGAAGGGTTGTGATTAATTGAGATTTGTTGAACGTTAAAATTATTCTGCGTTGAATAGGTTGATACTATGTTTAAAGTATCTAATTCGAATTTTAAGAATATTGAGAATGGAATATTTTTAAGAACACCAAATTTTTCTAAAACCTTATCGAGGTATTTTTTAACATCTAGGGAATCATCACTATACAAATTCAATGAATTTGCAAGCAAAAAATCTTCGAGGTTTTGAGACAGTATTTTATTTTCCTCTTCAAGTAAGCGAATTCTGGCTTTAATCGTATTCGACTTTTCGTCCAACATAAAATTTTGTATAAGTATTAAAATGAAAACCAGAATAATAAATTACTACTAATTTAATAAGAAATTGAATAATAATTTTGAAATTGAACTAATAAAATTAGCACGAAAAAATCGTGCTAATTTCTACCAATAGATTACACTTTTTTTACTATTTAGAAATGTTCGTACTCCTTATCATCTTTTTCTGATAAATTGATTTTAATACCCTTCCCTTTGCTTACTATAGGAGTTGGTTTTGGCTTATCGTGTTTTGGTTCAGAAGTTTTTTTCTTGCCAGTACTAGTACTTGTTGTTTTTGAATAAATATTTGCTTTTGAATTCTCTACTCGAAAGAATGATACTAAATCCTTGAGCTGTTCCGCTTGACTTGAAAGCTCTTCAGCACTTGTAGATAGCTCTTCGCTAGCCGCAGCATTCTGTTGTGTTACATTATTAAGTTGTTGTAATGCATTGTTTATTTGACTTGCACCATTTGTTTGCTCGTTACTTGCTGCGGATATTTCTTGAACCATTCTTGTAGTCCTCTCTAGATCTGGAAGAATTTCTGTTAGCTTTTTCCCTGCATTCTCGGCAATATTCAGATTTGTATCTGATAACGATACTATCTCATCAGCAGCAACTTTACTTCTTTCAGCAAGTTTTCTTACCTCAGCGGCAACAACGGCAAAACCTCTCCCATGCTCTCCTGCACGAGCCGCTTCAACTGCTGCATTAAGAGCAAGAATATTTGTTTGAAAGGCAATATCATTAATAATTTTAATTTTCTCAGTTATAACCCTGTTTGAATCAACTCCTTGGCTTGAACGGTTAGTAACCTCTTTCATACCGTCCATCACCAAAACCGATATTTTCTCGGTTTGATTTGCGTTTTGGCTATTTTGATCGATATTTGAAGTCATCTCCTCCATAGTTGAAGAAACCTCTTCAACACTTGATGCTTGTTCATTTGCTCCTTGTGAAAGCTCCTGCGAAGTACTACTAACCTGAATACTAGCAGCAGTAATACTTTCAGCACCATCTATCACATTGCTAATTATATCTCTAAGCTTTGCCGACATAGCATTTAAAGATTCAGCAAGTACACCAATCTCATCCTTTTGGTCAATATCAATTGTTACCAAAAGGTTACCTTCTGAAATTTCTTTAGCAAAGTTTACCCCTTTAACCAATGGTTTAGCAATTAATTTAATCAAAACAAAAATAAATATCACAGCTACCACTATAGCAATTACATTAAGCACTGTAGCCACAATCAATACTTGCTTGGTAGATGTGTCAAATAGTTTATCTGCTAAGTTGTTTTCAAGTTGAATAGAGTTAACGAGTTGTGACAATGGTTCATCAAGATCAATTATAAGCTGATCAAGCTTTGCATCAACGGCTCTAATACTTTCCCACGAAGCATCTTCTTTTAACAATGGAACCATTTCGCTTTCATAAACCTTTATAAACTCATTAACATGTTCTTGTCCCTTTCTAAATAGTTCCTTCTCAATATCAGTATCAATTATCTTTGATAAAGTTTCCAAATCGCTCATGGCATCTTTAACTACAATGTCCCATTCTTTTGCAGAAAATACTAAATCTCTATTAATTTCAGCATCAGCCACTACCCTATAGAGTTTATAACCCATGGCAGCAGACTCTTTAGCGTAAACAAGAGCTTGAGATCTCAAGTAACCTTCATCTTGAACTTTTGCAAGTCTATTTTGCTCAATTAATTGATATTGTGTGACAATAACAAATATTGCTATTACAATTGAAAAGCTAATTATTAGCTTAATTGAAATTTTTAGATTTTTCATGTTGATAATGTTATTTCGTAATTTCTTTTACTCTTTTACTAGAAAGGGTGTTCAAAGGATAGATAAAAAAATATCCCTGTATCGTATTTACCTTCCTGAACCGCTGTAGGCACTGCAATACCCGGAACAATTTGTAGATCCTTTATATCTATCGCATACCTAAATCCTGGACTAATTATGGTTTGATTAACCACCTCCATTTTATTTTTTGCATCTGGAACCCTAGAAATATTCTGGAGAACCTCAAACATTAAATTTAACTTTGGAGTTACCAACCATATTGTACTTAAGCCCAAGTTAACATTCGATTGAGTATTTTTCGATTCATTACCATCAATATCAACTGTTTTAACATTTGGTAAAAGTGTAAAACCTGCATTAGCATGCAATACCAACCCATTAGTGATACGCTTGCTCATTGGAATGTTTAGCTGATATCCAACAACACCATCACCCAAACCCTTATTTTCATTTCCTATTGGCAAAATGACTGAAATTCGAGGAGCAATTGTAATAAAATCGTCGTGTCCAGTAAGCTGATACCTATAGTTTATAAGAGCATCCGAAAAACCATTTACTTTGTTAGAATTTAACCACGAATAGCCTACCGTATAGCTTAATTGGTGTTTCTGATTAACAACAGGCCATTCCTGTGTAAAAGTGTACATAAAGTCCTTTGAAGGGCTAAATGTATAGTACCCATTACTAATATGTTGTACAATGCCATCCTCTTGGTTGTACGCCTCCTCAATAAAGTATGAGTTATCCTCAATTGCTTTTGTAAACTTTGAATGACCCTCTTCCTGCGCAAATGCAGAATATTGAGAAGCAAAAAGTAATATTGCTATAAGTCTGTAGTTCATTTATTTATCCTTTAAATTTTAATTAATAAACAAAAAAATAAAAAAATTAGAAATTAAGACTTTCTTCAATATAAAGCCTTCCTGAATAAACATCGTTAAGAGCTTTCTCTAGTGTATTAAATATGTTTGTTTTAAGAACAAATCCTTTAAAACCTGCTTCGATTATTTGAGTAAGAAAAACTTTCTCGATATGCATTGTAACCGCAATAATTTTTAAGTCAAAGTAATGCCAAGTGATCTTTTTTGTGGTATTGATACCATCTAATGGACCCATCATTATATCCATTAGAATAATATCCGCTTCACGAATAAATGATTGATCAATTTCTAGAAATTCCTCGCCACAAGAAGCTTCAGCAATAACTTGATGGTTAAGTTTTTGTTCAATAAAGAATTTTAGATTTGCACGAAACTCGTTATTATCATCAACTATAATTAGTTTCATTTTTTATGAATTTCTCACTAACAAAAATCGATGGAAATTATGGTTTTACTTTAAGTGTAAACCATAAAAAGTATTGGAGGAAACACTAAAAAAGTGTTAGTGTAAACCCTTAAGGAAATTAAGAACGATATATTATATCGAGACTATTTTATTCTTTATAGCAAAAAGAATAAGGCCAATCGTATTCTTTGTTTCAGTTTTTAAAATTAGCTTTGATCTATGGGCTTCAATAGTTTTCACGCTAAGGAAAAGTTTATTTGCAATTTCGGAAACCGATAAACCCTTACATAAAAGTTCAAGCACCTCAATTTCTCTATCAGTCAGGTCTAATTTAGCGTTCTTTACAAGCTCTCCAACTTTTTGATTATCTAGATCAATAATAATTTTTCGTAGCAATTCACTTGAAAAATAGCAAACACCCTGAGCCACAGATGAGATTGCATTTTCAAGCTCCAACTTCCCAGCTGTTTTAAGCACATACCCTTTTGCTCCAAGATTTATAAGTTTATGGTAATGATCCTGGTCGCCATGCATTGAAAGCACAAGCACATTAATATCTGGATATTCTTTTACAATATGCTCGGTAGCTTCCAAACCGTTCATAACAGGCATATCAATATCCATTATAACTACATCTGGTTTTAAAGTCTTTAAAATAGAAAGTAGAACAACTCCGTTTTCTGCCTCCGCAATTACTTCTCCAATATTCTCTTTCTCGATTAGCAATTTTAAACCCTCACGGAAAAGTGCATGATCATCAACAATAATAATCTTAGATTTACCACAACTCATAAAAAATAATGTATTAAATATCTATGAACTACTTACTGGAATTTCAATTTTCACCATCAATCCTTTCCCTATACTACTTTCGATATTTATTTTACCTTTCAGAGTGTTTACTCTTTGCTCAATATTTATCAAACCTAATCCTCTTCCACTACTTTTTACCTCATTAAGGTTAAATCCGTTTCCATTATCACTATAAACCAAATTTATTTGTTCAGATTTATCATTGTAATAAATACTAACCTCAGATTTTGTTGCATTTGCATATTTAAGAGTATTGTTTATGAGCTCTGTAGATACTCTATATAGTATTATCTCTACGTTTCTATCAAATCGTTTATCAGTATTAGATGTAAAATTGATATTAAGTTTTTGTGTTTGATTAATACTATCAGTAAACTGCTTAAGCGCAACAACTGCCCCGAAGCTGTTTAATGTTCTAGGACTTAGGTTATTTGATATTTCACGAATAGATTCAATTGCCTCATTAAGGTTTTTCTCCCCTTTTTCGATAATTGTATTCTTTTTGTCGGAATCAGTAACTTCGGAAAGCCATTGAAAGTAAAGTTTGACTGTTGAGAGTAACGGTCCTAGTCCATCGTGTAAGTCTCGTGAGAAACGGTTACGCTCTCTTTCTTCAGCTTCAATTATTGATGAAAGAATCCTCCGTTCGGCTTCTTTTTTTTCTGTAATATCTTCTAAAACTGCTATAAACCTAATTACCTCTCCTTTTTCATTTGTAATGGGAGAAATAATTGCATTTTCCCAGTAAATATCTCCATTCTTCTTTTTATTGCATAGCTCACCTTTCCACTCTTCACCTGAAGTAATTGTATTCCATAAATTATCATATATTTCTTTCGGGTTTCCTGAATATAGTTTTCTTTGACTTACCCCAATTACTTCGGTAATAGCATAACCGGAGACTTCGGAGAATTTAGGATTAACATATTCAATATTCCCGTTAATGTCTGTAATTATTACAGAAACAGGGCTTTGTTCTATAGCACGAAAGAGGGCCCTCAGCGCTTCTTCCTGTTTATTACGTTCAGTAATATCATGAGCAATACCAAATATTTCGTCATCATTTAGTGGTATAGAACTAAGTAATGCTGTTCTTTTGTATCCATCAGGCCTATTATATTCAACTTCTCCAAAGGAAATAGTTTCTTTTGAATTAGAATAAATAGCAAGTCTTTCGTTTGCGTTATCAGGAGAAAGGTCATTTGTAGTTCTCATTTTAATTTCTTCAATACTATAACCAGAGAGTAACTCCGCAGCATTATTTGCATCGAGGTATCTTCCAGTTTTCCGATTAACTAAGAAGATTGCATCACTGCTTTTCTCAAAAAGCATCCTGAATTTTTCTTCGCTTTTTGCAAGGGCATCTTCTAATAGTTTTCTTTCATGAATATCCCTTGTAATAGAAAGAATATGAGGTATGCCTTTAAATTTTACAATCTTTGCTGACATTAAACCAGTTCTCAAATCACCATTTTTGAACCTAAAAATAGATTCAAGGTTTTCAACAAAACCCTTATCATTTAACTCCTTAACTAACCTATTACGATCCTCAGGGATATGCCAAATATTAATATCCTGAGACCGAACACCAATAACATCCTCTCTTGTATAACCTGTTAGCTTTGTAAATCCCTCATTAACTTCTACATAAGTACCATCTATACTATTAATGTTTATTGAATCTGGGCTTGTCATAAATGTTAACCTATACCTTTCTTCACTTTCAATTATATCAAGCTCCATCTGCTTCTGCTTTGTAATATCAGCATCCGCTCCCCTATATCCTACAAGCAAACCCTCATTATTTATTATCGGACTTCCACTGGTTCTGAGTATTAACTTTTGTCCATTTTTATGAATATTTACATTAATAAAATCTTTAAATTCAAGCCTTTGAGCAAATATGTTAAAAGCATTATTTTTAAGCTGCTCGCGTTCCTCTGGTTCAAAAAAGTCGAAGAAATACATTTTTCCAACAATCTCATTCGGTTTGTATCCAAGTATTGGTTCTACAATATCATTTGAATAAGTGTATAATCCTTCTTTATTTACTTCCCAAATCCATTCTTCGGCTGACTCTGCAACAATTTTAAATCGTTCTTCGCTAACCTTGAGCTTCTCCTCAGCCAATTTTCTATCTGTAATATCTTGAATTGTACCAATTAGTGTCTGTATTTTCCCATCATTATCAAAACTTGCAATACCGAGACCAAGAACCCATCTTGTTTTTCCATCAGAAATACGCTGAATACGGTACTCTTTGTTAAATAAATCCTTTTTTGCAATTACCTCTTCTGTCAAATATCTACCCATCATCTCGCGATCGTCAGGATGAACTATATCCAACCAGCCCTGAATAGATCGAATATAATTTTTATCTATCCCAAATATTTGATTAAGCACCACCGATGATTCCCAACTTCCATTTACAAAATCGGTCTTATATGATCCGATATTTGCAGCACGCTGTGATTCTCTAAAAAAGAATTCACTCTCTTTAAGTGCATTTCTTGCAATAATTTGCTTTTCGGTATAAAAAATTATTGCATGAGCCGCAATAAAACTACCTGTAACTAAAACAATTAATGCAAGTGGAATATGTCCATCCCTAAATCCGTTGTGATTAATAAGAACATATGTTAATCCGATATAGGCAATCCAAATCAAAAAAGAGATGAATAAAGCCATTCCAAATATTCGGGTATTATATTTCATCGTCTCCCCTGTTGGCAATCCTAATAAACGCCTTATGAACGAAAGACGAAGAAGAATATCTGAAAGTATTGTAAGTATAGTAAAGTTTATGGAATCCTTAATTACAAATAGATTTAGGATATGGTTATCTAAATGATTAATTGTATTCGGAATCTTAAAAACTGAGTTAAGGCTCAATAGAGGATTTAATAGGGATTTATAAAAAATTGTTATAGATATGCAAAATGCAACGAGAATTAAAATAATTCGATACAAAACATATCGGCCACCATTAGAACAATCCATTCCGTTAATGGTACCTATAAATGCAAAAAATGATAAGTATATAATTAAAGTTAATAAATTTGAGAAACCATCCTCAGGCCAAAGGAAGAATGGGTAGAATGCCGCACCCGAAAAACTAGCGATTAAACCGTAACGCCACCCAAAGGCCATAGAAATTATAATTGGGAAAAGGATTGACCAAGGGATACTAAGTGTAATATCATCGATTTGGGTGTTTAAACTATATGGTGATAGAAAAAGACAGAGAATTCCAGAAATAATAGAGATGATAGTTTTATACTTTGAACTGAAACTACTAATGTTATAATATTTTACCCCTTGAGTATTCAACTTAACATCTCTCATTTAATTGAATATTAATTAATAAATATACATATTAATTTGCTTATTTTTAGTATATAATGCTTGATAAACATTGAGATATATATCAAAAAAAATACTGAGTTTTACAAAAATAAAAGGTCAGAAAAATTTTCTGACCTTTTATAGTTTCAGTATTTCTAGAATTTTTCGTAATTATCATCATCCTTATCACTTAAATGCAACTTTACTCCTTTTGGTTTGGGAGGATTATTAACTGGGGTTTGTTTATTTTTTTCTTTTGTATCTTTAGGAGAAGATGGCTTAATTGTTTCTCTTTTTGTCTTTTGGGTAATATTTTCCTTTTTTTGTTCTTCAATTTTAAAGTAGGCAACAAGCTCTTTTAGCTGTTCTGCTTGCCCTGTCATCTGCTCAGAATTGGATGACATTTCTTCGGATGCAGCAGCATTCTGTTGGGTAATATCGTTTAATTGCTGAATTGTAGTATTTACCTGCTCAGCACCAGTACTTTGTTCTTTACTAGCCAAAGAGATTTCCTGAATTAAACTAGTTGTTTTCTCTATTTGAGGAATGATATTGTTAAGGAGATTTGTAGCTTCCTCGGTAATGGATACACTTCTAAGAGAGAGGTCGTTAATCTCATCTGCAGCTATTTTACTTCTTTCAGCAAGTTTACGAACCTCTGCTGCAACAACAGCAAACCCTCTACCATGCTCTCCCGCACGAGCTGCTTCTACCGCTGCATTAAGTGCAAGAATATTGGTTTGAAATGCAATATCGTTAATTATCTTAATCTTGTCGGCAATATTTTTTATCGAAACCATACTTTCCTCAGAGGCTTTCCGAACTTTCGTAGCATCCTTAGCAACTTGAATTGCAATTTGATCGGTTTGAACTGCATTGTGAGTGTTCTGTTCAATGTTTGAAACCATTTCTTCCATTGTGGAAGAAACTTCTTCTGTTGATGATGCTAGCTCCGTAGCCCCCGAAGAAAGCTGCTGCGCAGTAGCATTAATCTGATAGCTAGCTCCGGCAATATTACTACTAGCATTTTGTAATTCCCGAATAATTTCATGCAGCTTTGTTTGCATTATGCTAAGCGATTCTTGAAGAATTCCAAGCTCGTCTTTTCTGTTAACTACAATAGTTTTACTCAGATCTCCTTCGGATATCTGTTTTGCAAAGTTTACGGCATTAAAAATAGGATTAACAAAATTGTTCGCAAGAATGTAGATCAGAATAGTAATTATAACAATCCCAATTAAACTTACAGTAATTGCTTTGATTGCAAGTAAATTAGCATCGTTTAGTGTTTCATTCCTTGGAACCAAAACACATAATGACCAGGGTGTTGCCGAATTTCCAACCTGAATCGGTTTTAAACAGGTAAAAAGTTTCTTATTTAATTGCTTTGAATTAGTATCAGTTGTTTTTAATAAACCACTTTTAATAGTTGATAGAATATTATCGTTAACAAAATCAAATTTTTCGTTAAACTTCTTTCCTATAATAGTTTCGTCGCTATAAGCAGCAATAATCCCATCGTTTGATATAAGTACCCCAAAGCCAGTATTATATAACTTTATTGATCCAATAATTTTTGAAAGCTCTTTTAAGTCTATATCAATACCAACAACACCAAGAGTCCTTCCATTATCAATTATTGGGATTACTATACTTGTCTCAAAAAATTGTTCTTTTTCATTTCCAACATACGAATAATAGTATGGTTCGTTAATAACATCCTTCTGTGTTTTCGCTGCAATAGTATAATAATCCTCGCCATACATCGACGATTTGCCAGGCTCTATTAAAATCCTTCCTTTATCTTTATAAAAAGTTAGGTTATAATGACCATCCTCATCAAAAGGGTAAACTGATCGATAATTTTTATCATTCCCATCCAAAGCGTCTGTTTCCCACATAGACCACACTGCTAAAAAAAATTCATTCTTTTCTAAGATTTCCTTTAAAATCTCATTGTAGTAATCTCGTTTTATATTTCCTGATTTTCTGAGGGAATTAATAGTATTTGCCAAATTTCGTGCTGTTTGAATAGGTTGCTCAAAGTATAGCTTAATCTGATTTGATGTTTCAGAAGATTTGCTGATACTTAGGTCAGTCGCTGCTTTTATGGCATTCTCCCTATTAGAAAACATAATCACTAGGATTGTAATAGCATAAATTAAAAGTGTAAATCCTAGGATACTAACTAACATTTTGGTTTTTAAACTATTCCAATTCATATCTCACATCTATTAAGTTACACTTTGAAATGTTTCCAATTAATTTTTGAAATTTAGACCTTTTTATTCAAAGTTGATCTTTTAGCCTAGGTGATTGTTATCAACATCAATTAACATGAATCAAATTAATAATTTATTTTCTGTTTTTTATTTTTAGAAAAATATGCCAATACTTATTCGTTTGATATTCTTATAATTACAAAGTTGTAACCATCAAAAAATGTTTGTACTTTTGGGTTAATATTATAGAAACTAATTTAGCATGAATAGCAAAGAGCTATACGAGTTAATTCATCAGAATAGTAGAATTATACTACCTGAATTTGGTGCTTTTCTTGTAAAAGACAGTAGGGAAAAGGGATTTAACCCCTCTAACGTTTCATTCAGTCCATTTTTAAGGTATAACGATGGAATGCTTGAAGTTTTTGTTGCAAAAACCAAAGGAATTAGTAAAGAGGATGCGGCTAAAGAAGTGCGTGGATTTGTAGAAGGAATCAAAAATGAACTTTTAGAAAAAGGAAGTTTTGAAATTGAAGGCCTCGGTTGGCTTAAACGAGATCAACGTGGAAGTTTATCGTTTTCCCTAAATAGATCTGGAGATAATATCAATGCTTCAGAGAAAGAATCAACTGAAACAATTAATAATATCCCGGATGTAGAGAAAGTTTCCAGTGATGCTGAAGAACAAAATGATGTTTGGTTAACAGAAGAAAAAACGCAAGTTGAAACGGAAGAACCTAAGAAAAAGACCCGGAAAATATCGGGAACTAAGGCAAAAGTTGAAAAACTTACGGTTACAAAAACCTCAAAAAAAGTAAAAGAACCAAATGAGGAGACAAAAATTGAGGCTGCCGCTGAGTCAGCTATTGAGACAACTAATACAACCTTAGTTGAGCCAAAACTCGAACCAAACGAGGTAAATGTTCCTCCAATAATTGCAACCCCCAAGGTAAAAGAAGAACCTCAAACAAATCAAATTAAGGAAGATATAAAACCTATAATAAACCCTCTAGTTGAAGAAAAAGGAGAGAAAATAAATTATCAACAGAAAGAAAATAAGGAAGCTAAAGAAGTTAAAGAAGTTAAAGAAGTTAAAAGAAGTAATCTTTCTCGTTTCATTTACACATTTATAGCACTAATATTGGTTGTAGTGATTGTTTTAGCAATAAAGAGCTACTACTTCCCTCCAAGTATTGAATCGACTGATGAAAATATAACAACAGTTCAGAAACAAGAGAAAATAGTAGATGATAATAAGGTAATAACTGAAGAACCAAAGGATGATATTGAAAAGGCTTATAACGAAGCAACAAAAGAAAAAGAGAATAAAGAAATTGTAAAGCAAAAAGATAAAGAAAATGCTCAAGAAGAAGCAATTAAGAACACACTAATACAAAACTCTCAGGTTAAAAACGAAACTAAAAGTAATTCTAAAACCACGGCTAGCAATGGAATTAAGTACTACATAATTGCTGGGAGTTTTAAAAAACGAGAGTTTGCCGAAAAGTATAAGGATGAGCTTAGTAAATCGGGTTATAATGCTTCCATTGTTATACAACCCTCAGGAATGAATGCTGTTTCGTTAGGAACATACAATACAAAAGATGAAGCAAGCGAGTCAATGAAAAAAATGAAAAGCAAGTTCCCTAACCTTTGGATTCTAAAAAAATAGAATTGTTAAAAGACAACCACAAAACTGTTGATTATCCTGGTATTGGGGTGATTACCTATAAAAGAAACTTAAGAGCACGAAGGCTTTCTATTTCAGTTAAGAACTCTTCAACTGTTAAGGTTACTATTCCGAGCACACTTTCGTTTCGAAGTGCTGAATCTTTTGTTTTATCAAAATCAAAATGGATAGTCGAAAAAGTTGAGTACTTCAATAATATGAAGGTAACTCTAAGCGCAACAGAACCCTTTAAAACCAAAGAGCATACACTTGAATTTATTTCAACAAGTAGTAATAAGGTTCTTGTTAAGCTAGTATCTGGAAGCATTAATGTTTATTACCCTTCTGGTATTGATATTTCCTCAAGCACAGTCCAAGAGGCTGCAAGAAAAGGTATAGAACTTGCTTATAGACATGAGGCAAAAAAATACTTGCCTAATAGGGTTGAAATGCTTGCTAAGCAATTTGGTTTCAAATATAATAAGGTTGGCATTAAGAAAGCCTCAACCCGATGGGGAAGCTGCTCTCCAAAAAATAATATCAACCTTAGCCTCTATTTAATGAAACTACCCGATATACTCATCGACTATATAATTTTACACGAACTTTGCCATACAGTTCATAAGAACCATGGACCCAAATTTTGGGCTGAGCTTGATAAGCTCACACAAGGAAATGCAAAGAAATTTTCGAAGGAAGTAAAAAAATATAGAGCCAATATCTAAAGACTAAACTTTTCCCAGAATATAATTTCATCCAAAGTTTTTCTTTTATCCTTATGTCTATCTGGGTTTACAGTATCATTTGGATAACCAATAGGAATAATAGCAATTGGTGTAATATGTGAAGGGAGTTCTAAAAATGCTGAACATTTCATAACATCAAACTTGCAAACCCAGCATGTTGCTAATCCATAATCAGTTGCTGCAAGCATTAGGTGATCAATGGCAATTGCCTGTCAATATCGCAATGATCCTTTCCATCTGCACGACGCCATGATTGGCTATGGTTACCGCATGCAACAATAATAACAGGAGCACTTTCAATCCAATTACGAGAATAACATGAGGTTACCATCTTTTTGAGAGATTCCTCCGAGATTACAATAAAAAACCACGGTTGATTATTTACGGCAGAAGGAGCAACTCGTGCGGCCTCAATAATTTTCTCAATTAAATCCTGTGGAACATCCTGATTCTTATAGGATCTGCAACTATAACGCCTACGAGCAAGATCAATGAATGAATCCATAACCTTAATCCTCTAATGAATGTAATCGTTCTGTTAGCTCAATAATTCGCTTGTAAAAATCCTCAGCAATTTTATTGTAATGCTTTCTATCAGAAATATCTTCAGGTTTAAGCTTTGAGTTAAGCTTTTTTAAAGTTTCACATTTAAGAGTTAAAGCATCGGAAATAATATCAAGTGCATTTTCTTGGTCAAGTACAACAGAGTAAGTTAATTGGGTATAGCATTCTTCAAGAAAATGTCCAACCATAAACTTAATATCTTTCTTTAAATCCCGAATGCTAGCCATGTTATTCTTTTGAGTTTATTTTCAATAATTTAGAAAATTAAATATAGGTTTTTTTAAATAGTGAGTCAGCTATCTTTCATATTTTTTGGGTGATATTCATCAACTTTTTTAGTGAACAAGATTAATAACCATAAACCCTACCTTCAATTCTATCGATCTCTATCTCAAATACTTTAACGTTCTCAACAGCGGGTTTACTGTATGTAAAATCTGATTTATCTGAATACTTTTGCATTACAATATTCAAAACATTGATTTTATTTTCAAAATCATTAATAGCAACCACTTTACCATGGATAAGTACACTACGATACTTCATTGAATAGGAACAAGCCACTTTTTCATTCTGGATTCGCATCTCATAATCGGTACTGAAAGCCACACATACGCTTGGATTATTTTTCCATATTTCTATCTTTTTTCCTTCAGGGGCACAGTGGATATATAATTTTCCATCCTTGTATCCAAAATTAAAGGGAAGTACATACGGTTTACCATCAGTGTCAATCATTGAAACATGGCAAACAATTGCGCCATTTATTATCTGTTCAATTTCTCTTTGGGTGATATCACTTCTACTTTTCATAAAAAACGATTTATTGTTAATTTAGGGAATAGCCATTTAGCGAATAAATATAGATATTTTGATATTAAAAAAACAAATAATGATTATAGATGATGAATAAAGAAATTTATAGTTTTATATCTTTGCACATCTTTTAAAACAAACATTATTTACTATGGGACGCGCGTTTGAATATCGTAAAGCAAGAAAAATGAAACGTTGGGGCAATATGGCCCGTGTATTTACCAGACTTGGTAAAGAAATTACAATGGCTGTAAAGGCAGGTGGCCCAGATCCGGATAATAACCCAAGGTTAAGGCTTCTCATTCAAAACGCACGTTCGGAAAATATGCCCAAGGATAATGTTGAGAGGGCTATAAAAAAAGCAACCGATAAAGATCAAAAAGATTACAAAGAGGTTGTGTATGAGGGTTATGCACCTCACGGAATTGCAGTCCTCGTTGAAACAGCAACTGATAACCCAACTCGAACAGTAGCGAATGTTCGAAGCTACTTCAATAAGTTTGGAGGCACATTAGGTACTACTGGTATGCTAGATTTTCTTTTTGAAAGAAAATGTTCTTTTAAAGTAGAAATGAAAGAAGGAATCAATATCGAGGAGCTTGAACTTGAACTTATTGATTTTGGTGTTGAAGAGGTATTTGCCGAAGAAGAAAGCATCATGATTTTTGCCGAATTCTCAAATTTTGGACCCATTCAACGATTCTTGGAAGAAAAAGAGATGAACATTCTTAGCTTCAACTTTGAACGTATACCCAACGATACTAAATCATTAACCCCTGAGCAATTAGAGGAAGTTGAAAAGCTTATCGAAAAAATTGAAGAGGATGAAGACGTTACCAATGTCTTCCACAATATAAAAGCAAGTTAAAGTCAAAAATTGACTGCTAATCTTTTATAAGAGGTATAATAACATCCACTCTTTCCTCAAGGAGTTTCTTAAAATTCTCTGCATCTTCTGTGTTCCCCTCGTACATTCCATAGTGCATGGGAATTGCTACTGATGTATTGGTATCAATGACTACTTTTACAGCTTCATTTATTGAGTTCATTGTATAGGTTTGCCCCAGTGGTAAAAGAATTATATCGCAGTTTATTCCTTTCATCTCAGGGATTCTTTCGGTATCCCCAGTATGATATAAAGTAACATGCCCTAAAGATAAAACGTAGCCAACCCACTTCTTTTCCTTAGGGTGTTTATCGGTTTTCACAATGTTATATGCTGGTACAGCTTTAATACTAATTCCTTTCCATTCTGTTTCATAGCCAGGTGCTACCCCATTAACTTTATCAAAACCAATACTTTTAAGCTTTGCAACAAGCTCATTTGGACAAAAGAAGGTTGTATCTGGAGTTGCTATTTTTTTAATGTCCTCTTCAGAGAAATGATCGAAATGCGGATGGGTAATTAATACTATATCAGCCCTATCGGCCAACTTAAGAACATACGGATCGATATAGATTATTTTTCCAGAAGACTGGATTTTGAATGAAGCTTGGCCAAACCATTGTATACTTTCAGCCAGTGCTTCAACATTTTTAGAAAGTTGATTAGTCATAACCTTATTAATTGATAATTAGTAGTTTATAATATATAATTAATAGGTATTACAGCTATCTAATTTACAAACTTTTAGCGCAAAAGTAAAGTAGTATCGCTATTTAAGCGTATCTCGTCTATACTTATAGAATCATATGGCAGTAAACTGGATGAATCAATTAGCATCTTCTTTGCTTGTTCAGAAAGGTTCACATTGTAAGTAAGTGTATTAAACTGATCCTGAGAAATCATTCCCCTCTGAACCATTTTTGTTGCCACAAAGTTAAAATCCTGTTCCATAAATGATTTAAGGCTGCCATCCCTTTCGAAAAGCCATTTTACCTTTTTAGGACGAGGAATGATGCTAGCAAGATAAATTGCTTCGTCAAGAGTAACATCCTTTGGATCTTTATCGAAGTAGTAACGACAGGCTTCGTTTATACCATAAATATTTGGCCCCCATTCTATGATATTGAGATAAATCTCAAGCATACGCTCCTTTGAGACAATTCTTTGACCTTCTATAAGCCATACAATCATGTACTCTTCAGCTTTTCGAAATAGGTTTTTATTTTTATTTAGGTATAGGTTTTTAATCAATTGCATGGTGATAGTACTACCACCACGAGCAAATCTTTTTTGTTTAATATTCTCTGAAATAGCATATTTTAAAGCATCAATATCAAAACCATTACTGCTAAAGAAGCCACCATCCTCCGAGGTTATAATTGCATCAACAATTAAAGGTGAGATTTGGCTTAGGTTTCTATAGTTTTTATTGTTGGAACCAAGATGGATTGTTCTTATATACTGACCTTCATCATATACTTCATGACTAAATGTATCGTTAAGTGCTGTAAAATTTCTTGCACCATACTGCAATATGTAAAAATCTTTGATTGTTAACTTTGGTTTTAAGTATACACTATCGGGATTGTCCAAATTGACTTTAAGATCAAGACTATAACCCATTACTCCATTCGCTTTTAAACCTCTTAGATTAGTAAAAAGGCCTTCGGGTAAGGCATCAAATAGCTGTTGCGCTTTGAATTTTTCAGTTGATAATTTGAATAATAAATTTCTTTCTGGTCTTGGGATGTACTTTATATAAAGTTTTGCTTTAATTTCATCTAAACTGATACTTGAAGAACTATCAATTTGATAATAATCTTGGTTTACAGAAACATCAAAATTAAGGCCTCCTCTATTCAGTTTTACAGTTTGATCTGATAGTCGGGGGCTATACACTTCCAGCGCTTTTACCGAAGCAAGAAGATTCAGTTTAATATCGTTATAACTAAGTTCCCTTGCTTCAACCTTGACACTTAGAGTATCAAATGAGAGATCTAATCCAAACTTATGATCAAGAATTGGTATAAGTTTCTTCCCTCCAATTGATGAAATATTTAAAAGAATGCTTGAATGTTTTTTATCATTTACCCCAGTAATATGTATATATCCAGTATTGCCATTCTCTACTAATTCCAAACGCGACTCAAAACCATTCTTGGACGATTCAAACTTTTTGGTTGAGATAGATGCGCTATAAGAAGAATCAGTGTAACTAAAAGTAAGATCATTAATATGATACTTGGCTGTTGTTAATCCAAACATAGCTTTAATAAGCCTATATAAAGCATGGCGCTTGCTAATCTTACTTACAGCTTTATTCTCGTATTCTATACTTTTATCAGAAAGGCTATCTTTTCTATGACTTAAAAGGAAAAGGTAATTAGAGTCCTTTTTATCACCATTAAAATTGAACTTTGGTGATACTAACCATACCTCAAGTGGGTTTGCTTTTAAAAAGATAAGTTCAGTAAGACTCAACTTAACTTCAGCATTTTTCATACAAAAAAGAGTATCCTTTAACTCTGGTTTAATAAAAAGGTTATCAACATATAAGGTTCTTAATCCTGTAAAGCCAACCTTATCTGCATTAATAACAATTCCATACCTATCACCAATTTCGGAACATTTACGTTCAAAAACGATTTGTACTATACTATTTCGAATAGCAAAAGAGATTATTAAAAGCAATAAAATGCAAATGAATGTTATCCTGAAATACCCAAATTCCTTAATACGCTGCCCAATCCTATTCATATTTGGAAAGTTTACTCTGCAAAGGTACTAATAAATAGCCGCTGAATTTTTAGGCAGAAAGACTAAATTGGTTACATTTAAGCATTCATTAAATTTATTTGTTTTGTATGAGGCTTTTAGTAAAACCTATTTTATTAGTACTTGTTTTCATTTCAAATAATGTTTTATCAAACGATACACTTCGGATTGTAAGCTTTCCAAGAGACATTAACTTATACGCAAAAATTGGTCCCTCATTTTCACAAGTTGAAATTCAAAACCCTGACATTCCTCAAAACTTAGTCTTTAAACCTAACCCTCAACCCCTTGTTGGCTTTGGTTTTTCGTACTCATGGATAAGTTTTAGCTTTAGTTTTATGCTCCCCTCAAGTGATGCCGATGATATTAAATATGGGAAAACCAAGAAATACGATTTTGAGGCTCATTATACAATGCGTCGTTTAACGGTTGATCTAACCCTAAAGAGTTATAAAGGTTTTTACTTAGATAACCCAGATAAATTCATTGATAGCTGGAGAAAGAGATACCCCTACCCACAAGCGCCTAGCCTTCAAACTTTAACACTTGCTGCCTCGGTCGCATACTTTTTTAACCCCGATAGGTTTTCTCCGAATGCTGCCTATACGTTTACAAAAGCAATGCGTCGAAGTGGCGGTAGCTGGATGTTGGGGGGCTTTTTCTCAATAAATGGAGTAGTTTCTGATACCTCAATTGTTCCAGGAGTTATTAAACAATATGTTGATCCAAAACTTGATTTAACTGGAGTTGTTTTTAAAAATATTGGAGTCTCTTTCGGTTACTCTCATCTTTTCACGATTCATAAAAAGAATTTTGTATCATTTACATTGTACCCCGGAATATCATTTCAAAATGTTACACAGTGGTCATCAATTGATGGTTCCGTTAAAAAATACAATACCCTTGCGTTAAGAACAATTTATCGCATTTCAATTGGAAGAAATGGAGATAAGTTTTACTGGGGAACAAATATTTATGTTGAATCAACAAATATTAAGCAATCGAAATCGCAGCTAACTCTCAATTCTGGTCATGTCGACTTCTTTCTTGGCTACCGCATTGGTACAACAAACTGGAAGTTTATGAAAACTGTTGACAAAATCTTACATCCCCGTTTTATGAGATTCCTAACAGGAAATCCGCCTGATAGAGGTTGATAATTAGAATTAATCGTTAAGCTGTTACTAACCTGTTGATTATTTACCTCTTATTTTAAATAGAATTCAAAACTATTATTCGCAATTATTTGTAGTTTTAAACTTTTTAAGTAATTGTTAAACTTTTCTGAATCTAAGTGTATTAGAAGTGATGCAAGGGGAGCAAATTAGTGATAGTATCATAACTGTTGAAAATTTAACCCATTCTTTTGGGGACAAGGTTGTACTTAAAGGTATCAACCTAACAATAAAGAAAGGTGAGTTTGTTACAATACTTGGACCTTCTGGTTGTGGTAAAACTACCTTAATGAGACTGATTGCTGGATTTCTCAAAGTAAACGAGGGTAAAATCTCGATTATTGGAAACGACATGACGCTTACCCCACCACACCTAAGGCCAGTAAATACAGTATTCCAACGATACGCTCTTTTCCCACACCTTAACGTTTACAATAACGTTGCTTTTGGACTAAATCTGAAGAAGCTACCTAAAGATGAAATCAGCAAAAGGGTAAAGCATGTTCTTAAAATGGTTGTAATGACCGACTATGAAGAACGAGATGTTGATTCTCTTTCGGGTGGTCAGCAACAACGTGTTGCAATTGCTAGGGCTATTGTGAATGAACCCGAAGTTCTACTTCTCGATGAGCCATTGGCAGCACTTGATCTGAAAATGAGAAAGGATATGCAGATGGAAATAAAAGCGATGCACAAAAAGCTTAACATCACTTTTGTTTACATCACTCACGATCAGGAAGAGGCACTAACTCTTAGCGACAAAATTGTTGTAATGAGCGAAGGGGTTATCCAGCAAATAGGCACTCCTACTGAAATTTATAATGAACCCATAAACTCTTTTGTAGCCGATTTTATTGGTGAAAGCAATATTCTCAATGGTATAATGATTAAAGATCGGCTTGTTGAGTTTGTAGGTCACAAATTTGAATGTATTGATAAGGGATTTGAAACTAACGAACCTGTAGATGTTGTTATCCGCCCTGAGGATATTTATATATTCGAAATGTCTGACGCTGCACAGTTTAGCGGTACAGTTACATCGTGCATTTTTAAAGGGGTTCACTACGAAATGATGGTTACAACCCCTGAGGGTTTTGAAATTATGATTCAGGATTACCATAGCTTTGAACCAGGAAAAACTGTTGGCCTAAGAATAAAACCTATAGATATTCAGGTAATGAAAAAGGAAAGACACTGCAATACTTTTCTTGGAACAATAACTAATAAATCGCAAGTAAATTTCCTTGGGAATGATTTCGAATTTGAAAATATCAATGGCCTTGAGGTTGATGCTGAAGTAAACGTTAAAGTTGATTTTGGCAATATGATACTGCATGACAACGAGGACGATGGCATGCTAAAAGGAACTGTGAACTTTATCCTTTACAAAGGAAACCATTATCACCTAACCGTTTGTACAGAGGATAATGAAAACATCTATGTAGATACTACTGACATTTGGGATAATGGAGACCGAGTAGGTATTAGTATTTTGCCACAATCAATTCAAATTGAAAAAAATTAAATCTTCGAAAAAGTGCTAAAGAAGTTTTTACATTTTTTTGGAAAGCGAAGAAACTGGACAGTTCCATATATTCTTTACTTAATGTTTTTTGTTTTAGTACCCATGGTACTGATTATTTACTTTTCTTTTACAAATCCTGAAGGTAAATTATCATTAATCAATTTCGAGAAATTTTGGCAACAACCAGTTGCAATGCATACCCTAATCTATTCTATAATTATTGCTTTCATAACAACTGCGTTGTGCATTTTAATTGGTTATCCTGCGGCTTATATTCTTAGTAAAATGGATGTAAATAGGTCGAGATTACTTGTCCTCCTTTTCATTTTGCCAATGTGGATAAACTTTTTAATTCGAACTCTAGCTACTGTTGCTCTTTTCGATTTTTTGCACCTACCGCTAGGTGTAGGTGCACTTGTTTTTGGGATGGTATACAACTTCTTACCATTTATGATCTACCCTATATATAATGTATTGCTCAAGGTTGATAACACATTAATAGAAGCTGCACAAGATTTGGGAGCAAACCCACAACAAGTGTTCATTAAAACCATTTTACCCCTATCACTTCCTGGCATAACTAGTGGAATAATAATGGTTTTTATGCCCGTAATTTCAACATTTGCAATAGCTGAACTACTGACTATTAATAATATAAAACTATTCGGAACAACCCTTCAAGAGAATATTTACTACGGGATGTGGAACTTTGGTGCAGCATTATCGCTAATTATGCTTGTGCTTGTTGGAGTTACCTCTCTATTGCAAACTAACGGAAATACTAAAGCCGCAGATGAAGGAACTTTAATATGATAAAGAGAATATTAAACTTATCATACCTTGGGCTATTATTGGTAATGCTTTATGCACCAATACTTATCGTTATAATTTTCTCGTTTACCGAATCAAAAGTATTAGGCAACTGGACAGGCTTTTCATTTAAACTTTATGCTTCAATTTTTAAGGGGGGTATTCACCATTCGCTTACAAGCGCTCTTTTGAATACTCTAGTAATTGGATTAATAGCTGCTTTTATGTCAACCATTCTTGGGACAATGGCTGCTATTGGTATATACAACCTTCAACCTCGAGCACAAAAAGCTGTTAAATTGGTTAATACCATTCCTATTCTAAACCCCGATATTATCACAGCAATTTCACTATTTCTACTATTTGTGAGTATTGGAATTTCGCAGGGATATACAACAGTAATTTTAGCACACATTACCTTTTGTACACCTTACGTTGTTTTAAGCGTACTGCCACGGTTAAGTAGAATGAATCCAAATCTCTACGAAGCAGCCCTTGACCTAGGAGCAACTCCATTTTTAGCATTAAGAAAAATTCTTCTTCCTGAACTAAAGCCAGGCATGATTACCGGCTTCATTCTTGCATTTACCCTTTCAATTGATGATTTTGTAGTAACCCTTTTTACTATTGGTAACGAAGGACTCGAAACGCTTTCAACATATATTTACGCTGATGCACGAAGAGGTGGTCTTACACCAGAACTTCGACCCCTTTCAGCAATTATTTTTATAGTTGTCCTTATTCTTTTAGTAATTATAAATCGCAGGGCAGCAAAGAAAAAGACTTGATGAGAGTTTAAAGATCATTTGTTCAATTATTCATAAATTCAATTTTTAACGAAATCTTTAACCTAACTTAATTTTTAGCAAATGAAGGCATTAATCAACCAAAAAGTCATGCGGATTATATTAGTAATCGCGCTTATGACATCAATTGCTAGCAGTTTTAATGCTTGTAAGCAAAGCGATGAATCGAGAAAAAAGATTCTGAAAATATATAATTGGGCCGATTACATCGACGAGAATCTGCTTACAGAATTTCCAAAGTGGTACAAGGAGCAAACTGGCGAAGACATTAAAATTGTTTACCAAGTATTTGATATGCCAGAAGTGATGTATACAAAGATTGTATTGGGTAAAGAAGATTTCGACCTAGCCTGCCCTACTCAGTATCTTATTGAAAGAATGCTTAAGCAAGATTTAATTCTTCCAATAGATCAAAACTTTGGAAAAACGCCTAACTACCTAAGTAACATCTCTCCTTTCCTTCGCGATAGAATGGATGCATTCAGCGTACCCGGGAAAAAGGCTGTTGACTACATGGTACCTTATATGTGGGGTACTTCAGGGATTTTATATAATACTCAAAAAGTATCCGATAAAGAAGTTGAATCGTGGGCATGTCTGTGGGATTCTAAAAATAAAGGTAAAATCTTGATGAAGGATCATTACTGGGATGTTTACAACATGGCCGCTATTTATGGCTTTTATCCTGATATCGCTTCTGGGAAACGAACAAGGGAAAAGGTTTCTAACGATCATACCGATGAGGATATTGCCATGGTTGAAAAGCAACTGAAACTTCTTAAACCAAATCTTGCAGGTTGGGAAGCTGATTTTGGCAAGGAAATGATGACAAAAGGAGAAATGTGGATGAATTATGCCTGGAGTGGCGACGCAGTTTGGGCAATTGACGAAGCCTCGAAAGTTGGAGTAACGCTTAATTATGTTGTACCGAATGAAGGTAGCAATATCTGGTTCGATGGTTGGATTATACCTAAATACGCCCGAAATGTTAAAGCAGCAAGCTACTTCTTAGATTATATTTGCCAAGCAAGTATTGCTTTACGAAACATGGATGTAAGTGGTTACTGCAGCGCTGTATCAAGTCCCGAAATTATCGACGCACAAACTGACTCAACAATTAATGAGACTGTAAACTTGAACTATTTCTTTGGCCCAGGTAATGGAAAATTGCATATCAATAAAATCCAATACCCCGATAGTAGCGTTATTAGTAGATGTGTTCTTTTACATGATTTTCTTGACAAAAACGATTTAATTATAGATATGTGGAGCCGCGTAAAGGGAGATAATCTAAAGTAAAATTGATTGAAAGAAAAATCATTAGAAACTAATAGCATTTTTACTATTTTTGAAGCCTTAAAACCTAACTAACCTAACATGAACAAAAAATTTTTAATACCAATTTCAGCATCAATTCTATCATTGATGTTTTTTTCATGTACCACAAAACAAGAAAAGATGGAAAGTAAACTAAGGGATTTTATTGCAAAGATTGAAACACAAGTAAAACCCCTTTCACAAGAAGCAAATATTGCCAGCTGGGACGCCTCAATAACTGGAAAGGATGAGGATTACAAAAGATCCGAAGATGCCCAAATTAAACTAGTGCAACTTTTCTCCGATCCTACTTTATTTGCAGAACTTAAAGAAATAAGGGATTCAAAACTTGTTAAGGACTCTATTCTTTATCGTGAGATGGAAGTTCTATATCCTTCATTCTTACGTAATCAGGTTAGCAAAGATCTGCTTGAGAAAAGAATCAAAATGGAAGCTGAACTTGAGAAGAAATATTCAAATTTCAGAGCTGACTTAAATGGCAAAAAGGTATCAGACAATGAAATAGAAGGTATCTTATCAAACTCAAAAGATTCAAAAGAACTTGAAGCAGCTTGGAAGGCTCACAAAATGATAGGAAAAGAAGTTGCAAGCGATATAATCGCAATTGTAAAACTTCGTAATGAGATCGCAAAATCATTAGGTTATGAGAACTATCATACTATGAGTATGACTCTTTCGGAGCAAAACCCAGATGAAATTCTTGCATTATTTAACGAGCTTGATAGCCTTACCAAAGGGGCTTTTGTAGAACTTAAAGGAGATATTGATAGCTATTTTGCTAAAAGGTATAGTATTTCAAAAGAAAAACTAATGCCTTGGCATTATCAGAATAGGTTTTTCCAAGAAGCTCCAAAAATCTATGATGTTGATCTTGATCAATTCTATAAGGATAAAGATCTTGTTGATTTAACTGCAAAATACTATAATGGAATTAACCTAAATGTTGATGATATTATCAAAAAATCTGATCTTTTTGAAAAACCAGGTAAGAACCAGCATGCATACTGTACCGATATCGATCGTAATGGCGATGTTAGAGTACTATGCAATGTTAAGCCAACCATGGGTTGGATGAATACTATGCTTCACGAGTATGGGCATGCTGTTTACTCTAAATATTACGATCAACAAAAACCTTTCTTACTAAGGGATGCAGCACACACCTTTACTACCGAAGCAATTGCTATGATTGATGGTCGCTTTGCTAGTAATCCACAGTGGATGCTAGACATGGGTATTATTACCGCTGAACAAAAAGAAAAAATTGCTGATGTATGCCATAAGTCACTACGTCTTGAGCAGCTCACTTTTAGCCGTTGGGCTCAGGTTATGTACCGTTTCGAAAAAGAAATGTATGCTAATCCTGATCAAGATCTTAACGCATTATGGTGGAGTTTAGTAGAAAAGTACCAACTACTTAAAAAACCAGATGGCCGTAATGAACCAGATTGGGCATCAAAAATTCACGTTGCACTATATCCATGCTACTACCACAACTACTTAATGGGTGAATTATTGGCTTCACAGCTATACTATTACATTTCGGATAGTATTCTAAAAAATACTGATTACAAAAATGTAAGCTTTGTAAACCATCCAGAGGTAGGTAAATTCTTAAAAGAAAAAGTATTTATGCCTGGCTGTTACTACCAGTGGAATGATATGATTCAACATGCAACTGGCGAAAAGCTTACAGCAAAGTACTACGCAAAACAGTTTGTTGAGAAATAGTTTGATTAAACGATTTAATCTCAAAACCGTCTTATATAACCATAAGACGGTTTTTTATTTAATTTTATCACATAATAAATATCTAATCCATATGAAAAAATTTCTAGCAATCATCACCTTAGCATTAATTAGCAGTTTTGCTATTGCCCAAACCGATGACGGTCTACTTACCCTTGATAGAATTTTTGGCTCTCCAGAATTTCGTGGACAGTACGGCGGTGGCGTAGAATGGCTACCAGATGGTAATTCTTACACAACCTTCGAGCCTTCTAAAACATTAAAGAACGCTATGGACATTTTTAAGGTTGATCCTAAGACTGGTAATAAAACATTACTTGTTTCGGCTGAAAATCTTATTCCACAAGGATCAAATGATCCTATTTCTATTGAAAACTACTCTTGGTCTCCCGATGTAACTAAAATGATCATCTTTACCAATGGAAAAAGAGTATGGCGATATAACACAAAGGGTGATTATTGGGTATTTGATCTGACTAGTAAGTCATTAAATCAACTTGGGAAATCGCTACCCGCATCAAGCTTGATGTTTGCAAAAATTTCTCCTGATGGAACACAAGCAGCCTACGTTTCAAACCACAATATTTATGTAGAGAATTTAGCTACTCATGAAATAAAACCTCTTACAACCAATGGTTCTAATACCATGATTAACGGTACTTTCGACTGGGTTTATGAAGAGGAATTTGATTGTCGTGATGGTTTCCGGTGGAGCCCCGACAGTAAGCGTATTGCCTATTGGCAACTAGACGCTTCAGGAGTTAGAGATTTTTATATGATTAACAATACTGATTCACTTTATTCGTACATTATTCCAGTTCAATACCCTAAAGCAGGACAAACCCTTTCTGCATGCAGAGTAGGTGTAATTAGCGCTAATGGAGGAGAAACTGTTTGGGTGAAACTTTTAGGTGATCCTCGTAACAACTATGTTCCAAGAATGGAATGGGCTGCATCATCAGAAGAACTTTTTATCCAATACATAAACCGACTTCAAAATACAAATCAGGTATTTCTTGCAAATGCAACAACAGGGGAATTAAATAATATTCTTACTGAAACAGACGCTTCATGGCTTGATCCAATTGATGATGTAAAATGGTTGGATAAAGGAAAAACATTTTCGTGGATTAGCGAACGTTCGGGTTGGAAACATATCTACACTGTTTCTCGCGATGGTAAAACTGTTAAACCAATCACCTCTGGTAATTTTGATGTGATGGAGATTAAACTTATAGATGATGTTAAAGGCTACGTTTACTACATGGCTTCTCCCGATAACAGTATTCAAAAATATTTGTACAGGATAAAACTTAATGGAAAAGGTAAACCAGAACGTCTAACTCCGGTAAATTTTGCAGGAACAAACTCTTACGATATTTCACCTAATGGAACATGGGCAACCCATAGCTTTTCAGCAGCTGAAAACCCATCTGAGAGCTACTTAATATCGCTTCCTGATCATAAAATTGTAAAGCAACTAGTTGACAATGCCAAGCTAAAAGCAAACTATGCTAAACTTAAAAAACTTCCTGTTGAATTCTTCAAGGTTACTATCGAGGGTAATGTTGATATCGATGGGATGATGATAAAACCTTACAACTTTGATCCAACAAAGAAATACCCTGTATTATTCTATGTGTACGGCGAACCTGCAAGTACAACAGTTAACGATCGTTGGGGTGGATCATCGTATCTATGGCATTTAATGCTTGCCCAAAAAGGATATATAGTGATTACTTTGGATGGAAGAGGAACTCCTGCACCTAAAGGAAGAGAGTGGAGAAAATCTATCTACCAAAAAATAGGTGTTTTGAACTCATCAGATCAGGCAAATGCAGCTATTGAAGTTGGTAAGAAGTTTAACTTTATCGATGCAAGTAGATATGCTATATGGGGATGGAGTGGCGGTGGTTCATCAACATTAAATGCTATGTTCCGCTACCCTGATATCTACAAAACAGGTATGGCAGTTGCTCCAGTAGCCGATATTCACCTATACGATGCCATTTACCAAGAGCGTTACGCTGGTATTCCTCAGCAATCACCTGAAGCTTATACACAAGGCTCTCCTATTACTTTTGCTCAAAATCTTAAAGGGAACCTTCTAATTGTTCATGGTACTGGTGATGATAATGTTCATTATCAGGGCACTGAAAAGCTTATTAATGAACTCATTAAATACAATAAACATTATACCATGCTATCATACCCTAACCGTTCACATGGTATAAGAGAAGGAAAAGGAACAACAATGCACCTTTATACTGAGCTTACAAGATATTTACTTGAACATCTTGAAGCAGGAGGAAAATAGAAACTCATTATAAATGTTAAAACCCCGCCATTTATAGTATTGGCGGGGTTTTTATTTTCTAGACTTTACCAATTAAAAACGAATCCGACTAAACATCCTTCTTATAGCACCTGTTGGAATAACCTTCGAATACCTCTCCCTTCTACTCCTAAATGCTTTGGTACCCTCTTTACCAAATACATCTGTTGAAAGTTTTGCAATTTTTGAGTAACCCTCAGAACCAATTCTTTTTCGAAACGAGCTAAAATCGTGGAAATAGAATGGTGGATTATGCTGAAAGTATATTTCTCCACAGAAATACTGCCAGTAAGGATTCTCAAGCCAATGTTGGATTGCATGCTTCTCACCATACTTAAAGACCTGTTTAAGTATGGTAAGACCAACCATGGTTCTGATCGGAATTGATGGTGCGCCTTTAGGACTATAATAAATAGCAAAGTCACCTTCAACTATATCCCAGTTAATTTTAGCTACTAATTTACAAAGTTCATGTTCTGGGTTAATAAAGTGCGCCAGCTGAACTTTAAGTAAATCAAGCTGAGGATTTTTATCAGTTTTACCCAGCATCTACTTTGGATTTTAACCAAATTTACGTCGAAATTTACCAAAGTAAAATTTTGTAATCCAATATTTTGAACCATTTAATAAACCTCTTCAATAATAGTTAAAAACAACTATGAGAGGGAAGTACCAAACAATATTTTGAAATCTACTTCAGAATTGCAATAAAGTGAATCATTTGAAGTTAAAAGTAAATGCAAGGATAAGGGACAACTGTTACAATTAAACTATAATCATCTTTTTAAATACTCTTTCAACGGGATTGGACCATGGCTTTTAGCCCATTTAGCGGTTACATCATACTGTTTACCGAGATCACTAAAATTGAACATCAAAAATTCTTCTTTGAAATCAGGAATATAAACGTATGTCCTTTCAGCAAGTTCCGGTGATTCCTTCTCAAGTTCTTTTAATCGCTTATAAAAGCCCTTATTTGAAATTGCTTCAGGCGAAACGCCCATTTTATCGAAGAACTTGAACTTATCTATCCCAAATTGCTGTAGCTCATCATTAAAGTTGGCAATAGTATCCCTTTTCCTACTAACAATAATCATTTTCTCAACCCCTATACCTCTCATTTTCTCGAACTCGATAACAGCTTGATAGGGAACATGGTCGGATGCAATACCCCCATCGTGATAAGTAACATTAGGAATTGTTTTAACATTGCTAATGCGAACAGGCGGAAAAGCAAAAGGATAAGATGCCGATGCCATCAGAACATCAACTATACTCAACGAGGAATCGCTTTCGGGATTTATCTTTTTATTACAAAGCCGATAGGTTCTATCTTTTAGCGGAAGTGCTTTCAAATTAACAACCGATAGAGAAGTTGGATAAGGTAAATCGCTTAACGCTTTATAGCCTAAGCGATCAGAAACAACCTTTGTTATTAGATTTCTTAAAGGATCAGTATCAACTGGTAATTTTTTACCGTTCTTAATAAAAATATCATCATTTCTTAAACTACTTAGGATTCCTTTATATTCTGACCAAGTCATTTTACGGCTAAGTATTCCATTAAGTACTGCAGCATTTAATCCACCTGAACTAGCGCCGGATATAAACACAACATCATTAAGCATGCCTTGATCGTAAAGTTGTTCGAGTAAAGCCGCCTCTTGTGCAATTTTAGCAGCAGCGCCAGTTATTACAATAGCCGTTCCCTGCCGATGAGGTGTTATTGGTTCGCGAACATCTTTATCTTTTGAACCTGTGAAAATCCACAAACAAAGTATGACCATAAAAATTGAAATTAAGACACGTTTGCGCCTTATTCTTTTTTTTGAGTCATTACTATTACGCTTCATTGTCAGATTTGATATTTGTTTGATCTATAATATATAATGGTCTATTCTGAACATTGGTATTTATTCTACTTATGTATTCACCAATAATTCCTACAGATAAAAGTTGAATTCCTCCAATAAACATTGAACTAATAATTAACGATGTCCACCCTGTTATAGTCTGATGAAGGAAGAAATGAGAATATAACGCATACAGAATGACGATAAAAGCAACAAAGGAGAACAACAACCCCAAATTGGTAACCAGTTTCAAAGGAGTATTGGAAAATCCAGTGATTCCATCCAAAGCAAATTTTATCATTTTGCCTAAAGGATAGCCTGTCTTCCCTGTTGTTCTACTATCACGTTCATATTCAACAAATGTTTGCCGAAATCCTAGCCAAGCAATTTGTCCACGTAAAAACTTATTCTGTTCGGGCATCATTTTAAGATAATTAACAATCTTATGATCAATTAGCCTAAAATCACCTACATCCGTTGGAATCTCAACAGATGTAATTCGTTTAAGGATTCGGTAAAATAGTTTAGCGGTAAACCGCTTAAAGAATGTTTCTCCTTTCCTTTTTATCCTTTTTGCATAAACCACTTCATTGCCTTCATTGTACTTCTGGTACATTTCTGGTATTAACTCTGGGGGATCCTGTAAATCACCATCTATAATAACAACAGCCTTACCAACCGAATGTTCTAATCCTGCTGTTACAGCTATTTGGTGGCCAAAATTTCTACTGAAACTAATAAACTTAACCCTATTATCGATCTTCGAAAGTTCAATAAGTTTAAAGAGTGTAGCATCCTTACTTCCATCATTTACAAAAACTAGCTCATAATTTGCTGTAATTGTTTCAACTGCTTTTTGCAGTCTATCAAACAGCTGAGGAATTATATCTTGTTCGTTGTATACCGGTATTACTACAGATAGTTCTGTCATATGCTCGAAGTTCATTTCAAAATGGTTATAGATAAATGGAAACTCTCACAAATTTAACTAGTTCTTATTCAATTTCACCCCAATTATAACATAACTCTAAAAGTAATTAGACTCTATTAATAATCAAAGAATTAGATATAGAAAGTATTTAAAACAATTAATACACACCGAAAAACAATCTTTTATTAAACTCATTTTAGTTTATCTTTTCTATAATTCATCAAGAAACACTTTAAAACTAATACTACTTTTGCTTTTTGTAAAGAAAATCGTTTATGAATGGATAAAAGATTATCACTTGTTTGGCAAAAGGCTGCTATAGTAGGTTCACTTTGGGGTGCATTTGAAATTGTAGCCGGAAGTTTTATCCATAACCTTGCGTTGCCACTACTTGCAGGCACAATATTATCTTTTACAGGTGTTTTAATTGCAATTGCTTTTCAGTCGAGATGGAGAACTCCCGGCTTATTATGGCGAGCTGGGTTAATATGCGCATTACTTAAATCAGTTTCTCCAAGTGCAATAATATTAACACCTATGCTAGGGATAACTCTCGAAGGGTTTTTACTCGAGGTAGGTACACTGCTATTCGGTATCAACATTACTGGTTTCATTGTTGGTGGAGGGTTTGCCGTTATATCTGTTCTTCTATTCAAGGTTGTAAGGTTACTACTAGTTTACGGGCAGGGAGTTATTGATGCTTATTCTTCTGTTTATAAACTTTCGATTACACAATTAAAACTTAATAGTGATAGTAATGCATGGTGGCCCATCCTTGCTATTGCACTGGTTTACTTTATTATTGGGTCAATAGCCGCAATTTTAGGAATTTATGCTGGTAAAAAGTTGAGCCAATCAGTGCTAGATTCTTACAATTCAATAAATTACAGCAACGTTGAAAATTTTGAAAATGCAAAAAGTAGTTTAGTAAAAACATTTATTGCTCCATTTACTCACTTAATATTTTTAGTTTCAATACTTAGCATTCAATTCAATATCAACGTATTGATTTCACTATCTATTACTTTCCTATATGTTCTGTTTTGCATTATTCGCTATCCTAAAATTAAATTTATACTATCCAAACCCGGTTTCTGGATTCCAATCGTTATTTTTTCATTTATTATCCCATTAATCTCTTTCCAAAACATTTCAGATTTTGCATGGTTAATTAATGGTATGAAAATATTATCAAGAGCAACTACTGTAATAATTTCATTTTCGGCAATTGGAACTGAATTTAGTAATAGCAACGCTCGAATCTTTTTTAAAAATGGTCGATTTGCTACAGTTTACCAAGCTACATCGCTTGCTTTTACAACACTTCCAAACTATATTGAGCATCTTAAAGGGATGAAGTTTGAGGCTAGGCGTCCTGAGAGGTTTATAAGTCGTTTTGTTAACGAGGCTGTAAATAAAAATCAAAATGTTGAACCTCGGAATTATCCAGTTATAATAGTAACTGCTGATAGAGGTAGCGGTAAAACAACGTTCATAAAAGAGATTGTTTCAATTCTAGAAGAAAAAAAGATTCCTTTAACCGGTTTTTACGCTGAAGGAACTTGGGACAGCGATCATGTTCGTAATACTTTCTCCTTAACATTACTACCATCAAGGGAAAAAATTATGTTATGTGATTCTTCAACGAATAGCTGGATACTTCAAGGTCGATTCAGATTTAACCCTAGTGCTTTAGCAAAAGGCAATGATTCTATAAAATCGGCAACAAAGGAATCAATAGTTGTTATCGATGAGGTTGGAATTTTAGAGCTAAACGGAAACATTTGGTCAGATGCGCTTACCGAAATAATTAATCGCGATAAAAACCCTGTCATAATTTCTGTTCGCCGACATTTTCTTGAAGATGTTAAAGGGAAATGGAATCTTAGTAATGCCATAATATTCGATGCAACATCCGATTGCCCCGAGGACGCTGTTAAAATAGTTGTTCGTTGATTTTAATTCGTTATTAATAAATATACCTCATAGCTATTTCCTTATTAACTTATTCACTTATTAACTTGTCTACTTATCCCCTTCTCCAACTTGTTGAAAACTCGTTTAAAAAATGGTTTACTCTCTGTTTGCTGATTGAGAAAATTACATCTACATTTGCCTAAACACTGAGAAATGGTTTTTTTACTTTTAAGCATTCTTTCATCCGCATCGGTCTTTATTGTTTTTAAATTAATCGACCGTAATGAAGTAAATACTTTCAGTGCAATTATCATCAACTATATTACAGCCTGCTCAGCAGGTTTTTTTTTGAGCCATAGTAGCCCATTTTCAGATCAAGTAATTCATTCCAATTGGATTTTTCTTTCGTTAATACTTGGAGTCATTTTTATCGCCATGTTCCGATTGATTGGGCTTAGTGTACAAAAGGCAGGGGTAACAAGTACTACAATAGCCTCAAAGATGTCGGTAATAATACCAATCCTTTTCTCAATTTTTATAGAAACAAATGATAAACTAACACTCTTTAAATCAGTAGGAATTATCCTTGCTCTTATTTCCGTCTTTTTTACATCCTATCGAAAAGAAAAAAAGAATTTGGATCTGAGTGTTATTCTTTTGCCATTATTAATATTTGTTGGAATCGGAATTCTTGATTCACTAATTAAATTCGCCCAGTTTAAATATGTTTCTGAAGAGGTAAACTTACTTTTCTGCGGAACTACTTTTATGGTAGCTGGTCTTGTAGGGTTTCTTTCACTACCCTTTAATCGTAAAGCAGCTAGAGATCTTATAAAAGTAAAATCCTGGTTATTCGGTATCTTGCTTGGTCTAGTGAATTTTGGAGCAACAATTTTTATTATTAGTGCATTAAACTCTGTAAACAGTTTAACTGGCAAAAAGATTGAAAGTTCGATTCTCTTTGGAATTAATAATATTGGAATTGTTACACTCGGTGTTCTTATCGGGTTTATTTTCTTTAAGGAGAGACCTACAAAGCTAAACTGGATTGGTATCTCTTTATCTTTTGTTGCCATTCTCTTTTTAACCCTAAACCAATGGTAGTATGGAAATACGCGAAGACACTTACCAAACAGTTTTAGGTCGAGCCGAAGGGCTTTACAAAGAGAAGGGTAGTAAATTCATTGGTTTGGCATTTTCGGTAACAAGCGAAGATGAAGTTAAAGAGATACTTGTTTCGCTAAGAAAGGAATATCACGATGCCCGCCACCATTGCTACTCCTATATTATTGGTTTTAAAGGTGAGCATTGGCGAGCAAATGACGATGGAGAACCCTCTGGAACTGCAGGAAGGCCAATTCATGGGCAGCTACAAAGCAGGAATCTTACAAATACCCTAATTGTTGTTATTAGGTATTTTGGAGGAACAAAGCTCGGTGTTTCGGGACTAATAAATGCTTACAAAACATCTGCAGCAGACGCCCTAGATCATGCACAAATAGTTACAAAAACGGTGAATGATATATATAGAATAGATTTTGGGTACTTAGCAATGAATGATATTATGAAGCTTGTAAAGGATGAGAGCCTAAATTTGATTGAGCAAAATTTTGATACGTCCTGTTTCATTAACGTTGGGATAAGACAAGGCAGAACATCTGCTGTTTTATCAAAAATCGAAAAGATAGATTCAGCAATAGCTAACTTTATTAAAACAGTATAATTGCCCCGTTTTTAACGGGGCTTTTTTTTGAATGATAGATTATAATTACATAACAAGTTAAACCAAATAATATGAAGAACAAAAGTCTAGTTTCTATTGACGATCTTAGCAAAGATGAGATTTTAAAGGTACTTGATCTTGCAGAAGGATTCGAAAAAAACCCAAGCCAACGAATTCTTGATGGCAAAGTGGTTGCTACGCTTTTCTTTGAACCATCTACTCGTACCCGCTTAAGCTTTGAGAGTGCTGTAAACCGGCTTGGAGGAAGAGTAATCGGGTTCTCCGAAGCATCTTCAACAAGCGTATCCAAGGGTGAAAGTCTAAAGGATACTATCCTAACCGTTTCAAACTACTCAGACTTAATAGTAATGCGTCACCCAATTGAAGGTAGCGCACGCTATGCAAGTGAAGTTGGTAAAGTTCCTATTATCAATGCTGGCGATGGTGCAAATCAACATCCTACCCAAACACTTCTCGACCTTTATTCTATTCGTAAAACCCAAGGTAAACTTGACAACCTTAAGATTGTAATGGTTGGGGATTTAAAGTATGGTCGAACTGTTCACTCGCTTCTAATGGCAATGTCGCAGTTCAATGCTTCGTTTACATTCATCTCCCCGAAAGAGCTCCAAATGCCACTAGAGTATAAAATGTACTTAGATAGCATTGGACTAAAATACAAAGAAACATCAGAATTAGCGGAGAACATTAAGGATGCCGATATAATCTACATGACCCGCGTACAACGCGAACGATTCTCTGATCCTTTAGAGTACGAAAAGGTTAAAAACGTTTATGTTCTTCGTAATGAAATGCTTAAGGAGACAAAGCCAAATGTGAAGGTTCTTCACCCACTTCCAAGGGTAAACGAAATTCATACTGATGTTGACGATAACCCCAAGGCATACTATTTTCCTCAAGCTTTGAACGGGGTTTATACTCGTATGGCTATTATGGCTTTGATTCTTGGATTAAAATAACCTTTAAAAAGAAATCACTATGAAAGATATTAAACAACTCAGCGTAAATGCAATTCAGAATGGTACTGTAATCGACCATATTCCTGCTCAAAACCTGTTTAAGGTTATTAACATCCTTGGTCTCGATAAAATAAACAACAAGATAACCTTTGGGACTAATCTCGAAAGCCAAAGGATGGGGCTGAAAGCGATAATTAAAATATCTGAGAAATTCTTTGAAAAAGATGAAATTAACCGAATTGCAATGGTAGCACCTCATGCAAAACTCAATATTATTAAGGATTACGCAGTGGTCGACAAAATGCTTGTAGATGTACCCGATGAAATCTCAGGTATTGTTAAGTGCATGAACCCAAAGTGTATTACTAACTTCGAAAAGGTAACCCCACGGTTTAAAGTTTCAGATAAAAAGAGTGTTTCGTTAAAATGCCACTACTGTGAAAAAATAACTGATCAGGAGCACATGGAATACTTATAGAAGTGACGAGTTACTAAAAAAGAAAAGGGGTAAGCAAATTGTTTACCCCTTTCTCATTAACCTAACTTAAACCTAACCTATTATGAAATTGAAATTTCTCTTACTGGTTTTACCTTTGCTTCATCCTTTTTTGGGATTACAACATTAAGAATTCCGTCCTTGTAGTTAGCTTTAATCTTATCCGATTCAACAGAATCAGGTAGAGTAAAGTACCTCTTGAAAGAGGTGTAGCGAAACTCACAACGCATGTACTTATCTTCATTCTCCTCGTTTTTAACCTCTTTCTCACTTGATATTTCAAGTACATTGTTGTTTAGGTTGATTTTGAAATCCTTTTTTTCAAGGCCTGGTGCTGCAACATCAATAGTAAAGTCCTCTTTCCCTTCACGAATGTTTACGGCTGGCATTGTAGCGTTTGCAGGAGTTTCGAAGAACTTAGCAAACAAGTCGTCACCAAAAAATTCATCATTGAATGTTGGCAACATCGATTTACGTCTAATCATTGGGAACATAGTTTTATCCTCCATTTAATTGTTTAACATTTTTATTTTTTAAAAACCACTTTTTGGTTTCTGAATAGTTTTATTCAATTGGTATGCCATTTAAATATTCAAGTCATTATGTCACTTCATAGTCATATATTGAGCCATATTGTCATTTATATAGTTCTATATATTTATATTTCTTATACTTACAACATTACTCTAATTTAGTAAATGAAAATCTATACACTTTAAGTTTTATCAACCTTATGAGAGTTACCAATTTTTTTATATCTTTTGCAAGTATTTACTGATGAAATAGAGTAACCGAGTATGCCTGAACAAAAAAGAAATCAGGATGACGAAATAAAACGTTTGAAATCTGAACTTGAGTCGGTTAAGCAAGATTATCAAACTTTAAAGAGTATTGCTGATAGTACAGAAGGAGGAATTTACATTGTTCAGGATTTTAAATTCATTTTTACAAATCCTAGTTTCTGTAAGCTTGTAGGCTACTCAAACGAAGAGCTTAAAGCTAAAAATTTTATCGATTTAGTTCACCCTAAGGATAAAAAGCTCATAAAACTTTTATTCCATAATAATTACCAAGAAATTAGTATAAAACCTTCTAAGAGCTATACATTTAGAATCCTCACAAAAGGTGGTGAACTTAAATGGTTGAAGTCACATGTTTCTGTAATTAATTGGAAAGATAAACCAGCATTGCTCGATAGCTGCTTTGATATTACTTTCCAAAAGGAAACTGAATGGAAGCTTATTGAGGAGGAGCAAAACTTTAGGCTCTTAGTTAACACTTTCGAGGATTATATTTTTATCCTAAATCAAAGAGGTAATATAATTCAAACCAATCAGGCTGTAATAGATTTTTTAGGGTACCGCGAGCATGAACTTTTACTTAAACCCTTTTCAAGCCTAAGCTCAAATGATAGTAGTATTAATTTTGAAAATATAATTGATAATGTAAATAAGAACCGTAAAGAATCATTTTCAAACTCCCTTCTAACTAAGAAAAATTTGAAAATACCAGTTGAAACTAGAATGTTTAAGGGCATTTGGAGTGGGAAGGATGTAATTTTTGTAATAAGTCAGGATATATCACAAAAACTGAAAGCTGAGAATGCAATTAAAGCCTCTGAAGAGAAATTCTCAAAAGCATTCCACACAAAAGCCATTATGATGGCTATTACTACTTTTAATGATGGAGAATACATTGATGTAAATGACGCTTTTTTAGAAACGACTGGGCTTAGTAGGGAAAATGTAATTGGAAAGACATCTAAGCAAATAAAAATTTTTGCTGATCCAAAAATCAGCGAAAAATTTATGCAACAAATAACAGAATCAGGACGATTATCAGAGCAAGAAATTAAACTGAAAAATAAAAAAGGAGAAATACTTACCGCTCTTTTCTCTGCGGAAATAATAAATATTCAAGGGGTAAAATGTTTACTAATTGTAATGAGCGACATTACCCTTCGTAAAAAAGTTGAAGAGGAACTTATTCAAGCAAAAACCCAAGCAGAAGAAGCAGGAAAAGCAAAAGAGCAGTTTCTTTCAACAATGAGCCACGAGATAAGAACTCCTATGAATGCTGTGATTGGAATGACCAATTTACTTCTTCAGGAAAACCCAAAACCAGAGCAAATTGATAGCCTTGGAGCACTGAAGTTCTCTGCAGAAACATTGCTCGCTCTACTTAATGATATTCTCGATTTCAGTAAAATTGAAGCCGGGAAAATTGAACTTGCTTCTGTTACATTAAACCTCAAATCAATTGTTGACGGGTTAAGAAATAGCTTTGATAGGCTAGCAAGAGATAAAGGAATTGAGCTCATTGCCGAAATCGACCATAATATTCCAAACAACCTTGTTAGTGATCCAGTAAGAATAAATCAGGTGTTAACAAACTTAATCGGTAATGCTCTTAAGTTTACCGAGGAAGGCAAAGTAACTATATCGGTTAAACTTGAGAAAAATTTGAAAAAAAGTGCTGTTATCAATTTTGCTATATCCGATACTGGAATTGGTATTCACAGGAACAAACTTGGAGTAATTTTTAAAGAATTCACTCAAGCAAATGCTGAAACAACACGACGTTATGGAGGTACAGGACTAGGACTAGCAATATCTCAACGAATTGTTAAAGAGTTTGGAGGTGAGATTAAAGTAAAAAGTAAACCAAACGAAGGTTCATCTTTCTATTTTTCAATTCATCTTCTAAAATCAAGCATAGCACCTTCACCTGAAGTACAAATTCTAAAACAACCCGTTGATATTGTATTTACTAAATCATACAAAATACTAATCGTTGAAGATAACGAGATCAACAAGATTATAGCAGAGAAATTCCTTACAAAATGGGGAATGCAGGTTGATCATGCAGAAAATGGAAAAATTGCAATTGATAAAATTCAAAACGAGAACTTCGATTTAATTCTTATGGATCTTGAAATGCCTGTAATGAGCGGGTATGAAGCTACTGATAAAATAAGGCAAATGAGCGATGAAAGGAAAAGAAATATACCAATAGTTGCATTAACTGCATCAGCAATGCTTGATATTCAGAAAAAGATATATACTCTTGGAATGAACGACTTTATACTTAAGCCTTTCAATCCGAATGAGCTTAGGAAAAAGCTACATCACCATCTAGAAAAGAACCTACTATCACATTAGAACTATATCAGTGCATTTACTATGAACTTGTTTCGTAAACTCCTTTTAATAACCATACTACTGCCAAACATTACCCTTTCTCAGGTTAATATAAACATAAGGGTAAAGCAGGCTCGTACTAAAGAATCGAAACTTTACCTTTACCAAAACTCTGAAACAGTTCTTATCGATTCGTCTTTTCAGAACTCAAATGGACTCTTCTCTTTTAATCTTCCAAAGGATTATAGACAAGGTGTTTATAAATTTGCCCTTGGAAACAATATCAGCTTTAATTTTATTATTGGGTCAGAACCTGTAATAGATCTAGAAACGGTGGTTTTCGCCGCTGAGGATAGTCTAAAATCTATTAACTCAATGGAAAACGCTCAATATATTGAGTACCTTAAAATTAAAAGAGCTCTTAATCACAGGTTATGGTTAATAAATTCATTAGATGATTGCTATGCCGATTCATCATCCTTCCATAAAAAGTTATCTGCTGAGAGGTTAAGTACTCAGCAAGAACTTACAACTAAAGCTAAAGCAATTGCATTAAGTCATCCAGATTTATTAGTAGCAAGCATTATTCTACTTGAATTAAAACCCGAACTGAAAACAAATCATTCAAAAAATAAAAACACTGAACTTCTTAAAAAGGAATGGTGGTCAGATGTAAACTTAAGTGATGACAGGTTAATTAACTCAGCATCGTTAAATTCGAAGGTATGGAATTTTATAGATCTCTATGCCAATAATAGATTTGATAAGGAGCAACAAGATTCATCGTATTGCGAAGCAGTTAAAACTGTAATGAACTTAAATGCAAGCCCTAATTTAAAAGAATACTTTAGGGATAACCTTATAAAGAGTTTCCTTGATACAGAGTACGGAATAACAACAAAATTTCTTGTAGAAACATCATTTGATAATTTAGAATCCATAACCCTATCACCTGAAGAAAAGAATACATATGAATTGCAGGGAAAGAATGAGGTAGGAACAAAAGCGAAGGACTTTAAATTCATCACAAACGAAGGTTCAAAAATCAATTTATCAAAGGTTCAAGCACAATATAAACTTATTGTTTTCTGGTCGATGTGGTGTCCACATTGCACCGAAATGCTTCCAGAACTTAAAATAGTTTACCATAGTATAAAGAATAAAGGCTTTGAAGTAGTCGCTGTATGCATAGACGAAGATATTGATGAATGGAAAAAATACATTGGTGAAAATAGGCTAAACTGGATAAACACAATCGAACCAGACAACGGAAAAAATAAAATTTACAAAGACTATGGTGTTGATGGTACACCAAAGTTCATTTTGGTGGATAAAAATCAAACCATCATTTCCTGTCCAACGAATTTAAAACAATTAGAAGTAAAACTTAACAAACTAATTAAATAGGACTTAATACACACCTTGGTTAATTAGATTTGAATTTGTTAGTTATCTTTGGCAGCTCAATAAAACGTAATAACCATGATGGAATTTTTTCAGACTCTCTTTGACTGGTACATGGCTAACATGAATTATGTTACTATTGCACTACTAATGGCAATTGAAAGCACCTTTATTCCGTTACCATCAGAAGTAGTAATTCCATTTGCAGCATATAAAGCCGCTCAAGGATCGCTGAGCATTTTTGGAGTGGTAATATCCGGAACTATAGGCGCTTTATGTGGATCACTATTTAACTATTTTCTATCTAGATATTTAGGTCGCCCTCTAGTATATAAATTTGCAGATACCAAATTTGCGCATTTACTTCTTGTCACAAGTGAAAAAGTAGAACATGCTGAAAAATACTTCATCAAAAACGGAAAAAGTTCCACATTCATTGGCCGCCTAGTTCCTGGTATTAGGCATTTAATCTCAATACCAGCAGGACTTGCAAAAATGAATTTACGCGATTTTGCTCTTTACACTGCTGTAGGTGCGGGAATTTGGAATATCATTTTAGCAATAGTTGGTTATTATGCATACTCTTTAAAAGATCAAATACTACATTACATTGCCTACTTATTACTTGTTCTTGGTATAGGGTTTATAACTTACCTAATTATCATGAATCGGAAAAAGATAAAAAGGGAGAAACAAGAAGAGAAATAGCTACTGTTTTTGTTTAATACTCACTTTTTTGCAATTCTTATAAAATAGTTCTTGCGCACTAAAATTACCGTTTTTTGAGGCTATATCTAAATCAGAGCAAGCATCATCCTTTTTTCCTAAGTTTAATCTTGTTATACCCCTTTGATAGTATGTTTCAGATGGCTTATAACCCTTTTCTATTGCAGTACTAAAATCAATTTCTGCAACATTATAGTTTTCTGATTTTAAATACGCTAAACCCCTATAATAATAATATTTTGATTCTAACGGATTAGTTTTAATTAATTTACCCAAACCGAAAAGAGCATCAACATATCTTCCAGCATCAATTGCTATTACCGCAAAAAGAAACAAAGCATCAGTATTGGATGGGTAAAATGAGATATAGTATTCTAAATCATCAAAAGCTAGATCATACTGCTTACTTCTATGATATGCATTTGCTCTAATTAGAAAGTAGTTTGGATCACCACCCGAAAGTACAATAGCCTTTGCTGCATCTTCAATTGCTGAATTGTATTTCTCAATTGCCAAATAGGCTTTAGCCCTTTCGGCTAAATAAGCATGATTTTTTTTGCTATTTCTAATTGCCGCAGAAAAATCATCAATAGCAGTATGATAGCTACCTAATCCCAAATAAGCTTTCCCTCTAAGATATAGCAATTGTGGACGAGGTTTATCACCCTTTAAACGGGGGTTAAGTAAATCAATCGCCTCTTCCCAATTCAGATTCGACAAACTATACTCAACATCGAAAATGAGTTTTTCATAAGCCGAATACCACTCCTTACCCCAAATCCCCTTCCACTGTTTTGTTAGTATTAATTTTTTAAATGAAGGTTCAAGTTTAATTGTACCTTCGCTAACCTTGTCCCCTGACGCCAGATAATTTTTCAACCACAAGAAACATGAAGCAGTATCTCCTTTTGATGAATAAAGTTTTGATAAAGTGTATGATGCTGAATTGGGTTTAAGTTTCTCGGCTTTTAATAGCGATTCCAATGCATTTTCGGTGTTCCCGATACTGAATTGTATTTCCCCTCTCCTAGCCCAAAATAATGGATTATTCCCTTTTTTAGCAATACAAGAATCAATCCACTGTAAGGCTAAATTATACTCACCTCTGTCATATGCTGCAAGAGATCGATACCAGGCTTCTGGCATTTGTTGAGCCTTTGAATCTAGAAATAGAAAATAGAGTAAAATAAATAGAATCGTTCTTTGCATTAAGTACAAACTGAGTTATTGGTTACTAGTTACTAAGGTTATATTCTTAATTCTTTCACCTTACTTCTTCACCAAGTTTTTCACCTGACTAATCTCCATAAAAGATGCTCCATCGCTTGGGCCAAAACTACCTCCAATAACAAGCACAGTATCTTCGGGTTTTATTTTACCCTGTTCCACCATAATTGAAATTGAATCAACTAAGAAATGATCACGAGTGGTTCGGGGCTCCATGTACTCTGCTTCAACACCATAGGATAGCGCTAAATGACGCATTATTTCAGGCTTGTAACACATAGCATAAACGGGGATTTTTCCCCTAAAAGCAGCTAAATAGCGGCCTGTTCTACCAGTGAGGGTATCAACAACAATAGCTCTAATTGGTAAATTTGCACTTGCTCTAACAGCTGATCGTGCTAATGTTGCAGTTACCTCATTGTTTATTCTTACTAGAGTTTGTTTTGGATCAGGTTCAAGATTAACCTCAACTTCCTGTGCTACTCGCGTCATTATATTCACAGCCTCCAAGGGATAAGCACCGTAAGCAGTTTCACCGCTAAGCATAATTGCATCAGCACGTTGATAAATTGCATTGGCAATATCACTGATCTCGGCACGAGTAGGTCTTGGATGCTCAATCATAGTATGAAGCATCTGAGTAGCAATAATAACAGGTTTCTTGCTCTCAATACACTTTTTTACAATTCTACGTTGAATTATAGGTATTTTCTCAGCAGGGATTTCAATACCTAGATCTCCACGGGCAACCATAATACCATAGGTGTGATCGAGTATTTCATCAATATTATCAACACCCTGCTGGTTCTCAATTTTGGCAATTATTTTGATTGTACTCTTATGCTCCTCAAGTATTTTCTTAATTTCAATAACATCCTCTTTCTTTCGAACAAAGCTATGAGCAATAAAATCGAGCTTGTTTTTAATTGCAAACTTTACAAACTCAATATCCTTTTCGGTTAATGAAGGTAAATTGATATGGACATTGGGAATGTTAATGCTTTTACGAAGCTTAATAATCCCTGAATTATCAACCCTGCAATTAAGTGAATCATTTGATTTGCTATCTACAACAAGTTCGATATCCCCATCGTCGATAAGAATACAACTACCAACAGGAACTTCTTCAACTATATTAGGATATGAAACGTAAATTGTATTTCCATTCGACTCCCCTTGTGGGTTGCCCTTAATAAATACTCTATCCTCCCTATTTACATTAATTTCTGAACCAAATGATGACGTTCGAATCTCGGGACCTTTGGTATCAACCAGCAAAGCAATTTTATCTGATACCTTCCTTACATTCTCAATAACCAAAGTTGCCTGATCCAAGTTCTGGTGTGCAGTGTTCAAACGAACCACGTTCATCCCAGCTTCATAAAGTTTTCTTAAAAATTCAACATCACATCGTTTATCGGATATTGTTGCAACAATCTTTGTTCGTTTTAGCATATGCTCAAATTGGTTTTGATGACAAATATAGGGATTAACTGAGAAGTGGCAAGGAGCAAGTAATAAGAGGAAAAATATCAATATATATTACCAAATTTCTTCAACTTATTCTACATCTTTTATACTTTTGATCGTTTATAATAGTAATAAAATGGGTTGGAAAGCAGCAATTGACGACTATGTTAACTTTATAAGGGTCGAGAAATCCTTATCAGGGAATTCGGTATCAGCTTATAAGCATGATATCGACATGCTTATGGAATACGCAGAGAGTGTTGGTGTTGAACCTGAGAATATAACAATGAGTCAAATCCAAGATTTTTTGAATCATGTTGATGAGCTGGGCTTAAACAAGCGGACACAAGCAAGAATACTTTCAGGAATTAGAGGTTTTTATAAATACCTAATGATTGAAGAGGTTATTGACGTTGATCCTACAGAACTAATTGAAGGGCCAAAGATAGGGCGCAAACTTCCTGAGATACTTACTATTACTGAGATTGACAACATTGAAGCAACTTTTGATTTAAGCAAACCAGAGGGACAAAGAAACAAAGCAATTGTTGAAACATTATATAGCTGTGGGCTTCGTGTTTCGGAACTGATAAATCTGAAAATTACAGACCTGTTCTTTGATCAGAATTTTATTCGTGTTATAGGCAAAGGAAATAAAGAACGGCTTGTACCTATTGGCGCAAAGGCAATAAAAGAGATTAACCTTTACTTAAGTAATAGGAACAGTGTTACACAAACTATTAAGAGTGATTCTGAAAATATTATTTATCTAAACAGACGTGGAAGTAAGCTAACTCGAGAAATGGTGTTCACAATTATAAAGAAACATGCGAAACTTGCTGGCATAAAAAAGAATATTAGTCCGCATACATTTCGCCATTCTTTTGCAACACACTTAGTTGAAGGAGGTGCCGATTTACGTGCAGTGCAGGAAATGCTTGGGCACGAATCAATTCAAACCACAGAAGTATACACACACCTAGATAAGGAATTCTTAAGGGATACAATTCTTAGATTTCACCCAAGGTCTGATATTTGATATCGCTCCAAAATAGGTTAATTAAATTCTTTTTGAAAGTACCTCTGCAAGGTTTTCCATAACTATGGGCTTTGAAATATAATCGTCAAACCCTGAATCCATTATTCTTTTAATCTCATGGGTCATTGCAAAAGCAGTTTGTGCTATAATTGGAATTTTTTTATTTGAAAGTTTTCTAAGTTCTGAAAGTGTTTTGTAACCGTCCAATCGAGGCATTTGAATATCAAGTAAAATCAAATCAATATTTGGGTTTTCCTTGAACTTCTCAAGAGCTTCTATTCCATCACAGGCAGTAATAATTTTAAAATTTAATTTTGAAAGAAATATGTTCAATAGTTCTCTGGAATTATCGTCATCTTCGCAAACCAGAACTGTTTTACTACCAAAATTTGATTTATTTATTATAAACTTCTCTTCGCCACTCTTTTGAATTGTATTACCCAATACTAAAGGGATAGTAAAATTAAATTTTGTTCCTTGATCAGGTAAAGAATCAAACCAAATTTTACCACCATGCATCTCAACTAAATTTTTTGAGATAATTAGCCCTAGTCCTGTTCCAGAATATAAGCGCTGACTTCCTCTATCAATTTTATGAAATCGTTGAAAAATGCTATTATGATGCTCTCTGGGTATACCTATTCCTGTATCAGAAACAAAAAAGTGTATCTCCTTCCCTTCAACCTGATAGCCAAACCCAATAGTTCCTGAATCAGTAAACTTAAGCGCGTTGCCTAATAGATTATTCATAACCTGCTTAATACGAAAAGGATCAACCTTAACTATTAAACTTGGATAATTTGTATCAGGTGAAAAAACGAGTTTTAACTTATCCGCTTTCTTTTCTAGTAAGATTTGTTCTGAGTAAAATTGAAAAATCGATTCGAATTCAGATTCTAAACTATAATCAGACACAGAGAACTGAAGTTGACCTGATTCAATTTTAGCCAAATCAATAATATCGTTTATTAACCTTAAAAGCTCATTAGAGCTTTGTCGAATGATTTCAAAATACGATTTTATTTCATCATTCACTTCGGCTTGCGCTGATAGTATCTCGGAGAATCCTACAATTGCATTTAAAGGTGTTCTAATTTCATGCGACATATTTGCAAGAAAAGCAGACTTGAGCTTATCAGCTTCTTCGGCTTTTTCCTTTGCAATTCGATATTCCTGTGTTCTAATTTCTACAGTATCTTCGAGATACTGATTATGCATCTCAAGTTCTTTATTTGTTGCCTCTATTTTTTGAGATTGAAGCTCGATCTCCTTTTCTTGCTTCTCAATTGCTAAATTCTTCTCTTCAAGCTCTCTGTTTGCCCTTTGTTTATCTCTATACGCAATAAGAATTATAATGATTAAGCATACAGAAAGAATCACAATTGAGATAGTTAAGGTTAAAAATTTACGCTGTGTAATTATTCTTTTTTCTTGAACAGTAAGGGTATTGTTCTGATTCTTAATTTTTGACTGTTGAATCTTAATTTCCAATTTTTGCTGCTCAAGAAATAAATTGCGTTGTGTGATTTCTTGAACCTGAAGATTTATAGTTTTTTGTTGATTATCAATATATTCTTTATTTTTTTTCAAAGTAATATTGTTCTCGTTCGAGAGTAGTTGTTGCTGATTAATTTGGGCAATTAGTGAATCAAGTTTCTGTTTTTGAGATATAAAACTTTTTTGTTGTTCAATAATGCTATTCTTCTGATTCTGAATCTCAAGTTTCTGACTTTCAATTTTACTATTTAACGATTCAACAATCTTTTGTTGTCGCTCAATTTCTGATTTGTATTGTTCAACCTTTTCTTTCTCATCTTTTAATTTTTCCTCTTGTTCTTGGTATAGATTTGCTACATCTAACCGTGATCCTCCAAGTAAAAGGAGTTTTGGAAGTATCGTTAATCTACGGTTCAACTCTATGTTCTTTTTATCGACTTCAAAACTAATTTTAGTTTTTTCTCTATCAAGGTAAATAAAGTTAATCATTACAAATTCTTTCGATTCACTCTCTTCTGTTATCAGTAGAACGGGTTTGTTTGCAACTTCTGAATAAACTTTCCCAAGTTCATCTAATGAGTTTTTATCGAGGTAAATTATGTTGGGATTAATTTCAAGTAATGACGTTTTCTGAAGAAGATTATAGGTTTTTATATGTTTCCCTTTCCAAAGCTTAATCTTCGAAATTTCGTTGAATTCATTTAAAAGATATTGATCATCAGAGAATAGAAAAATACGGAAAGTATCTATTTTTTCTTCGTTTGGCCACAAAATGTTCTGAGCAAATTGGTATGTATAGGCAGCTTTAATTTTTCTATCCGATACATTTTGAGCATCAGTGCTATAACAGATTATAATAAGAAAAAGAAAAGAAAGACTAGGAATTGATAGTATTTTGAAGAATCTTTTCATTATGGCTTGTGATTTCTTTTTCAATTTATAGACAACTATAAATCTAAAACTAAAACCGTTATGATCTGTTTTTGTTTATTTTAGGTTGAATTCAAAACCTGTTTAAATAATGAGTTTTACAACTCCTATACGCTCAAAAATAGTAACTTTTAAGGAATAAAAACTTTTTTGTAATAAAATAGAGCGGCCATTTTAGGAATAATAATAAATATCATCTATAAGTGTATGGAAAAAGGTTGAAATAAGGCTATATTTGTTTTATGGGTATCAATATAAAAATTCTTACCTCAGTATTATTAGCGTTTATACTCATCCCAGAGTATAATATGGCTCAAGTGACTGATACTGTCAACCTGTATGATCTCTCATTAGATCAACTGATGAACATTCAGATTTCCTCTGCAACAAAAACATCCGAAACCATAACTGATATACCTTCAAGTATTGTTATTATTTCTCGTCAAACAATCCAAGAACAGGGATGGCAAACCCTCGAAGAGGTTCTTTCAAACGTACCAGGGATGTATATGATAAACGATTATTTATGGTTTGGTACAGATAATTTTGGCATACGTGGATTCTTTTCCACAGGCTCTTTCAACACTATGGTGATAATGGTTAATGGAGTTTCTCAAAAAGAGGACTGGTATAACTCATTTCCATTAACAAAAATAAACGTTCCTGTGGAGGCGATTGATCGAATAGAAATAATCAGAGGGCCAATGTCTGTTGTTTATGGAAATACTGCTTTTTTAGGAGCTATCAATATTGTTACAGATCAAAACACTCAGAATAGCGGAGTAAAAGTGAGTGCTGGTACCAATGGGAATTATAGAGGGTATACTCGAATCGAAGGTGAAATCGAGAATAAAATTAGCTATACATTTAATGCTGGCATATATGGTTGCAACGGAATTGACAAACCATATTCCGACATGACCAATCATATTGAAGACTACTGGGGATTAAAACCAAATGCAACTTCAAAGAATCAGCTTACTGACAATAGACGTTATATCGACTTCTCCTTGAAATCCAAAGGGTTTCACCTTAATATGTCCCAAACAAACACCAAAAGAGGTGTAATTGATTATTACCCTGGATTTGATGATGGGCACCTCGCTGAATTACAGGCTTCGAATGTTCAAATGGGATACAGCAAAAACTTATCTAACATTTTTGGTGTTAGCTTTGATATTGGTTATTACTCATTTCGTAATCGATTAGGGTACAAACATAACTCCGATACTACTTCTTATGGGTTTAACGATATATACTCGGATGCTGCTGATGCAGAACTCAACATTAGCTTTAAACCAACGGAAAAAATTGATGTGTCTTTCGGCACATACTATCAAGTTGTTCTTAGAGATAAATTAGTAGTTGACGCGCCAAACTTAAGTGATAACTATGTAAACCTTGATGCTGGCCTTTCACGCGATAATGTAAAAAAAACATGGGCTGCTTTTACTCAAGCAAGCTTTGCAATCACATCAAATCTATCAGTATTAGGAGGATTACGGATAGAACAAACCCCATCATATACAATAAACTATGCAGTTCGATTTGATCCATCAGATAACTATGAATATTTGGCACGAAATGGTACCTATAAATACGGTAATCCTTACATAATCCCTCGCATTGCCATATTATATCATATAAATGAAAATCATCATATTAAATGGATGTACGGAGAGGCAATTAAGCAAGCATCGATGGGTGAAAATATGGATATTGTTCGCTACCCTGAAAGAGACCAACTAAAACCAGCAAAAATGCAGACCTATGAGATTAATTACGTTGGTCGCATTTCGAATAGTTCAATTTTAAATTTTAGTGTATTCAACAACAATGTAAACAACTTGATTTCCAGAACAAATCAGATGATCGATGGGGTTATGAAGCTATACAATACAAATTCGGGTAAGTTAAGGACAATAGGAACTGAACTTAGCGCTGATTTTCAATTCTCCCAAAAAGCAAATGCCTCAATTAGCATGGTATATCAAGTTTCTAAAAATCTTCAAAAGGGATACGAGGATATAGATCTTGAATATGCACCAAAACTTCTTGCATATTCAACAATTTCCTACAAATTCTATAAGAGTTCAACCATTGGTCTATCGGGATATTATATCGGATCAATGGAATCATACTGGAGACCAGATACAAGAAATGTTGATGACCCAAATGATGTTAGAACTCCTTTACAACTTATTGCTGATGGTAGTAGAATTGGGAAAAAATCTCCCGGATATTTCGTTACCAACCTTAATCTGCACTTAAATAATTTTATAAGAAAAAACATATACTGCACAGTGCACATACATAATCTATTGGATGCTGTAGTCAAATATCCTACAACAAGAAGCAATGATGAGTTTGAAAAAGGAACCTATGGGTATAGGCGCTACTTCGTTGTAGGGTTAGGTTACAATTTTAATAATAACGCTAGTTTAAAAAAATAAAAATAGGTTTAAGTCTATCAAAAACTTAATTAACATTTTTTATAGAAGTCCAGTAAATCCGGGGATATCCTCAACTTTCATAGGTCTTCCCTTGCACAACCCAACTCCTATTACCTTTGCATGAACCACATGCTTATTCTCGGGAAGTTTAAAAATATCCTGTTCAAATATCATTCTGAGATGGCCCTCTCTGTAAGTATTAACCTTTATAACAAATTTATCATCGCTTTTAAGTGAGTATTTGTAATCGATTTCAATTCTCGATACTACCAAATCAATCCCTTCATCATGCAATTTGGCAAAATCGATCTTACTGCTTAATAGGCATTGATGTCGGGTATGTTCGAGATAGTTTAAGTAAACAGCATTATTCACAATGCCCTGTAAATCGCATTCGTAGTCGCGAACTGAGAATTCAAGTTCAAACTGATATTGTTTCTCTTCTTTTACCATAATCTATTCTTAAAGCTATTTAAGGAATCTTCAAAAAACTATTTCAGTTTTCCTTTGTTTATTGATTGCAATAAACTTAAAAATCAATAAAAATCAAAAATATGGAACAAAAAAAGCTTTTTAGCACATACTCTTTAGGAAGTATTGAACTTAAGAATCGAATTGTAATGGCACCAATGACCCGCTCAAGAGCAATTGGAAATGTGCCAAACGATCTAATTGCAACCTACTATGGTCAAAGAGCCGAAGCAGGTTTAATCATTACCGAAGGAACATCACCTTCTCCTAACGGACTTGGCTACTCTAGAATTCCTGGAGTATTCAGCAAAGAGCAAGTCGAAGGCTGGAAAAAAGTCACAAAAGCAGTACATGACAATGGAGGGAAAATATTTGTGCAGCTAATGCACACCGGTCGAATTGGCCATGAACTGAATTTGCCCAAAGGGGCAAAAGTTCTGGCACCATCTGCAGTTAAGGCTGCAGGGCAAATGTGGACTGATTCCGAAGGGATGAAAGATTTTCCGATACCCAGCGAGATGACTACAAAAGAACTAAATGAGGCAAAACTAGAGTCTGTGAATGCTGCAAAAAATGCAATTGAAGCTGGTTTTGACGGTGTTGAGTTGCATAGTGCTAACGGTTATCTTTTAGAACAATTTCTGTCTCCAATTAGCAACAAAAGAAACGATAGCTATGGTGGAAGTATCGAAAACCGTAGCCGATTTGTACTTGAAGTTGCCCATGAGGTAAGCAATGCAATAGGGAAAAATAAAACAGGAATTAGGCTATCTCCTTACGGCGTAGCAAGCGATATGCCCCATTACCCCGAAATTGATAGTACTTATGATTATCTATCAAAAGAGTTAAACAAAATAGGCATTCTTTACATCCACCTTGTTGATCATAGCGCAATGGGCGCACCACAAGTACCTGAATCAATAAAGAAAACTGTTCGTAAGAACTTCAACAAAAACCTAATTTTATCCGGAGGTTACGATTTAGCTAGAGCAGAAAATGATATAGATAGTGGTTCTGCTGACCTAATAGCGTTTGGTCGTCCGTTCATAAACAATCCCGATTTGGTGTATAGGCTTCAACACAATAAGCCTTTGTCATCAAATTTAGATATGAATACCTTCTATACTCCAGACGAGAAAGGGTATACTGATTATCCACTTTTTGAATAATTATTACAACTTATGATATAATCAATTAAAATAATTCCTATCATTGCACCGATTAAACAATCGTTTTATGACTAACCGTTTGGCCACATTATCTATAAAACATGATATTATGCTTAAGAAAAGCATGATAAAGGCCATGTTTATGGGTAAAATAATGCGCATTACGTGCAGGCCAGATGAAAAGGATTAATGTGAGAATATTTTAACATTGATATAAAAAGCTAAGGCCTGCAGAATTCTGCGGGCCTTTTTTGTTTAACTCTTAAACCACAAAAAGATGAAAGTTTTGAAGTTTGGCGGTACTTCTGTTGGAACCGCCCAGCGCATTAGGAGTTTGGCCGAAATTGTTCCGGTCAACGAACCCGTTTTGGTTGTTCTATCGGCAATGTCGGGAACAACAAATTCATTAATCGAAATTGCCGATGAGGCAATTAAGGGTAACACAGAGAGGGCAATGCATTTGGTAATGGAATTAGAAGCTAAGTATCACAATACTTGCAACGATCTATTCCTTACTGAACTTTATAAAAAGCGTGGTGAAGAGTATATTAATGACATGTTTTTCAATCTCACAAATAAGATTAAAAATAGCTATCAAGTCAAGCAGTATAAAGAAACCATTGCTACTGGTGAACTTCTATCAACTGGACTATTTCACTTGTATTTATCGGAGATTAGGAAAGATTCAGCGTTTCTACCTGCTTTAAGTTTTATGAGAATTGATAAGGATTCAGAGCCCGATTACTTCTATATCTCCGAAAAGCTAAATTCTATTTTAAGAGGATTAATAGGAAATAAAATACTTATTACTCAAGGATTTATTTGTCGAAATGTAAACGGAGAGGTTGATAACCTCGGTCGTGGTGGTAGCGATTATTCCGCTGCAATTATTGGAAATGTTATTGATGCTGATGAGGTTCAGATTTGGACCGATATTGATGGAATTCACAATAATGATCCACGATTTATTGATAATACCTCTCCCCTACGCGAGCTTTCGTTCGACGAAGCGGCTGAACTAGCTTACTTTGGTGCCAAGATTCTGCATCCTTCAACTATCTATCCTTGTAGCAAGAAGGGTATTCCGGTTATTCTCAAAAACACCCTTCAACCAACCGATCCTGGTACAGCTATTAGTCATACCTACAACCCCTCTGGGGTAAAGGCTATCGCTGCAAAAGATGGGATTACTGCAATTAAAATCCGTTCGTCGCGGATGCTGATGGCATATGGATTTTTAAAGAAAGTATTCCAAGTTTTTGATGAGTACAGCACTCCGGTTGATATGATTACCACCTCAGAGGTTTCGGTATCGCTTACTATCGATAGTACTAAAAATATCGAAAAAATAGTAGAGAGACTTAGCATATTCTCAACTGTTGAGATTGACGAAAACCAAACAATCATCTGCATTGTAGGCGATTTTGTTGCAGAGAGTACAGGTTATGCTGGAAAAATATTCAGCTCATTGGCTAACATTCCTGTTAGAATGATCTCTTACGGTGGTAGTAGTCATAATATCTCAATACTGGTTAACTCCGTCCACAAAATAGATGCTTTAAGAGCATTACAAAATGTTATTTGTGAATCTTACCTAATTGAAGCCTAGCCATGATTACAGAAGAATCAATTAGATTGTTTGAGGCGTACCCTACCCCTTTTTACTACTACGATAACATCCTTTTAGAGGAGACACTAAATAGAGTTAAGGAATACTCTGAAAGGTATGGCTACATAGTTCATTATGCCATTAAAGCGAATGCTAACCGAAAGATATTAACCAGAATTGTATCATATGGGCTTGGGGCAGATTGTGTTAGCGGAAACGAGATAGAACTTGCAATAAAGTGTGGATTTGATCCTCAAAAGATTGTATTTGCAGGGGTAGGAAAAACCGATCCTGAAATTGAGTATGCGTTAGACAATAAGATATTTTGCTTCCATTGCGAGTCAACTCAAGAGTTAACTATTATAAATCAATTGGCAGAGCAGCGATCAATTACTGCAAAGGTTGCGTTTAGACTCAACCCCAATGTTGATGCGCATACGCACTCTCATATTACTACTGGAACACTTGAGAATAAATTTGGATTCTCAACCGAAGAGGTTGCTGATGCAAAACGAATTCTACCCAGCTTAAAAAACATCGAGCTAATTGGACTGCATTTCCATATCGGTTCTCAGATAACTGATATGAACGTATTCAAGGAGCTATCGCTTAAAGTGAACCAATTGAGTAAAGAACTATTCGTTGATCGTAATTTTGTTTACCTAAACTTAGGAGGAGGTTTAGGAATTGATTATAAGAATCCATCGATTAACCCAATTCCCGACTTTGAAAACTACTTTGCAACCTTTAATAAATATTTAGAGAAACAACCCTATCAAAAAATTCATTTTGAACTAGGACGTTCAATAGTTGGGCAATGCGGGAGTTTAATTACCAAAGTAACCTATGTAAAGGGTAGTGCAAACCATCAGTTTGCTGTGGTTGACGCTGGAATGAACGATCTTATTAGACCGGCCCTTTATGGAGCAAGCCATTCAATAGTAAATCTTTCATCAACTCAAAAACCTATGGCTTACGATGTTGTTGGGCCAGTATGTGAATCTGCCGATTGCTTTGCAAAACAAGTTACACTCCCAAAAGTTCAACGAGGTGATTTAATTGCAATCCTATCGAGTGGTGCATATGGTGAGGTAATGAGCTCGCGTTACAACATGCGGGAAATACCTTATGCTGTATACTCTGAGGAGAACAAGATGGCTGAGATGGAGTGATAGAATATTCGAAAATGCTTATCTAATAAGCCTTAGTAGGCAATTTCGATTACTTCTACCATCCTCTTCTATCTCAAAATCTTCCTCACAAAAGCAACAGTGAAGTATGACATCATAAACACGCCAATAAAAGCGGTTAAGTCTGCAACTAATCTTAGTACCCCAACGGGGCAAATATCACCATATCCAACGGTAAAGTAAGTAATGCCTGTGTAGTAGACAGAAATCCAGTATTTAGACCAGAAAGAAAGGCTTGGATCAACATTCGTAAGGCTTGTTTCTGCTATATAGGGTAAAACTGTAAAGATTAAGCCGAATGTAAGAATCATTACAATATTACTGAAAACAACTCGTAAGGGAGAAGTTGCATAAAGCCCCATCTTGTCAAATACCAATTTCTTGAAAGCGAAGGAAGGATACTGCCATAGCATTGAAATTCTTTTCTTTTGAATCGATTCGGTTAAAATAGCATTAGCCTCATTCCTTTTAAACTCAATGTACGCCTCATCCTCATCGTCATATTGACCAGTATTATTGAAGTTCTGCTTTAGAATTCTGAATTGCTCAGCTTTTACCCTATAAGTGGTATCTTCCTGTCTATATATTAATTGCTTAATATTATTTACATTCCAATCGAGGTAAAGCAATCCAAGTAATCGTACACCAGTTAGGTTAAGTACATTAACTTTAGGTGATTCGCCATGAGTATAGAATTCAACAATATCGCGGAACGTGCAACCAGTAAGGTCAAGGGTTTCGCATGATTCCATATAAAGATTTAGGGTTGAGTTAAACTGACATTCACCTAAATTCAAACCCTTTAATATAGCTCCCTTAAAGCTTACATCAGCAGGGAACGTTGACCGTTCGAATACTAATTCAGAATCCTTCCCTTGATATAGATCGAATATTACATTAGCATTTCCAAACGTAGCACGCTTTAGAGAAACTTTACCCTTAGTTGCCTCTGCACCCTCAAAGTTAACCTCTCCATCGCCAAAAACACAGCGGTTGAATGTTGTTCGTCCTGTTCCAAACTCAACAGTTCTAAAATCGGTTCTTCCATTTCCAAACTCGGTTTGATCGAAGGATATATTCCCTTTTCCAAACTTGGCATAATGAAAATCAACCTTTCCCTGACCAAATCGGGCAACTTTAAAGTTTACATCACCATCGTTGAATCGGGCATTAATAAAAGACACATCACCATCTCCAAACTCAGTATTTGTGAAAATTACGTCGCCAGCACCGAAATCAATATCTTGAAAATCCTTTACCCCTTTATCAAAAATTGTATTCTTAAAGTTCATCTCACCACCATCGAATTTGGTCATTACCATTTCGAACTTATCAACCTTAATATAACAGTTCGAGAAATTGGCACCATTCGATTTAAAGTTAGCTGAGTGAAATGATAACTCCTTACCAACAAATATAGAACCGTCAACATTAAAATGATCGTTAAAAACGCCATACGATAAATCAATATTGAAGGCAGTTTCAAATACTGCATTTCGAGCCGAAAAACCTTTTATTTCAACAGGGGTATTCTTGTCCATTATAAGAAATCGCCGACATGCAGTAAGAGAAAAGCCATGTAAATAACACTCATCTAGGTTTATAGATTCACCTCTACCAATCGCTTCATAAATCTCGGGAATAACTGGAGCTGCTAGGGCATACTCGATAATCACCTTTCCCCTTCCATCAAGTAGTTGAATTCTTGCCGATCTAGGAGTTGTATAACCATCACTTCTTAGGAATGATCTATCAAGCAATTCAATTTTATAAGAATCAAAACTATGTGCCATTAAATATGGATTTTATCAAAGATAAAGAGAACTCACTAATATTCATTAACTACGACCACAAATTAGCTTGTATGGGCATCTTTTACAAACATCCTCGTCTGCTGTTTGGCAGAATGGTGCTGATTGGTTATAAATCTCATCAATTAAACCACGAAGTCTCTCAATAAATTGATCTTCCCACTGGTTAAAGGATTCAACAATACTAACCTGTTTAGTTGTTGGATCTTTATAAGTTATATTTGGTAGATAATCAGATGATACATTCCTTACAAACCAAAGCTCCGGTTTGATATCTGGATACTGCTCTTGTTTTTTAAGCGCATAGCAGTAAGTAAAAAGTTGAAAAACCTCCTTGGTTTTATCTACCTTTTTGGGGTCAAATAAATCGTTTAAATTTGAGAATACTCCCTTTTTTTCAGGGTTTCCTGTTTTATAGTCAACTACTTTAATTGAATTTCTAGAGGATTCAAGTCTATCAACAATACCCCCAATCCGTAGAACTTTATTATCACCAAAATTAAGTGTAGTTCGAACCTTCCCCTCTTGTTTTATAATCGTAAACGGAGTTCGTTTTTTATCTATTTGTAGAATAAGGTTTATTGAATATTTTATTTGATCGAGCACCAATAGGTTTCGGCCTGCAAGCAATGAGCGAACATCACCTTTCTCAGATTTGAAATAAACCTTTGCATAAGCTTTTTCTATAAGTTGATCAAGCTCTTCGGATGAATTTAGTATAGAATCAATATCACTGCGCTCAATAATTCTCCCATCATACTTGCTGTAGATTGATTCCATTGCAGCATGAAGAATTTTACCAAACCCAGGAAGATCAACCTCCTCGGCGACCTCCTCGGCCTCTCGAATATCAGCAATGTATCGGAAGTAAAACTGTAATGGACAGGATAAGTATGAAGTAAAAGCGCTTGGTGAAAGGTATTTGTCACCCTCAATTTCATCCAAATATCTATTCATTTTGTCAAGCACAACACCCGTTTTCTCGATTGATATTGGGGATGGAGAAGAAATTCCAAGATCGAACTTTACATCAATTCGTTCAATATGCTTACCACTTTCCATTAGCAGCTGTAGTACAAATCGGCTAAGTTCGCCCGATACCAAACCCTCTGCCCTATTACGATAAACCAAATAAATCTGCGATGAACGCTGGAGCAATCGGTAAAAATAGTATGCATAAATAGCATCCTGATGGCTATAATCAGGCAAGCCATATGCATATCGAAGCGATGGTGTTATAAACGATGGCCGATGATGGTTGCCCGGAAGAACATCATCGTTAACCGAAAGCATAATAATATTCTCAAAATCGAGCGAACGGGTTTCAAGGAAACCCATTACTTGAATTCCAGAAAGGGGCTCTCCATTAAACGAAACCCGAACCTGAGATAAAGCTTTTCGAAATAGCTGACGGTAAATTTTAATGCTTAGCTCAATGCTATTATTTTCAACCACATCAACCAATCGATTTAATGAAGTGTAAATGGTGTAAAGGAACTCCAGCTCAATCTTTGTGTTAAAGCTTGATTCTGTTTCCTTTTTATCAATAAGACTTGCTAAACGAGTAACAATCTGAACTAAGTATTTTGCAGCATCCAAGCCCAATGCTTGCTTTACAAATATCTCTTTAAAAATCTCTGAAACACCTAGTTCTTTACTACTTACGAATATGATATTGTTTGAATTAATATTCCCAATAACTTTTGCACAACTACTCCCATCAACCCTTTGTAAATAGGGGTGATTAAGAAGCGATAGCACATCCTTATGGTAGAATTTTACGCCAGTCTCCTCGTCGGAACGAGAATTAATGTGTAATCGAAGCAAAAGCTCTGCAAGGCTATAGGCTGAGGTTTCCTTTAGCGGGTAACCCATCGTAATATTAAACTCACCTATATTATCGGGAAGGGCTGAAAGAACTGGCGTTAAAAGATGTTCTTCGGGAAGAACAATGGCAGTATTAATATTAAGTTCAGGAGTATTTCCCTTAAGCTGATCTATTATCTGAGGAAGCAGTTTAGTCTGTGCTACTCCTGATGGTGATGAAATCAGGTATATTTTTGAATCATCGCCAAAATTCATAAAATGGTTGGATTGAAGCTTATTTGGAAACTCATAAAGGTTGTCCCTAAGAAACATCGCGGCTTCATGTACTTCCGATTTGATGTATGATACATCATAATCCCAGTAGAATAGAGCTTGGTTAGTTTTCTTGAGATATCGGAATAGCGATTTTTCGCAATCGTTAAGCGCGTTAAAACCAATAAAAACATACTTACCAGATAGGTAATCCTCTGAACCACCTTTTAATTTTGAAGCAGCAAAGCTGTATGCTAATCCTTCGTAGCAGTATCCCTCTTTTATCAGCGATGAACGAAAATCCTTATAAATTGATCCTAAAACCTTCCAAATTGATAAATACCTATCCCTTATTACCGATTCAGTACTATCGGACATAACTCCCAGATAAGCCTTCAAAGCCTCCAGTTGCTGTGGGGTAAAGCCACCAAACCGCTCATCAATCTCCTTAATATCGAAGATATTGGTAAAAAGTTTATCTGCTTCAACACCGTACTTGTCAATCTGATCAAAGTCGGCAAGCATTACCTCTCCCCAGAAGTAGAAATTATCGAACGTTTCAACAGAATGAAGCTGATTTGTGTAGATAGTGTAAAGCCTAATAATTAGCGAGATATTATCAACCTGGCGTAAGTCCGATACATCGTACATAATATCGGTAATTGTAGTAATATTTGGCTGCCAAATCGGTTGATCAATCGATTCAGAAAGGTATTTGTTGAAAAAAAGCGATGCCCTACGGTTAGGGAAAACTAGGGTTAAATTGGAAATCTCCTTACCATACTCCTTTAATAAATCGTCAGCAACTAGCTTTAGAAATGGAATCATTTTAGTTGATGGTTGTTTGTTGATCGTTGTTCGTTATTAAATTTCATAAAACTCCATTAAGTTTGTCCTTTGTCGCTTTTCGCTTTTCACTTTTCACTTTTCATTTTTCATTTTTCATTTTTCATTGTATATCTTTCCCTGCCAGGTATCCCGTTCTTCGAGTATCTTCTCAATTTTATTAAGCAGCTGATCGGTTCGCAAAAGCCCCCAGCCCTCAACAGCTAAAAACCAGGGGGGAGCTTCGCTAGTAAACCGCTCAACAACGAAATTTGGGTTTAGTCGTTCCAAAAAATCAACTACAAAGTGAAGATAATCATTCATTCCGAAAAGGTTAAATATTTCCGGAGAATCCTTGTACTGTTTCTCCATCGCTGTTCCTTTAATAATTTGAAGCTGATGAAACTTAATAGAGTTCAAAGGTAATGTAGAAAGTATTTTTGCTTCAGCAAGCATCTCTTCTCTTGACTCACCGGGTAAACCAAAGATTATATGTGCACCTACATTAATGCCTCGTTTTGCTGATTCCTCTATAGCCCAAACCGATTTCTCAAAAGAATGACCCCGATTGATAGCTTCAAGAGTACGGTTGTAGCACGATTCAACCCCAAACTCAAGTGAAATATAGTATTGCTTTGATAACTCCTGAATATAATTGAGTTTTTCCTCATCAACACAATCGGGACGGGTACCAATTACCAATCCAATAACCTTCGGATGAGCAAGCGCCTCTGAGTAAAACTCTTTTAACTTCTGAGCCGAAGCATGAGTATTTGAGTAAGCCTGAAAGTAAGCAAGATAGCTTTCGGCTCTACGATACCTTACACCATGAAAACTGATCCCTTCCTCTAACTGCTGGGTTATCGACTTAGTTGGACTGCAATAGCTAGGGTTAAAAGCATCGTTATTACAATAGGTACAACCTCCAACACCAATTGAACCATCCCTATTAGGGCATGAGAAACCCGCATCAATGGTGAGTTTTTGAACTCTACCGCCGAATGTTCGTTTAAAATACCCAGCATAGCTATTGAATCGCCGGTTATCGCCCCAAGGGTATAGCATTGATTGCGGTTTTGGTTACTGTAAAGTAAGCAAGAAAAGTGAAAAGTGAAAAGTGAAAAGTGAAAAGATTGTAACTACATATAAGGATAAATAAAGGATATTAAAAACTGCATAAATGCTTTTACTTATATTTGGTATTATTTCAAACCACTAGAGTTATGAAAAAGATGAATCCTGTTGTACACTTTGAGATGCCTGCTCAAAATGTTAAACGCATGGCCGATTTTTATTCTAAGGCTTTTGGATGGGACAGCCAGCAAATGGGTGAAGAAATGGGCAACTACGTGGTTGTTTCAACAACAGAAGTTGATGAGCATGGTCGTCCTAATATGGCAGGTGCTATAAATGGGGGCTTCTACCCCACTCAACCAGATTGTCCACAGCAGCATCCTTCAATAGTTATTGCTGTTGAAAATATTAATGAATCGATTAGGATGATTAATAACACCGGGGGAAAAGTTTTAGGTGAACCTGCCCTTATTCCGAATGTTGGATTATATGTTTCTTTTATTGATACTGAAGGCAATCGCTCAAGTATACTTCAACCTATAATGAAATAAAACCATATTCCTTTATTTTATAATTTTAGAAATGCAACCAAGATTTGAAACCCTTTCAGAAAAAATATTGATTGGTAAAAGGATTAAAATGTCCTTTCTCAACAATAAGACATTTGAACTTTGGCAAGCCTTTATGCAAAAAAGAAAAGAAATACAAAATAACATTGGCAATGACCTCTATTCAGCTGAAGTTTACCCAATAAATTTCTTCGAAAACTTTAGCAATGAAGTTGAATTTGAGAAATGGGCTGCAGTTGAGGTTTCCTCAATGAATTCTATCCCTGATGGGATGGAAAGTTTAATTCTACCTACCGGACTTTACGCTGTTTTTATTCACAAAGGACCAGCGAGTGTAGGGTTTAAAACCTATCAATATATTTTTGAAACTTGGATTCCAAACTCGGAATTTCAACTGGATTGTCGTCCCCATTTTGCATTGATGGGAGATAAATATAAAAACGAAGATCCTGATTCAGAAGAGGAAATCTGGATTCCAATTAAAAAAAGTTTATAAAATGAAGAAGTATTTTACAATTCAAGATATTGTTCTTTACACTACAATTCTTTTATCCATCGGAACTATTATTACCCTTTTCTCTACCCTTTCGGATCAAACATATAAGATATTCTTTAGCACTGATACACTTTACCTACCTTCCATTTTTAAAGATATTTTTATCGATCATAACCCATTAAAGGGTTGGCATCTTAATCCTTCGCCTAACATTTTTCCCGATATGATTGTCTATTTTTTAATTATGGCAATCACCTCAAATTTTTTAATTACATCCTTTGTTTTTTCTATCATACAGTACATATTCTTCATCTACCTAATCAATAGACTATTCAAAGCTATTGATCTACCCGATTATAAACTAATAACCGCATTATCAAGCTTATTGCTATTGCTCTTTTTTATGGTATCGTTCTATTCGAATGATTTTTGGTTTACATTCTATCTCGTTAGTAACTCATATCATACTGGTGCATTCTTAATGAGTTTACTTTGTTTTATTCTATCGCTTGAGTACTTAAAAAACGAGAAAACTTGCACGCTAATTTATCTTATTATAATATCAACCCTTTGTGTATTCTCTGACAGGTTATTTATTGTTCTATACATATTTCCATGGTTAACCCTTTTAGTCTTTTATTTTAAAATCGATCAACGAAAAAGTCTTATATCTATTATGGTTGCTAACGTATGTTCAACTATTGTAGGTATGACAGCCTTTTTTCTTCTAAAAAATAGCCATTTCATATATATTGATGAACCCCATCGAATAATGGACTTCAAGTACATGGGTGAATGTCTTAAGCTACTAATGCACCAAATGTACATCTACCTAACCGATATGAATTTTAAAAGTATTATTATTATTCTGAGTCTAATAACATTTACATATAACGTAATAGAATCGGTTATTTTTTGGGTTAAAAAATCATCTTTTACCCTAAAAGATTCTTACATAGTTTTTAGTGTTACTTTCTCAATTATTGTTTTTGTAGCTCCTGTTATCAATGGTAATTATACCGGTTTTGACACACTTAGGTACAACATTTATATATTCTACATTCTTATAATAAACCTTGGTTTTGCTATTTATTTTTTAGGTAAAAGAATAAGTGCAAAAAGGAATCTTGTATTAGGCAGTATTATTGCCCTGCTATTTATTGGAGCATCGTTAAATATAGTTTTTAAGTATAACCAAAAAAACTTCAAGAGTTACTTTAGCTACTACCCAAAAATTACTGAAGAAATTGATGAGATATCAAAGAAAGAAAAGCTTTATAGCGGGCTTGGAAACTATTGGAACACGAAAGTTATTAATATGTTTTCAAGAAATAGAGTAAGGATTTACACCTCAATAGATGCAATACATCCGTGGAGTCACGTTATGAGTGAAAACTGGTATACGAATGATCGATTTAACTTTATTATTTCCGATAACCAATCTCAAGACTCGATAATAACCGAATGTTTTAATGGAAAAGTTAAGTTTATTGAACAGGGTGAAATCAGAATAGCGATTACTCCTGAATTCAGGATTAACCCTAATACACATAGAATTGAGATAGCAAAAGAATAATCAAAAAGAAAAGCTGTTAAAAATAGCAAGGACAAGGCAAATGCCTCGTCCTTTCTGGTTGTATAGATAAGATTTAGGTGGGTTACCTAATCTTTGCTAGATTTTCATCTAAAAGTTTGGTTAGTTCCTCTCCAGAAGATGGTCTTGGTGCACTTGGTGAAATTATTACACCATTTTGATCAATAAGCACAAATTTAGGAATACCCTTTATTTGATAATCCATAGCAACAGTTGAAGCCCAAGCACCTTCAGCATGAAGCTGAACACCTTTCATTTTTTTCTCCTTAACCATGGTTTCCCATTTGTTCATGTCATCATCTACTGACATACTTATAAAAGTGATCTTTTTGCCATGGTAAGCGTTTTCAACCTCTTCAAGTGAAGGAAGTTCATGTCGGCAAGGACCGCACCAAGTTGCCCAAAAATCGATATAAACAAGAGTTCCTTTAAAATCTTCAAGAGCATACTCTTTCCCATTTATATCTTTATACTTGAAGGTTGGAGCAGTTTTACCTGGAGCAAGTAACATCTTTTGGTTATAAAGCTTTTCAATTATACTCTTATAGCCCGGTGTTTGACATTCAGTCAAGAATTTGTTAACTAGATCTGATAATGTCCAAAATTGACCATAGCTTAAGTCCTCCATAAAAGCATTCTGCTTTAGATAATCGCGAACTTCCTGATTTGTTACATTAGCATCTATTAGAGCAAAAATCTTTGCTAGTCTTTCTGGAGCAGGCATTGACTCGATTGCTTTTGCCCCATTTTCCTTAACGAACTTACTCATGATTACCTTATTTACTAATTCAGAATAATCAGTAAACATTAAATGGTAAGCGTTATTCAAATCAATACCATCAAGTACAGAATAATCTGCACTATCAGCATTAAATTCTACTCTATTTACATATGCATTGTATTCAGGATAATTTGCTTTAATCCCTTTTACAAAATATTCAATACTTGCAGCTTCTTGCTCAGCAATTCTTTTTTTCGAGATTGATTTTGTTTTTTCAAGCAGTTCATTCTTTAATGAGTCAAGTTTACTATTAAATGCAGATTTTTCTAACCCAAAGAAATCATTAAAATTAGGAATAAACTTATTTGTAATTTTCTCTTTTTCTGCAAGATAACTATTAACTGATTCAAGAATTCCAGTAAACTTTGCACCATCTTTTAAATTCTCAAAATCAATAGTTAATTCAGTTATATCGCCTGGATTAAGGTAGAATTCGAAGTTAGCCTTACGTCCAACCTTGAGAGAATATAAAACTGGTTTATCAATTGTAGTTTTAAATGTAAACGATTTATCAGCATTAAGCTTAACCGTCTCAGTAATCCCCTTTGATGATATGTAAGTTACAGTATCATTATAGTTTAGAAGTTTACCTGATAAAATAGCCTCTTTTGGACCATTTGATGAACAGGCAGCCAATAATGGGAGTAGAAGGATTGCTAAATATTTTTTCATAGAATTTAATGGGTTTGATTAATTTTTCGGAATGCAAGATAAAGAAAAGTTAATTGTTAGCAGTTGATAGTTGCCAGTTAAATTTTATTTCTCAACGAAACCATTAACAGCCATCCAGTTTATTTGAATCAACATACCAAATAAAACCATCAACCTTTGAGTAACCCATTTGCTGGATTAACTTAACATATCGCTGAACTTGGTGTTTATATGATTCGGACTCTGAGCCAAACTTATAATCAATAACAACCACTTCATCATTTTTAATGATTACCCTATCGGGGCGATAGGTTGAACTTGATGGAGATAGAATTGAAATTTCGTTTTTCACCTCCCATGCATCTGAAAACCAATCCGAATAAGGGTTGCCATTAAGTAATGACTCAATTTTTATCTTCAAATTGATTCGTTCAGAAACATCAATCACTCCCTCGAATAACATTCCATCTAAGGCTTTATCCACATCAGATGAGTACTTTATCCTCGAAAAAAGTGAGTGCATCAGCTTACCATAGCTGATGGCATGGGAATGGCTTACCTCAACATCCTCGAAGAAGTCTACAGATTCAAGTCTCTGACGAACCTTTACTTTAGCTTCGCCCACAGAGTAACTATCGAGGGTCCATGATAGAGATCCAACTTTCTCGTTCAACTTATCCTCTCCTTTTTTAATAGGAATCCCAATACTAAATGTTGAAACTTGGTTTCCTAAAACATCTGTTTCGCTTCTGTTTATAAGATTAAGAGAACTAATCCCTCCTAAAATTGTGGCAATTAACGGCGATGTACTTGAGTATTTATTATCATTTTTAACCTGCTTCAGTGGACAAAACACGAAGAGCTCATTCTCAGCACGAGTAAACGCAACATACAACAGATTAACGTTATCAATAACAATCTGGAGTTCATCCTCGATATACGGTTTAGCAAATAAACTTTTTTCTGACTCCTTTATAGATTTAATGGGATATTTAGGCAAACCATCAAAAGGTTTAAGAGTTGAATCAACCCAAAGCAATGGTTTCCTGTTCGACTGGCTAAATGGCCAATCCCCACGAGGAATAATTACAATTGGAAATTGTAATCCTTTGGATTTATGAATGGTTGTTATTGTAATTGCATTCTCTGATTCAGGCATAGTAAGGGATATTCTATCCCCCTCATCGTCCCACCATTCGATAAACCGACCAACATCGTTAGGCCCTTTTCGCGATAAGTTTATTATCTGCTCATGTAGCTCAGAGATATAGGCCAATTCCTTCTTTCGATCCAATAACCCGTACCTTTTGATAATTGCCTCAAAGGTTTCCTGTACGGGTTGGGTTCGAAAATCCTTTAGCCATTCAACCTCGTTACTGCAAAATTCATCAGAAAAGTATGTACTCCAGGGAGTTGTTTCATCACCTCGAATAACCTTTAAACCAGCAGCAAAATGCGATCGTGTAATACTGTCAGTAGGTTGATAAACTGTTTTAATTGCTGCTATACAGAACTGTATTGCAGGCGATGATTTTAGTAATAATCCTTCCTGACTAACAACATCAAATGAACCAAAAGCATCGGGATTGCTCTGCTTATGGGTTAAAAGCATATTAGCAATCTCCTGCCCTTCCCTGTTTGCTCTTACGAGAATAGCAATATCGCCAGCTTTATACCCCCTTTTCTGAATATCCGATATGAGTGATGGAAGGTATTTACTCAAATTCTCCTTAAATGATTTTTCAACATCAGGAATAAATTTCACCTCAACATATCCACTTCCACTATTCTCCTTTGACACCTTCTGCTCAACGTTTTCGTATGCTTTTGAAAAATCATCTCTATTTACTGAACTAAACTCTTTATCAGCAAGCATTTCGTTGGTTACCTCGTTAAGTACTTTGGCTGCACCTGTAAAGAAAAGATTGTTGAACTCAACAACTGAGGGTAAACTCCTTCGGTTCACATCCAACGGTTTGTAGGTAACCCCAAGCAGTTCAAAATCCTTTTCCAAACCCGATGAAAGAATCCTCCAGTCGCCATTCCTCCACCTATATATTGCCTGTTTTACATCACCAACCACCATGCTAAATCCATCCTGAGCAAGGCTGTTCTCGATTAACGGTTTAAAGTTCTGCCATTGAATAACCGAAGTATCCTGAAACTCGTCAATCATAAAATGCTCATATCGAGTACCTGCCTTTTCGTAAACAAAAGGGGCATCAGTCTCCTTAACAAACTCCCTAAGAAGCGGACCGCTATCGGCTAAAAGCATAAAACCCTCTTCAGTTGAAAGTTTACGAATGGTTAACCACAAATCAGTTAGAATTGCAAGCGAATTGAGGTTCCGGAGCACTAAACGCGATGAGTTATAGGATAGGTAACTTTTTTCAGCTATTTCTTTGATTTTTAAAAGATTTGGATGCAGTGTAGTACTAACAAGGTTTGTTATTTCAGCAAATTTCGGTTTATTCTTTCGATCCTCTGCCTTTACCCAACTCTCTCCTGTTGGATCGTCAACCGCTTTTTGTACCCTTGCACCATCAAGAGGCGGAATAATATCACCACTTTCGAATACAGAACATTTAACAAAGAAACCGTAAACACCGCCTCCACCATAAACAAAATCCTTTTCACACAAACCATGCTCAGCAATTATTCTAAGCGACTCTTTACCAATCTGGCTAATTTGACTCGAAGTGCCATTAAGAATTTTATTGAGATCAACCTTTAACTTTTCTACCTGCTCTTTATCAGTAAACTTACTAATCTCATTGGGTTTCATCAACCTAAAACTTTCAGAGAAAAGCTCCTTTCCAAGAGTAACTAAAGCATTCCGTATATCCCATGTTTTTCCCTCCTCAAGCTGTGACTCGCCCATCCTTTTAAGCCATTCAAAAAGAGCAGGATTATCAACCGATTCATCGAGCATTATATCCGCAGCACGCTCGAGTACTGGGTTAAAATCAAGTCGGATATCGGCTCCTCCCTGTTGGCCTATCTCCCATAGCAACGCTTGAATAATTCGCTGTACAAAGCTATCGATTGTACTTACCGAAAACCTTGAATAGTCGTGAAGAATGTTTGAAAGTGCCTTGGATGCCTTTAATGGGATTAGGTCGGGATTTACTTGGGTCTCCTTCGCAACAATATCAAGCATTGCCGTTTTTTTGCCATCGGCAAGGGCCTTTAGCTCCTCAAGAATTCGACCTTTCATCTCAGCTGTTGCCTTATTGGTAAAGGTCACGGCCAGAATTCTTTTATATTCCAGAGGATCGCTAACCACTAGCTTAATGTACTCAGCAGCCAACCGGAAAGTTTTTCCAGAACCTGCAGAAGCCTTATAAACTATTAGGTTAGACATATTATAAAAGTTATACCATTTTGATAATTATCGTAAATATAGAAAACATATATTTGACTTTAAAGTTAATAGACTATTTGCATTCTTAGGCATCATTAGGGTTGATATTCAAAATAACCAGATTCAAAAATTTATTGTCAAACAAATTTTAACTTTAATATCTGTTATATACTTTTTAAAAAATTTAAAAATAACAAATGAAGAGAATCAGACAACTTAATTCTGCAAATTTTTTATCGTCAAAGGTTTTTTATAAATATATAAGTTAATGATTATCATATCTATATAATAACCATCAAGTGTTAAATCGGATATACTATATGACTAAACTAATTTGAAAAGTTAAACGCTTTATTCAGTTCTTTTTATTTTTTGTTGCACAAATAAGCCTGTTTTATAATTGTGTTGTTAAATATTATTTTTATTGACTTTTATCAGCATTGGAAGTGTTTCGTAAGTATACTTTTGCACCATCTTAAGTAAGAATTTTCAAACCAATTTTAAAAAGAGAACATTATGAGCAATGTACTGGGGTACACCTTGCTGATGGCGGCTATTACCTTTACCATAGGATTTTTTGTAGCATTAATTATTAAAGTTGTATTTAGCTCAATCCAAAGGATGATAAGGGTTCAGACCGTTGAATACAAAACAGGGATGCAGAGAGTTCGTCAAATTAAAAGCATCAGGAAACATAACCATCTTTCATCACTTGAATCGGTAAATGGTAGCAGAAACCATGAACGTAAAAATCGTATCCTATCGAGTAATAGTGTAAATAGGATTGACACAAACGAAATCATTGAGTACTACTATGGGAAATCTTGATCTTTCGCACCTTTTTCAAGGAATATCAACGCTTCTAACTTCGGAACCAATTATCATCTTCTCAAGGATTTTTTTAATGCTCCTTGGAATGCTATTGGTTTACCTAGGTAAAAAGGGCGTACTAGAACCTCTTTTAATGATCCCTATGGGATTAGGAATGGCTGCAATCAATGCTGGTATTCTATTTATGCCCAATGGGGCTCAGGGGAATCTCTTTGTTGACCCTATGATTACCGATCCAAACCAGTTAGTGGATGTTCTTCAAATTGATTGGCTACAACCAATATACACTTTTACGTTTAGCAATGGGCTAATTGCCTGTTTTGTCTTCATGGGAATTGGTGTTCTCCTTGATGTAAGCTATGTTCTACAACGCCCTTTCCTAAGTATGTTCTTAGCACTATTTGGTGAGTTGGGCACATTCTTAACCATACCGATTGCAATACTTTTTGGTCTAACCTTAAAAGAGGCAGCTTCAATTGCCATGGTTGGCGGTGCCGATGGGCCGATGGTTCTTTTTACGTCCTTGAGTCTCGCAAAACATTTATTCGTTCCTATTACCGTTGTTGCATATTTATATTTGGGTTTAACATACGGTGGCTATCCTTACCTAATCCGTTTATTAGTTCCTAAAAGGTTAAGGGGTATTGATATGGCTGCAATTAACAAAGAAAAAAATAAGAATAAGAAAAAAGCAAGACCAATTACCTCTGGCGAAAAACTTGCCTTTGCCGTTGTGGTATGTACTGTTCTTTGTCTTCTATTCCCTGTTGCAGCACCACTATTCTTCTCATTATTCTTAGGCGTTGCAATTCGTGAATCAGGGCTTAAACATTTAATTGATTTTGTTAGTGGTCCTCTTCTCTATGGTTCTACACTATTCTTAGGACTTCTTCTAGGTGTTCTATGTGAAGCACATCTTATATTAGATCCAAAGATTCTCAAACTCCTATTTTTAGGCATCATTTCGCTAATTATATCGGGAATTGGCGGTATACTTGGAGGTTACATCATGTACTTTATAACAGGTGGTAAGTTTAACCCTGTTATTGGTATAGCTGCTGTTAGCTGCGTACCAACAACTGCAAAGGTCGCACAAAAAGAGGTTAGTAAGGTAAATCCATCAGCAATGATATTACCTGAAGCCATAGGTGCTAATATTTCGGGAGTTATAACTACTGCAATTATAGCAGGTATTTACATTACGTTAATTCCACTCTTTTAATATAATTTTAGGTTAATTTAAAAAAGGGTCTTAAAATTTAAGACCCTTTTTTAATGGCTTTAATTTATTTCTAATCTTCTTTCGTAGATTTTATCTCAACAGCATTAATTACCTTATAAACTGGGTATGGGTTGTAATATCTATACCATTGAGGAACTAAATACTTATCAAAATAGTTCCATAACATTAACCCATCATCTGATTGCGGTTCCAACAAATAAGAAACTAAATAGCCTAATTTTTGGGAGGTTCTAACAATATATGTTCCAGAAGAAAACTCTTTTGTTTCTTTCTCAAATTTTCCTTTAAAAGTTTCTGTATAATGTCCTTGGTTTAATCTTGGGACTGGTTTTATCTCATCAATTATAAATTTTTCAACATCCAATGAGCAAGTCTGATTTAACCGCTCAACAACAATTCCATGTGTTTTTAGTACTCGAATTACGTCGGGATCGGGAACTGAAATTATGTAAGCAAAGGGGAATTTCACGTTTTTGGTTGCATAGTAATCGGCAATGTACTGAACTGTTACATCTCTCCTTCTGTCGCTTTTCTTATATCGCTCCCACTCGTTATCACTTTCTACTCTATCGGCCTCATAAGTTTTTATAGTTACATTATTTGGGGTTGGTCTTCCCTCATAGGTTATTGCAAAAGAATCTACTGCTGATGGGTTCAATCCTCTTGCAATAGTTTTTGCATCAACATCTTTTAGCATGTTCTTAATCTCTGATTTATGCGATGATGCATAGTCCATCAACGAATTGATAAGGTTATAGCATCCCAACACCCTAGATTTGAAATCAGCGTAAACGTAGTTTTCATTCAAAATTCCAAGTCTATTCCTTACCCCAATATAATTACTTAAATACCTAGGCTCGGCAGCATACGATATCCAACCCTTGTCGTAATCGCCCATATCGATAAACTCACCATAAAAGCAGTTTTCGGTTTTATATTTATTAAGCAAAGCTCCAGACATTTCGGGCATCATCTTATCACGCATATAGTTGATAAGCGAGCGATCGCAATTAGGGTTCATTATCCATGTAAAAGTAACCGGTTCAACATGGTAAGAGCCATTTGTTGTGTGACAATCCATAACAATATCAGGATCCCATTTGCAAAGAATATTCGAAATAACTCCGCGCATTTCAGGTGATTCAAGCTTCATCGCATCGCGATTCAAATCGAGCATTTGACCATTATATCTTACTCCAACCCCATTTACTGGTCCATTTTGGTTTGTTCTATTCTTCTTACTGATCTTTTCATTGCCATCAGCATTAAGGTCGGGAACAACGAATAGTATTACATCCTTTAAAATATCGGGGTTCTTTTGCTTAAGCATATCCCTGAGATACATTAACGATGCCTCCTTCCCTTCAACTTCACCTGAATGGATGTTTGCCTGAATGTAAACCTTTACTCGCTTATCATTCATCAAATCCTTAGGACTTTTAGGTAATGGGTTTCCAACTATTAGCATTGGAATATCTCTACCCTCAGTGGTAGTTGCAACAGTTTCTACTCTAACATACTTTGATTTTTTTAAATAATTAACAAATGATATAACATCACTATAAAGCGATGTCGATTCGTAATTTGTTTTCTCGGCTACAGTCTGCATATCGGTTTGACCAAACACACTAATAGCGAAGATTGAAAGCACAATGCTTAGTAAAGATTTTCTTATCATAGTTTAGTTTTTATCTAAGGACTTAGACATACAAATGTAAAAATAGATTAAAAAAGGGATTAATAATTGAACAATATTGGTATTTAGTCGCTTTGTAACTAGTCTCTTTGTCACTGAATTTATTATTACCTTTGCCCCGATTTTAAGAAAAATGAAACGAGTAGTTGTAGGATTATCAGGAGGTGTAGACTCAAGCGTTGCCGCGTACTTGCTTCAACAGCAGGGGTATGAGGTGATTGGAATGTTCATGAAAAACTGGCACGACACAGTGGGAGTTCTTCAGGGCGATTGTCCATTTGATGACGACCGAAACTTTGCTGAGATGGTAGCTCGTAAGCTTAAAATCCCCTTTGAATATGTTGATCTGAGCGATGAATATCGTAAACGGGTGGTTGATTATATGTTTGACGAATACGAAAAAGGTCGCACTCCAAATCCCGACGTACTCTGCAACCGCGAGATTAAGTTTGATGCATTTATGAAAGCAGCGTTAGCGCTAAATGCTGATTATGTTGCAACCGGCCACTACTGCCGAAAAGAAGAGGTTGTTGTAAATGGTAAAACCTACTTCAAACTTCTTGCTGGGCTCGATCCCAATAAGGATCAAAGCTATTTTCTTTGCCAATTAAATCAAAGTCAACTCGAAAAGGCACTATTCCCAATCGGTCATTTACTTAAACCGGAAGTTCGTCGAATTGCTGCAGAACTAAGCCTTGCAAGTGCTGATAGAAAAGATTCACAAGGAATTTGCTTTGTTGGGAAAGTAGATTTACCCGTGTTTCTTCAGCAAAAGCTAAAATCCAGAAAGGGCAATATTGTTGAAATTCCTAAAGAATTCTACGATTCGATAGATTCAATACACAATGATGATCTAGTAAATCTTTCTAAGCCACTTGTGTATAACCCTAAGGACGGAAAAGTTATTGGAACCCACCAGGGAGCAAACTTCTTTACGATAGGGCAACGCAAAGGGTTGAATATTGGAGGAAAGGAAGAGCCAATGTTTGTTATTTCAACTAATATTGAGACGAATATTGTTTATGCTGGAATGGGGCAAAACCACCCGGGATTATTCCGCAAAGGCTTGTTCATTAATGCCAACGAAGTACATTGGGTACGCCCAGACAGGATGATGAAACCCAACGAAAGTATTGATCTGTTAGTTAGAATCCGTTATCGCCAACCATTACAACAGGCAACCCTTCATTGCCGTGAAAACGGAATCTATATCACCTTTAAAAATCCTCAGCGAGGCATAACTGCAGGGCAATTCGCCGCATGGTACGATGGAGACGAGCTAATCGGTTCTGGAGTGATAAATGAATAGTTGTTCGTTGATCGTTGATCGTAATAAAAGCCACTTGTCACTTGTCACTTGTCACTTTCAACCTAAGGTATTCCTCAGCTTTCTCAATACTGCTTGGCTTACCAACATCTAGCACAAAGTTAGAACTAACATCGTGCCCTTTAATTGTGTATTTACTGCAAAGGCTTAAGTATGCATCAACAATTGAAAATGGCCCTTTTGAGTTGATAAGGTTGAAAATTTCGGGGCTAATTAGGTGAATTCCAGCAAAAGCATACTCCGACAGAGGGGCACGGTTACTATCTGGAATTATCATTTTACCTGTAAGGTTATTCTTCCAACCCGATAAGCTAAATTCTTCATCGAACATAAAAACCCTCGATGACTCCCTTTTACTAACAGCCAAAGTTGCAATGTTGCAAGATGTTGAATAGGTTTTATAGAACTGGTTTAGATCGATATCGGTAATTATATCGACATTATGGACAAGAAATGGCTCATCGCCATTCAAGAATCTTGATGCTTTAAGAATTCCACCACCAGTATCTAAAAGCCAATCGGACTCGTCCGAGATATGAATCTTTACTCCAAAATCGTAACTCTTTAGGAAATCGATGACCATTTGGGCGAAGTGGTGAACATTAACCACTATCTCTGTAAAACCATTCTCCTTTAACCTAATAATTGTATGCTCCAACAGCGTTTTATCGCCAATTTTCACAAGTGCTTTGGGTTTATCATCAGTAAATGGTTTTAACCTAGTACCTAGACCGGCAGCAAGAATCATTGCTTTCATCAACACACTATTTATTTATTTTTAATTGGTTTACACAACTTTTTCTCTTTGTTCGATACGGCTCCACAGCTTTTGCAAACAAAGTCGGTATCGGACTTCTTTTCTTCTTTCTTCCCCTTTTTACACATTTTACTTGCCATCAGAAATTTCTCTATGCTTTAATATGATTCTAACTCCTTCTGTACCATTTAACATTTGAGCCAATTTATTTGCGCAATAAACCGATCGATGCTGACCACCCGTACAACCATAGCCCACCGAAAGGTAACTAAATCCTCGCTCAATGTAGTTATTAACAGCATTCTGTACTAGCTCAAAGGTACTATTCATGAATACATTTGCCTCTGGTTTCTCATTAAGGTATTCAACCACTGGCTTATCAATACCGGTAAAATCCTTAAACTTTGCCAACCTCCCCGGATTTGGAAGAAAACGACAATCGAAGATAAATCCACCACCGTGTTCTGGGTTAACCGTTGGATATCCATTCTTCAATGAAAAGCTAGTAATTTCAATGGTTAAACCTTCAAAAGGCTCTGTTTGTTCAAACTTTATTTTTGCCTTGGTAATCAAACTTTCGAGAATCGAAAGCAAATAGTCAATATTAAGCGACTTGAGATTAGAACTTAACACTTGCCTTAAATTTTCAATTGCTGGAGGAATGCTCAAAAGAAAATGTGCTTTACCTTCAAAATAGCCTCTATAACCATAGGCTCCCAGTGTCTGAATAATTCTAAAAAGGATAAAGGCAGGGTATCGCTCTTTTAAAAGATCAATATTAACATCCCTTTTCGACGTTAATTTCTCAAGGTAAAATTCAAATAATGTATCTCTTTGATGCTGAGGTATTGCAGCCTTGGCTTGGTATAAAAATGAGGCAACGTCGTAAAGACAGGGACCTCTTCTACCACCCTGATAATCGATAAAGTAGAGTTCATCGCCCTTAACCATGATGTTACGCGATTGGAAATCGCGGTAGTGGAAATAGCTCATATCATCATCAAGCAGGTAATTAGCGAATGAGGTGAATTCATCTTCTAGCTTATCCTCATCGAATATGACTCCAAAAGGTTTTAAGAAAGAGTATTTGAAATAGTTAAGATCCCATATCACTGATCTTTTGTCGAACAGCTGTTTTGGGTAGCAACAACCTAAATCCAAACCTTCAATACCCTCAGTTTGAAACTGTACTAATTGATTTAACGATGATCTAAAATAGTTCATCATCGTTTCATCATATTCACCATCATGAAAATGGCACGATAAAATCGAATAAAGCGTTTTATCACCTAAATCTGAAAGAAGGTAATACTGATGATTTGTTGAAACAGAAAGAAGCTCTGGAACATTCAACCCTTTTGATGCAAAATGCTGTGTTAATGTAAAAAAGGCTTTATTCTCATTTACATCATCATTAAATGCTCCAATAATGGGCTCTCCTGCTCCTTCGAGGCGAAAGTAAAGCCTGTTTGAACCTGAAACAGGTAATGGTGTAATTAATGATGGCTCGTGCTTAAATAGATCTCTATAAAGCAAAGTTAGGGCGCTTGTATGATTCGAATTCTTCAGTTGCATGCTACAATTTAGCTAAAAAAGTAAACCAATGGAACAATATATATTAATGCAGTGATAAAATCAATCACGTTAATCTTTTTAATCTCCAAAATACTTATTCCCATTCCTAATAGAAGGATACCTCCAACAGCAGAAACTTCGTTTACCATAGTTTGATTAAACGAAGCACCCATCCATTTGGCAAATAAAGTAAGAGAACCTTGATAAATCAATATTGGAATAGCCGAAAATGCAACACCAATCCCAAGCGACGATGCCAAAGCCATTGATGCAATTCCATCCATCAAACTTTTAATGAGCAGAAGTTTCAGTTCACCATTAATACCCTCCTGAATCGAGCCTAAAATAGCTACAGGGCCCATGCAAAAAAGTAGTGAAGCTACCATAAACCCTTCGGTAAACCTATCGCCCTTTAGGTTTAGCTTGTTCTTTACCTTTTCGCCAAGTCTATCGGTTTTCTCCTGCAGGTTTATTACTGAACCCGTTAAAGCACCAAGTATTAAGCTGAATGCTATTAACAAAGCATTTTGGGTTTTTAAACCCATTGTTAAACCTAGATAAAGTGTAAATAATCCGAAAACTTGGAAAAGTAATGTTATAACACGTTGTGAAAGGATTGACTTAAACTTTGTGCCCAAAGTTCCCCCCAATATGATAGCTGCGAAATTTACGATTGTACCCGTCATTCTTTTTTTTTCAAACCTAACAATTTTTATCCAATCGATTTATCACTTGTATCTATAAACATCAATGGTTACAAGCAAAATTGTTTAAAACCTTGCCCTAATGGTTTGAAAGTAGTAACTTTGAATAAACTTATGGGTGAAACCATAAAAACTTCCTTGAATATGAAATTTGAGCTAATGACTAAAGAGGAGTGTATTGATTTCGTTGAATTCAATATCACTGGCGATAGCGAAAACTACAATAAATGCGATGACGAATCGCTTTACCTTAACAGTAGCCTTTTCAATATATTTGCTGGCTGCTTCGAGCGTAGCAATCACTTATTTGAATTCTTTGGTCAAACAATGTATAATAGCCGTAAGTTTATTCCACTTCAAAACGAGCTAAACGACAACCTCGAAAAGTTAATCTCAATAAAGAACTTCAACGAATTTCAGAGCTATGTTTCAAATATTTTCATGGGTCGTGAGCTAATTCACCAAATTAACCAGGTTGACCCCGATTATAGCAAGCATTGGCGCGGTTATATTCGTCGTTGGATCAGAATTAACCGGGGGTTAAATAAACTGATTAACCAGTGTATCGAAGAGGATCGTGTGCTTTGGGTTATTGGGTTTTAAAACCAAGACTATCTAGTAAACTGGCTAAATCTTCATTACATTCACTAATCGAATAACCAGTAAAATCTCTTCTTAAATTATAATCGCTTCGAATTTGCTCGAATTTATCTGGCATTTTACGAAGTTGCGAATCATCAACTTTGATTTGTGAAATTCTTTCAATTACATCAATTAGGTTAATTGGGTTTTGAAGAATCTCCTTAACCTCTGTTGGATTTGGTTTTGGAGTCCAAGGGTGGATTCCAAGGTTAAAGAATCTACTCATCGAATCAATAACCATACTCGTTCCATTAACCTTTCCCTCAAGAGAATAACCTGCAATATGAGGGGTAGCAATATCAACAAGGTTAAGCAGCTCGTGCGAAATGGTAGGTTCATTCTCCCAAACATCAAGCGCAACCGCAGAAAACTTTTTACCATTTATCGAGTCAATTAATGAATTAGTATCAACTACCTCTCCTCTTGATGAATTTAGGAATACAACACCATTTTTGAATGAATTCAAGAGTTCAGAATTGACCATATGGTAAGTTGAATCTAATCCCGAATTTGTGAGAGGTACATGAAATGTAACAAAATCGGATTGCTGAGCAATAGTGGTAATATCTACAAAATCCAATAGATTTTCGTCTCTCTTTCTTGGTGGGTCGCAGCAAATAACCTTCATTCCTAGAGCCTTACCGACTTCAACAACCTTTTTACCAACATTTCCAACGCCAACAACACCTAGTACTTTTCCATTTAAGTCTATTCTTTTTACTTTAGATATGTAAACTAGAGCAGATGCCACCCATTGTTGCACTCCCCCTGAGTTGCATCCAGGAGCGTTAACCCATTCAATATCTCTTGAGTTACAATACTTAGAATCAATATGATCGAAACCTATTGTAGCAGAACCAATAAACTTAACCGTTGAACCCTCAAGTAAATCAGCGTTGCAGATTGTTCGGGTACGAACAAGTAAGGCATCAGCATCCCTAACAATATCAGAAGTTATCTCCTTTGCTGGAAGTAAAACAACTCTCTTAAAGTAAGAATCTAAGGCACCTTTTAAGTATGGGATATTGATATCAGCAACAAGTTTCATTAATTAAATTTTTACAAATATAAGAATTGTAGCTATTTTACTCAAACCTTAAGGATTCAACCGGATTTTTCCCAGCTGCTTTCAATGTTTGACCAGTAACTGTAATTAATGCAACAGCAAGTGCCATTAACCCTGCAATAGCGAATGGTATCGGGGTTAGCTTAATATTATAAGCAAAATTATTCAACCAGCTATCAAGTACAATATATGCAACTGGTGCAGCAATAAGAAAGGCAACTCCCACCTGGCGAGTGTAAACCATTAGAAGTAATTTAACAATTTGGAAGCGGGTAGCCCCGTTTACTTTACGAATACCAATCTCCTTAGTACGTTTTTGAACCATAAACATTGCCATTGCATAAAGGCCTAATAAGGCAAGTACTAGTGATAAAACTGTTGCATAAGTCGATAAGGTCTCAGTTTGCTCCTGCACACTATATTGGTTACGGCAAAAATCATCAATTACAACATAATCCATTACGTAAACTGGATCATACTCCTTGACTATCTTTTCTACTTTCTTTAGTACAATTTGGATATCCTCTTTTGGCACTTTCAACATTATATTCCTAACCCGACTGCTGTAGTATGTGAACATCATTGGTTCAATTCTATCTACTAAGGAATAGTAATGAAAATCTTTAACAACACCAATCACATGCATCTTGTTAAAGAAATCAATTTCCATATTCAAAGGTTTGGACAACCCTAACATTCGAACAGCAGTTTCATTTAAAATAACTGCTTGCTTATCAGTTTGAATATTTTCATCGAACGGTCTACCTTCAATCATTCTAAAGCCAAGAGTTTCAAAGAACCCCGGGAATACACGGTATTCATTTATAAGAAAATCTTTCGAAGGCTTTTCGCCTAAAACATCTATTATCTGACCACTTGCGGTTGTTCCAAAAAGGTGGAATGATGGACCTATCGATTTTATTTCGGGAATTCTTTGTAAGGCATCCTTTATGGCTGGATATGATTTTCCAACATTATCGTTCAAGTCAGTTATAACAATAACATTCTCAGAATCAAACCCTAAATCAACATTTTTCATAAATGCAATTTGCCTATTCATAACCAAAAGATTGGTAACAAGGAAAATCGATATTGCAAACTGCATTACGACTAAACCTTTTGTAAACTTATTCGTTCCATTTATACCGATTTGTCCCCCTTTGATAGCCAATGAAGGCGAAAATTTTGAGATAAACAAGGCTGGGTAAACTCCTGATATAAATCCCACAAAAATGGCAAGTAAAGGCAAACCAACTATAAGAGTTAAATTATTGCGGTAAGTACTTATCAAATCTCTATTAAGGATACTACCAACTGATGGTATTAAAAATTCGACCAAAATAACTGCAATAACTAGGGCTATAAACGAAAAGACTATTGATCGTCCAATAAAACTTACAATTATATGCCTCCTTGAGGCACCAATGGCTTTTTGAACCCCAATCTCTTTTGCCTTAGCCTCGTACTGTGCTGTTAAAAGGTTAATAAAATTGATTATTGCAATTAATAGTACAACAAGAGCCAACGATAAGTAAATAAATACTTTTTTATACGCAGAATTAGATCCATTTTTCGATTGGAAATCTGACTTTAAATGAATATCGGTTAACTTTTGAAGATAACAATCAACTTTTTTAATCTCTTTCCTCTCGGAAACACTTTGATTTAGAAGCTTGTTATAACAATCTCTTGTTTTACGAATTCCCTCTTCTACCGATATTTTTTCTTTGAAGAGAACATAAGTATAAACCTCCAACCCGCTGTGATAAATGTTAAATGGAGTTGATTCGATAGGCGCTATTGCGTCAAACTTCAGATGCGAATTTTCAGGGTAATCCTCAACAATCCCAGTAACAGTAAATAAATCCTTTGAATAGTTAGTTAGCAGACTTTTACCTAAAATATCGATGCTTCCATATAATTTCTCTGCTGTGCTACGTGTCAATACAATGGAATAGTGAGAAATAAGCGCCTCATTGGGATTACCTTTCAAATACTTTAAGCCAAAAACCTTATAAATATTTGGACTAGAGTATATTAAATTAATATTCTTATAACGAATATTATCCTTTGTCAACTCGGCTAGGCTCCACCAGCTATTATCATAGATTTGTAGAAATTCCTCTATTTCAGGAACCTGCTTTTGAATAGTACTATCTTTTAAAGCAATAGAGAGTGTCCAAATACTTGTTGCTTCTTCTTTAAAAACTGAATTTATTCTATAAGTTCTATCTGCATTAACATTAAAACGATCATAACTTAATTCATGCTGTGTGTAGATAAAAAGCAATATTGTTGCCGCCATGCCTACCGCAAGTCCAAAAATGGTGATGAACGAGTAGAGCTTATTATTTTTAATATTTCTTAAAACCTGCTTAAGATTTAATGTATTCATACTAGTATCGTTAATTCCACTATAGTGAAAACATTTAACTTAGTAATTTGCTATTCTTAATATTATATCCAAGTTGGAATACCAATTAATCCATTGCTTAAAAAATAAAGAGTGAAAATTAAATTTAGGATAGCTACCAATAAAGAATAGAAATAAAAAACTTTAGACATTTTTACACCATGATTCTTGAAAATGTAAAATACCGACCAAACAGATGCTAATGCATAACCAATGCTGCAAATAAGCATTAAAACTGAAATTATATTAGCTGTCCCGAATAATTGTGAATAATCATATCTTGTTTGTGCTGTTAATAAAATTGATAGTGCTACAACAAAAATGAAAAAATCGGTTATAAGCGGCAATAGGCAGACCCATAAAGCAGTTTTGTTTTTGTTTTTGCCAAACAAGTAGACAAGTGTCCAAAGAAACCCCAAAATAATTGTACTAATAATTGTTACAGGAATTGCTATGAATATTGAGATAAGAAAGTAAGCCCAAAATGGTGAAATCTTTTTAAAATATTCATGAAAGCAAATTACATTGCCTTCCAGTGGATCATTTATCAGAGCAAATTCTATTCGTTTAGTTCTAACTGATCTAAATTCATTATTATCTGCTGGAATATATTTTGTTGTAGAATTTCCATCCATTAGGCGTTTTACATATAAAGTATCATTTTCAATCCACACTTTTTGAACACTTTTAATGCGCTCTAGGAATCCAATTAACTCTAATTTAGGATTAATAATTGTATAGTATCCTGATGGGTCAATTGTTATTTTATACTTTTTGTTGTCAATTACAGCCGGTTTTTGTTTAAGATCTTTCGTTTGATAGTATTTTATTAAATCAGAAATTTTATTTAATGCATCTTCATCACCTCCATTAATCATAACGGCATATCCCAAATTGTATTCTGGAAGATACGCAAAATCAGCATTTCCTCCCGGAACGCTTCCTCCATGGCCATGATACATAAAACCATTATAGGTATTCCCAAAATTTGATAACCCACACCATTTAAAAAGTTCAGATTTTGATAATATAGACATGCTTTCCGATCGTTCCATCCTTTTTAATGAAGAATCAGAAATTAGTTGATTATTATTGATCTTTCCTCTATTAATAAAAAATTTGATCATTTTAACCATGTCTTTTGGAGAACCATTTAACGCGGCTGAAGGGCGATAAAGAATATTAAAGTAGTTTAATTTAATCCCATTCTCATATAACTTTGCGCCTGTTTTTTTATATTGCTCAGTCTGGAGAAAGGTCATATTCTCAATTCCCATAGGTTTGAAAAAATAATTATTTATATACTCCTCAAAGGTCAATCCTGAAACTTTTTCAACTATATAGGCAGCAACACTTGTACCTACATTACTGTATCCGATACGCGTTCCTAGAATAAATTTTGAAATTCTTGACTTAGGATAAAAATCAAGCGCTTCTTTAAGCGTTTTAGGTCTAGGGTCATCGCTGCCAAGCTCCGCAAAATGCCAATAATCCCATCCAGCGGTATGCTCAAGCAGGTTTTCAATCCGGATTGGATATTTATCCTCCCATGGATTATTAAATTCAATTTCAGGAATCAAATCTTTTATTTTATCCTTAAGACTCAAACGCCCCTCTTCCTGTAGTTTTAGAATGGCTAATGCAACATACATTTTTGAAATTGAGCCAAGCCGAAACATGGTATTTTCATTTACAGCAATATTATTTTCAATATCTGCTTTACCAAACCCTTCAAGTAAGATGGTTTCATCTCCCGATACTAAGACAACACCTGCTCCTGGTGTTTTTGTTTCTATTAATATTTTTTGAATTGAGTTTTTTAACTCTGTCAGGGTTTTGGGCTCTTTCACATTGTAAACTTCTTGAGTGAAAGATTTTAAACCACTAAAGATAAAAAGTAGTAATACGAATACGGAAATTGCTTTTTTAATTGTTTTCATCTATTAATATTTAAAGGCGTTATTTAATAAACTTTATATTGTTTTTTTCTATTATTCTTTCCATTTATCCTTTTTGAAACTTGTTTTCTCAACCTAAATTCTGTCAATGGACCGATCTATGTATTCTTAGCTGATAATTATGTTAATAATTTAACCATTGTCGATTGGTTCAATATTTTGAAAGGTATTCTAGTCATAATTTCTATCCCGATTTCAAATATATATGCTCTATTCATACTTTAGTGATTCAACTGGATTCTTCCCTGCTGCTTTCCATGTTTGTCCTGCAACAGTTAGAATTGCAACTGCAAGGGCTAATAAACCAGCAATAATAATTGGTAATGGAGTAAGCTTGATCCTGTATGCAAAGTCGTTAAGCCATCTTGATAAGATGATATAAGCTAATGGTGCGGCTATTACAAAAGCAATTGTAACCTGACGGATGTAAGCTTTCAAAAGTAGATTTACTATCTGCAAACGAGTTGCCCCGTTTACCTTACGAATTCCAATTTCCTTGGTACGTTTTTGCACCATAAACATTGCAAGTGCATACAATCCCAGTAAAGCCAGAATTAACGATAGAATTGTAGTATAAGTTGATAGTGTCTCGGTTTGCTCTTGTGCTCCGTATCGATTCCTACAAAAATCATCCATAACAATAAAATCCATTTCGTACCCTGAGTCGAACTGTTTTATCACACCTTCAATCTTCGAAAGAACCAGCTTGTAGTTATCGTTATCAACCTTAACCATTATCAACCTTGGATAGTTACGATAGTATGTAAACGCGATAGGTTCGATATTCTCCTCAAGTGAAGCATAGTGAAAATCCTTTACAACACCCAAAACTGGCATGTTAAAACCATGCATGTCGACTTGAGCATTAAGTGGATCAGATAGTCCAAGCATTCTAACTGCTGTTTCATTTAGGATTATACCTTGTCTATCAGATTGTATCTTCTCATCAAATGAACGTCCCATAATAAACTTAAACTCAAAGGTCTCAAAAAAGCCAGCTAAAACCCTATACTCATTTATTGGGTAATCTTTTTTTGGCATTTGTCCAACCACAGTCAAACCTTGTCCGCTAACGCCTCCTCCTAAAAGGTGATCTGATGCGCTTACAATTTTAACCTCTGGGATCTTACTTAAAGCATCCCTAATTGCAGGGTAAGAGTTTATCAACTTATCATTCAAATTTGATATTGCAATTACTCTTTTAGCATTAAAACCCAAATAGGCATTCTTCATGAATTTCACCTGCGAGTTAATTACAATAAGGCTGGAGATCAAAAAGATTGAAATAGCAAATTGTGCTATTACTAGTAACTTAGTAAAACTATTGGATTTATTACTACCCTGTGTATCACCTTTTATAGCAAGGTTTGGCGGAAACTTCGATATAAAAAGGGCTGGGTAAAAACCCGATATTAAGCCAACAATTACTGCAAGAAGCGGAAGAATAAGAATTAGGTTAAAACTATTACGATAGGTTGCAATCAAATCTCGGTGTATAATATTTCCAAACGACGGAATCAAAAACTCAACAAAAATGCATGCAATGATTAGAGCAATAAATGAGAAGATAATTGATTTGCCTAGAAATTGAGTAGCAATATTGCTCCGCGAAGCTCCTATAGCTTTTTGAACACCAATCTCCTTCGACTTACTTTCGTACTGCGCAGTTAAAAGATTTATAAAGTTAATAATCGCTATTAAAAGCACAACCAAGGCCAAGGATAGATACAAGTATATCTTTTTCAAAGGAGCATCAAAACCAGTCTTTGAGTGAAAATCAGATTTTAAATGGATATCCTTAAGGTTTTGTAAAAAGCAGTCCATTTTATAACCGCTCTCCTTAAAGTGTTCATTTAAAATAAATCGATAAGCCTCTTCCGTCTTTCTAATACTTTGTTTTAAATCGACTTTATCATTGAAAAGAATATAAGTACCAAACTCCATTCCCCCTAATTGACTCATATAACTTAATGATTCAAAAGATGTTATCGCGCCAAAGGTTATATGAGATGTTGATGGAAAATCTTCAATAACCCCGGTAATTGTGTAAACATCATTCGATTCTTTAAGGGTTTTTCCAATAACATCAATAGTCCCAAAAACCTTAATAGCAATTGACTTAGTTACAATCAAAGTATATGGTTTTGATAATGCCCCTTTAGGACTGCCCTGAATGAAATTTAAAGTCAAAACTTTGTAGATAGTAGAGTCGGAGCATATAAAAGGAATATTTTTAAACCGCTGATTATCCCTTATCACTTCAGCTGGGCCAATATTATAAAACTGAAAAATCTCTTTTATTTCGGGAACTCGTTTTTGAAGAATGCTATCGGTTAATCTTATGCAAATTGGGTAAGTATCTTTGGAATCCTGAATTAATTCTGAGTTGATCCTGAATATGTGATTAGCTTTTTTATGAAAACAATCGTAGCTGAATTCATGACTAACATAAATATAAATAAGAATGGTAACAGCCATTCCTACTGCCAATCCAAAAATTGTAATAAATGAGTAGAATTTATTCTTTCGAATGTTCCTTAGTACTTGCTTAATGTTTAATGAATTCATTTTTTTGGTAAAATTTTAAAGTTACTATTCTTATTGAATTTTAAATCTCACTCTAATCTAACCATCCTCGTGCCAAATATGTAACTATTAGATTTACATATAATTAAATAAGTGTTCGGAATCATTTGTGTTGGATTTTCCTACACTTCTTGTACGAATCTCCGTCATTATTTCTAAATTGGCCATGTTAATTTAATGGATTGCAATTTTCACTTTTAATAATAAATGGCTAAACCAAGCATACTAATAGTTGACGATAACGAAGAACTGCACTTCGCTTTAAAGGTATATCTTGCGCCACATTTCGGGATAATAGAGGCTATTAAGAGTCCTAATCAGGTATTATCAAAAGTTGAGCGGTTTAGCTTCGATGTTATTCTGCTAGATATGAACTTTAACGCAGGCGTTAATAGCGGCAACGAAGGTTTATACTTGCTTAAACGAATCCTCGAAATTGATCCAAATGCATGTGTAGTAATGATTACAGCTTATGGTGATGTTGAACTTGCCGTTAAATCGATGAAAGAGGGCGCAATTGATTTCATTCAGAAATCATGGGACGATCAAAAAATACTCTCCACCCTCCTATCCGCTTACAAACAGCATTGCTCAAAGTTAGAGATTAAGGATTTAAAGGATAAGCAGAAACACCTAAGCAACCAGCTGAATAAACCCTTCGAGCTAATTTCAGGTAAATCACCTTCAATGAAGAAGGTTCTTGAAACCATTAAAAAGATTGCTAATACCGATGCCAACATATTAATCATTGGCGAAAATGGAACTGGGAAAGAGGTTATGGCTCGTGAAATTCACAGGTTATCAAAACGGAGCGATCAAGTATTTATCACTGTAGATATGGGCGCAATATCGGAGAACCTTTTTGAAAGCGAGCTTTTTGGGTATAAGAAGGGAGCATTTACCGATGCAAAAGATGATCGAGTTGGGAGAATAGAGATTGCAAACAATGGAACGCTTTTTCTCGATGAAATTGGAAATACCCCAATCCACCTACAGCCTAAGCTTCTTGTTGCACTTCAAAGCAGGGAAATTGTTCCTCTTGGCTCGTCAATTGCAAAACCAATCAACATAAGGTTGATAACAGCAACAAATCAACCCTTAAAATCAATGGTCGATAAAGGCCTTCTCCGCGAGGATCTTTTCTACAGAATAAACACAATTACAATTGAGATTCCACCGCTTAGAGAGCGCAGTGAGGATATCCCCGAACTGGCAAATTACTTTCTAAGAAAGTATGCCGATCACTATACAAAACAGAATATGAAGATCCAACCTGCAGCCATAAACAAACTTGTTAACTATAGCTGGCCCGGAAACATAAGAGAACTGCAACATACAATTGAACGATCAGTAATTCTTTCAAGCTCACCAATCCTTGAGGAAAAGGATATACAAATTAACGCACCCAATCATTATAGTGCTGATGAGGAGAATCGATTTAGCATTACAGCACATGAGCGAAGACTGATTATCCAGGTATTGGAAGCGTGCAATGGTAATATAAAACAAGCATCTCAGAAGTTAGGAATTAATCGTTCTACCCTTTACGATAAAATGAAAAAGTATGGGATTTAGAAGGTATACTATCAGCATAATCATCATTATTTCAATGATTGCGCTAATACCAATCGCATTTCTTTGGGTTTGGCAAAAGCACTACATGATTGTAACACTTGCTTCGCTTGTTTTAATTTGGATTTCAGCAATATCAATACTTTTTTATCAACTGAATAAAATTCAACGAGAACTAAAACGATTCTTTGCCGCATTCGAGTATAACGATTCCACTATAAAATTTAACAAAAAAGGAGTCGATCCGAGTTTCAAAAATATCTACTATGAATTTGACCGCGTTATCGAATCCTTTAGCAACTTAAAAATAAACAAAGAACGAGAACTTCTATTTTTCAAACTTGCAGCAGAACATACAGGTGTCGGACTCTTAGCGTTCTCTGTCGATGGAAATATTAAACTGATAAACACCGCTTTTACAGAGCTCTTTAAAGTACGAAAAGGGAAAAATACCAACGAATTCAAAGGCATTCACGAAGACATTTATAAACTTATTACTTCTTCAATACCTGGAAACGAAACTATTAAAATAAACGTTGCTAATCAGCTAAGGCATATTGCAACCAAGACAGTTACTTTCCGATACGAGAATGAAGAATTCAAACTCATAGCATTTCAAGATATCAAAAATGAGATTGATCAAACAGAACTTGATGCTTGGCAAAAACTAATTAGAATACTTCGCCATGAGATTCATAACTCACTAAGTCCAATCACCTTTTTGTCATCGGGATTAGTTCAGCAAATAGAGGATGAAATTGAAAAGTCGGGTGCCATAAAATCTGAAACTTCCAATAATTTGCTTGAAGGTTTAAAAGTTATCCGAAAACGAAGCATCGGGTTAAGCGAATTTGTTGAAAATTACAAAAAACTAACCGACCTTCCTCTACCTAATATTCAGCCTATTCCCGTTAACAAGTTTTTGAATCATATTGGATCGCTTTACAGAAACAAATGTGATGAAAAGAGGATCAAACTGAGTTTAAATAGAACAAGTGATGACTCAGTAATTCACATTGACGAAAAGCTAATCGAACAGGTACTTATCAACATTATTGCAAATGCAATTGATGCTGTTGAAGGAATAAATAATCCCTCAATTACTATTGAATACTCTACAGCACAGGAATCTCAAACCATTTCTGTAATTGATAATGGAAAGGGCATTCCAACAGACATACAAGAAAACATCTTCACGCCTTTCTTCTCTACTAAAAAAAATGGATCAGGAATAGGCCTTAGCCTATCGAGGCAAATTATGCGATTGCACGACGGAACTTTATCGGTAACTTCGCAGCCAAATACAGGATCAACTTTTACATTGACATTCTAATAATATTACAAATATCATGGTAACCGCATCGTTAAAAGATTTTCATCGTTATACTAGTCTTCATCCACTATTCTCAAAGGTTGAAGAATTCCTTAAAACCTTCTCATTTGGTAAAGCCGGGGAAAGAATTCACCTTGAGGGTGAAAAACTCATACTTATTCAATCCGTTGATAACGCTAGACCAAAGGAAGACGCCTTACTTGAGGCGCACAATCGATATATCGACATTCAAATTTGCCTTGAAGGCAATGAAACTATGGGCTGGAGAGATCGATCTGATTGTAAAAAACCTAAATTCCAGTTTGATAACGAAAAAGACATCATTTTTTATAACGATCAACCAATTAACTATATCTATGTTCCGGCTGGTTCGTTTGCCATCTTTTTCCCCGAGGATTGCCATGCTCCGCTTATTGGAGAAGGGCAGATTAAGAAGATTATCTTTAAAGTCGAAATTGAGAAATAGTATGAAAAATATATTCCTATTGGCAGCAATTGTTTTGCTAGTAATTAGCTGTACAAAAACATCAAAACTTGAACCTCTTAAGGTTCAGATAAATACTATAATTGAAAAAGCCGACGGAACTGTAGGTGTAGCAATTAAAAACCTTGAAACTGACGACACGCTCTCTTTCAATAATGGCCATAAGTTCCCGATGCAGAGTGTTTACAAATTCCCTTTAGCGCTTGTAGTACTCAACCAAGTGGATAAAAAAGTATATACTCTCGATCAAAAGTTTCATATATGTAAATCCGATCTATTGCCAAATACTTGGAGTCCACTAAGAGATAAGTACCCCGATGGAAATGTTGATCTACCCTTAAGCGAGATTATCAGTTTTACCGTTTCACAAAGCGATAATAATGGCTGCGATATTCTGTTCCGCCTGATTGGAGGAACAGAAGTTGCTAATGAATTTATCCATGGAATTGGCATCAGCGAGATTTCAATTAAGGGAACCGAAGAGGAAATGCATAAGGATTGGAGTGTTCAGTTTACCAACTGGTGCAAACCTACTGCAATGGTTAATCTACTTGAGAAATTCTATGGTCAAGAACTACTCAAGGATTCAACTAATAACTTCCTTTGGAAGCAAATGATTGCAACAACCACTGGACCAAAACGATTAAAGGGTCTGCTCCCTGAAGGAACAACTGTTGCTCATAAAACTGGATCTTCAGGAAAAAATGAGGAATTAAGTGCAGCTGTTAACGATGTTGGTATAATAATTCTACCCAACGGGCAACATGTTGCTATAGCAGTATTTGTATCAAATTCTAAAGCAGAAGATGAGGTAAGCGAAAAGGTAATTGCTGATATTTCAAAAGCGGTGTTCGATTTTTATAATAAATAGTTATTAAAAAAAATAAACGCAAAGAGTGCTAAGTTTTGCTAAGTACGCAAAGCAATACATTCTTAGCTCACCAAAGTCTCAGGCTTCGTCGAACCTAAATGGCTGTCTCTGATCGTGCAAAATTCAATTTTGTTCGGCCGAGTTTTTGCTTCAGTCGGTTTATCAATGCAAATTTAGCCTATATCACTAATTTTGACTTTGACTCCGCTTAAACAAAGTTTTTATTAATTTAGAAAAAATTTAACGTGGGATTAGAATGCGGTTGCTAACTCCCAATCGTTCTTAACCACAGAACCATTTACATTCATTGGATGAGAAATAATACATAAAATGAAAAAAATATTAACCTTTTTAATTAACTGAAATGAGAAAAAAAAACATCTATCTCGCTTATTTTTTTATGTGTATCATATTAGTAATTACAAGTAATTGTAAAAAAGAAGAGAAAGAATTAACCCCAACCTTAAAAACATTAGACATTACTGAAATTACATCAAACTCAGCATCATGTGGGGGAGATATTTCAAGCGATGGTGGTGCAGCAATAATAGCAAAGGGTGTTTGTTGGAGTACAACTCAAATGCCTACAATTACTGACAGTAAAACTTCAGATGGAGTTAGTTTAGGTAGTTACACAAGTAGCATTACTGGATTAACAGCAGGTACTACTTACTATGTTAGGTCTTACGCTATAAATAGCGCTGGAACTGCTTATGGAAATGAGATTAATTTTACTACAATTCCAACCTCAATAAGCGATATTGATGGTAATTCTTATCATACCATAATTATTGGAAATCAAGTATGGTTGGCCGAAAACCTAAAAACCACTAAATATCGTGATGGAACAAGCATAACAAATATTATTGATAATACGTCATGGTCAAATTCAACAACAGGGGCATACTGTTACTATGATAATGATATAAGCTATGCAAATGATTATGGAGCTTTATACAACTTCTATGCTATTGCGGACAGTCGAAACATTTGCCCTGCGGGCTGGCATATACCATCGGATAATGAGTGGACTACTCTTACAACTTTTTTAGGTGGCGAAAGTGAGGCCGGAGCCAAATTAAAGGAAGTTGGCAATGATCATTGGGATTATCCCAATTCGGGAACAAACAGTTCTGGTTTTGCTGCCTTACCAGGTGGTGAACGATATAACAATGGTACATTTCATGGTAGTCACATGCTGGGTATCTGGTGGACATCAACCACATATTATAATGCAGTATGGATGAGACACGTAAGTAATAATGGAAGTCAATTATTCAGAAGTATTGACAACAAAGAATTCGGTTTTTCTGTTCGTTGCATTAAGGATTAATACATATAGTTATTTTGAGATTTATTTAACAATTTTTTTTTCTCTTCCGGCGAATCTTTTGACTTCATAAAATTCATTTTCGAAGAGCAGGGTTCGACTTGAGTTTACATATCTACTAAGTTAAAAAACACCCCTTGTATTCCCCCTTAACCAAGGGGAAAATTCAATATAATTCTACATCTCATTAACCACAAATAGTTGAAACTAAAAAGGCTAGGTAAAACCTAGCCTTTATCTATCAATATATTTAAGATTTACTATTCTAAGTAAGTGTATCCATACAAACCAGAGCGGTAGTTTGATAGAAACTCTTTACCTTCCTCAAGAGTAATTATTCCAGCTTTTACTGAGCTGGTAACCCAAGTTTCAACGGTACGAACCATTTTCTTTGAGTTGTACTGAACGTAATCTAGTACTTCAGCAACGGTTTCACCATCGATAATCTGATCAATCTTATAGCTATCCTCATCAACGGTAACATGAACTGCATTGGTGTCGCCAAAAAGATTATGCAAATCACCCAATATCTCCTGGTAAGCTCCAACTAAAAACACACCTAAGTAGTAAGGTTCTTTTCCTTTTAAAGGATGAACAGGCATGCTATATGGGGTATTTTTAGTAGTAATAAAGTTATCGATTTTACCGTCAGAATCGCATGTTATATCCTGAAGCGTTGCCGACTTAGTTGGCTGTTCATCCAATCGATGGATTGGCATTATTGGGAATATCTGATCGATAGCCCATGAATCGGGTAGCGATTGGAAAAGCGAGAAGTTACAGAAATACTTATCGGCAAGCATCTTCAATAATTGGCGAAGATCCTCAGGAGCATGCTTGGTTTGTGTTGCAATTACGTTCACCTCACGAGCAATTGACCAGAAGAGACGCTCAATCTGAGCTCTTGTTTTTAGGTCAACCAGACCTAAACTAAAGCGGTCAAGCGCTTCCTCTCGGATTTGTAGAGCATCATGCCATGTTTCAAGCAGCTTTGGTTGATTAAGCTCATCCCAAAGGGAGTACAGCTCCTTAACTAGCTCATGATCATTCTCACTAATCGATTCTTCGTTATCCCATTCGGGTAACGATGATGTTTCAAGAACTTCAAAAAGTAATACTGAATGATGAGCAGTCAACGAACGTCCTGATTCTGTAATAATATTTGGGTGTGGAATATTGTTCTTATTTGCAGCATCAACAAAAGTGCTTATCGAGTCGTTAACATACTCCTGAAGGGTATAGTTGATACTACTCTCGCTATTCGAAGAGCGGGTACCATCGTAATCAACACCTAAGCCGCCTCCAATATCAACAAATTCAACCTTAAAGCCCATCTTCCATAGTTGAACATAGAAGTGAGATGCCTCGCGTAAAGCAATTTTAATACGACGAATTTTTGTAACCTGGCTACCGATGTGAAAATGAATTAAGCGGAGGCTATCGTGCATCTTGTTTTTATCGATGTAATCTAACGCCTCGAGCAATTCACTTGAAGTTAAGCCAAACTTGCTAATATCGCCACCAGATTCCTCCCACTTACCACTACCAGAACTAGCAAGCTTAATACGAATACCAATATTGGGTTTAATCTTTAATCGTTTGGCTATTGTATTGATGAGTTTTAGCTCATTTAGCTTCTCAACTACCAGAAAAATACGCTTACCCATTTTTTGAGCAAGTAGAGCTAATTCAATATAATCTTCATCCTTATAGCCATTGCAAATAATCAACGATTCAGGATCAGTGTTGATTGCAATAACTGCGTGGAGTTCAGGTTTAGAACCTGCCTCAAGACCTATATTGAACTTTTTACCATGGCTAACAATCTCCTCAACTACAGGACGCATCTGATTAACCTTAATGGGGTAGATTATAAAGTTTTGAGCTTTATACTCGTACTCCTCCGAAGCAGATTTAAAGCAGTTTGAAACAGAAATAATTCTATCATCAAGAATATCGGGAAAACGGATAAGTACAGGTGTAGAAACATCGGAAAGGGTTAATTCATCCAAAAGTTCCTTTAAATCAACAGTACAACCATTTTTTTGTGGAGTAACAGTTACGTTACCTTTATCGTTTATTGAAAAATAATCAACACCCCAACCATTGATGTTATAAAGCTCCGCGGAGTCCTCTATCTTCCATTTTCTCATCTTAGTAAGTGTTTTGAGGTTAATGCTAACCAATTTAAAAAATTACGCGAATATATTTTATTGTTATGAAAAACAAGGCTTTTTAGCTCCAAAATTTTAATTGTCAACCAATTTAAACCTCAACCTCACAATTCCTTCGTTATAATCAGACGAAATAATACTGAATTTGCTTATCTCCGAAGTATTTGAAACATGTGGCCCAATACAAGCGCAAGCATCATAATCTCCCACTCGAATTACTCGAATAGTGTCGGGTGCATCGGCAGGTAGTTTTTTAAGATCGAGAAATGAAGCTGCTTCAGCCTTTGTAACAAAACCTTCAGTGACGTTCGTATTAGAGTCAATTATTTGGTTCACTTTATTTTCAATTTCTTTTACCTCTGCTTCACTCAACGCATGATCAATTTTATAATCGCATTTTGATTTTTTACGCTCGATATGGCTGTTGAAAGAACGACCACAGCCGAACATCCTTACCATGGTTTGGTTGAGAATATGCTCGGCTGTGTGCATTCTTGGATCGTATAGCTTCTCGCTCATGCTTTTTTATTTACAAAAATACAGCTATTTAATTTTGTGAAATTAGCATTTGCAAATAGATATATAAACATTACGTTAACATTTCTTTGAATTCAGCGTTTAACAAACGAATCATTTTATATTTTAGCAGATAGTATACTGTTAAACTTTCCCTTATGAAGAGATTACTAACCTTTTTTATTTTCGGTCTTATTGAAATAGGTTTTTCATTCTCTCAAACCTCAACCTTAGATTCTTTAAAAAACCTTATAGATAAGGCTCCTAATGATTCTATTCGAATAGGTCAATCCATAAAATATGCCAGTGAGTTGATGTATAGCAATCCAATAGAGGCTAAAAACCTTATTGAAGATTGTTTAAAAGATTCAAAGAAAATTGGCTATAAAACTGGTGAAGCAGCTTCTCTATTCACAAAAGCAGTTTCCTTAGCTCTCGAAGGTCAGTACGAAAACTCACTGAAAAGTATGATTGAGTCGAGTAGTATATACCAAGCAATAGGAAATAGAATTGGTATTGCCAAGTGCTTGGGAGGACAGGGAAATATCTACTATTTCATGGATGAGTTTGGTAAAGCTCAGCAATACTATGAGGAAGCTTTTAAACTATACAAAAAGGAGAACAATACGATTGGAATGGCTAGCTGTATTGGGAATCTTGGGGTAATTTTTCAAGAAACCAAGCAGTACGAAAAAGCTCTTGAGTATCAGATTGAAGGGCTAAAACTCGAAGAAAAAGAGAATAATAAAAGAGGAATAGCCATTTCACACATCTCCATTTCAAGCCTATTAAATGACCTAAAAAAGTATAACGAAGCGAAAAAGCACGCTTTCCTTTCCATAAAATACACAAAAGAGATTGGTGATACTAACGCATTGGCTGACGCCTATATTCGTCTTGCTGAGTGTTACCGCTTAAATGAGCAATTTGATTCGGCTCTTTACTATTTAAAAGAAACTATTCGCATTTCTGAAAAAATTAAAGCTCTAAATCAACTTTCTTTCGCACTAAACATTCAAACTCAACTTTACGATTCACTTGGATCCTTTTTTAATGCATACCAAGCTCAGAAAAGGTTAATGGTAGTAAAAGATAGCCTTTTAAATAAGGAGAAAACGGCACAGATGGTCGAGATGCAAACTAAGTATGAAAGCGAAAAGAAGGAAAAGGAGAATATTATACTCGTTGGAAAAAACTCTAACCAAAAACTAATTCTTTGGGGTCTAATCATAATCATTGCATTCACATTCGTGTTTGTTTTTTACATTTTATACAGCCGTAGGAAATTAAGCATATCACACGAAAAGCTTATTACACTTCATCAGGAAGTTCAACAGCAAAAAGAGGAGATAATGACTCAAGCGGAAGATCTTATTAGAGCAAACGAAGCAATTATTGCCCAAAAAGATCAGATCGAAAGTACGCACCATAAAATCTCAGATAGTATTATTTATGCTAGCTTTATACAATCGGCTATGCTACCCACAGAGGAGTCACTAACTGAGGTTTTTGCTGAAAACTTTGTTTTATATAAACCCCGCGATGTTGTTAGTGGTGACTTTTACTGGTTAAAAGAGAAGAACGGAAGCTATTTAATAGCTGTTGCTGATTGTACCGGACACGGTGTTCCCGGGGCATTACTCAGCATGATGGGCATTTCGTTTTTAAACGATATTGTTGCTAATGCTTCGGATATAAAAGTATCAACTATACTTGAGTACCTTAGGCAAAACGTAAAACAAGCATTAGGGCAATTCACAAACCGTAGCCTTAGAAAAGAGGGAATGGAAATTGGATTATTCAGCTATAATCCAAATCAGAATTTTATATCATTTAGCGGTGCTTACCTCTCTCTCTGGTTGGTAAGGGATGGGAATATAAAGGAAATAAAATCCGACAGAATGCCAATTGGTATATCGCTGAAGGAAAAACCGTTTACCTCCATTGAGTTTAACGTTAAAAAGGGTGATACCATCTATATGTTTACCGATGGTATAGCCGATCAGCTAGGTGGTAAAAATGCAAAGAAATTCCTACGACGAAACTTTCTTAGCTTGTTAACCGCAATTAGCAATTTACCATTATCTGAACAAAAGGAAAGAATTGAAAAAACCCATTTAGAATGGAAGGGTGATATTTTTGATCAAATAGATGATATTCTAGTACTTGGAATTAAAATATAATAATCGTTTATAATATCTCTTTTATATTTGATGATTAGTTCAATAATTGCTTGGGTTAAAAGACACAAAGGGCTAACTATTTTTATTTTAGTAATATTAACCTTCTTCGCTTGGAAACATATTCCATCGTTTAGAACTCGCTATTACGATGTTGAACTGAGTGTATATCCTATACAGTATGCTGATTATACTCAGTTTGAAAATTTTGGTGTTTCGTTATCTCAATACACAAAGAATCCAACGGTAGAAAATAGGCACAAAATGGAGTGTCTAGCAAAGAATTTTAATTTCGGCAAAAAGATTTCGTTAATCAGCTATGATGAAGAGTGGGGAAAAACAAGCCATTCGTTTATCCAGAATTATACAATTGATACTACTACCAATGAATTTATTACTTACCAATTCGATAACTTCTGCTTTGACAGTCTAAAGCCAATAAATATTAAACTTACAGTACCTGTAAAGCCTTTTGCTTATAGGAAACCTAAAAGCAATATCGATTTCAATTACCTAACTTCTGCCACTAAAACCTGGCCTGTTGATAGCCCCTCAATTCAAAAACTTACCCATGAAATAATTCAAAATGAAACTGATCCTAAGATGAAAGTTTTTAAAATCCTTAAATGGGTTGATAAAAACATAAAATGGAGCAGGAAAGATCGGGGGACACGTTTTGGTCCAATAAAAGTTATACAACAGGGATATGGTAGATGCTGTGATTTTAGCGATGTGTTTATCTCAATTTGCAGAGCAGCGGGTATTCCAACAAGGCAAGTATATGGTTACATTTATAAAAAAGGTGGTCACGCCTGGTGCGAAGTTTTCATTGAAGGTAAAGGTTGGATACAAGTAGATCCAGCAATAAAAAGACTTGGTGTACTCAATAGCTACATTCCATTTTCAATATCTGAAAATGGAGAAATATCCTTTCTGTATGATAGACAACCAAGAATTGAATTAAAAAACTAAGTAACCCTATTGTATTCACTTTTATATATATTTGCAGCTCTCTAATTCAAACAGATGTTTAGTTTATCAAAGAAGCGTTGGCAATGGGCATCATTAGTGCTTTTAGCATTCATTTGGGGTTGCTCGTTTATATTGATGAAGAAAGGGCTTGATGCATTCACCGATGTTCAGGTTGCTGCTATCCGAATCTTCTTTGCGTTTGTTGTCCTTCTCCCCTTTTCTATACAAGGAATTAAAAAGCTTACAAAACAAAACTCAATCTATTTAACCCTTTCAGGGTTAATTGGTAATCTTATTCCAGCATTCCTTTTCACCTACGCCGAAACGGGTATTTCGAGCTCACTGGCGGGTATTCTAAATAGCCTATCCCCTTTTTTTACATTGGTGGTTGGAATTATTGTTTTTAAAAACCGCCCAGGACTTATGCAATACCTGGGTATATTCATCGGTTTAGCTGGAGCGATATTACTTGTTACAAACGGTGATTTCAGCTCGGTTGGGGCAATTAATTTTTACGCTCTTGTAGTTGTTTTTGCCACACTTCTATACGGTATCAATAGTAACTTAATAAAGTTTAAACTTGTTGGGCTAAATGGTATTGAAATTACCTCTCTTGCATTTATGTTTGTTGGGCCTATTGCAGGAGTTATACTCTTTTCAACCGATCTATCACCAGCGGTACAATCGCCAAAGTTTTGGAGTAGTTTACTGGCTGTACTCGCACTTTCTATCTTTGGCTCAGTTCTTTCACTCTTTGTTTACAACAACTTAATCCATCGCACAAGTGCGATTTTTGCAACCTCAACAACTTACATCATCCCAATATTTGCTTTGATGTGGGGAATTCTTGATGGTGAAACCCTTAGTGGGCTTCAAGTAGTAAGTATGCTTGTTATTATTACTGGGGTTTACCTTGTGAATGTAAAATCTAAAATGGTGAAGGTTATTAAGGAGTAGTTAACTGAGAGTTGACAGTTGACAGTAGGTAGAAGATAAGACAAATTTTACTCCTTCAATTTTGCGTAGGTGTTTCTATACCAATTAAATCTCTTCACTAGGTGTAGAATAAGATAAACAGTCAGTACTAAAGCAAGTTTATCGTGTATCTCAATAAAAGCCATCCTTAACATATTCGTACTTCCCGATAAATCGATAAACCAAGGGACAAGTCCAGTAATGGCAACTAATAAAAAGAGTACAGATAAGGTAATCACCTGAATATTTTTTCCAATTAAGTGTTTAATAAAAACACCTTTATACCAGTTCCAATGAGCGTACACGTGATAAATCATCAGTAACGAAAAGTTAACTATTGCATATTTATGAATAGTTGACCAATCGGGGTAATTAAATCCACAAACAATTTTACTTTGATCAATTTCTCTCAATTCTTCATAGGAAATTGATTTAGTAGAAGTAATAACCTGATCTTTTTGGCTTCCTCCATGCTCACCCATATGAAATCCTACCTGCAATGTAAGCCCCGAGAAAATCATTACAAAACCAACAAAAAGCAAAAGTTTATTGATTAAAAACTTGTTATAAACTCGGTTTCTTTCTTTTGTTTTTGCCTCAACAGCTCTATCAACTTTTGTAAAAGAATTGTATTGGCATGTGCCAATACAGCTTAAACATCCTGTACATTTAACAGGGTCAATTATTAGCGCATGTTTATGCCAAGGTAAATCAACTTTTCCGATAACATGTTGCTTACAACTACCAATGCAGTCCCAACAAGCTTTGCATTTCTTAGTATCAAGCTGAACATAGGCTGTAATAATGCTTTGCCTACTAAATAATTTCATTCCCATTTGATCTCTTTTTTATGCAAAAATGCTTTAAAGAGAATTGTATGACGATAACAAATGTTAAGAAATGAAAACTATTTGCGATTTCTTATCCTACTTAGCGAAATAGGTGTAATCCCAAGGTAAGAAGCAATGTAGTGCTGAGGTACTCGTTTTATAATCTCGGGATGGTTCTTAATTAAATCTTCATAACGCTCGCGTGGTGTATCCTTAATTCGGGAAAGAAAAAGGCTGGCATAATTCGTAAATCTTTGAAGTATTATTTCTTGAAAACCATCTTTTAATGCAGGGTAGTGCTTATGAAACAGTTCAAAATCCTCCTTGGAAATAGAAATTAAAGTTGTTGGCTCAATACTTTCGATTGTGAACAAGCTGGGCTGACCACTTAAGAGACTTTCAATTGATGCAACAGCTTTTCCCTCAAAGAAGAATTGTATTGTGATATCCTTTCCATCCTTGTTAAACCACATGCGCAAGCAACCTTTCTTGATAAAAAAAAGTTGATTTGCAATCTCTCCTTCACGCAATAAAACTGTCTTGGACGAAATCTCTTTTTCGACAAATACATTCTGAAATTTCTCCCAATTCGCAGTATCTTTTTTTAAAAGTTCTATAAGCTTATCAACCATAAAATCTTATTATTAGAAGAAATCGCACGGCGTGATATCCGTGCGAATCTTTTATCAATATTAAAATCCAGATTTACAACCTCTTTACTGGAATACAAATATCAACAATAAATTTCTTATCGGGATGCTCCTCATGGTTATTGTGATATAGTTCGTAAGGGTTTCCGTCAGAGGGTTGATAGCCACTTTCCGATAGCCAGATACAGGTTGAGTCCCATGCCTCTTGAAATTCCATTGCATTAATCTCGAAATGCGCTACGAAGTACTTTCCCCCGGGAATCTGCATTTTACCAATTTCCCCCTCAGTTTTTACCTCTTCTTTCACTGTGATGCAAGCGCTCTGTCTTATTTTATCAAGATCGGTTACTTTCGGATCATCATGATAATAAGTCATACCCTTTGTTTCAGGGAAATTCAACAATCCCCGAGGACCAGCCCATTTAAATAGTTTTTCATAAGCAACGCCAATCTGATCGAACTTTCCAATGTGTCGGCAGTAAATAACGTTCATTGATGGCATCTCTTTAATTTCGATGTTTTTTTTCATAGTTGACCTCCATTTATTTTGTGAATTATCATCACAAACGTAGTCAATGGCTGTCCGAGTTAATTTATCGATCTTGCTATCTATTTGACTATTCTTGCTATTTTGATTCTCCCATGTTTCACGGAACTTCTGCGCGCTCATTTTATACCGTTCCTTGAAGTTTCTACAAAAAACAGAGAAACTATTATACCCACAGTATTCAGCAACATCGGAAATAGGTCGTTCGGGTTCGTTTAAAAGTATGCTTGCGGCTTTCTCAATGCGTTTACGCTTTATGAAATCGTTTAGTGTTTCGCCAATAAACGCTGAGAAGATTCTATGAAAATGAAACTGCGAAAAGTTGGCTACCTCCGAAAGCTTTTCAAGCGTTAGCTCGCTATCTATATTCTTCTCGATATAATCGATTACCCTATTGATTCTGTATATATATTCCTTTTGGTACTTGTTCATTTTATAATCTTACACTCAATATATCAACTTGATTCAGCCTAATTTTTGTACTTCCAGAACTTAGGAAGCAACAAGCCAACGCTACCTTTATATTTTATGTACTCCTCACCAAATCTATCTTGTAGGTATATTTCTTCCTCTTTTATAAACATTTTAAATGCTACGAACATAACAATCGGAATTGAGAGAAGTAACCATGAATTAAATAATAAAAGAACTCCCGGAATTATGAACAGTATCCATGCTGAGTATAGAGGGTGTCGGCAAACTGAATAGGCACCTTTAACATACAGTTGATCGGCCTTGTAGGCATTAACCAAAGCTAATGCCGATGCAATCAGAAAGAGTAATCCAACAACGATAAAAACTATTCCTAAGGTTATTACAAAGGAATAAGGTACTACTGCGTCAATTCTTAGGTTGAAGTGAAAACACTTCATTACAACAAGAAGCGCTATTGAATATAATACTGTGATTTTAAATAGCTTTGGGCCAACACCCAAAATCGACATTTTTTCTTTCATATTTTCAATTCATTTTTATAAAACTATAGTATTTTATTCCCTTCAATATTTTTTTACTGATTTTCCTTCTTATTAATGAATGCGAATATTAATACTACTATACCAATACCAAAAATAAAACCAGAGAAGAAACCGATTAATTTGTTGTTTAGCTTAGTATTTGTATCACTAACCAGAAAGTGCATTGCAGCAGCCGATAAAATCAATAGAATTGCTACAAGAATTGTTTTTGTCTTTGACATATTAAGTTTTATTAAATTAAAAAATATTGATTAACCATTATCCTTTAGGTTCTTTTCGTAATCATCGATAATTAGCTTCGCTTTCTCAGAATCCTTTAAAGCAACAACCACCTTTACCGACCCTGCCCCACCCGATGAGGCTATCCATGGAACTAGCGTTCCATTAATCTCATCCTTTAAAAAAGCTTCAACCTCTGCATTCTCAAGCAGACTTTTAACAATGGCCACTTGCCAAATTGTCCCAGCAAACACTTCAATGGGATCGTCTTCTTTATTGGTTTTCATAGGTTTTAATATAGATTTTCAAGAAAAAACATTATTGTGATTGAACTTAAAGGGAAATTACCTTTGCAAAATTATTTCATGTTAAAAACTTAGTTAAACTTAGCATAAACCAAGCATTAACAAGGTATAACCCCAATATTTTACCACGTGCTGTAAACTAGCAATCCAATTTAAAAGGAATAAAAAAATTGTATTCTCAAGTTGGGAAGCACAAAGAAATCTTTCATATCCAATCTAATATTGTCTAAGGAGTGCTCTCTTTCAACCTTAACTCTTTCTTTTTCTTGCAATGTATGAAACAATCCTAAATCAATACTGATACCAACTTTAGGGGAAATATTAATTTCTCTTCCGATGCTGAAACTGAGGAATAAATATTTAAATTCAGAATAGTAGTCATTTTCAATTGAATATGTTAATCCTTGTCTAAGGAACCAAACCTTTCGACTACTGAAGTCTGAAGTTTTTCCAAAATGTAATTGATGGTCTAGGCTAAATGAATTATAAGAACCGTCTCCCAGATTTAAATTATTTCCATAATAAATTCCAATTTGATTTCTTTCAAGAAAATGAACTTTAATGCCTAAATGAAAAGCATCTGTAAATCCGAAACCAGTGACAACATCAAAAGTTGGAAGTTTTTGTCCATAACCTAGAAATCCATTCATAACTAAAATTAGTATAATTATACTCTTTTTTTTCATAGTATATTATTTAGTTTTATCATTAGCTTGTCAACAACTTAACATACACTAAAAGTAAATAAAAAATCCGTGCTTTCATTTTTTTGTTCTAACACATGCTCACTGATAACATGTCCTAGCGAGTGGGGGGGTAGGCAAAATTTGTACAACATATATACAGGCACAGCCTGATAAAATAGATCGACTCAGGCGATAGCCTGAGCCGAACTTGTTGCTTTATTGTTCTATAGCCTCGGCTCAACGAGGGGAAAAGTGATTGTCAAAATCAAGTAGGTTTGTCGGTTGAGTGGTGTCTAAAGTTGCAGCTAACGTTTCGCGTATTTGTTGTGTTTGGGAGTTTGAAACGTTTTCTTGTCCCACGTTAGTAAAGCTACCAAAAAGCGTTAAGAACTCCAAATAGGTCATCAGCCCAAATACAATAAATACGCTGTTAGCCGCTGCCCTTTATTTCGTTTCTCACTTTAGAAATCAATAAGTCGTCTTCTATTTTCAACATTACCAAAAATAACAATTTCAAGTATGTGAAATATGCGTATTCGTGTTTTTGTTTTTCGTCAGGTGTCGCTTGTGTGCCGTGCAAGTAACTATTTCTTAAATCTAAACCATTGTTAAATTCATTCTTATTCAGAAAATAATTAAAATATGCTTGCTCTGATTTTGAAAACAAGGAACTCTCAAATAAAATGATATTTTCTGATGCCATTTTTAGAGCTTCTTTTTGAAAATCTGTCGAGTAATGATAAAATGAAGCAACTTCGTTGTCATATAAATCTTTAAAAATTAAAAACCTTTCTATGTTTGTTACTTGTATTAAACCACTATTATCTATAGTAATAAACCCATAGTCTATAAGGTAATTTAATTGGGGCTTTTGATGTTCTTCATAATTGTTGAAATACACTTGTTCGTTTACAATTAGGTCGAAAAAGTTATGATATTGTTTATCTTTAAACGGCTCTACATATGAAAGAAGAGTTTGGTCTGAGAAAAACAAATTTGAACAGCCGACCATTTCTTTATTGTCTTCGTTGAAATAAATGTATTTGTTTTGATTTAAACTTGGAATGTCTTTAATCGCAGTTGGGGCAGATGAAATTTGTAAAAGTTCAAAATCAATACATGCGTCTTCAACAAAAAGTTTGAATTGTTTTAATACTGATTCAAATTCAGGTGCTAATAATCTTACTTTTTCAAAATGTGAATTAGTAGTTGAAGGTATTGAAAAACGCGCATTATTTGGGAAGTTATAATTTTCTTGGAAAACAGAAGTAAAGACGAAATTTAAGAGGCTTTCTAATGAAATGTTTAATGCGTTAAGGACTTGACCATATCCATAAATCTGACCTTGTGATGTCATTTCAGTCAAAGTAAATGCTGTTCCTGTCCTGTAATCGTTTTGAGAATGAAGACCCATTACTCTTTCAAAAACACCCATTTGACTTCTTTTGCTCACTAGGCATATTCTGTTCTGGACATCAACAAATTCAAATAGGATTTTGAAGTTTTTAAACAACGTATAAAAATCATTGTATTGCTTGATGTAGTCTAAACTGTATGAGTAATGAGCAATAAGATTTTCGTCAACAAAACCGTCTTTTATTTTAGTTGCATTTTCAGGAAAACTAATTGAAACGCCATATTTCATACTATTCTTCGACAGTATTTTTTCAGTTTCACTCTTGTGTAAACGCTTTGCTTTTAGACGTGTTTTGTCAGAAACTTTAAAATCATTTCCGTTTCTTGCATTTTGAATGAGTCCAATATAATTCAAGTTTGTATCGTTGGAATCTAGATAATTTGCAATAATGTTTTCCTTGTCTACTATTGTTAGGCTTTTCGGAATGAACATTTGTTTTCTACGAAAATCATCTTGCACTTCGTAAATTGAAAGTAGAATTTCGGCAGATTTTGGATACGTAAGTAAGAAGTTTTTAATTTCTGTGCCGTAATGGTCAATTAAGCCTTTATGAGTTAATATTTCGTGTATTAAATGAGGTTCACTCGTTAGAATATTGCTAAAATTGGTCTTAGAAATTCGTTTGAAAACACTTTGATTATTAACTAATTCCCAAAATGAATGAACGTAATTTCTCAAAGTATTACCATATAAATTCACAACGTTGTTGTCATCAATAGTAGCCATAAATTTCCCGATGACTTTACCATACTCTGTTGCTTTTAGTTTAAATTTCGAAATATCGTCTTGTGTCCAACTTTTTAAATACAAATCATTGTCAATGTATTTTTTTAAGTTATAAAGTTCTAAGACTTCGTTGATGTCTGTGTAATTTGATTTTGTGTCTGCTCGTAATATATGCTCACCATCTGACAAGTGATATCCTCCTGCCATATCTTCTTTTGAGTAAAATTCTACTCTTTTTGAATCGTGTTTATGCATATTGTCAGCGGTCTTTTAGGGTTGCGGCTAACTAGTTTATACATCCACTAAAAGTAAATAAAAACGCTCAATAATGGTAGTAAATATTCAATTATAACATTATTTGTGTATTTATAGGTTTTTTAGTTTTCAGCTTTACACATTTAGTTTAATTATTACCCATATAAAATTTCTTCCCTAAAAGTTTGTAATCCACCGTTTTTTCATAAATTTATTCAAACTATTGTCGTAGTTTATTGGCAATTAGGTTTTAATTAAGCATTCTAACCCAGTATTAACTTAACTTCCATCGTTTATGTCAAAGGATAAGAAAGAAAAAAAGCATCATAAGAAGAATGATGAAAAGCTAGAATCGGGAGATATTCTCAAAGAACATAAGGAAAAGCTTGATAAAAAGTTTTACGAGAAGGAGTTGGAGAAATTTGATGTTGAACTGGTAAAACTACAAGAGTGGGTAAAATTTAAGAAGCTTAAAGTTGTACTTATCTTCGAGGGTCGCGATGCGGCTGGCAAAGGGGGTGTAATAAAAACTATTACTGAGTTTCTTAATCCTCGTTCGTGCCGCGTGGTTGCGTTAGGCGTTCCTACCGAAAAGGAGAAAACCCAATGGTATTTCCAACGCTACGTACCTCATCTACCTGCTGCAGGCGAAATGGTTATATTCGACCGTAGCTGGTATAACCGCGCTGGGGTTGAAAAGGTAATGGGGTTCTGTAATGAGGAGGAGTACTTAGAGTTCTTCCGTACATGCCCCGAGTTTGAGCGTATGCTTGTACGTTCGGGAATCATTCTTATAAAATACTGGTTCTCTGTTAGCGACCATGAGCAGGAGAAACGATTCCAAGATAGATTAGAGGATCCTACTAAACGATGGAAGCTAAGCCCTATGGACGTAGAGTCGCGTAACCGTTGGGTTGAGTACTCAAAGGCTAAGGATGAAATGTTTGCCCATTGCGATATTAAGCAAGCACCTTGGTGGGTTGTCCATGCCGATGATAAAAAACGCGCTAGGTTGAACTGCATTCACCATTTGCTAAAGATGATTCCATATGAGGATCTAACACCAGAGCCAATAAAACTCAAAGCAAGGAAAATAGATAACTCATACGTAAGACCTCCTATGTCGGATCAAAATTTTGTTCCTGAGGTTTACTAACCAATAAAAATAGAACATAAAAAAAGGAGTGAATGAATCACTCCTTTTCTGTTTCTATTAATCTTATTACTTTAACTTGAAGTACGAGATCAGCTCTTTCAGCTGGTTTGCTTGTCCTGTTAACTCTACAGCGTTTGTTGAGATATGTTCGGATGAAGCTGCACTCTGTTGAGTTACGTTATTAAGCTGTTGCAATGCGCTATTCACCTGACTTGCTCCATGGTTTTGCTCCATACTTGCTGCTGTAATCTCCTGAACTAATTTGGTGGTTTTCTCAATTTCGGGTATTAAATCGAACATAAGTTTACCAGTGTCCTCAGTAACCTTAACACTTTTACCAGCAAGACTAACAATCTCATCGGCAGCAACCTTGCTACGTTCAGCAAGCTTTCGAACCTCAGCCGCAACAACAGCAAAACCCCGTCCGGACTCACCTGCTCGAGCCGCTTCAACAGCTGCGTTTAGCGCAAGAATATTGGTTTGGAAAGCAATATCGTTTATTATGTTAATCTTTTGGGCAATATCGTGAACCGACTTTAAGCTCTCATTGGAAGCCGAGCTAACCTTTTTAATTCCTTCTGCCACAACAATTGCAATTTTTTCGGTTTGCTGTGCATTAATTGTATTGCTCTCTATATTTGAGGCAATTTCCTCCATTGTTGAAGAAACTTCTTCTACTGATGCTGCTTGCTCATTTGCACCCTGAGAAGTTTGCTCGGAGATACTACTTAGCTGTTGGCTGGATGCAGCCAAATTGGAAGAGTTATCTCTTATTTCGACTACAATTGATTTTAGATTCTCTGCTAGCTGCTTAATGGAATTATTCAAAATGCCCAGCTCGTTTTGGGACTCCGATTTACTAACTTTAATGTCTAGTTCTCCTTCGGATAGCTGCTTAAGCTGATTAATTGATTTTTCTAAAGGAGCCCTTAGCTTCTTGTTAATATAAATATATACCCCCACTCCTATAGTAAAACTTAATGGAGCAGCCCATATGGTATGTGAAATACCTAACTTTCCAATAAGAAAGTAAAGCCAACAGCATAGAAGGCTGAATGAAGCAGTCCACAGGCTTATAGTATACATAATTGATTTACCGAATATTAGCCTTAAGGCTATTGCGCAGATTGGAAGAAATCCAACTGTTACTAATGTTTGTATTAATAGTTCACTCATAACTTTAGTTTTTAGTTACAATTATGGAGTATCAATTATAAATAAGTATTTTAAAACTAAAATAAAGAATGTGACTAAACGCTGATTAATAGATAAATATATGGGGATTTTTAGTTAAATGAAATTATTTAACCAATTACTTAATCGATAAAATGAAATTTCAGTAAGTAAAAGGTCTTATTAAATTCTTACAAATAAAGTAGTAACAAAATCTACTTACTACTCTTAATAGCTTTATAGAAAACCTCCTGAATATTGGTTCGGATGTTCTTATCGACAATTTTAGTATTAGAAGCGTCGGGGTAAACCCTGTTTGAGAGGAAAATAAATACTATACCGTTTTCAGGATCAGCCCAAACCATTGTTCCTGTAAAACCTGAATGTCCGAAACTTAATGGCGATGCTGAATCACAAGCTGGAGAGGGTTTTCCTTTCTTGGTTTCGGGTTTATCAAACCCTAAAGCCCTTCTATTGCCATTATTATCCTTTGCAGTGGTTGTAAACAGGTCAACTGTGCTCGATTCGAAGTACTGTTCTCCGCCATAATTACCCTTTTGAAGGTACATCTGCATAAGCTTTGCTAAATCGTTTGCAGTTGAGAATAAACCTGCATGACCCGAAACGCCTCCAAGCATTGCTGCAGTTGGGTCATGAACATAGCCTGTTAAGGTTTGTTTACGGAATATCAGATCATCTTCGGTAGGAACAATTCTTTCACTATCGAACTTTTTTAAAGGCTGGTAAGATGTGCAATTCATTCCAAGATGCTTGTAAAATCGTTGATTGGCATACTGTTCCAATCCTTTACCAGTTATCTTTTCAACTATTCTTTGGAGATAAATAAAATTCAAATCGCTGTACTTATATTTCCCAACATCTTTAAGATCTGACACATCCATTCGGTGATAAATTGAATCCTTCATCCCCTTAATTGCATAAATACTCTCAGCAACATGGAAGGGGTTCTCGTCAGAGAACTTCTTGCTATAGAAAACAGGGCTAGGAACACTATACTTGCTTATATAAACATATTCGGAAAACATAAATGGGTAATCAGTACTCAATGTGCTACTTACTGCTGGTTTTCCCGGAATTAACGTTGATAGAGTTGAAACATAGTATGGAAGCCAAGGGACAAGTCCTGATTGGTGTAAAAGCATATCCTTAATCAGAATACCCCGTTTATTACTCTTTTTGGGAAAGTTCAAATAATCCTCCAACGATCCTTTTAGCTTTATACTATCCTTCTCAAAGAGATGCATAACCGATGGAAGTGTAGAGGTAACTTTTGTTACCGAAGCAATATCATAAATGGATTGGGAGGTTACAGGTGTTTCGTTACAGTATGTGAAATAACCAAATGATTTATTGTAAAATATAACACCATCTTTTGCAACAAGTATCTGCATTCCGGGTGTAACCCCATTTGCAATAGCATCTAATGCAATAGAATCTACTTTTAGAAGATCATTTGAGCTTATTCCTAGCTCTTCAGGAATAGAGTATTTCAAACGAGTTCTTTCGCTCTGTTTGATTCCACTTCCAATTAGAAAATTCTTAGATGCCGATGCAGGTAGAATACCCATTGCTCCTATCCCACCAAAAATCATTTGCGCAGATAGACTTTGGGTTAAGTTTGAGTTATCAAATGATACTATCAAACCGCTCAATGAGGGAATATTCATTATGCGGTTAATTGTGTATGGATTACCAAAAATATCTACAATTACCTTTTTTCTAAAGGAAAGATCGAAAATAAAGTTGGCTGATTGTTCCGAAACGCCATAGTTTTTGGTGGCTTTTAATTCGGTAGAGTGATAACCAACAATAACAAGGTTAAATGTATCAAGGACATTTAACAATGAATCATATGCATTAACAGTTGATTCAGGGTTGATGCTAAAAGATGCTATTGAGGCATAATCCTCAAGCTGTTCGCGAAAAGCGTTACCCTTTGTTTTCCCAACCTCAACATATGCTATGCGGAGCGTATCAAGCCTTTTCAAAGGAATTAACTCCTTTCCTGTGAGCAGGATAATTCCTCCTTCTATCGCTTTGCGACGAATAACCTCAGATGATGGTTTGTTAAGATCGGATACTAAATTTTGAATTGCAACAGGCCTATATTTGGATAAACCAACCTTATACTTTGCCATTAAAATTTTACGGCATTTTTTATTCACCTCTTCTATCGAAAAATTTCCTTTTCTGACTTCATTCTCGATATAATCAATCGATTCCTTGGCTTTTTCGGGGTATAGAAGAAAATCATTGCCTGCTTTATAGGCAAGGTAATTCAATTCAACCGGATTACGAAGGTTAGATGCACCCTTCATATTAAGTGCGTCAGTAAAAATCAACCCATTGAATTTAAGGCTATCGGTTAGAACTCCCTTTATTACAGATTTTGAAAAGCTTGATGCTAGGGTAGAATCCTTCTCAAGAGTTGGAACGCGAAGGTGAGCAATCATAACAGCGTCAACACCATTGTTGATTAACTCCTTAAATGGAAAAAACTCTAAGCTATCGAGTCGATGGTAAGGGTGATTAATTTTGGGAAGTGCAAAATGCGAATCGGCATCAGTATCGCCATGACCGGGAAAATGTTTTGCACAAGCAAGAACACCGTTATACTGTAGACCCCTCATGTACTCAAGGCCAAACCGTGCCACCATATTTCTATCCTCGCCAAAGGAGCGGGTGCTAATTACCGGATTCTGGGGGTTATTATTCACATCTACAACTGGTGCAAAATTCATTTGAATGCCCATCCTTTTAAGCTGTTTGGCTATATCAGCAGCAACTTGGTAAACCAAATTTGGATCTGCAGCTGCTCCTAGCATCATCTGCTTTGGAAAAGATATTGTACTATCAAGGCGCATCCCCAATCCCCACTCACCATCGATTGAAATAAGCAAAGGAATTTTAACCATCGATTGGTAAAGGTTAGTAAGTCGAGCCTGACGAACTGGACCCCCTTGAAAAAAGCATAAGCCACCAATTTGTTCGTTTCTAACTAGTGCAGAAATCTCATCAACATGTTTTTGATCCTTATTTGAGAATGCGGCAACCATAACCGATTGGGCAATCTTCTCGTGAAGGGTCATCGATTTCATCAGGGAGTCAACCCAATTTCTTTGCTTTAACGTATCGATGTTAAAGGGTTTTTCAAAGCCTAAATGAGATGCAAATAATTGATTAACTGTAGTGTAAGATATTAAAAGCAGAATAAAAAGACGTTTCAGCATGATGATATATTTAGATAAAAATTGAATACTTAATTTGGTTAACAAACCTACACCATTTTTTTAAATTCATAAAAACTAAACCTTTTTAGTTTTAATTCATCAAAAAAGCAGAAATTTATATTCTTAATATACACCCAAAAAACCCATCTAATGAAGAAAATAGCATTTGTATTGTTTGCATTTATTGCGCTTGCAGGCAATATATTCAGTCAGGAAACCCGATTACTACGATTTCCAACAACAAACGGAAACCAAGTTGTTTTCACCTATGCTGGCGATCTATATACAGTTTCTGTTTCGGGCGGTATAGCACGAAAACTTACCAATAACGTTGGTTACGAATCGTTTGCCCACTTCTCTCCCGATGGGAGTAAAATTGCTTTCACAGGGCAGTACGATGGCAACACCGAAGTTTTCACAATACCCGCGCAGGGCGGAGTTCCTCAACGAATTACCTATACAGCAACTTTAGGACGCGATGATGTTTCGGACCGTATGGGCCCAAACAATATCGTTATGGGATGGACTCCCGACGGAAAATCAATCATTTATCGTTCACGTAAACAAACGTTCAACGATTTTATTGGTCAGCTATTTAAAGTTTCAATAGATGGTGGGTTATCCGAAGAGCTACCTCTTTCAACCGGAGGATTCTGCTCCTACTCTGCTGATGGCAAAAAAATTGCCTTTAACAGGGTTTTCCGTGAGTTCAGAACCTGGAAATACTACAAAGGCGGCATGGCCGATGATATCCGAATTTTCGATTTTGATACCAAAGAGATCAAAGATATAACCAACACCATTAATCAGGAAATTGAACCAATGTGGATTGGCGATGAAATCTATTTCTTGTCAGATAGAGATAGAATAATGAATCTTTTTGTTTATAACCTAAAAACAGCCGAAACAAAGAAAGTTACCAGCTTCACTGAGTACGACATTAAGTTTGCATCAAACAGTAATAACGCTATAGTATTTGAAAATGGCGGTTACATCTATAAGTTTGATGTTCAAAGCAAAAAATACGATAAAATTCCAATTACTGTAGTTGATGAATTTGCTTATTCAAGACCAGAATTAAAGGATGCAAGTGAAAACATTTTTAGTGGCGATGTTTCACCAAATGGTGAACGAGTACTATTCTCAGCAAGAGGGGATATTTTCACAGTTCCATCAGAAAATGGTATTACCCGTAACCTAACTCAGAGCTCCGATGCTCATGATCGTTCTGCCGAATGGTCGCCTGATGGTAAATACATTGCTTACCTTTCTGATAAATCAGGAGAATACGAAATTTACATTCAAGCACAGAATGGTTCAAGCAATGCTATCAAGCTTACCGATAATGCTGATACCTATAAATTTAATTTAACCTGGTCGCCCGATAGCAAGAAGATCCTATTTAACGACCGTAAGGCTCGTCTACAATACATTGATATAGATACTAAAAAGGTTACCCTTGTTGACAAAGGTGAATATGGCCTTATCTATAGCTTTGCTTGGTCACCCGACAGTAAATGGATTACATATACTTTAAGATCTGAGAATACCTTTGGGGTTATTTACTGTTACAACGTTGAATCTGCCTCGAAGCAGGCAGTAACTGATACTTGGTACGATTCATCACAACCAACCTTCTCAAACGATGGAAAATACCTACTTTTTGTGTCTGATCGTGACTTTAACCCAATATATAGCTCAACAGAGTGGAATCATGCCTACCAAGCAATGAGTAAGATTTACATCGCATTGCTTGCTAAAGATACCCCATCACCATTCGTACTTGAAAATAATGAGGTTACTATTACACAGCCCGAGCAACAGAAAACTACCGAAACAAAGAATGATAAAGGTGATAAGAGCACCAAAGAATCACCTAAGAAGGATGTAGTTCCTGTTGTTAAAATTGATTTTGATGGTCTATCATCAAGAATTATTACTCTCCCTACTGATGTTTCTTACTATGGAGGAATTAGCTGTGTTGATGGTAAAGTTTATTACAACCAGTATAATCCAAATGGACGTAGAGGTGGTGGAACTTTGAAGATGTATGATCTTAAGAAGAAATCTGAAATCGAATTAGGTGAATCATTGAGCTACTCCCTGTCGGCAAATAGTAAAAAAATGCTTATCCGAAAGAATAAAAGCTACTATGTAATTGATCTTCCTAATAATAAGATAAACCTTGATAAAACTGTTGATCTAAGCTCAATGAAGGTTTGGGTTGACTATAGCAAAGAGTGGAAACAGATTTTCGACGAGAGCTGGAGACAGATGAGAGATTTCTTTTACGTTGAGAATATGCATGGTTTAAACTGGAAAGCAATGCACGATAAATATGCTGCTCTGTTGCCATTTGTTAACCATCGTGCCGATTTAACCTACATCATTGGTGAAATGATTGGTGAACTAAGCATTGGCCATGCTTATGTAAACAGCGGAGAAAAGCCCGAACCTGAAAGAATAAATTTAGGTTTACTAGGAGCAAAAATCAGCAAACATTCAAGTGGATACTTCCAAATTGATCAAATACTTGATGGTACATCATGGAATAGCGATATTCATTCACCACTTCAAGAGGTTGGAATCAACGTAACCAAAGGAAACTTTATTCTTGCAGTTGATGGAAAAGACCTAAAGGATGTGAATGATATTTACAGAACGCTTATAGGCAAAGCAAATAAAACTGTTGAACTGACTGTAAATACAAAGCCTGAACTTGCAGGAAGCCGTAAAGTATTGGTTAAGCCAATTGCCGATGAATCGAGCCTTTACTACTTCGATTGGGTTCAATCAAATATCAAGAAGGTAAGCGATGCAACTAACGGAGAGGTTGGCTACATCCACATTCCCGATATGGGTGTTGAAGGATTAAACAAATTTGTAAAATATTTCTATCCACAGCTAAACAAGAAAGCCTTAATTATTGATGATAGAGGAAACGGTGGTGGTAACGTATCGCCTATGATTCTTGAGCGTTTAAGCCGTATCGTTTATCGCCAAACTATGTCTAGGGGAGCAACACACGCTGGTAAAATTCCTTCCGAAACCCAATATGGTCCAAAGGTATTGCTTATCAACCAGTACTCAGCATCCGATGGCGACCTATTCCCTTACGGATTCAAGAGGTTGGCGTTAGGCCCAGTAATCGGTATGCGTTCATGGGGTGGTGTTGTTGGTATCTCAGGCTCACTCCCATTTGTTGATGGTGGCGATCTGCGCAAACCAGAGTACGCAAGCTTTAGCAGCGATACAAGCGATTGGATTATTGAAGGCCATGGTGTTGATCCAGACATTACTATCGATAACGATCCTTACAAGGAGTACATTGGTATCGATGATCAGCTTATCAAAGCAATCGAGGTAATTAAAGAAAAACTAAAAGATTATAAGGAGCTTCCACAAATTCCAAATGCTCCTGATAAATCAAAATAGTTAATTTTAAACAAATTTTTCAAAATGTCATCTTGAACGAAGTGAAAGATCTTTCTCATAAATAAGATGCTTCACTTCGTTCAGCATGACAAAGCATATTTGTTTTAATACTGGTTATTATTTTATTATCCATTTATTGAATCAACTTTAACCTTAAATTTTACTTTACTTTCTTATAAGACCAATAAAGGTTACTCGATGAGTAACCTTTCTTTTTTAGAACATTTGGCCTAATTATTGGTTTTCTTTAGAATAAATAATCGTAAAGAATATTCTATTTACTCTAACTTTGCAACTATCAATTTTAAGCCATTTACCGATGAAAAGAATATTAATAATTAGCTTAACCGTTTTTATTGCACTTTCAGCATTTGCACAGAAAACCGTTACAATAAAAGTTCTAGAAACAAGTGATGTTCATGGGGCTATTTTCCCATACGATTTCATAAACAATAGACCCGCAGAATCGAGCCTTGCTCAAGTTTACACATACGTAAAACAGGAGCGAGCAAAAAAAGATCAACAAGTTCTATTACTCGATAATGGTGATATTTTGCAAGGGCAGCCCACTGTGTACTACTCAAACTTTATCGACACAACCAACCAAAACATCGTATCGCAGGTATTCAATTTTATGGGTTACGATGCTACTTCCGTTGGAAATCACGACATAGAAGCAGGACCAAAGGTTTACAATAAAGTTATGAAGGAACTTAAATCTCCTTGGCTTGCGGCGAACGCAGTAAACGAGATAACAAGAATTCCTTACTTTAAACCCTATGCTACATTTGAAAAAGAAGGCGTAAAAATAGTTGTGATTGGATTAATCACCCCAGGAATCCCACATTGGTTGCCTAAAAATTTATGGCCCAACCTTCGCTTTGAAAGCATGACAAATTCTGCAAAGCATTGGATTGAAGTTGTTAAAAAGACTGAAAAGCCTGATGTTATCATTGGACTATTTCACTCAGGTCACGATCCAAAATATGGAAGCCAAGACCCAACCGACTCACTTAATGAGAATGCTTCAGAGCTAATTGCAGAGCAGGTTTCAGGTTTTGATGCTATTCTGATTGGTCACGATCATGATCAGTTCAACAAGAAATTTGTAAATACTTTAGGAGACTCAGTACTTGTTCTTGATCCAACATCCGGTGCACGCTATATTTCAGAGGCTACAATTAAAGTAGATGTAGATAAAAAGGGTAAAGTGATTAAAAAAACTATTACTGGGAAACTCATAGATGTTAAGGGTATTTCAATAGATCCTGAATTTGCTGAAAAATTCAAGGAATACTCAAAAAGCGTTGAAACCTTTGTGAATCGTAAGGTTGGAGAATTTACTGAATCAACTTCTACTAGAGATTCATACTTTGGTCCATCATCATTTATTGATTTTATTCATACAGCCCAACTTGGGGTAAGCAAAGCCGATATCTCATTTGCAGCTCCTCTTTCATTTAGCACATGGATTAATAAAGGTCCTGTTTACGTTCGAGATCTTTTCAAACTTTACAAGTTTGAGAACTTTCTATACGTTATGAATCTTACAGGTAAAGAGATCGATAGCTACCTTGAGTATTCATACGGTCATTGGTTTAACACCATGAAAAGCGCTGATGATCATCTTATAAAATTCAAGATGAAAGATGATCAGACGATCGTAAAGAAAGATGGAAAGGTACAGCTCGATTTCAACTACTATAACTTTGACTCTGCCGCAGGCATAATATACACAGTTGATGTATCAAAGCCTGATGGTGATAAAGTCACAATCATTTCCATGGCCGATGGAACTCCTTTCGACCTAAATAAAACCTATCGGATTGCAACCAGCTCTTACCGTGGCAACGGTGGAGGAGGTCACCTTACAAAGGGTTGTGGAATTCCAGAGGATCAGATCAACTTGCGTCTTGTTTACTCAACCGATAAGGATATTCGATATTACATAATGAAATGGATTGAGGAGAAACAGGTTATTACCCCAAAATCGTTAAATTTATGGAATATTTTACCTGCTGATTGGGTTAAAGCAGCAAGTGAACGCGATAGAGAATTGATGTTTGGAAAACAGGAATAGTAATTCAGTTACGGAGTTACTAGTTTCTTTTAAACTATTAACTCGTAACTTGTAACTTGTAACTAATTTATGAATTTTTACGAGTACGTTAAGCAGTTTGATTCCGGCAAGTTACTTCCACTTGTAGAAGAGTTTTATACCCTTCAAGGGGAAGGTTTTCAAACCGGAAAGGCTGCATACTTTATCCGAATTGGGGGTTGTGATGTTGGTTGCGCTTGGTGCGATTCAAAGCTATCGTGGAACCCCGAGATCTTCCCGCCTGTATTGGTTAATGACATTATCCAACATGCACTTAATTACCCTGGGCGGGCTATTGTAGTTACTGGTGGCGAACCAAGCCTCTACCCTCTCGATTATCTTACATCAGAATTTAAAAAGAAAGGATTTCAAACCTTTATTGAAACATCAGGTGCTTACGCTTTAACAGGACAATGGGATTGGATTTGCCTTTCGCCAAAGCGCCAGCAACCACCTGCCGATGGTATTCACCTAAAAGCAGATGAACTGAAAGTGATAATCTCTGACAAAAGCGATTTGGATTGGGCTGAAGAAAACTCAAAGTTAGTCAAATCAAGCTGCCAACTGTTCCTTCAACCTGAGTGGAGCAAGTTTGGCACCAACATTCAGTGGTTAGTAGATTACGTGATGAATAATCCTAAATGGCGAATATCACTCCAATCGCACAAGTTTATGCACATACCATAGCAAAAGTCCCGATTTCTCGGGACTTTTTGTTTAGCCCTCATTAATATGCTGTTGTATAGTATTAGACACCCTCTCTATTCTGGCAAATAAATTGCTAATATTTCGTGTAAATACTCTAGTATTTCTACCTTAGCTTTTCTAATCTTAATTGGAATGAATAAGGCTATCATTACCTTTTTTCTTTACGCAATGCTGATCACCCCTTCTGTTGCTCAGAAGGTTACATACACAATAACCAATAAAAAAGCCATTGAACTGTATCAAAAAGCCCTTGAAGCTTATGATAAGTATGACCTTGAAACATCAACCAAATTGCTAGAAGAAAGTATAAATAAGGAGCCTAAATTTATTGAGGCATACCTTATGTTAACCCAAGCATATAATGAACAGAATCTTGTTGATAAAGCTATAGATGCCGCAAACAAAGCAATTGCAATAAATCCTGATTTTTATCCTTATGTTCATCTTAATCTTGGAAAATTGTATTTATACGTTGGTGAGTACCAAAAGGCAAAAGAAAGCTTTGAAAGGTTTATTAACTATAAAACGGTTAAAAGTGATTTGGTAAAATTAGCCGAAAGGGATTTGCAATGCTGTAATTTTGCAATACAAGCTATTCAAAATCCTGTACCATTCAATCCAATTAGTCTTGGCGATAATGTTAATACAAAATTTGAAGAGTACTGGCCAAGCATTTCAGCCGATGAAAATACTCTTATTATTACGGTTAACCTCCCAATAGATTCAACATCTGATCAGATATTTCATAACCGACAAGAAGATTTCTATATAACCCATCGCGATAAAGATGGCAATTGGGAAAAACCCATTCCGCTTGGGAAACCAATAAATACTCCTTTTAATGAGGGAGCACAATCCATTACCTCTGATGGAAAAAAGATGTACTATACGGTTTGTCGTGGTGTTTGCAACATCTTTAGCTCGGAGTTAAAGTCCGATGGTACATGGAGCACTCCTGCCCGATTATCAACAATAAATAGCAATCGATTCTCGAATAAGCAACCATCAATATCACCTGATGGTAGAACCTTGTATTTTGTAAGCAACAGACAGGGAGGTTATGGTGGTTACGATATTTGGAATACTACCCTAAAAGAGAATGGGATTTGGTCAGAACCGAAAAATCTTGGTGACACAATTAACACCCCTGGTGATGAGCAATCCCCGTTTATCCATTTTGATAACCAGACTTTGTACTTTTCTTCAAACGGTCACATTGGAATGGGTGGACTTGATTTATATGTTTCAAAACTCCAACTAGACAGTACATGGTCAAAACCAAAAAATCTTGGTTATCCTATAAACACCTACCGTGATGAGGATGGTTTAATTGTAAACGCAAGAGGAACTGTTGCTTACTATTCTTCGGCTCGGAATCTCGAAACAGGGAGGGATATTTACTCATTTAGACTTTACCCCGAAATTCAACCTATTCCATCATCTTACCTCTGTGGTACGATAACAGAATCACGAAGCGGATTTCCTTTACAGGCAAACTTCAATTTGATTGACCTAAACAATGGGAAGGAAATAATGAAGTCGAAATCATCCGAGGATGGAAGTTTTTTGGTTTGTATTCCATCCGAAAAATCATATGCACTTTACGCATCGGCTCCAGGCTATCTTTTCTACTCCGACCATTTTGATATGACAGGTGAACACTCTATCGAAAAACCCTTCAGAAAGAATATTATCCTTGACCCAATTAAGGTAAATCAGGTAATGATTATGCGTAATATTTTTTACGAAACTGATGCGTACGAGCTTAAACCTGAATCGAAGGTTGAGCTAAATCGTTTGGTCGATTTCTTAAAAGCAAACAGCACCCTGAAAATTGAAATTGGTGGCCATACCGATAATCAAGGAAATGATGCTTACAACCAAACCCTATCAGAAAAAAGGGCTAAATCGGTTGTCGAATATTTAATAGAAAATCAAATTGCTCCTAAACGACTTAAATGGACAGGGTATGGAAAGTTAAAACCAATAGCAGATAATAAAACCGAAGAAGGAAGAGCACAAAACCGAAGGACTGAAGTAAAAATTATTGGAATGTAAGGCAAACTTATAAATTGATTCTCTTTAATATCAACATTTTTGAAATTTCGTTGGCTTTATTGTATAGTTCATTATTTTAAATACATTTGAAATGAGGTAAGATGTAATGAAGTTTAAATCAATAATGAACTTAATGTGCTATAAAACCTTTAAATCCTCAATTCTTATTTATTCCCTTTTGAGCATAATTTGTTTAATTCAACCAAGGATTTTTGCTCAAAATATTACAGGAATACCAATTATCGAAAATTTTTCAAAAAACGACTATAAAGCAAGTACTCAGAACTGGAGTATCTGTCAGGGTAGTGAAGGTTACATGTATTTTGGAAATAACCAAGGCGTTTTGCAATACACTGGGTATGATTGGCAGTTGGTTGAGATGCCAAATTATTCGGTTGTCAGATGCGTTACCTCATGCGGTAAGGATTCTATCCTAATTGGTGCATTTAATGAACTTGGTTTACTAAGTCATGATAACACAGGAAGACCACAGTTCCATTCATGGAATGAGAAAATTCCAGTAGAATACCGAGATTATGGCGAAATATGGCGAATACATGTGATTGGAAAGTTCACCTATTTTCAATCCTTTAAGTCAATTCTAATTTTTAAGAATGGTAGTTTTTACAAAGCAATAGTTCCTAAGAACGAATATCGGTTTTCGTACTTAATAGATAATATTATTTACATATATGAGCGTAACCTTGGTCTACTTAAGTTGTTAGATGATCAACCCGAACTCATAATTGGTGGTGATTTCTTCAAAAATAAAGAGGTATGGAGTCTTTTCAAATACAACAATCAATTGCTCATTGGAACTCAATATAATGGGTTTTATACTTTTCAAGACGGAAAAGCCAAAGTGTGGGATACCCAAGCAAACCAATTTGTGCAGAAGAATACTTTATTTGATGGGACAACTCTAAACAACAATCAATTTGCCTTTGGAACTGTAATGAATGGCCTAATCATTACAGATGAACAAGGGAAAATTAAACTTACACTTAATAAACAGAATGGGATTCAAAACAATACCATTTTAAGTTTATTTGTAGACAAACAGAACAACATTTGGATTGGTCTTGATAATGGTATTGACTATATCAAAACAAACTCACCACTATCATTTGTCAGGAAAAAAGGTGGATTTGGAACAGGTTATTGTTCAATTGTATATAAAGATTTTTTATATGCAGGAACAAATCAGGGATTATTCAAAATTAGTTTGAATGAATCAATAACTAAAGTACTTGAACAAGATGATTTTGCCCTAATTCCTGGTACCGCTGGTCAAGTTTGGGGCTTATTTAACTTAAACGGATTCCTTTTATGTGGGCACAATTCTGGTTTATTCCAAATTCAAGGTAGCGAATCAAAACAAATATTCAGTAATACTGGCGTTTGGGGCATTACTCCTATCCCAAAAGAATCCAATTTATTTTTGATGGGAACTTATTATGGATTCTATCTGCTAAAAAATATAGGGAACGCCTTTGAGGTAATACGAAAAATATCTGGACTAGAAGAATCGTCCCGAAGATTTTTCTTCGATAATAAAGGTTATTTATGGATGAGCCATGGATATAAAGGGATTTACCAATTACAGCTTGTCGATAATTATCAATCGATTAAAATAATAAAAATCCATAATAGCAGTAATGATTTACCATTGGATTATAATAACGAAGCATTTTTCATTAGAAATAAAGTATTAGCAGCTACAGAAAAAGGTATCTATGAGTTTGATTACGACAACAACTCCTTTTTACCCGACCAAAAATGGGATGCAATTTTCAATGGAGATGCTACTAAATTTACTCGGCTAATAGAAGGTTCTGATAAAAAAATTTGGGCGTTCAAACGGGGATCTATACAGCTATTAACTTACATCAACGATAAGGTTTTCGACTTAAATACCCGAGCTTTTTTATTAATAAACAATACTCTAGCTGGAAGCTACGAGAATGTTCTTGCGCTTGAAAAAAATCAATATCTTTTGGGAACCGAAGACGGTTTTGTTCTTTACAATGATGATGAACCGCAGATTGAATCGGACAATATTCCTTTATCTATTGCATGGGTTGAAAGCATTAGAAACGATGATCAAATTGATTTAGGAGAAAGAGTTCCAATTGTAAACTCTAAAACAAATTTACTCCTCGATATTCCATTTAGGAAAAGGCATTTACGAATTAAGCTTTCAATGCCATATTTCGCTAGCCAAGACTTAGTAAGGTTTCGATATAGAGTTAACAAAGGGGATTGGGGAAAATGGCTTAATGGAAATACCTTAGATCTACCTGGATTAACTGATGATAATTATAAAATTGATATTCAATGCTCTATCGATGAGAGGGAGGTTATAGGTAAAACAAGTATTCAATTCAAAATTGTTCCACCAATTCATCGTAGCTGGTATGCTTATCTGATATATCTGCTTATAATCTCGGGGGTTTCCTATGCAGTTTATTCAATAATTAAAATCCGAATTAAACATGATAAAAGAAGGGCATTTCTTATTCAGAGAAAGAAAATGATTCGGCAGGAAATCAAACTCAAACAAATTGCACAAGATGCTGAAAACGAATTGAATGTTCTAAAAAACGAGAAGTTACAATCAGATATCATATACAAAAGCAAAGAACTTGCAAATACCACTATGGACATAATCCAAAAAAATATTGTGCTAGGAGATATTAAGGAAGCATTATTGGATCTTGTTCACGATCACCCCAACTTAAAGGATAATAATAAGATTAATCACCTCGTTAAGAAAATTAATAAAGGGATTGAGCAAAAAGACAAATGGATTGTATTTGAAAAGAACTTTGATCAAGTACATGAAAACTTTCTTTTAAAGTTAAAAGAAAAACATCCTGACCTTACCTCAAAAGATATGCGATTGGCCGCTTATATTAGAATGAATCTTTCTTCAAAAGAAATAGCTCCGCTTATGAACATATCTGTTCGAAGTTTAGAGATAAGCAGATATCGCCTTCGTAAGAAATTGGATATTAATCGAGATCAAAACCTTTACGACTACCTAATCAACATATAAATATCACCTTTTATAAAACAATTCTGGTTTATTATATTGTTATAATAAAATCTTGCTCTTCTGCTTTTCCGAACAAAGAAAGTTTTTTTGCGTTGAATATTATTAAAATTTCATTGTAAGAAAACTCCAAAAATCTTTGTAATTAATATTTAAGTACAAAATCGATTTGTATAGGTGGAGTATTAATTATGATGAATCAAAATTTTATTTTATTTAACTATAAATCATTTACTTAATATTTTTTTGTTGAGTTTTTGTTCATATAATAAATCATTAATGTTGTATTTCTATATAGGTTAAAAAATGTTAATGACAACGTTTGCATAAATACATTTGCTAAAACTAAAAGTTCAAAACCTTAATTATGATAAAACGAATATTAATCAACCTATTTTTTTGTTTGATCCCAATCTTTACTTTTTCTCAAACATTAACTATAAATGGTACGGTATATTCGGGTGATAATAAAGAACCATTGCCGGGTGTATCTGTATTAGTTAAAGGAACCTCAACAGGAGTTGTAACTGACATTTATGGGAAATTTAAAATCTCAGTAAATCAAGGAAGTACTATTCTATTCTCATTTATAGGATATAATAAACAAGAGGTAATAGTAAATGATGATAAAACATTATCTATTACACTTGAACCTGAAAATGCTGAGATAGATGAATTAGTTGTAATTGGTTATGGAACAGTAAAGAAAAGTGATCTTACGGGATCTGTAGGATCTGTAAGTTCAAGCAATATTAAACAATCTCAAACTTCAGGAATAGATCAAGCTTTACAGGGTAGGGCTGCAGGTGTTGTTGTTACTTCTAACAGCGGACAGCCTGGTAGCGGAGTAACCGTTAGGATTAGAGGCATTGGAACTGTAAATAATAGTAATCCGCTTTATGTAGTTGATGGTGTAGCCCTCACTGATATTTCGTTTTTAAATCCTTCGGATATAAAATCAATGGAAATACTAAAGGATGCGTCAGCTACTGCAATTTATGGCGCCAGGGGTGCTAATGGTGTTGTTCTGATTACTTCTTTACAAGGTAATAAATCTGCAAAGATAAATACAGCTTTTGAGTACTATACTGGTATTCAAAACAGGTGGCGCTCTCTAGATTTGATGAATAGGGAGCAATATGCTCATTTTCGTGGTTATGATTCATCAGATCCCACTTATTCAAGTTTTTCTGATTGGGTTTACCGAAAGTTTAATCTTTCAAGCAATTCCTATATTCCAACTGATGTTAACTACGAGAAATACGATACAAATTGGCAAGATGTAGTGTTTAGAGATAATGCAAGACTAAGTAATTATCATTTCTCCGTTGATGGAGGTAACGAAACAAGTACTTTTGCATTAAGTTTAGGATACTTCGACCAGGATGGAATATTAATTTCTTCAAACTTTAAACGCTTCACCTTTAGGGTGAACTCTTCTCATAAAATAAATAATGCTATTAAGATTGGTGAAAACCTTTCTTTAACCAATACAAATAGTCGTGGAGTTGCAACTAATAACGAAAACTACTCTGTTTTAAATAGCGCTATCTCATATGCTCCATGGGATCCTGTAAGGTACCCCGATGGAAGAATTGCTCCTTCATCAATCAATAACCTAGTAAGCCCTATTAGCATGATTGACAATCAGCACCCCAAGAATGAGTGGAATAGGCTTGTTGGCGATGTGTTTGCTGAGATATCCCCAATTAAAGGTTTAACCTTTAGATCTGACATTGGAACGGATGTATCGTTTGGAGAATCGAAAAACTTTAAACCCAAGTATTTCATCTCTTCAAGCGATTATATGTCAAATAACTACATTGAACAGAGCTATCAGAAATACTTTATGTGGCAATGGGAAAACACCCTTACCTATCATAAAACATTCAGAGAAAAGCATGATTTAACTTTACTAATTGGTATGTCAACCCAAGAGGGGAATTGGCATAACTTAGGAGGTTCTGGAAAAAATATTCCGAATGAAAGTTCAAATCTATGGTACCTTGGTAATACAACCGAAGAGTTTACAGTTGGTGGAAGTGCATGGGAATGGTCAATGTTATCGTACCTTGGTCGAATTCAGTACTCTTACGCAAGTCGTTACCTGTTAACAATCAATTTCCGTCGTGATGGATCATCACGCTTTGGAGTAAACAATAAATGGGGAGTATTCCCTTCTCTTGCATTGGGATGGAAGGTGAACGAGGAGAAATTCTTTGAACCATTCAAATCTTATATAAACTCATTAAAACTACGTGCAGGTTGGGGGCGTATTGGAAATTCAGAAATAGACAATTACTCTTTCACAACAACAATAAATTCGGGGAATACCTATATGGGCTATGTTTTAGGTCAAACCCAAGCTCTTGAAGCCGGTGCAGCTCCACTAACAATCGCCAATAAAGATTTAAAGTGGGAAACAACTGAACAAACCAATATTGGGGTTGACTTTGCAGTATTAAATAACAAATTTAATGCTAGTATAGACTACTTTATTAAAGATACAAAGGATATGCTTGTTCAAGCACCTGTTCCTGCACACGTTGGGGTTCGCTATTATCCTTTTATTAATGCTGGTAACGTTAGAAATAAAGGGTTTGAATTCTCTGCTGAATACAAACAGGATTTCCATGACTTTACCTTCTCGCTTGGAGGAAACTTTTCTGCCATCAAAAACGAAGTTACTTCATTAGGAGGTGGTGATAATATTTATTCAGCTCCATTTAAAGGAGAAAACCTTACACGAACTAGAGTAGGCGATCCTATTGGTTCATTTTACGGTTATCAACTAGATGGTGTTTTTCAGGATAAATACGATGTTGAAGAACACACAAACTCTAGTGGTACAATTATTCAACCCGATGCACAACCAGGTGATTATAGAATTGTTGACCAAAATGATGATGGTAAAATTGATGCTAATGATAAAATTAATTTAGGAAGTCCAATTCCAAAATTCACCTATGGAATAAATGCTTACGCGTACTATAAAGGTTTTGATATTCAAATTTTCTTTCAAGGTGTTTATGGCAATAAAATCTATAACTCAAATAAGTATTTCACAGAAGGAAATGGTATAAACTCAAATCTTGATGTAAGCATGCTTGATGCATGGAGTGGCAAAGGGACATCAAATACATTGGCCAACCCTAATGGAAGTGCTAGTAATTTATGGGCATCAAGCCGTTACGTTGAGAATGGATCCTATTTGCGACTAAAAAATATAAGATTAGGATATACAGTCCCTAATAAGCTTTCAAAAAAAGCCGGTATCTCTAAACTTTACATATATGTTAGTGCAACTAACCTCTTAACATTTACTAAATATACTGGTTTCGATCCTGAAATTGGTATAACTAATGGTCTGGATATGGGAGTTGACAGAGGAAATTACCCTCAGGCTAGAACCCTTTCAGTTGGAGCAACTCTTAATCTTTAGTAAGGTTATCAAAACATAATACTATGACTATGAAACACACATATTTAAATATATCAACCATCATTTTAGCTGTACTGCTCTTCACTTCTTGTTCTGAAGACTTTCTAGATAAAGAACCTCAATCAAGTATTGTAATCGAAAACTTTTATAAAACTGGTAAAGATGCAATTCTTGCAACAACAGCTGCTTACGCACCTTTGGAATGGGAGTTTAATAAGACATACTACAGCGAGTGGATGCTAGGTGATGTCGTTTCTGATGATGCTATAAAGGGTGGTAATGGAATTAACGATATGTCAGATCTATTCCAACTCGAAAACTTTACTGCATCAGCAAGTAATGAGATTATACTCGAATATTACCGTACACAGTATCAAGGAATTTTTAGAAGCAACCTTGCTATCAATAATATTCCAAATATTGTACCTGATGACGATATGAACTTATCACTCAAGAAACGTTTGATTGCTGAGGCTAAAACCCTTAGAGCATTCTACTATTTCAGGTTAGTAAGAGCTTTTGGAGGTGTTCCCAAAGTTACCAAAATGTTAAAAAGTTCAAGTGAGTATATGATACCCCGTGCTCCTCGCGATACTATTTACAAATTGATTTATGATGACTTATTGACTGCAATTCCTGATTTATGGCTTAAAGATCAGTATGTACCTGAAGATTTAGGACGAATTACAAAGGGAACTGCTGAAGCATTACTAATGAAAGCTTATTTATACGATAAGAAATGGGATGATGCAAAAGCTTGGGGCGATTCCATAATTACATCTAGTAAATATCATTTGAATACAACCTATTTTGACAATTTCACTTTAAACGGTGAAAATAGCCCAGAATCAGTGTTTGAAGTCCAGTATATGGAAGATGCTACAAGTGATTATGGAGATGGAAATGGCTTTACAAGGGGTAACTTCACTGTAATATTACAACGAACCAGAACTGGTAACCTTGGTTGGGGATTCAATCGTCCAAGTGTTGATTTATTTAACGAATACGAGGCTGGTGATCCTCGTAAGGACGCCACAATTTTCTCCGATGCTCTTGATTCATATTTGGGCAACACATATCATAGTAGGAAATATGCCCTTGAAGGTTATGTGTTAGCACACGCCACCCGTGCTCCTTTAAACTATAAACTAATTCGCTACTCAGATGTATTACTGATGTATGCCGAAGCTGCATGTGAAGCAAATGATCTTGTCTCAGCAAAAAATGCACTTGAACAGGTTCGTTTTAGAGCACGCCAAGGAAATGCTGCAATACTCCCTGAGTTTCCATATGGAACTTATACTGATGATCAAGATGGATTAAGAAAAGCAATTCGTCATGAACGTCGTGTTGAACTTGCTATGGAAGGACATCGCTTTTTTGATCTTGTTCGTTGGGGTACTGCTGCACAAGTTATGAATGCATATATATCCAATGAATCGGCAACAGTAAAATCTTACATGTTTCCGTTTGTAGCAGGAAAACATGAACTATTTCCTATTCCCGAAATCGAAAGAGACCTTGATCCCTTACTTGAACAAAATCCGAATTACTAAATCCTGAACAAATACAATTACTAACACTAAAACAAGAAACTATGAATAAAAGGATTCTTTTAATGCTCACAGTAGTATTAATTAGCGGCGTGTTCTTCTCTTGTAAAAAAGATGATGACAATGAAATCGCTGTAAAATCGAGATTCTCCGTTGCAGCAGATGAAGTTGATGGATTCAAAGTAAACATCACCAACGATTCTGAAAATGCAACTAGCTACGAATGGAACTTCGGAGATGGCAGTGCTACTGGAACTCAAAGCGATGCTACTTTTTCGTATACTTATGCTTCAGCAGGTACCTATACTATTACCCTAACAGCTAAAAATGGTAGTGCAACTAATGTTTCTTCTAAAGAAGTAACAATTAGTGGAATGACTTTAAAACAGTTCCTTTCAGGTACTTTAGCAACTGGTAAAGTTTGGCACCTTGAATTCAACGCTCTTATTGGTATGTACAATCCAGCTAACACTAGCGAATGGTGGTACGGTTGGAGTGCACTACCAACTGCTGATCAAAGGAATACTGTTCGTCATCATGAATACATTTTTAAACCAGATGGTTCATTTGAATTTAAAACCAATGGATTTACAGTAAGACCAAGCTCCGGTGCATATGCAACTCCTTATTTATTTGGTGATGCTCCCGAAACAAAAGGCTGGGCTGATGATGTTAGCTGGACAAGCCTTGGCAGTAAAGATTGCAGCACATGGGGAAATAACTCAAATTTAACTTTTGCAATTAGCGCAGCTACAAAATATACCCCTGCTTGCTCTAAGAGAATTACCTTAACAGGAAAAGGCGGACATATTGGTCCAATGGATACAGGTACTTTACTTACCATTGACGAACCTTCTACTGAGACTTTCTATGAAGTTAAAAAATACGCTGATGGTGGTGATCAACCAGATACATTAATTCTTTATACTCCTTGGGGTAGCAACGAGGTTGGTATTGGTGTTGATAGAGTTCCTCTTGGAGTTATTACTCTTGTTTCTTATAAGAATGCAGGTCAAATTCCTACAGATGAGATTGTTGTTGAAAAACCTCTAGGAGTATATGATATTACTGAAACTTTTGAAACAGCTGGAACTATGACTTGGGTGCTAGATAATAGCCCAACCGAATTTACTGAGGATTTTGCAAATCCATTCTCAACTGGAATTAATACATCAGCTCATGTAGGAAAATATCAACGTGGTACCCAACTTTATGCAAATCTTCAATTTGTACTTTCATACAGAATGAATCTTTCTACTCGTAATGTATTCAAAATGAAAGTATATATTGATAATGCAGCCTCTGTACCAACCGTTGCGCTTAAATTACAAGATACAAAGCAAGGTGGAAATGCTTGGCAAACACAAACCGAAGTTAAGATTCAAAGCATAGCTAAAGGTGTTTGGACTGAACTTACATTCGATTTTAGCGGAGTAAGTACAAATACAGCTTATGATAAGATTGTACTTCAGTTTGGTGATGAGGGTGCTAACTTAGGCGATGGTTTATTCTACTTCGACGATCTACAACTTCAGTAGTCAATTAACGTATAATTATTTATCTTTTTCCAAAACCTTCCTTAGCTGGAGGTTTTGGAAAGGATAAGTAAAAAATAAAGCTTATCATTATTCAATTTCAACAATGACCCAACCTAGCCAAAATATTAAAATGAGAATTTTCCTTTTTCTATTCGCGTTTATTTCATTTGCTATTCCTTCAATCGGACAAACTTTGGTTTGGTCCGATGAGTTTGATGGTGATGCCTTAAATACTACTTACTGGAATTATGATTTAGGCAATGGTGCCTCAGGTTGGGGCAATAACGAGTTGGAATATTACACTTCTCGACCCGAGAACATCAAAGTTGAAAATGGTAAACTTATTATAACTGCTCGAAACGAGAGCTACAGTGGCTATAATTACACCTCGGCAAGAATTCATACTAAAAACAAGGCTTATTGGAAGTATGGACGTATTGAAATGAAAGCCAAGCTTCCAAAGGGAAAGGGTACATGGCCTGCATTTTGGATGCTACCTCAGCAACAACTCTATGGTTCAAACTATTGGCCCGATAATGGTGAAATTGATATCATGGAGTATGTTGGCTATCAACCAGGGTTTATCTATGGAAGCGTTCATACACACCAAAACTATGGTGGAAATAGCGTTACAGGTCACATTGAATATTCTGGAGTTGAGGATGATTTTCATGTTTATGCAATTGAATGGACGGAAGATAATATCAAGTATTATGTCGATTCTTACTATTATACTCACTATTATCGACCTGTTGATCAATGGAACTACTGGCCATTCAACCAAAACTTCTTTATTCTACTAAACTTCGCTGTTGGTGGCAACTGGGGTGGTGCACAGGGAGTTGATAATTCAATTTTCCCACAAACATACGAAATTGATTATGTTAGGGTGTACAGCTTAGCTACTGATGCTGAAACAACTGATCTCGATAAACTAAATATTTCTGTTTTCCCAAATCCTACTGACAGATTCATTAACATCAGTATGAATAATAATCAAAATAAAGATTATCAGGTAACTATTTACGACCTTTTAGGAAGAACTGTAATATCTCCCACAATTTATCGAGAAGACGATGCCCAAATCGATCTGCAGAATTTAAATGCAGGAATCTATGTTTTAAAAGTTAATCAGAATAATTCCTCTAAAACCTTTAAAATTATAAAAGGTTAAAATTACTATTTAATTCACTGATTTTTAATTTATTACAATAAATTGCTTTAGAGCAATAGTGCCGTTGTTGTGACCAAAAAAGTAAAATGTATAGCTTAATGAAAAGGTTTATAATTCTCACAATTTCCGTTTTAATAGCGGTTTCCTGCAGTAAACAAAGCAAATTAAATCAGGATGCTTGCATTGAATCACAAGTTGATTCTCTTCTTTCAAAGCTTTCGATTGATGAGAAGATTGGTCAAATGATGCAAATCTCAAGTTTCTATACTAGCGACCCCGAGAAACTAAAGACAATGGTTCGAGAAGGTCGCCTCGGATCAATTCTAAATGAAGTAAATCCTTCGGTAGTAAATGAACTTCAACGTGTAGCCGTAAAAGAAAGTAAGCATGGCATTCCTCTCATTATAGCTCGCGATGTGATACACGGCTTTAAAACTATATTCCCAATACCACTAGGACAAGCCGCAACATGGAATCCTACCCTAACTGAAAAATCATCGCATATTGCAGCAATCGAAGCACGCTCAAAAGGGGTTACATGGACTTTCTCGCCTATGATTGATGTCGCTCACGATCCACGTTGGGGAAGAGTTGCCGAAGGCTATGGTGAAGATCCTTTATTAACAAGCCTTTTTGGTATAGCCGCAATAAACGGTTACCAAGGAAATAATATTGCAAATAATGACCGAATTGCTGCTTGTGCAAAGCATTTTGCAGCCTATGGCGCAGCCGAAGCGGGTCGAGAATATAATTCGGTTTCGATATCAGAACAGGACCTAAGAAATATTTACCTCCCTCCTTTTAAAGCAGCCGTTGATGCTGGCGTAGCCACATTTATGTGCTCTTTCAACGAAATAAACGGGGTTCCTTCAAGTGGAAACAAATTACTATTAACCGATCTTCTAAGAAATGAATGGGGTTTCAATGGATTTGTAGTAAGCGATTGGACTTCAATTCCCGAAATGATTAACCACGGCTTTGCCAACGACGAAAGCGAATGCGCACTTATCGCTGCCAAAGCTGGTGTTGATATGGAAATGTCAAGCCACACATACATCGATAACCTTGCAGAACTGGTAAAACAAAACAAAATATCAATCAATACAATCGATAATATTGTTCGAAATATATTAAGAGTTAAGTTTCAACTTGGTCTTTTTAAAAATCCATATGTAAAAATCCAAAATGAAGCACAGAATATATCAGATTCATCATTAATTCTTGCAAAAGAGTGTGCTTTAGAAAGTTTAGTACTATTAAAGAATGAGAAGAACACCCTTCCTTTAAGAACCAACTTCAATAAAATAGCCATTGTTGGACCGATGGCTAATGATCGTTACGAACAGCTGGGGACATGGATTTTCGACTGCGATACAAACACAACAATTACACCTCTCATTGCAATTCAGGCATTAATCGGTGAAAAGAACGTTCTGTTCAGCAAAACGCTATCACATAGCCGCGATAATAGAACCAATAATTTCGGACAAGCAGTTACAATTGCCTCTAAATCAGATGCAGTTCTTGTTTTTGTGGGGGAAGAATCAATCCTTTCGGGAGAGGCACACGGAAGAGCAAACCTAGAGCTACCCGGGGCGCAAGTTGAATTGATTAAAACACTTGCAAAAACTGGAAAGCCAATAATCGTCATCATCATGGCAGGAAGACCTCTGGCTATTAAAAATATTTTACCTTATTCAAGTGCAATTCTATATGCTTGGCACCCCGGAACTATGGGCGGTCCGGCAATTGCCGATGTTTTATTTGGTAAGTTTAACCCTTCCGGTAAACTCCCAATTTCTTTCCCTGTTTCTGGTGGTCAATGTCCAATTTACTATTCCAAAAAGAATACGGGAAGACCAGCAGATAACAAAAATTGGATTTCAATAGATAAAATACCAATCAGGGCGCCCCAAACCTCGCTGGGGAATACAAGTCATCATCTTGATGACGGATTTGTGCCACTCTTCCCATTTGGTTTTGGTCTTTCGTATACGACTTTCGAATTCTCAAACCTGAAGCTATCGTCTACTTCGATGCCAATTGACGGAAACATTGATATTACTGTAACAATCACCAATAAAGGAAAAATGGACGGCTTTGAAACGGCACAGCTTTACACCCGAGACTTGGTAGCAAGCATTACTAGGCCTGTTAAAGAGCTCAAAGCGTTTAATAAAATCTATTTGAAAGCCGGCGAAAGCAAAACATTGACTCTTAATCTCAAAGCTAACGATTTAGGGTTTTACAAGAATTGGAATGAAAGGGTTGTTGAACCCGGAAAGTTTGACCTATGGGTTGGTTCTAGTTCAGTATCGGGACTAAATACTCGATTTGAAATAAAGTGATTGAAGATAAAAAGTTGATAATAAATGAGTGAAATGAATTTAAATATGAAAATAAAACTGACTATAGCATTGTTTATTCTGGTAGGCTTATCAGCTTGCAATAACAACCAAAATTCAAATAATACTCAGTATAACCTTGTATGGAGTGATGAGTTTAATGTAAACGGCTTAGTTGATAGTACTAAATGGAGCTACGATACTTCAGGAAATCAATGGGGTTGGGGAAACAAGGAGCAGCAATGGTACACTGCAAATTGTATAAAAAATGCAGAAGTTAAGGATGGTTTCCTTTACTTGAGAGCATTAAAAGAACCAATAAATGGGAAGGAGTTCTCATCTGCACGAATTATTACCAAAGGTAAAGGGGATTGGCTTTATGGAAAGGTAGATATTAGAGCAAAGGTTCCAGGGGCACGTGGATTATGGCCTGCAATATGGATGCTATCGTCCGATAACTATTATGGTATTTGGCCCGGAAGCGGCGAAATCGATATTATGGAGCATGTTGGTTACATTCCCGATTCAATATATGGCTCTACCCATTGCCAAAAATATTACTTTAAAATTGGAACCCAAAAGACGAAAGGGTACTCTGTTCCCGATTGCGATACAACTTTCCATACATACTCCATGGAATGGGATCCTGAGCAAATTAGAATCTTTTGTGATGATATTAAATACTTCAACTTTAAAAACGAGCATAAAACCTTTCAAGAATGGCCATTCGATAAGCGATTTTACTTAATCCTTAATGTGGCAGTTGGTGGAACTTGGGGTGGTGTAAAGGGGGTGGATTCATCAGCGTTTCCTCAAGAAATGGTAATTGATTATGTAAGAATATATCAGAAATAATAACAACAATTTATTTAACCTAAAATTACAATCATGAAAAAATTTACCCAACTACTCCTTTCAATAGCAGTAATGATTGCCTTTGGGAATTTGGCTTTTGCCGATAACACCGAATGCGCAGGATCATCCACTGTTTCAAGTCAAGGAGACAGTTTTACAAATGGTTATAATTACACATTTTCAACCACAGGAACGGATGTGACCATTACTTTTGAATTACTAGATACTAAAGCAGGTCTAGTTGCCTATCTCTGGAACAAAACATCTGGATTCTCAGAATCTGGAATGAGTAACACAACCGGTCAAACCTTTAGTTACACTCTAACGGGACAATCCCTCGGTTCAACAATTACTATTGCCTGTAAATTTGCTTATGCAGGTGGAATGGCTGTTACTCAAGATTTCACATACACTGTTGGCAATACCTGTGGGGGTGGATCAACTGATACTGAAGTTCCGACTGCTTTTACTGCTACTAAAGGGGCAGTTACATACAACAGCGTTGAATTATTGCTTAATGCCACCGATAACTCGGGTGCTGTGATTTATAAAGTAACCTATGGAGCAACTACTCTTACCACTTCAGGTACTTCAGGTGTGCAAAAATCTTACATTGTAACAGGACTAACTGCTGAGACAGAATATAACTTCTCAATAACAGCAGAAGATGCAGCAGGAAATACTGCTGCAAACAATCCAATATCAGTAAGCGCAACAACATCGGCAAACACCAATACAGAGTGTGCTGGAAATTCCACGGAATCAACACAAGGTGATGCTTTTACTCTTGGTTATAAATATTCATTTACAACTTCTGGAACCGATGTAATCATCAACTTTGAACTATTAGATTCAAAAACAGGCCTTGTAGCCTTCCTTTGGAATAGAACATCAGGATTTACAGAATCTGCAATGAGCAACACATCGGGTCAAGTTTTCAGCTACACCCTTACTGGACAAACATTAACCTCAACAATTACAGTTGCTTGTAAGTTTGCATACGCGGGGGGAATGGCTGTAACCAAGGATTTCACTTATACCGTTGGAAATAGCTGCGGGGGCGGAACAACTGATACCGAAGCACCAACAGCTTTTACTGCTACAAAAGGAGCTGTCACGAATAATAGCGTAGAATTACTACTCAACGCAACCGATAATTCGGGTGCTGTTGTTTATGATATTACTTATAGTTCAACAACTCTTACTACCTCAAGTAACTCGGGCGTTGAAAAATCATTCGTTGTAACAGGTCTAAATTCTGCTACTGAATATACTTTTTCTATAACAGCAAAAGATGCTACAGGAAATACTGCAACAAACAGCCCAATTGAAATTACTGCTACTACAGCTGCTTTATCCGAACCAACAACAGCAGCTCCAACCCCACCAGTATTCGCTGCTGGAAAAGTTATTTCCATTTTTAGTGATGCTTATACTAACGTTGCAGGAACAAACTTTAACCCCAACTGGAGCCAAAGCACAGTTGTTTCTACTATCCAAATTGAAAGTAATAATACTCTTAAATATACAAACCTTAACTATCAGGGAACAGAGTTCGGAAGCGATGTGAATGCTGTTACAATGAACTATTTACATGTTGATGTATGGACTCCAAATGAAACATCATTGAACTTTTATTTAATTAGTCATTCTACTGGTGAAAAATTTATTAGCCTTACCCCATTGAATCTTAATGGATGGAATAGCTATGATATTCCTCTTACAGATTTTACAAGTCAATCTCTATCGGTAGGCGATCTATTTCAGTTCAAGATTGTTGGTTCTGGCGGAAAGATTATTTACTTAGATAATATGTATTTCTACAATAATAATACTGATGTTGATACCGAGGCTCCAACAGGATTCACTGCTTCTGCTGGAACAAAAACCTACAATAGCATAGAGTTACTATTAAATGCAACCGATAATTCAGGTGCAGTTAGCTATGATATAACTTACGGTTCAACTACATTAACTACAAGTGGAGTTTCTGGAACTCAAAAATCATACGTAGTTACAGGATTAACACCATCCACTGAGTATACCTTCTCGATTACGGCCAAAGATGTAACAGGTAATCAAGCTGCTAATAGTCCACTTTCAGTTACTGCATCAACAATCGCTGCACCCGCTACACCAATAACAGCAGCGCCAATACCAACAGTTGATGCATCTAAAGTAATTTCTATTTTTAGTGATACTTATACTAGCGGCATTTCGGGTGCTAACTTTAATCCAAACTGGAGTCAAACTACAGTATATTCAATTTATGACATCTCAGGAAACTCTACAATAAAACTTGAGAATTTCAACTATCAAGGAACCGAGTTCTCAACTGTGGATGCGTCTACAATGACTAAACTTCACATTGATGTTTGGACACCAAACGAAACATCGTTACAGGTAACTCCAATTAGTCCAAGCCACGAAAATCTTGTTTCACTAGGTTCTTTGACTTTAGAAGCTTGGAATAGTTTTGATATACCTCTCTCCTCTTTCACCGGTGTATCACTATCGAGTTTGTACCAATTCAAGATGGTTGGCTCAGGTGGAAAGATTGTTTACATTGACAATATCTACCTTTATAACGATAGCAGCAGCGATGTAACAAACATTGAGGATAAAGCAACAATAACTTGCTATCCTAACCCAGTTGTAGATAAGATAACTGTTTCATCAAAAACTGAGATTAACTCTGTTGAAGTTCGTAACATTCTAGGGCAAACCTTAAAGATTGTTAAAGTAAATAGTCTAGATACAAAGATTGATTTATGCAGTTTGCATGCTGGTAATTATTTTATAACCGTTAGGATGACTGACGGTAAAATATCAACTCAAAAAGTAATTAAATTATAATCTCAAAAAAGTCCGCAGGAATTACTCTCTGCGGACTTTTTTATCTCTATAAAGATTTTATCCAAAACCAATAGTCATGAAAAACCAAACTATCATTGCCTTAGCCTTATTTCTAAATATTTTACTTACTCTTACTACTAACGCACAAATTGTGACTATTGGAAATGGCGGTTATACAACCACATTCCCTGGAGTCGATGCGGCAGGGCGAAACGCTTACCCATCGGGTTCTCCACAGCTAAGTGGAAATGCGCTTGGCAAACCTGTCCCTACCAACGACTGGTGGACAGCCCTGATTAAAGAAAATTTTGCATCCAACCTCTTTACCTATCCGTTCACTTTACGGACTGTAGCAGCAGGGTTGGTAACTAGTTATATTCCCAGTGGTGTTATCGATGATCTTTTACCTGTAACTGTTGGCGTTACAGGAATGGCTGCAACAAAGACAACCGTTTCTGATTTTTCCGATTGGACTGTTACAATGAATTGGAACGATGGAACACATAGCTTCGAGGCTACAGCAGGGATCGCAATGCCATTTTTATATTTTACAAAAGGTTCAAGTGATGTTGCTCAAGTTACAGTAACCTCTGGAACAGTAACCATCTCGGACGAGATGCTGATTATCACAAATGCAAAAAATGGTGCCGATTTTGCTGTTTACGCTCCAGTTGGTAGTACATGGACTCAAAACGCGGGAGTTTATACATCATCATTAAATGGAAAAAATTATTGGTCATTAGCCTTTATTCCGCTTACAGCAACCAATGTTACTTCATTAGCAACTGAGTATAAAAAGTACGCCTACGTCTTCCCAAAAAATACTACTGCAACATACTCCTATAACGAAAGCACATCGGTTCTTCGTACCGATTTTAGTATTCAAACAGAAGTAAAAGAGGGCACTGAAACCGCTATGCTGATTGGGCTTCTCCCACACCAATGGGCTCATTTGGCTTCTGATTCGCCAGTTCCTAATAAGTACAGCTATGCCTCTATACGTGGCGAAATAAAAACTTTAGCAGGAAATAGTTTTAGTGTTGAAAATAAATTTCATGGCATCTTACCTACCCTTCCTTATGTTGATAATTACAGCGCAGGGTTCGCACCAACAAGACTTACCGAAAAAATTTCAGCTATTCAAAATGATGCACTTGACACTTGGACTGATTCCTACAACGAGGGACAAATGATGAATCGGCTCATCCAAACAGCACGTATTGCTGCCGAAATGGGTAACACAACCGCTCTTAATAAAATTTTAGCAACCATAAAAGAACGCCTAGAGGATTGGCTAAAAGCTGAATCCGGTGAGGTAGCATTTCTTTTCTACTACAATTCAACTTGGTCGACCCTAATTGGTTACCCCGGTGGTTATGGTCAGGATGGCAGCTTAAACGACCATCATTTTCATTGGGGTTACTTTATTCATGCCGCTGCGTTTATAGAACAATACCAACCCGGATGGGCCGCACAATGGGGCGGAATGGTGAATATGTTGGTTCGAGATGCTGCAAGTTCCGACCGTAATGATGCAATGTTTCCATATCTGCGAAATTTCAGTCCCTACGCTGGGCATTGCTGGGCCGATGGATTTGCCACTTTCCCCCAAGGAAACAATCAGGAATCAACCTCCGAAAGCATGCAATTTAACTCGTCGCTAATTCATTGGGGAACAATAACTGGAAATAACGCTATACGCGATTTAGGGATTTACCTCTATACTACCGAGCAAACTGCAATTGAGGAGTACTGGATGGACACGCACGATCGTAATTTTCCTACAACCCAGCAGTACAGCCTAGTATCACGTGTTTGGGGGAATAGTATTGATAATGGAACCTTCTGGACTGCTGATATTGCCGCATCGTATGGAATAGAAATGTATCCTATTCATGGTGGTTCACTTTATCTTGGCCAAGATACTGTTTATGTAAGTAAGCTTTGGAATGAGATAAAATCCAATACAGGCATAATGTCCAATGAGGCGAATGCTAACCTATGGCACGATGTTATGTGGGAATACCTAGCTTTTATAGATCCCGCAAAAGCAATTGAGCTATACGATTCGTACCCAAATCGATCGTTGAAATTCGGAGTTTCTGATGCTCAAACCTACCATTGGCTTCACGCCATGAATGCTTTGGGTCGTGTTGATGCTAGTATAACAGCCAACTATCCAATTGCTGCTGCATTCAAGCTACATGGAGAAACAACATACGTAGCGCAAAACTATAGCAATACGGACATAACAGTAACATTTTCGACCGGTTATCAGCTGCAAGTTCCTGCTCGTAAAATGGTTACCAGCAAGGATTGCTTAGTTAGCGGAACAATAACCACTTCATTCACCCAAGCCTACCTAGGCGGAAGTGTTCAGCTCAACGTAAATATTTCGGAAGGTACACCAACCAAAGTGGAATTCATGGACGGAACAACTTCATTGGGTATCGTTAACGAAGCACCATACACTATAGAAGCCACCCATCTAACTTTGGGAACCCATGGTTTTTATGCTAAAGTGTACGATGGAACTAAGTTCAACGTAACCAACAGTGTTGAAGTTCAAGTTGGCGAGCAACTTCCTTTCGAAGGAACAGCATGGACAATTCCAGGCACAATTGAAGCAGGAAAATATGATAAGTTTGAAGGTGGGATAGGTCAGAATATTTCATACCTCGATGTTACCACTACTAATTCAGGTGATTATAGACTTGATGAGTATGTAGATGCTGGTTACACTACTGCCGAAGGTGCAACCATTGGTTGGATTGCTTCGGGTGAATGGTTAGAATATACAGTAAACGTTTCTCAATCGGGCTTATACTCTTTCGATTTCCGCTATGCTTCGGGCAACGTAAATGGTGGTGGTCCTTTTCACCTAGAGTTGGATGGGCAGTCCATTTCCGATGATATCTCTGTGCCGTCCACTTCAGCAACTCTTTGGGATGTTTGGGCTACAAAAACGGTTTCTAATATCCCGCTAACCGCTGGGGATCATATATTGCGAGTTGCATTCTCGTTTGGAGAGTTTAACCTTGCTAAAATGACCTTTACTCGCACTGGCGATTTGCCTTACACTGTTCCAACAGCAATAGCAGGAAACAACATTAAGGTGATTCTTCCCACTACTTCAACCACCCTCGATGGTTCTGCAAGTACCGAATCGGGAGGAAAAACATTAGTCTATACATGGTCTCAGGTATACGGTCCATCAACCATTCAGTTCTCCGATAAAAATATTGATAAGCCAACAATCATTGGTTTAGTTGAGGGTATGTATTTAATAAAACTCACCGTGACCAACACTGACTTTCGTTCCGATGATGATGAGCTAATGGTGATTGTTAGCAGTTCTGAAAATATCGCTCCAAACATCTCACTAACTTCACCTATAAATAACTCAACCTACTCCGAAGGAAAATCTATTACAATTACTGCTAATGCAAGCGATTTTGATGGTACAATTCAGCAGGTTGATTTCTACCAAAATGGCACCTTGATTTCAAGTGATGATACAGCACCTTATAGTATTACATGGACAGCCGAAGCTGGAAATTATGCTCTTACTGCAAAAGCCATAGATAATGGCGGCGCTGAAGGTACTTCTCAAACGGTGAACGTAACCATCTCTCCAGTATTATCATGTTCAGAAACTTCTAATGAAGCTTCTCAAGGAACATTTACAAACGGGTATAAAGCAACATTCGAAACAATTGGAACCAGTGTTAACATTACATTCGATTTGTTAGATACTGATAAAACAGGGGTTGTAGCATATCTTTGGAATTACACATCAGGTTTTGCTGAATCGAGCATGGCAAACACTGAAGGGAATAAATTCTCTACAACACTTTCCAACTTAGAGGTTGGTTCAACAATTACTGTTGCATGTAAATTCGCCTATTCAGGAGGAATGTCGGTTACTAAGCAGCTTACCTACATTGTGGGTAATAATTGTGGTGGAACCACAACCGACACCCAAATACCTACGGACTTTACTGCGTCTATTGGTACTATTACTGCATCTAGCATTGAGTTGCTACTTAAGGCTACTGATAATTCAGGGGTTGTTTCGTATAGCATAACCTATGGTGCAACTACAATTAATAGTATTGTTGCTGCATCAAATGTTGAAAAGAGCTATATTGTTACTGGACTAAACTCAGGCACAAGCTATACCTTTACAGTTGCTGCTGCCGATGCGGCTGGAAATATTGCCAGCAATAGCCCAATTACGCTAACAGCAACTACTTCTGAAAGTGTAAACACTGATTGCCAAGGAACTGCTACAGAAGCATCACAGGGAACTTTTGCAACAGGCTATAACTACTCATTTAAGACTGTTGGTACAACTGTTAATGTTAGCTTTGAACTTCTAGATAATAAAACGGGTGTTGTTGCATACCTTTGGAACTACACATCGAGTTTTGCAGAATCATCATTGACAAATAGTAGCGGAAAATTATTTACAGGTTCATTAACAGGCCAAACCATAGGATCAACATTAACCTTTGCATGTAAATTTGCTTATGCTGGTGGGATGTCGGTTACCAAACAGTTTACATACGTTGTTGGTAGCGATTGCTCGTCAACACCATCACTATCCGTATCGACAAACTCATTGACAATTGCCGCTGCAGCTAATAGTACAAAAACATTTGGTATAATATCAAATACCAACTGGCAAGTTGAATCTGACCAAACATGGTTAACTACAAGTAGCAACTCTGGTTCTAACAATGCAACCATTACACTAACAGCAGCAGAAAATCCATCTACATCAACACGAACTGCAAATGTTACCGTTTCGGGAACGGGAGTAACAACTCAAACAATAGTTGTTACTCAAGATGCAAAATCAAATGGAATAGATGGTACTAATAGTAATTCGGTTAAAATGTATCCTAACCCAGTGTGTAGTATCTTGTATTTACAATTATCTGATGATAACAATAGACTTACTATTTTCAACATGCTTGGAGCAAAAGTATTTGATAGTATTGTACCATCTACTTATACTCTGGATATGAGTTCTTATAAATCTGGAATTTATATTGTTAGGGTCGAAAATAGATATGGTATTCAAAATGGAAAAATAGTTAAAGAATAGGTGTTTTCAATTCTCCTTTACAAATGAGGAAAATAAGGTGATCCCCTACGAGGCATAATCCTCGTAGGGTTTTTAAAGAGAATTAGAGCTAAATTACAAGGTTTTTAATAACAAAGAAACATGGACAACACAGCATTGAAATTATCCTTTAAAGAAAAAGTTGGATATAGCCTCGGCGATACTGCATCGCATTTTATATGGGATATGGTTGGCTTTTGGCTTATGTTTTTCTATACAGATGTGTATGGTATATCGGCCGCTGCAGCAGGAACGATAATGCTTATTGCACGTTTCTGGGATATGGCAATTGATCCGCTAATAGGTGTGGTTTCAGATAGAACGAATACCCGATGGGGCAAGTTCCGTCCATATATCCTCTTTGGTGCTATTCCATATGCAATTCTATCAATCCTTGCTTTTACAACTCCCAACTTTGGCGAATTTGGAAAAATTATTTATGCTGGGTTAACCTATATTCTACTAATGACTGCTTACGCAGCCGTTAACCTCCCCTACTCAGCTTTAGGTGCAGTAATGACCTCAGATTCCTACGAACGTTCAGGGTTAAATACCTATCGCTTTATTGCTGGGTTTGCAGGTCAATTCGTTGTTACAGGGCTTGCTCTAACTATTGCCGAATTCTTTGGGAAAGGTGATAAAGCCCAAGGTTTCCAATACACTCTGGGACTTTTTGCTTTTTTAAGTTTGATATTCTTCTTTATCACCTTTAAAACCACAAAAGAAAGAGTTCACCCTCCAAAAGCACAGCAGAACTCGCTTAAAAAAGATTTCAAAGACCTTTTTAAAAATAAGGCGTGGGTTATTCTTGCTGTTGTTGGTATAGTATCTTTTGTAATGTTTGCAATGCAGAATGCTGCAATTGCTTACTATTTTAAGTATTATATTGGACGTGAAAGCAATGTTCAGCTATTCAATGTGGTTGGTACTTTGGCCTTAATCGTTGCGCTTCCATTCTCTAAACCACTAGCTAAACGATTTGGAAATAAGAATGTTTTTATTGCCAGTTCTTTGATATCCGGCCTTTTCTTTATTTTGATATACTTACCCGGAACATCAAACTTAGTCACTATTTATATTTTCAACGTTTTAGCCAAAATGGCCTATGCACCAGCAGTTCCATTGCTTTGGACTATGATTGCCGATTCGGCAGATTATGGAGAATGGAAATCAGGCAGAAGGTCAACTGGTCTATATTTCTCGGCTGCAGTATTTGCTCAAAAAGCTGGTTGGGGAATTGGAGCAGCCATTGCTGGTTGGATTCTCACCGTTTCGCAGTTTGTTCCCAATGCAGTTCAAACAGAGTCAGCGATAACAGGTATTAAACTATTAGTATCCGTTATTCCCGGAATTCTTTACATGTCGTGTGCAATCTTTATGTTATTTTATACAATTGATTCAGAAACTATTGAATTGATGAAAAAAGAGCTAACTGCACAACGCGAAAAGGAGACCAATAGTGAAATTTAATTTTTTGAAATCGTAAATTAGTAGAAAGTTTATCACATAGAAAAGTATTGTCAATGGGAGATTTGTTCATTGGGGAAAACCGAATAACATCAGAACTGAAAGAGGTTAACGGAGGATTTGTAGAAATAGGTGGTGAGAAATTCTATCAGATAAAGAATTACGATAGAATGTCACCATTCTTTATAAGCATTGCAAGCGACTCAGACCATTGGATGTACATTTCGAGTACTGGAGGCGTAACCGCAGGTCGCAGAAACCCCGACCAAGCCTTATTCCCATATTATACCGATGATAAAATTCACGAATCGGCTGAAATCACTGGAAGTAAAACTATTCTTCACGTCAAAAAGGATGGAAAGAACTTTTTGTGGGAACCTTTTTCTGATCGCTATAAGGGTATCTATAAACTTGAACGAACCATCTCAAAAAGCACCATTGGCAATAAGCTAATTTTCGAAGAAAATAACCTTGATCTAGGGCTAACCTTTTGCTATGGTTGGATGAACTCAGAGGAGTTCGGTTGGGTTAAGAAAAGCTGGCTAATCAACAATACAGAAAATGCAATTGAAGCAGTAATCGTCGATGGCCTACAAAATATACTTCCTTACGGAGCTACCCAGCTAACCCAGAATACCTTTTCAACCCTTGTTGATGCATACAAAAAGAGCGAGCTAATTGAAGAAGCCAGCCTTGCCCTTTTCAGAATGGAGTCGATAATGGTTGACCGAGCGGAGCCAAGCGAAGCATTAAGGGTAACCACTGTATGGAATTTCGGACTCGAGAAACCATCGTTTCTTCTCAGTTCAAATCAATTGAACAATTTTAGAAATGGTATCGAAATTATTCCAGAATCTGAATCGAAAGGGGTTAAAGGGGCATTCCTTGCTTGCCGTAGCCTGAGATTAGAAGCCTTAGAGAGTAAGACATGGTACTTTATTGCAGAGCTAAACCAAGATTCAACCAAGGTGAATAACCTGATTGAGTTTATAAAGAACAATAAAAACTTAACCAATTCAATAGAATCAAGCATTTATAAAGGGACTCAATTGTTGCAGGCAATTGTAGCACAATCCGATGGCGTTCAACAAACAGCCGATGAGCACAGGGTTGCACGCCATTTTTCAAATGTTCTATTTAACACCATGCGCGGTGGTTACTATAGTCAAATTTACACCATTGATTCGACAGATTTTTGCAGACATGTCAAGCACTTCAATCTGAATGTTTGGCAGAAAAACGAGAAGTTTTTAGAGAATCTTCCAAATACTATTCAATATTCAGAACTAGAAAAGCTCGTTCAAAATCAAAACGATACTAATCTCTACCGCTTATTCCTTGAGTACCTGCCCTTAACATTTAGCCGTCGTCATGGAGATCCAAGTCGACCCTGGAACAGGTTTGATATCAAAGTAAAAGACGAAAACGGTAACAAACTACTTTCGTACCAAGGAAACTGGCGCGATATTTTCCAGAATTGGGAGGCGTTATCACTCTCCTACCCTGAGTACATCAACGGAATAATTGCCAAATTCTTAAATGCCTCTACAGCCGATGGTTATAACCCCTACAAGCTTACAAACGAAGGCATCGAATGGGAAGTAATTGAACATGAAAACCCTTGGTCGAATATCGGGTACTGGGGCGACCATCAGATTATCTATCTACTTAAATTGATGGAGGTTTCACGAAATCATTTCCCCGATGTACTGGTTTCATGGCTCAATAGAGAGATGTTTGCCTACGCAAACGTTCCCTATCGTATTAAGAGCTATACCGAAATAGTTGCCAACCCAAAAAACGCAATAGTATTCGACGAATCATTGCATCGTTCAATTGAGAAATTGGTTCCTAGCTATGGAGCCGATGCTAAGCTTATTATTGATAAGAATGGTGAAGTAGTTTTAGTATCATTCACCGAAAAGCTTCTTACAACCCTTCTTGCTAAGCTGAGCAACTTCATCCCCGAAGCCGGTATTTGGATGAATACACTTCGCCCCGAATGGAACGATGCAAACAACGCTTTAGTTGGCTATGGTGCTTCGATGGTAACGCTTTACAATATGAGGCGGTTTGTGGTTTTTGTCAATGAACTTTTCTCAGAATCTTTAATTGATAAGTTCTCAATTTCTTCAGAAATTGGTCAACTCCTGCAAAACGTTAACGACACATTCAACAAAAACGCCCATCTGCTTTCGAAAGGTTTCGATAATAATCAACGAAGAAGTATTACCGATGAACTTGGCGAAGCAGGGAGCACCTTCAGGAACTCCATTTATAAAGGCGTTTCAGGGTCAAAGTCATACATCACTAAAAATGAGCTAATTGATTTTATAAATCTTTCCTTGAAATACATCGACCAGTCGATTGAAGCCAACAAACGACCTGATGGAATGTATCATTCATATAATTTAGTCAGCTTCACAGATGATGCAATTTCAATTCGTCGACTTTACGAAATGCTTGAAGGTCAAGTCTCGGTTCTAGGTTCAGGAAAACTAAATGCGGAAGAAACCCTTAATCTACTTAATGCACTCCGAAACAGTGCGCTTTATCGCACCGATCAGAATAGCTACATCCTATACCCAAACAAGCGATTACCACAATTCCTTGAAAAAAATATAATTCCAAAGGAGGATGTTGATCGAATAAAGTTTCTAAAAGATTCAACTGATAGAAACGACTCATCGATCATAAACAAAGACAAAAAAGGGCTATTCCATTTTAATGCTGATTTCGTTAATGCTGAGTATCTAAAAAAAGCATTGGATCAACATGCAATACAAGAGAAAGATCGACAAGAAATATTAAATGTATACGAAAAAATATTTGATCATCAATCGTTTACAGGTCGCTCTGGAACATTCTATAAGTACGAAGGATTAGGTAGCATATACTGGCACATGGTATCGAAGCTACTGCTTGCTATTGGCGAATCGATAAAAAGCGCAACAACCCAAAACACTAATCCTGAAATTTTGAATCAGCTAATTAACCATTATTACGAGGTTCAGAAGGGCATTGGAGCACATAAATCTCCGGATGAATACGGCTCATTCCCTTTCGATCCTTATTCGCACACACCAATAATGGCCGGTGTTCAACAGCCTGGGATGACAGGACAGGTTAAAGAGGATATTATTTCAAGGTATCAAGAACTTGGGATAACTGTAAATAACGGAACGATAACAATTAAGCCTATCTTTTTGAAAAACGAAGAGTTTTTCAACTCAAGATTCCCTTTAAATGACAAAGATATTCCTTGGCTCTCCTTCACCTATTGCTCAACCCAGTTTTTCTATATAAAGGACAGTAAAGATTGTATTGAAGTTTATAAAGAAAACGGGGAACAAAATAGCATTCCAACAATGATAATTCCTAAAGTAATAAGTGATTCAATCTTTTCTCGAGAAAAAACCATTAGCAGAGTAGTAGTTCACCTAAGTAACTAAACTTATATTTCTCTTTTCATTTAATTTATTGATAAACACCTTCCTTAAAGTTAAGGGAGGTGTTTTTTAGTTTCTTTTAAATCGCTGTCTAAACGAAAAAAAACTCAACTTCAAATAAACTCCTTATATTTATCTTTACAATCGATTTGTTAGACAAATAAATTCATTGAACATTATATGCTGAGTTTCAAAGGGGTTGCAAGTTTTTGCCTTTTATTCTACGGTTTACAACTCTCGCATGCACAGAGTGTAGTGCATGTTACAAATTATACTAAAGATGAATACCAAGCAGGGAATCAAAACTGGGATATCTCGCTTGATTCTAAAGGAAATGTTTTTGTTGCAAACAACAATGGACTCTTAACTTTTGATGGCGCAAACTGGAATCTGCATCAAATTCCTATTAATACTATTATACGATCTGTTACTCAATTTAACGACAAGGTTTTTACAGGTTCATTCGAAGAGATTGGTTACTGGAAAGTTGATTCAACAAGTAGTTGGAAATATACATCCCTTACCCCTTTAATCAGGGATATTAAACTCCATAACGATGAGTTTTGGAAAATTGTTGAATTTAATAATGAAATCTATTTTCAAAGCTTTGGAGCAATTTTGGTTTACGATTATAAATCGATTAAGTCATTAAAAATTCCAAATTCAGTGCTATTCCTGTTAAAAGCAAATGAAAGACTTTTTGTTCAGCAGATTAATGGGGATTTATATGAGTTGATAAATCATGAGCTTAAAGAAATTCCAAGAAGTGGAATATTTAAAGATACCGAAGTAAAGACAATTCTTGCGCTTGATCAAAACAGATACTTAATCGGAACAAGTACAAAAGGTGTTTATCTGTACAATGGTATTGACTTTACCGAATGGAAATGTGAAAATTCTTCTGAACTAAGAGAATCAAAGATAAATACAGGAATAATATCTGGTAATAAAATAGTATTTGGGACAATTCTTAAAGGTATTTATGTTTATGACTTTTCTGGTCGATTAATTTGCCATCAAACCAGTAATACAAGCATACAGAATAACACAATACTTTCATTACAGAGCGATGAGGCTGGGAATCTGTGGGTTGGAATGGATAAGGGCATTGACTACCTTGCATTTAACTCTCCTATTGATGTATACGAAGATAAAAATATGAACTCTGGTTCAGTTTACACTGCTTGTATTTACGACAAGGAACTGTATGTTGGTACAAACCAAGGTGTCTACTATTATTCGATTAACAGCAAGGAAGGAAGGTTTACCGATAAGCACTTCTTGAATAACTCTCAGGGGCAGGTCTGGTTTTTAAAATTAATTGATAACAAGCTATTCTGTGGGTTAAATAATGGAACCTACATTATTGAAAATCACAAACTAAATCCAATTAGCAATATAAGCGGTGGGTACAATCTTAAAAAGATAACATGGCAGGATAATGAATATTTAATCCAAAGCACATATAGTTCAATAGTAATTTATAGTAATGAAAAAGGAAATTGGAAAGTTGATCGAACTATTAAAGGGCTATTAGCCCCTTTCCGGTACTTAGAAATGGACTATATTGGTAATATATGGTTAGGGCATTCAATAAAAGGAATTTACTTAATTCAACCCTCAAATAATTTAGATACAGCAATATCGGTTAAAAAAATCGATAGCAATTATGGAATATCAGATTATACCAATAAGGTTTTTAAAGTAGATAATAGAATTATTTTCCCTTCCGACAACCACTTTAACCGTTGGGATGAATTAACTAATAAAGTAATACCTTTCAATGAACTTAACCAGCAACTTGAAGATTTTAAATCATCAAGTTCTGTTGTGCCAATTTCGAGTAACAAATATTGGTTTATTAGGAAGAATGAAATAGGAATGTTTGAGGTTCTATTCGGAAAAGCAAAACTGATGTATCGGTTAATTCCTCAAATGTACCATTTAAACCTTGTCGATAGTTACGAAAACATAGTATCGTTAAACGATAGTCTTAACTTAATCTGCCTTGACAACGGATTTGCAATACTAAATATTTATTCACTTAATCAGATAAAGGAGGTCAATAAACCCCCATTAATTAAGGATGTATATTCTTGGACAAAAAAAGGACGAAGGAGTAAAATTGCCATTAAAAATGATCTGAAAATAAGGATTCCTAATAACAGCAATAATATTTCTATCTCGTTTAGTTCAAACGAACCTGTTGGCCAACGAAAGTACTACCAATACAAGCTTGAAGGCATTGATAACACATGGAGCGAATGGTCTTACAATTCAGAAGTTACTTATACTCGTTTACCATATGGTAACTATACTTTTTGGGTTCATACCTTAAACGCTAAG
>Ga0209098_1000020_pt1 | contig 170504 bp, 125 predicted proteins | sample AD_JPNHW1_MetaG_FD_184429 | JGI IMG/M metagenome (GOLD analysis project Ga0209098, IMG submission 184429) | Active sludge microbial communities of municipal wastewater-treating anaerobic digesters from Japan - AD_JPNHW1_MetaG (SPAdes) (version 2) | ecosystem: Engineered > Bioreactor >... | reverse complement strand
TATTGCCCTAAATCTTGTAAAACAAGAAAAATCTAAAAAACGAAGCGTGAAAGGCAAAAGGCTGGATGCAGGTTGGGATAATGATTATCTGTTAAAAATCCTAAAAAATTAAAATGCGTTTGCCCTGTACTGCTCCAGTTATTGTTTGGTTCATTGATAGAATTATAGTATTAATGCTAGCATTATCAACCAACCAATTATATCAACTATTCCAATAATAAGACCAGCTATTGCTAATCCTTTTCCTTTCCATTTTGATGAGTCTTTTTTAATTTTTCCAAGTCCAATTGCACTGAATATAATAGCTAAAACTCCTAATATAAAACCAAAAAGAAATAGACCTATTAAACTTAAAATGAAACCAGTTAAAGCAGATCCATTTGTCTTTGGATCGTCAGAATATGATGCAATCATTTTAGCCCCCTTTTTAAATTCAGATTTAAGAGTGGGTTTAACTTGCTTCTCTTTGTTTGAAGATAATTCATTATTGCTTGGGACAAAGATATTTTTGTCTTTTTGTGTAATAATAATTTGATTATCGGCAACAGATGCAACCAAGTTATCATTAGACTCATTTGTTACATTATCATTTTTGATTGTTCCATTTTCTGAAGTTTTAACTTTTATTGTTTCACTTTTTTTCGTTAATGATTCATTAGCTTTATTTGCCAATTCTGTTTTTTTGGAATTAGGGTTTCCTTTTTTCCATTGGACGTTGTAACCTGACAGATATTGCCTTTTTTCCATAGTACATGAGCCAAACATAATAGTGGCTGCGAAAACGAAAATTAAAATTTTGTACATTTTTTTCATGATTGTTTTTAATTTTAAATTAATTGAATTATACATAAAGCTTCTCTGCCTTACGCCGTTTTTTAAAGTGGTTTCTGGTATCCACTTGTTATTGTTTAAATAAAATGCGCTTACTCAGAAGTGCAAGTGCAAGTATATTCGGGGGATGGATAAAGCTCTTTCATTGCAGCTTCGTAATCTTTAATTTCTTTAGGTGTAGCACAATATTCACCATAATCATACGCAAGTATGCCCGTAGCGTTATGGGTTGCAGTACAGTGTGTACACTTTTTACAAGATGTAACAGATAGTGCAATGAATGCAGCACAGGTTAAAATAATAATTTTTTTCATGATTATTTTTTTTAGTTATATATTGAATTTGATTTTTTCAACTCATTTGGCTTTTCGGTATCTGCCTCTTGCTTTTTAATGAATTTTCAGTCCTTAACCATTAGATTCGTGTTATGGAGGTTTGTATTTTATCTTTTTTTTTTCATTTAATAATAATTTTTTGGACAAAAAAACAGCGTGGCCAAATTGCCTACCGTTATTGAGGTCCGACCAAGAACCTGCATCTCAAGTAAAGCAACGGTCACGCCTTGACGTGGCGTTTTTGCTTACTATCCTGAGATGCTTTGAAAATTTGGTCGGTTTCAATATCAGAAATCAACTAAACGCTATATTTTATTTTTCTTTAATTCTACACCTTTATGATTTTATTTTTTCAGGATTTTGTCTACAGTCAAATACTTTCATTATATAAATCTCTTTTTCGGTAAGCTTGTAAATAATTTTATAATTACTTGTTACAAGATACCTGTATTCTCCTTTTTTATGTATTAATAATTCTTCAATTTGTCCTTTTCGTGGTTGCTTTTGTAAATTTTTTGCAGAAGAAAAAATCCTATTTTTAATATTTTTTGCTACACGTAATGAAGCTTTTAATTTATAGTATTTATAAATTAATTTTGTTTCTTCGAGAGCTTCGTGAGTCCAGATTATTTTCATAAAAATATTTACCAATTCTCGGATTCTTTTTCCGCTTCATGCTGCGAATAAATCTTTCCTGATTTAATATCTTTTTCTGCTCTATCTATGCTTGCATAAAATTCTTCAAGGCTCATAGGCTTAACTTTTTCTTTTGTAATAGTCAAATAAGTCTTGCGTATTTTATCCATCTTACTGATAATATTCGTATCGCTCATTTGAGCAATCCATTCAATCAGTTCAAGCTTTTTAATTTGTATGTTCATTTTTAAATATTTTTTTATAAAATATCCGAATTTTGTATAACAAAAATAAGCAAAGATTCATAATCCTGCAAATAAAAAATGGGATAGCTCCTTCGACTACGTTCAGGATAAACTTCACGCCAACGGCGGAAAAGTGTAGTGGGGTAAAAATTCAAACTCTTAAGTCGGCTTGTGAGTCGGAGCATTGTATTATCTGTCTTTTGTCTGTAGAGATTGCTTTTTGAATTACAGTAATCCGTTTTTGCTTTTGCTTCAATTTCATTTTCAAACCTTCATAAATTATACAAATATACACAAACATGATATAAAACAACAAATTTATGAAGGTTCACGAGCAGGCTTGTGTTGCGGTGGTGGGAGCGAGTAACAAAAAAAATTTAAAGTTTTATAGAAGAAATATATAAAATTACAATTCCATTTTTTCCTATTAATTGAATCTTAATGTTAATAGTTTATTACAGTTTCAAAATAATTTATAAATTAGCAATTCTTACAATAAATAAGGTATAAATAAGTTTATAGTTTACTATTTTCGTTTTGTGAAAATTAAACAACTTCATATTCTCCGTATTATTTTTTTAGCAGTAATGCCGTGGCTTGCTGTTCCTGCATTTCCGCAGTTTTACAGTGGTTCGCAGCAAACCTTTGGGAAAAACCGTGTTCAGTTTATTGATAAATTCTGGACTTTCTATCGCTTTGATAAATTCGATACTTATTTTTACCTCGGTGGAAAATCACTGGCTGTATTTACTGCAAAGTTTGCTGAAGATAATATCAATGCAATAGAAAAAAAACTTGACTATAACCTGGAAAATAAAATTCAGTTCATTATTTTCAATAAGCTTGCCGACCTGAAAGAAAGCAATATCGGGCTAACCAGCGAAACGCAATATAACATTGGCGGTATTACTCATATTGTAGGCTCAAAGGTTTTTATTTATTACAATGGCAACCATGAAGATTTTCAAAAACAAATAAAAGCCGGTATTGCTAAAATAATGCTGAATGAATTGATATACGGTGAACAGATAACGGCTAAAATTAAAAACTCTACATTGCTTACTTTGCCCGACTGGTATACCGAAGGGCTTATATCATACATTTCGGATGACTGGAATACCGATATTGATAATTATGTAAGAGACGGCATTTTAAGCGGCAGCTATGAAAAATTCAACAAGCTTGCCGGTGCTGATGCGGTATATGCAGGTCATTCCATATGGAAATATATTGCAGAAAAATATGGTGAGGATAAAATCCCGAACATTATCTACATGACCAAAATAAGCAAAAGTGTTGAAACAGGATTTCTTTATGTACTGGGCGTTTCGTTCAAATCTTTTACAAGAGAATGGCTTGATTATTATGATAAAAAATATTATGATTTTGATAAAGAGCTGTCAATGCCACAGGTTAAGGCACTGTTCAAAACCCGCAAACATGGTAAAGTATTTCAGCATGTAAAGTTGAGCAATGACGGAAAATATCTTGCTTTTGTTACTAATACTTTAGGCAGGTACAAGGTTTGGCTTTACGATTTTGATAAGAAGAAATTAAAAAAACTTTATAAAGCCGAGCCTAAACTGGATGAAAAAACCGATTACTCTTTCCCTGTATTGGCGTGGCATCCATCAGGTAAAAGATTAGCTTTTATCTGTGAGAAAAAAGGTAAGATATTTTTGCGCTATTATAATATTGATGAGAAAAAATTTGAGATATTACGTTTATTTGAATTTCAGAAAATACTGGATTTTTCATATTCGCAAAACGGGAAGATGCTTGCCATGTCGGGTGTGATGAACGGACAGACCGATATTTATGTTTATACGCTTGCATCGCATACCTATGAAAGAATTACTAAAGATATTTACGATGATCTGTCACCGGTATTTATAAATAATTCTTCTCAAATTGTTTTTAGTTCTAATCGTGATAACGATTCCATTAAGCCGGTTACCAAAGATTCTATTGTTATTCCCAAAGCAAAATACGACCTCTATCTTTATAATTTTTCTACGGGTAATAAATTATTAAGACGCATTACACAGACTCCTTCTGCAGATGAAAACAATATTGTGGATTTAGGGAACAATTATATTTCATACCTGAGCAATGCCAATGGAATTCAAAATCGTTATGCAGCAAAGCTCGACAGCGCAATAAGTTTTATTGATACTACTACACACTACCGGTTTTTTTCAGTGATTTTCCCTCAAACCAATTTCTCGCGTAATATATCGGATTATGATATTTCACCGGAATCACATAAATGCAGCGAAGTGTTTTATAATAAAGGCTTATACAGCGTGTACCTGGAAGATATTACCGAACCAGAAACTTCTTCGCTGAAATTAAAGAATTCTCCATATGTTCAGGAATTGTTAAGCGATACGATTCACAATGCTATAGTTAATCCTGCAATTGAAAATCAGAACGAGCCTGATAAAGGTCCAGTAAAGCACAAGCAGATAAAAAGTGTTTACACATCCGATACTTCAAAGCAAGGAGTTATTGATATCAATAATTATGAATTCAACAACAATGAAAACCAGATGAAGAATAACACATATGTTACCGATACTATTAAGCCGAAATCTGATACTTTGAAGTTAAAAGAAAAAAATGCGAAACCCGGCTTTGTGCTTGCAAAGCAACAGAATTATGATGTGGAGTATTCGATTGATCAATTAGTGAATCAAATTGATTTCAGTTATCTAAATAACACGTATCAGCCTTTTAGCGGTGCGAAATCGCCTATTTATATCAATCCCGGTTTTAACGCGCTCTTCAAAGTTGGTGTTAGTGATCTGCTGGAAGATTACAGAATAACAGGCGGGGTAAGGTTTTCAGTTGATATCAGCAGCACGGAATATTTGCTAAGTTTTGAGAATTTGAAAAAAAGAATTGATAAACAATTGACCTTTCACAGGCAAACACTTCAGGAAACCTATACTAATGCTGTAATAAAGACCACGACCAACCAGGGATTTTATATATTAAAATACCCATTCAGCCAGGTATTGGGGTTAAAGACCACAACACTGTTAAGAAACGATAGGGAAGTATATCTTTCAACAGATGTTAATAATCTTAAAGAACCTACTGTTTTCAAAACATGGGCAGGACTAAAAGCCGAATTGATATTTGATAATACCCGCGAAAAAGGTACAAACCTTTACTATGGAACACGTTGGAAAATCTTTGCCGAATCATATAAACGATTGGATACTAAAAATAAAATGTTAAATGTTGTGGGTGTCGATTATAGAAATTATCAGAAAATCAGTCGCACTTTTATTTGGGCAAACCGTTTTGCAGCAAGTACTTCATTCGGTACACAAAAATTGGTTTATTATATGGGAGGTGTTGATAACTGGATGCTGCCGCGTCCAACATTCGATACAACCATTACTGTTGCGCGTGATCAGAATTATGCATATCAAACATTGGCAACACCAATGCGCGGATTTATTCAGAACATAAGGAACGGCAATAGTTTTGCTTTAATAAATTCTGAATTACGATTTCCTATTTTCCGCTATTTGATTAATCGTCCGCTTAAATCGGAATTCTTTAATAACTTCCAGATTGTTGGTTTTGGTGATATCGGCACTGCCTGGACGGGTAGCAATCCGTACTCTGATAAAAATTCACTTTACACAAGTACTGTTCAAAATGGCCCCATCACAGTTACTGTTACCACTCAGCAGGAGCCTATAGTTGGTGGTTACGGATTTGGATTAAGAACAAAATTACTGGGCTACTTTATCCGTGCCGACTGGGCATGGGGAGTAGAAGACGGAGTTGTAAATCCAAGACGATTTTATTTATCCCTTAACCTCGATTTTTAAAAAAATCAAAATGGGAAAACAACAGTTAAAAGAAAAAATAAAACAACTTTCAGAAAAATATTATCAGGAAGTTGTGTCTGTTCGCAGATATCTGCACACTATTCCTGAAATTGGATTTGAAGAATTTAAAACCTCAGGATATATCATCGGAAAATTGCGGGAATACCGGATCCCTTACCAGATGTGTGTTGCAAATACAGGAATTGTTGCAACCATTCACGGAAAAAATTCAAATAAAAAAACCATTGCACTTCGTGCTGACATGGATGCATTGCCGATTAATGAAGCTAATGAAATTCCATTCAAATCGAAACGTGAAGGATTTATGCATGCCTGCGGTCATGATGTACATATGTCGTGTTTGCTGGGTGCTGCAAGAATTTTGAGTGAACTCAAAAATGAATTTGAGGGAACCATAAAATTATTTTTTCAACCTTCGGAAGAAAAATTTCCGGGTGGCGCTCTTGCAATGATTGACGAGGGCGTGATGGAAAATCCGAATGTGGAAAATGTTTTTGGTCAGCATGTGTTACCACAACTTGAAGTAGGGAAAGTTGGGCTAAAGCCCGGGAAATACATGGCTTCTACTGATGAGCTATATCTTACGGTAAAAGGCAAAGGCGGGCATGCGGCTACTCCTGAGCTATACATAAACCCTTTGAATATTGCATCGGCAATTATACTTGAACTTCAAAAAGAATTTGAAAATAAAAAACCACAGGATACTCCATCGGTGCTTGCATTCGGAAGAATTATTGGTGAAGGCAAAACAAATATAATCCCTGATGTTGTAAAACTTGAAGGTACTATACGTACATTCGATGAGAAATGGCGCAATAAAGCACATGGTATCATAAGAAAAACTTCGGCAGCCGTTGCAAAGAAAATGAAAGGCGGATGCGAAGTGCATATTGCCAAAGGTTACCCAACACTTGTAAATGACGAAAAGCTTACTGAAAAAACAAAAAAGCTTGCAATAGATTTTCTTGGCAAGAAAAATGTTGTCGACCTTGAAACGCGCATGACTGCTGAAGATTTTGCATATTTTGCTCAAAAAGTTCCATCTGTATTTTATCGGCTGGGAGTGCGAAATGAAAAAGAAAAAAATATTTCCAACTTACATACTTCAACATTTAATGTTGATGAAAGCTGCATGATTACCGGAACAGGACTGATGGTGTGGCTTGCCGTAAATCAATTGGAATAAAATTATTCTTTTATAAATCTTATTACAGTGATGTTATTTTCATTCATCACTTTTAAAAAATAAATACCTTTTTGCAGATCGCTTATACCGACAAGTGTTTTACCCGTTGATGCGGAAGTATTTTGTTCGATAATTTTTTGTCCTTCTACATTGTAAATGCTAACATTATTTTTTTCTGAAGCATCCGTAAATTCAATGGTAATATTATCGTCTGCCGGATTCGGATAAATTCTCATTCCCTGTATCCCTTTGATATCGCTTAATCCGACAATAGTAATATGAATTGCATTAGATGTATCCGAACCACAACTGTTGGTTACTATAGAAAAATAATCACCTGAAACGGAAGGTGTGCAAACATAATCGGTATCGTTTGGAATGATAACCCCATTGCAATACCATTGATTGCCATAAAGCGTATCGGATATTAATGAATCACCACCTGCAGATAATGATATTACGGGATTGTTCGGGGCAGTAAGGATATTTACAGTTACATTATCTGATACCGGGCAGTGATTGGCATCTTCGCCCGATACATTATACGATGATGATATTGTTGGTATAAGTGTAATACACTGATCGTGCGAACCGTTGAACCATATATATTCTGTGCATCCGCTGGCACATAATGTAATACTTTGTCCTAAGCATATTGTTGTATCTTTTCCGGCATTAACTTCACATGCACTTTTTATGTAAATGGTAACTTCATCAGTAGCGGTGCATCCGTAGCAATTAGTAGCAGTAACAGTATATGTTATTGTTGAAGTTGGGTAAACCATTATGGTTTCAGTATTCAGATTATTATAGCTCCAGAGGTATGAAGTATTATTGCAGCCGCCACTTGCTGTCAGGTAAATTCTTCCGCCTGAGCATGTATAAACATCTGCACCTGCATTTGCAATAGCCTGTTGATTGGTAAAAGATATTATGGTATCGAGCGGAGTTACACATCCTGTAACAGTATTGGTAGCCGTAATGGTGTAATCAGATGATATATCAGCATCATTAATTTCAAATACAACCGTGTCGCCATTGCCAACCTGTGGACTGCCATATACATCCCCATTTTCATAAAGCTGATAGTTTATTCCGATTTGAGAATTATTTAAATTGATTTGTGCTGTACCGTTTTTACAAATTGAATCAACAACATCAACGTTTAATGAAGAATTACAATTCATATGGTAAAGAGCCTGTATTTCAGTTTCGTTCAATGCACGATTGTATACACGAACTTCATCCATTTTCCCATTAAAGAAACGATTGGAATAATCTTTTTGTTTTCCCATTGCAAACATTGTATTATCATAGGAAATGCTGCCAGTCCATGCAACAGATGTGGAAGGTTGAAGTACGCCGTTGTAATATATTTTACCGTTTTCGTTTGCTTTTCTAGTTGCAACAATTTGTACCCATCGGTTAAGCGGAACCTGTGAGTTGGCATTGGTAACATGCCATGAGCCGTCGCCTATCTGGAAATGTATATGTCCAGCAGGACATGTTTGTCCATCGGAATCTGTTCTGCCATCAAGGAAAATAGTAACACCACGGTATCCACAATTATCACATTGGCTTCCGGCTATCAATCCTAATGTGTTTGAAGCTGGGTATTGAGTTACATATATCCATGCACTCAATGTAATTTCATTTTGAATTTGCAGTGAAGCAGGAACAGGTTCACCAACAAGAATACTATCGTTAATCCCATCGAAGTTATAAGCGCTGTTTAAATTTCCGCAACTGTCGTTTACTAAAGTAGCACCATAAACAGTTCCATTATTTCCATTTCCGCTTTCGTCATTTGCATTTCCGTTAAACGGATAATATGCAACCAATCCTTCGGTAAGAATTTTATCTCCTAAATTAGCAGGAGAAGCATTAACAGTTACCGAAACGCTTGAAGATGCTGTATTGCTTGAATAGTCAGTAACAGTAACGGTATAAGAACCCGATGCCGTTGTGGGAGTATTTAAAATTTCCGGGTTTTGTTCATTTGATGAAAAACTATTTGGTCCTGCCCAATTATAATTTAATACAGTTGCATTATTTATTTCTTCAGTTAGCTGAACATATATTTTACTTCCATCTGCATTGCAACATCCGCCATCAGTTACCAGGCTTGCGTATGTGGGATTTGACGAATAAGGAAAAGTAGGTGTATACGATACCCCAACAGGATGAATACTTACATAGTTGCCGGTTGATTCAACTACTTTTCCATTGCCATTACAATCGTATTGAATTTTATAATGACCATCAACAGCCCATCCGAAAGGACTTTCGAATATTCCCGGTGATGACAACAAACAGCAGTCCCAGTCGTAAACTGTTGCGTAGCGATAATATTTGTTAGAACCGTCAAGTGCTTTAATTCCTTTACAAGTTACAGTTGATGTAAGGATTAGCGTATCGCCTGAACATATAGGTGAGTTGCTTGATGCAGTAATGCTTAATTGAGCAAAAGAATTTATGTGAAAGAAAATAATGATAAATAGTATGGAAATATTTTTCATGATATTAAATTTTAATTCAGTTATAGTAGAATCAATTTATATCGGTAAACACAAAGGTAATTAATAGTTAATTAAACCAAAATATTTAAATAAGAAATAAAAAAGCTGCCCTCTTATTCAAAGGACAGCTTTTGCAAGTAGTTAGTTTAGGTTAATAAAAATTTATTTGATCATTTTTAATTCTTTTCCAACTTTTGTGAATGCTGTAATTGCTTTATCAATATGCTCCATATCATGACCGGCTGAGATCTGAACACGGATGCGGTCTTTGCCTTTAGCTACAACAGGGAATGAGAATGCAATAACATATATTCCTTCTTCAAGCATTTTGTTTGCAAAGTCAACAGCCAGTTTTGAACAATCTGGATATTTCCCGAACATAATAGGAACAATGGGATGTTCACCCGGAACTATGTCAAATCCGGCAGCAGTCATTTTTTCACGGAAATATTTTGTGTTCTTCTCAAGCTTATCTCTTAAAGCAGTTGAACTCATTAATAAATCCATTACTTTAATTGTGGCGCCAACTACTGATGGAGCAACAGTATTCGAGAATAAATACGGACGGGCTTTATTACGCATCCAGTTGATGATTTCTTTGCTTGATGAAATACAACCGCCGGAAGCGCCACCTAATGCTTTACCGAAAGTAGTTGTAATAATATCCACTCTTCCCATAACACCTCGGTATTCGTGGGTTCCGCGACCGGTCTTGCCGAGGAAACCTGTAGAGTGACTATCGTCAACCATTACCAGTGCATCGTATTTTTCAGCGAGGTCACAAATTTCTTTAAGCTTTGCAATGTCGCCATCCATGCTGAATGAGCCGTCAGTAGCTATCATGCGGAAGCGGCATTTCTGTGCTTCTTTCAAACAACGTTCCAGTCCTTTTGCCATTTTATCGGTAGCAGGGTCAACTTCTTCAACATCGCGCATATCGCCATGTTTATATGCCCAGCGCTGCGCCTTGCACAAACGGATTCCGTCAATGATAGAAGCATGGTTCAATGCATCGCTGATGATGGCATCATTTTCACCTAACAATGGTTCGAAAACCGCGCCGTTAGCGTCGAAGCAGGAAGAGAATAAAATGGTATCTTCCATTCCAAGGAATTCTGAAACTTTCTTTTCAAGTTCTTTGTGAATATCCTGTGTTCCGCAAATAAAGCGAACAGAAGAAAGTCCGTAACCACGACTGTCAATTTCTTTATGTGCTGCTTTTATAAGTTCGGGATGTGATGAAAGTCCTAAATAATTATTGGCGCAAAAGTTCAGGCATTTTTTCCCTTTAACAATTATTTCAGCGCCTTGCGGACTTTCAATAATACGTTCATGTTTGAACAATTTCTGTTCTTCTAATTTCTTTAACTCTTCTGAAAGAAAAGCTTTCATTTTGGTTTGCATATCTTATTTTTTTAATTTTTCAAATTTGTTCAATCTATTGTAAATACTGATATTTTGAAATGATTATTTTTTTTCAACTTTCTTTTTTATTTCGGTAATCATAATTTCAGTCATCTTTTTTAAATCATATTTGCATTCTAATCCCCAGTCTTTTTTAGCAACTGTGTCATCAATGCTTTTTGGCCAAGAATCGGCAATAGCCTGCCTGAAATCAGGTTTGTAAGAAATTTTAAAATCAGGAATATGTTTTTTGATTTCTTCTGAAATTCCTTTTGGATCGAAACTGATGCCTGCAATATTATAACTTGAACGTAATGATAATTTTGATGCATCGGATTCCATAAGTTTTACAGTGGCTTTAATGGCATCTTCCATGAACATCATAGGCAGAGCAGTATCTTCTTTTAAGAAACATTCGTATTTACCTTGGGTAATTGCATCATAAAATATTTCTACTGCATAATCTGTAGTGCCGCCGCCGGCTTCAGTCTTATAACTTATCAAACCGGGATATCTCACGCTGCGTGTATCTACACCGAATTTCTGATGGTAATATTCCATCCATCGTTCTCCGGCAAGTTTGCTGATGCCATATACAGTATTGGGTTCCATAACGGTATATTGAGGAGTATTTGTTCTTGGTGTGGTAGGTCCGAAAACAGCGATAGAACTGGGCCAGAAAATTTTATTTAAACTCAATTCTCTTGCGAGTTCAAGAACATTCATAAGACTGGTCATATTGATATGCCAGCTTGCCAATGGTTTTTTTTCAGCATTGCCCGAAAGAATTGCAGCAAGATGATAAATCTGGGTAATCTTATTACGGCTTACTGTCCCGAACAAACGATGTGTATCAAGAACATCAAGAATTTCAAAAGGACCACTTTCGGTTATTTCTTTTGCAGCCGGTTTTATATCGCTTGCAACCACATTGTCGTTGCCATAAATTCTACGCAGTTCTAAAGTTAACTCTGATCCTATTTGCCCTGCACATCCGATAACTAAAATCTTTTCCATCTCAACATTATTAGTTTTAAATATGAGTTGTAAAAGTATAAAACTTTATGTAGAAATTAAAAAGAATTTCAAACAGATTTCGTCAAAATATATTTACTTTGCATCCTTATTTTTAATATATTGGTATCGATGGAAAATTCTTTGGTTATTTATAATACCCTTTCGCGAAAGAAAGAAAATTTTATTCCGCTGAATCCTCCTTTTGTAGGGATTTATGTTTGCGGACCTACAGTATACAGCGATATTCATCTGGGAAATTGCCGGACTTTTGTGTCGTTCGATTTGATCTATCGTTACCTGCTGCATTTGGGTTATAAAGTACGTTATGTGCGCAATATCACTGATGCCGGGCATTTGGAAGGCGACCGCGATGAAGGCGAAGATAAGTTTGCAAAAAAAGCAAAACTCGAACAATTGGAACCAATGGAAATTGTTCAGAAATATACTTTAGGTTTTCGTGATGTGATGGCAACTTTTAATACCTTATCACCAAGCATAGAACCTACTGCTACAGGTCATATTTCGGAGCAAATCGAAATGATTAAACAAATAATTGAAAACGGTTATGCTTACGAAATTGATGGAACAATTTATTTTGATGTTGAGAAATACAATAACGTGCATCCTTACGGACAGCTTACAAACAGGAAGCTTGAAGAATTATTAGAAGGGACGCGGGAATTATGCGGACAGAATGATAAAAAAGGAAGATTGGATTTTGCTTTATGGATAAAAGCAAAACCCGAAACACTTATGCAGTGGCCTTCTCCGTGGGGGTGGGGTTTTCCGGGCTGGCACATTGAATGTTCGGCAATGAGTAAAAAATATTTAGGTGAAACATTCGACATTCATGGTGGTGGAATGGATTTACAGGCAACACATCATACCAATGAAATTGCGCAATCGCAGGCATGCAGCAATGTTGCTCCTGTGAAATACTGGATGCATACAAATATGCTTACTGTTAATGGGGTGCGCATGTCGAAGACTGCAGGCAACGGATTTTTACCAAAAGAATTATTTACAGGAAATCATCCATTACTCGAAAGAGGTTATGCCCCAATGGTGGTAAGATTTTTTATGTTGCAGGCGCATTACCGCAGTACGCTTGACTTTTCGAATGATGCCTTGCAGGCGGCAGAAAAAGGTTTGAAGCGTTTGATGCAGGGGATTTCAACATTAAAAAAAGTAAAACCATCTTCCGAATCATCTGCTGATATTAAGAAATTAAGCGATGCCTGTTATGAAGCGATGAACGATGATTTCAACAGCCCTATTGTGATTTCAAATTTATTCGAAGCGGTTCGCATTGTGAATTCCGCAAACGACGGGAAAGAGAATCTTACCCAAAAAGATATTGATGCATTGAAAAAATTATTCGATGATTTTGTTTTTAGCATTTTGGGTTTGCGTGATGATTTTACCGAATCGGGAAATAACTCAATAGAAGGTTTGATGAGTTTGATTTTGGAACTTCGTAAAAATGCTAAGTCGAATAAAGATTTTGCAACATCAGATAAAATCCGCGATGAACTTCAGAAACTTGGAATATCAGTAAAAGACACAAAAGACGGGGCAGTGTGGAGTGTTGAATAATTTTAAATGATAAATGTTTAATATTTAATTTTTCAATTGTTCGAATATTCAAAGTTTCAATTCCTTTAATGTTTTATATAGTAAATCTGAAAATACTTTTTATTTTTGACGCAAAACAATAGTCACTTGAGTAGCAACAAATATTTTCGTAAAAAATCAATAGCGCATATTCTTCGTCATGCCGATGATAATATTGGTGAAGGCAGACAACTAAAAAAAAATCTTAATGTTCGCGACTTAACTGCATTTGGAATTGCAGCAATTATTGGTGCAGGAATTTTTAGTACGATTGGAACGGCTGCATCTCATGGAGGTCCTGCTGTTTCACTGCTTTTTGTTTTTACTGCAATCGCCTGTGGATTTTCAGCCTTATGTTATGCGGAATTTGCTTCACGCATTCCTATTAGTGGCAGTGCATACACATATGCATATGCCAGCTTTGGAGAATTGATCGCGTGGATTATTGGTTGGGATTTGATTATGGAATATGCCGTAGGAAATATTGCTGTTGCTATTTCATGGTCTGATTATTTTACCAGCCTTTTAAATGGACTTGGGATGAGCATTCCCGAATATTTAACTACCGATTTTCTAACCGCTTCACGTGGATTCAAAGAAGTAACAACACAACTGGCATCAGGGACTTCCTTTGCTGATATTACTCCTGCATTAAAAGAAGCATACAATGCATGGATGCATGCACCCATGATTGACGGAGTTCGTTTTATTGCCGATATCCCGGCATTCAGTATTGTCGTTTTTATTACAGTACTTGTTTATGTAGGAATTCATGAAACAAAAATAGCGGCCAACCTGATGGTTCTTCTGAAAGTGATCATTCTTTTAATAGTTATTGCTGTCGGGTCGTTTTATGTTACACCCGAGAACTGGTCGCCATTTGCACCAAACGGTCTGGGCGGGGTTTTGCGTGGAGTTTCAGGAGTGTTCTTTGCATACATTGGTTTCGATGCTATTTCTACTACAGCTGAGGAATGTAAAAATCCAAAAAGGGACTTACCAAAAGCAATGATTTATGCACTGGTGATTTGTACGGTTCTGTATATTGCCATCAGCTTGGTTCTTACGGGTATGGTCAATTATTCTGAATTAGCAGTTGGTGATCCACTGGCATATGTATTTCATAAATTGCATTTAACACAGCTTTCAGGTATTATTGCATTCAGCGCTATTATTGCTATGGCAAGTGTGCTGCTGGTTTTCCAGGTAGGGCAGCCACGCATATGGATGAGTATGAGCCGGGATGGATTGTTGCCCCCGAAATTTTCAAAGATTCATAAACGTTTTAAAACACCTGCATTCTCAACTATTATTACAGGTGTACTTGTTGCAATACCGACATTATTTTTAAACTTAACTGAAGTTACCGACTTAACAAGTATAGGAACATTGTTCGCATTTATACTTGTGTGTGGTGGAGTTTTGTTGGTGGAAAAAGATGAAAATGATAAAACACGTAAAGGATTTCGTTTGCCTTATTATAACAGCAGGAAATTTTTACCTCCGATTTTAATTGTAGTTATTTTCATGGTTTTCTATTTTAATTTTGATGGTGTTATTAATTTCTTCACCAATACAAATAATGAAAATCCAGTACTTTCATTTTGGGATGTGTTCAAACATAAAATTCCGATGTATGGATTTATTATAATTGCAATTATTCTTGTATATCTTTCTATCCGAAAGAAATTATCATTGATACCTGTTTTAGGATTGCTTACCAACCTTTATCTTATTACTGAACTCGGGATCACCAACTGGATGCGATTCCTGATATGGCTGGTGATAGGGCTTTTGCTGTATTTTACTTATGGGAATAAACATAGTAAATTACATAAAGAAATAAAAAGCCAATAAAATCGTTTATTGATTTGTTCTCTTATTCAACACTTATTTTATGAAATGGATCTATTTATTTGCATTTGTTTTTTTATCTCAATTGGGATTTTCACAAAACACTACTGCTTATTCCGACTACCGTAGCTACTTTTATATATTTGATAATGGTGTGAAAAAGGAAATAGATTACCAACCTGTAAAATCATTTAAAATAAACAGGAATTGTATTGCTTTTGAAGATCATTCCGGTACACTAAAAATTTATTTTAAAACAAAAATATATGAGATATTTGAAAATGCTACAAGCTATTATCTTACTAAAAATCTTGTCCTGGGAAAATTAGGAAACCAGATAAAAGTTTTTGATAATGGCACCATAACTACATTATCAATAAATTCAGGAAGTTTTGGATTAGGTGATAGTTTGATTGCATTTCATGATAAGATGAAAAAAATATTTAATGCTTATTATAATGGGAAAATCATTCAACTCGAAGACCTTTTGATGACCGAACAAATTACTAATTTCAAGGTAGGGGATAATATTATAGCGTACATAAATGACCAGAATGAATTTAAAATATTTTATGAAGGCGTTGTTTCAAAATTGTTTATTGTGAATAACCCGCTACAGTATGAAGTTGGCAGGGATATTATTGCATACAATAACAATGACGATTTATCATTTAATGTATTTTATAAAAATGAGAATTATAAGATCGAAGACTTCAATCCCATTTCTTTTACTGCCGGAAATAATTGTGTAGCTTACGTTGACAATTCAGGAAGATTTAAAATATTTAAAGAAGGAAACATTTCTACAATAAGCGAAATCACTCCCGACTTTTATAAAGTTAAAGACGATATGATTATTTATTCAGAACAGAATTATTTGAAACTATTTTATAAAGATAAAAATTATTTACTTGAAAAATATATTCCATCTTCATACCTTTATGACCAGGGTTCTGTTGCATACCTTGATAAAATGGGAAATCTGAAATTATTCCGTAATGGAAAAACCGAAACCATTTCTTACGAAACAGTAAAAAATTTTGATTTGAACGGGAACATTTTAAATTTCAAAACAGGCAACGACAATAAAATATTATTTAATGGCAAGTTCTATTAGAAAATTATCGTAAATCGGTTTTTATATATTCCATTAATTAAATTTTCTTTTTTTATTTATCATTATTGATCTTTATTTAGCTTAGTAATGATAGGTCTTTTCATAATTCCAGATCTTATTATAAAAAAATAATTTAAAAAAAATTTGACAATTCAAAATAAACTATTGTATATTTGCAGTGTAATAGTAAACTAATACACTAAAACGAATTTAATTTTAAAATCAAAATAATGATAGAGATAGAAAAACTGAAGTTTGGTTATAAAAAGAATAATATTCTTATGAATGACCTTAATCTAAACCTTCAGGCAGGATATATTCATGGACTGCTTGGGAAGAATGGAGCCGGCAAAACAACATTATTAAAACAAATAGTCGGTCTTGCTTTTCCTAATGAAGGAAGTTGCAAAGTAATGGGATACGAACCCCGGCATCGTAGTCCTGAATTTCTTCAGAAAATTTTTATTGTTCCCGAGGAATTTGAAATGCTTCCGGTAAAAATTTCAAAGTATGTTAATCTGCATGCCCCGTTTTATCCTGACTTCAGCGAAGAGCTTTTTAATAAATGTCTTGAAGAATTTGAAATGACCTCTGATGAAAAAATTCACAACCTTTCATTCGGACAAAAGAAAAAAGTAATGCTTTCATTTGGTATTGCAACTTGTACAGATATTTTATTACTGGATGAACCAACAAATTCATTGGACATTCCTTCGAAAAGAACTTTCAGGAAAATTATTGCATCGGCATTTCGCGAAGACAGGTTGATAATGATTTCAACACACCAGGTAAGGGATTTGGATAGTTTAATTGATTCGGTAATTGTTCTTCATGAAGGCAAAATAATTTTTAATCAAAAAATTAATGATGTGTCATCAAAATTGGATTTTTCAAAATGCGATGAAGAAACCGAAAAGATATTATACAGTGAGGATTTGATGGGTGGCAGGTTTGGAATATTAAAGAATACCGAAAACCACGATTCGAAAGTCGATCTTGAATTGTTATTCAATGGTGTAGTAAGTAATCATAACGAAATAAATAATTATTTAAATAATTAATAATATGAAAGCAAATAATATTTTTAGTTTTAAAAGGGCATTATTACTATTTAAACGTATAATGTTCATTCATAAAAAAAGTTTTATTATAGGTTTAGGTATATACCTCGGAATATCTTTTCTTTTAACCCTGATGTTTATTAATACTGGATATTTTAATGAATTTTCAATAATGTATTCATCCTATATTTTTATGTTTATATGGGGGTTTAATTTTTTAAATAATATTAATAAAGAAATTCACAAACCATCGAAAGCCTTTTCATTTCTTACTTTGCCAACAAGCCATTTCGAAAGAACACTGGTTACCTGGCTTGTTTCTTCGTTATTTTATACCGTTATTTATACAATCATAATATATTACGTTATTGACTTATCGGCGTACTTTACATACCAGTTCTCAAACGCCACAGAATATACTCCTGTTTTTAAGGATGTCCTTAAATTTTCATTGTATTATATGGTTTTTCATACGGCTTATTTTTTTGGAAGTATATTTTTCAAAAGAAATCAATTTATAAAAACTTCACTTTGCATTATTATACTTTTTACTATTGTAATTTTTGCAATTATATTATCGGATAAATTAATAATATTTAATATATGGAATGGCGGTACGGAGCATTTACCGAATTTCAGAATTATTACTCCGGATATATTCCGTTTTGAATTTATTGATATCATCACCTTTTATTTTTCTCCTGTAGCATTATTAACAGCAACGTATTTCCGAATTAATGAAAAACAAATTTGATATGGAATTTAAAGACAACAAATCGATTTATCTTCAAATAGCTGATTTATTCTGTGAGAATATATTAACTAAAAAATGGAAGGAGAATGAGCGAATTCCGTCAGTGAGAGAGATTGCGGTTGCGCTGGAAGTTAACCCGAACACGGCAATGCGTTCGTTCCTGTTCATGGAAGAAAAAGGTGTTATTTATAATAAACGCGGAATAGGATATTTTGTAAGCGATGAGGGTTATAAAAAAACACTGGTTTTAAGAAAAGAAATATTCATCAATAATGAATTGCCTGAATTTTTTAAAACACTTAAACTTTTAAAAATGTCAATTAGTGACATTAAAGAATATGAAAAAAAATAAAATAAATAAAAAATTCAATAAATAATAATATGAAAACAAGCAATAAAATATTAATACTTATAACAGCTGTATTTGTGCTTTCCTATTTTACAAATAATTTATTCATGCTATATAGCGTAAAGGCTGAGATTACAAAACCCTATGTTCTAAGCGGGAATAAGATTAAATTTAATAAATTAATTGGCGAATCCGATTGCATAAATCTTGAGGGAAATTTGAATGTTATTCTTAAAAATGATACAATAAATAAGCTGGAAATTGAAGCGGATAAAAACCAGGTACCATTGTTGGAAATATCAAACTGGGCTAAGAAATGTTACATTTATACAAATAATGCTAACTATAGGAATAGCAAAGAAAATATTATAAATATCATATTACACCTGAAAAGATTTGATATGATTTGCGGCGCCGATAATGTAATATTTAAAACAGATTCAATCATTAATTCTGAAGATTTTGATTTAGTCCTTTCGGGAAACTCCAAAGCAGATATCAAATTGAATACAAAAACATTTAGTTGTAATTTAGTTTCAAATTCTTCATGTAAAATATCGGGAAAGGCAAGTGATGCACATATTTATTTAATGAAAAACTCATTGCTTTCAGCTAAAGAATTTTGTATAGGAGATTGTAATATTTATATGATGAAAAATTCAATTGCCGATTTAAATGTTAAAGGTAGGATTTCTCAAACTATCAGTAGTAATAGTAAATTAAATATTATTGGGGGTACAAAATGATTTGTCCTGAAAAGTTACCAGCTATAAACCCAAAACCACCACTTATTTGCTAAATTCCACCACTTGTCAGATAGCTCTTGGTAAATCAAATTTTATTTATTAATCTTTGTACATTTTATTACTTAAAATAATAAATCTCAAATAAAATAGTTTTTAATATTGATTATTTGCATAGAAAGATTTTTATAGTTTGAGATCGTTTTAAAAGTTTTGTTACGCATTTGTGTTCTTATATTTAGCAGGCATATATTTAAATAAAGTTTATGAAAAAAATTCTTACGGTAACAGCTTTACTGTTATCATTTTTCGCTGTTAAATCACAAGGTATTCTTTCTGCCGGTGATGGAATAATTAAAGGTACTGTTATTGATAGTGCGACTTCCAATCCTGTGGCGTATGCTACAATAGGTATATATGCTATGCCTAAAGATACACTTATTTCAGGTACACTTACAGATGAGAAAGGTGCATTCCTGAAAGAAGAACTATCGAATGGATTGTATACCATAAAGATCACATGTGTTGGTTATAAAACCATTACTATTGGTGATATTAAAATTGAACCCAAGCAATTAAAAGCACAATTCGACAATATTAAACTTCCGGCTACTTCGAGCGATTTAAACGAACTTACAGTTATCGGTCAGCGAAAACAATTCGAACAAACATTCAATAAAAAAATATTTTTAATGGATGAGAAACGTAGTGCAGATGCTCAGAACGTTCTCGACCAGTTGAAAACATTGCCATCGGTATCCGTTGACCCTGACGGGAATGTAAAGTATCGTGGGCAAACCCCCAATATTCTTGTCGATGATCAGCCATATACTTTATTGTATCCAAAACTTGAAATGATTCCTGCCGACAATGTTGAGAAGATTGAGTTCATTGAACCTTCTGCCAGGTATCAATCTTCTGTGGGAACAATAAATATTAAATTAAAAAAACCGAAAGAAAATGGATTGAGCGGTACAATATATTCTGGTTTGGGAACAGTTGATTTTAAAAGCTTAATGAATAATTACAGCGGACTCAGCCTGAATATGAAATATAAAAAATGTATAGTTTTTGGAAATGCCAGTTACTATTACTATCATGGGTCTCAAACTAATACGCAGCACTCATGGTTAACATACAATGATAAAGTTTATGAAGGTATTTCATCGGGTGATTATGATTATGGCGGAAGTGGCAAATCAGCATCGGCAGGTATGGTTTATAATTTTACTAAAAAAACAAAACTAACATTTACCTGGACTCCTTCGGCAAGTGAATCAAATGCAGATAATTCAGAAGAATACAGTGAAACCGTTGATGCATCACAGCGCGAAAAATATTCTACCATAGGCATGGGAGATGACACCAATAACGGAAATTCATTCGCACTCGACTTCAATAAAAAATTTGAGAATGAAGAAAAGGAATTATCGCTGAAAGCCAATTATTCAAAGCAAAGCAGGGATGATAATAATGTGGATGCAAAAGAATATTCTTATTATTCCTATTTACCAAGTGATAGTATTCCTACAATTGTTAAAGATAATAGCGAAAACAGCGATGAATTTTCATTCGAATCATATTTTGCAGTACCTATTGATACAACAGGAAGATGGGAAATCGGGTCGCAATCGGAAATAACCGGTACAAATAATAATAATGAATATTTTTTAAACAGTTTGAACGTCCCTGATTTTTCTAATAGCAAAGATGAACTTACTATGGAACATTCTATTTATGGGAATATAGGGAAAAAATGGAAAAAGTTTAAACTCGACGGAGGTCTGCGTTTTTCACTAGCATACATTGATATGGATTTAATGGTGCATCCCGAAGGTAAAGATAGCGTGATGTATGTAAAAAGAACCTATCCCTATATTACTCCGAATGCAACCTTAGGATATGAGTTCAAACCTTTTCATGAATTAAAGATCACCTATACTTTAGATCAGCAGATGCCTGAAGAATACCAGTTAAATCCTTATGTTGATAAATCTAACCCAAGATACTGGTCCAGTGGTAATGCAGACCTGAAGCCATACTTATATCACCGCTTTACTTTTGGTTATTTATATGCACCGGAAAAATGGAGTTTTTCACTTGACGGGTTTACCTATTTTTCCAACAACTATGTGGAATGGGTAAATACTCCGCTGAATGATTACACTTCTTATTCAAAACCCCAAAACATAGGTAAATCAAGTGGAACAGGTATTACTATTTCTGCTTCGGCAATGCCAAAAGATTGGTTTAATTTTAATTTTTCTTCCGATATTTTTAAATCAAGTATCAATGCAACAGAACTTAATAATACTACTTCTGAGATCCAGTTGACCAATGCCGGGTTAAACACTAGCAGCTGGGTTGTGTCGGGAAATTCCTATATGTCATTTACCATAAAAAAGAAAAACAGTATTTCCGTTTATTTGAATTACCAGGGTAAAGATGCAAGCCTTGGCGGATATACAAAAGGTCGTTTATGGAATGGAATATATTTTTCACGCCGTTTCTTAGACAATAAATTAAGAATTAGTTTTTCAGTGAATAATGTAATTGATAAATGGTCGAGATGGACTACTACATCTGATTATTTCGGACGTAAGGAAATTGACGATTACAGAGGCACCTGGAATAAAAGATGCCTCAGGATAAGTATCCGCTATTCATTCAATAAAGGCGACAGAGGTTTATCTAACACGCAGAACAGCGATGGTGGTGTTCCATCTACCGGTGGAAAACATTAATTCCATTTATTAAAACTGCGCGTAAATAAAAGGCTGCATATTGGCCGATTGCAATTGTATTATAGCCTGAATCACGAGGACGAATAAAATTATTTTTATCCAAAAAGGAGTATTAATAAACTGTTGTGAAATTTTTCCGAACCACTTTAATGGTATAGCATAAATTGCGAAACTCATCATAAGCAGTATTACATATAAACTTCTTACATTCAGGAAAGGACCAAAATACGACCAGTCCATATCGGTAAAGACCCTGCTGAACATGGTAAATGCTGTTTTAAAATCCTGTGACCGGAAAAATATCCACATGAAAACAATAAGATGAAAAGTAATAATCCAGCTTACAACATCGTAAACTGGTTTCTTTATTTTTTTTCTTAATTTTTTTCTTCTTTTTGATGTAAGCGCATCCCATGTCATTGCAATTCCCTGTAATCCTCCCCATACAACAAATGTCCATGATGCTCCATGCCATAATCCGCAGATCAGAAATGTAACCATCAGCGAAATAATAATACCGCTTTTACCCCAGTTACGCAATTTCAATGAGAGCGGGGTAAATAAATAATCTCTTAACCATGAAGATAATGTTAAATGCCAGCGCCTCCAGAAATCAGTTATGTTTAATGCATGATAGGGTTTGTTAAAATTATTTTCAATTGGAAAGCCCAGTATTCGTGCTATTCCCATTGCCATATCGGTATACCCTGAAAAATCAAAATAAAGTTGAATCGCATAACCATAAATAGCAATAAGGTTTTCAAACCCTGAATAACTTTCGGGCATAAAAAAAACCAGGTCGTTGTATTGCCCCAGGTAATCGGCTATCACGGCTTTTTTTATCAATCCCTGTAGGATCATGAATAAGCCTATATTGATATCGTAATGTTTTATTAATGTAGCCTTTTTTAATTTCGGGAGGAAATCTTTTGCACGTGTAATAGGTCCTGCAATCAACATTGGGAAGAATGTCATGTAGAAAACATAGTTGAGGAAATTTTTTTCTGCTTTGATATTTTCTTTATAAACATCAATTATGTAGCTTATAGTTCGGAAAGTATAAAATGAAATACCAATGGGAAATATTATCCCTAATGGTTTGAAACTATTTCCAAATAAGGAGTACAGCCCTTCAATAATAAAGTTCGTGTATTTAAAATAAATAAGCAAACCAAGGCTTGCACCTATTGATATTGTTAAAAATATTTTTTTATGAATTCTTTTTAATGATTTTTCAATAGATATGGCAAGTATATAATCAATAGAAGTTGTTAAAAGAAGAATGAACAAAAACCACCCGGAAAGTTTGTAATAAAAAAATAAGCTAAATAGAATAACAATTATATTACGTAATGTTTTTTTCTTATAAACAATAGAATAAATGGTAATAAGTAAAGTGAAGAAAAGGAAAAACAGCCCGCTATTGAAGAGAATAGGGTTGTTTTCATCAAAACAAAAAATCCGGTGCAGGCTGTTTACAAAATTCATTTATTAAAAACCGAAATCGTTTATTATCTTAATATTGTCAATCATTTTGTTTCCTATTTATCGGGTATATAGTATAAGAGTATAGAGGTATATGGTTTATTTTTCCTTATTTCCTTATTTCCTTATTCCCTTATACCCTTATACCCTTATTCCTTTATTCCTTTATATTCATGTTTTAATTTCATTTTTTCTTTATCCTATTATAATCCTTCAGGTGGATGAGGTCCCAGTACAGTAGTTGGCGGACGTTTTGACGCTTTTTCTTTTGGAAAATCCATAATTACCGGGTTCATGCATTTATTCATCATGAACGATGCAATGGAATCCATCCATGCTCCTGCTGATTTTGTTGTTGGATGTGCGCCGTCTTTACACCTGTCGAATGTAAGGTTGAGCGAGGGAAAGTATCGCTGTCGCCCAACATTTTTTAAAATAAGTTTATTGATACCGGAATCTTTTTTCCAGTTAGGCGGACCAACCCAAATGTATTTTCTGTCGCCAACTTGTTTTAAAATATTTTTTGCAAACGGTTCTCTGTCTTTTAAAATATCTTTTATGAAAAGCTCATTTCCGCCTATGACAAGGATGATATACGTAGGGTCGAATTTTTTTATAAAATATGAGATCGTATCGCAGTTGCCATACCATAAAGTTGAAGAGCTGTACCAGATAACAGAATTCATAGTATGCCCGTTTTCCTTGCAATAGTCATTAAGTCTTAATCCTAATCCTTCAAGCATGGAATCGCCTATAAGTAGAAACCGTTGCGCTGAAGAATCAATAGGAGTGGTTTCAACTTTAGCAAAATCGCGGGGATTTACCAGGCAATATGCAAGAAGAGGTTCAGAAGGAGAGAAAAATTCTTTAATCCCATTTTGTTTTATTTCGAACTTCCCGATTTTAATAGGTTTTTCAGTAAATGAATAGATAGTAAATACAAATATTAAAATTATAAGCAGCGAAAAGATTTGTCCGAAAGGTGATCTATTTCTCTTTGAAATTTTTTTCAGAAATATAAATATTTGCTTAGCGTAATTTTTCAACTTCATTATTACTAATTATTTTTCCTGCTTTGAGCAAACATCCATTTATACATTTCAGGTTCAGCATATGCATTTACCCAGCAATTATGAGCTATTCCGGGGTACTCGGTGTATTTTGGATTTCCACCGGCTTTTATTATAGCATTTATCATGTTGCGTGAACGCGAGACCATAACCAGTTTATCCATTTCGCCATGGAAAGCCCAAACAGGGATATTTTTTACAACAGCTGCTTTTGCTGTATCTGCACCGCCACATACCGGAACTGCTGCGGCAAACTTTTCGGGCCATCGGCAAATGGCATCCCATGTGCCAAAACCACCCATCGATAAACCTGTAATATAAATTCTGTTGGTGTCGATATTTAAATTTTTTATTAATGAATCCAAAAGAAGCATAGTTCTTTTAAGATATATCGAGGGAGATGAAGGCATGGTATGCGAAGGTAATTTCCAGTCGGTTTCTGTCCAGCGGAATCCTTTTGCGCACTGAGGCGCTAATAAATAGCAGGGATATTTTTCCCTGTTGCTGTCGGATGCAAATTTTTTCGCTCCATTAGTCAGTTGCATTGTATTATCATTACCGCGTTCCCCTGCACCATGAAGAAATATCACCAATGGATATTTCTTTGATGAGTCACATTGTTGCGGGCGCATAAAGCGATATGGCAGCGAATCGTTAGAAAAGGAAACGAAAATATGTTTTTCAAATATGCTGTCGTTTTGCCCATACATAAAGGAGAATGAAAAGGCAGCAATTGCCAGTAAAACATGTTTAATATATGAAATCCTATTGAGCATCAATTTATTTAAACGTATATGCAAAGCTATTTTAAAAACTTTTTGTGAAGGTAACTATTTCTATTTTTTTTTAACAAAATGGTTAACAAAAGAAATACCAATGAAGCTATGAACGGTGAACAGGGAACAACAAACGATGAACACAATCTACCAACTAATAATTAATAGCTATTATCTACTAACAATGCCCGTAATTTTAACTTTATGATGATCAATTATCATCTTGAACTTGTTGGAATATGGTATATTGAGCCTGTCCTTTATGTCATATTGAGCTTGTCTATAATTGTCATATTGAGCTTGTCGAAATATGGCTTTTTAACTCTACCTGGCAGATATTATTTTATCGTTCAATAACACAACCGGTTGTTAAAATAAAAATAAATGTTTTTTGAATATAATAAGTTGTTAATTTTGTGGTCTAAAATTTATTGTTTATGAAAAGGTTAATAGTTTTATCTGCCGCTTTAATGTTGTCAACATTAAGTTTCTCTCAAAAGATTATCAAATCGGATGTTCCCGAAAGTATAAATAAAGCATTTGTTATGAAGTTCCCTAATGCTACTAATGAAAATTGGGAAAAGAAAGATACGCTTTATGAAATCAGTTTTATGATCGAACAGTCAGCAACTGAAGCGGTATTCAATGATAAAGGTACATGGATGGAAACGGAATGGGAAATCCCTATGATATATACTCCTAAAGCAATGAAAAATTATTTGGATACAGCTTATGCAGGATATAAGATCAACGAAATTGAAATAATGGAATATCCTAATGATGGTAAGCTTTATAAAGCCGAAATCTCAAAAAAGAAAGATTGTAAGAATGTTTATTTTTCTCTGAAAAGCGAATTTAAAAAAGTTGAAACTGCAGTATGTGAGAAAAAGAAAAAATGTAAAAAACAAAAAACACCAGTTGATCCCAAATTATAATGAAATTATTATTTAGAATAATTTTCGGAATTTGTTTTTCCTTTTTAATATTTGATTGCGGTGCACAGGAAAAAACAGATTCTGTAATTACTTCCAGATATTTTATTGTTGTCCATGGTGGCGCGGGAAATATGACACCAAACAATCTTCCCGATAGTTTATTATATAAGGAAAAACTTACCGAAGCATTAAAGAAAGCATCCGATACGCTTGCAAAAGGCGGTACCAGTCTTGATGCTGTTGAAGTGGCAATTCATGTTCTTGAGGATTCCCCATTGTTCAATGCAGGCAAAGGCGCAGTGTTTAATGACGAAGGAAAGAATGAACTGGATGCTTCCATTATGGATGGGAAAACCCTGAAAGCCGGAGCTGTAGCCGGAGTTACTACTGTCCGTAATCCAATCTCTGCTGCACGTGCCGTAATGGAAAAATCGAAACATGTGATGCTGATAGGTAAAGGCGCTGAAATGTTTGCAAAAGAACAAGGACTGGAAATTGTTGATCCCTCTTATTTCTTCGACCAGAAACGCTGGAATTTATATTTAAAATTAAAAGGCAAATCGGATATTAAAACAACAGGAGCCGATACTGCTCATGGAACCGTTGGAGTTGTTGCGCTTGATAAATACGGAAACCTGGCAGCAGGAACATCTACCGGTGGACTTTCGAATAAAAAATACGGAAGGATTGGCGATTCGCCCATTATTGGAGCAGGAACTTATGCCAACAATAAAACCTGTGCTGTTTCTTGTACCGGGACAGGTGAATATTTTATCCGTAATGTGGTGGCTTACGATATGTCGGCATTGATGGAATATAAAGGCTATACAATACAGCAGGCAGCCGATCATATTATTCATGAAAAATTGCAATCACAGGGTGGCGATGGTGGACTTATAGCTCTTGATAAAAATGGCAACTACACCATGACCTTTAATACCGAAGGCATGTTCCGCGGCTATGCAGATTCAAGCGGGGAAGTAAAGGTTTTGTTGTTTAAATAATTTATTCTTTTATAAGTTTCTACTATTGTGGATGTATTTTGCCATCCGCATAAGTCCATGGTTTAAAGCATTATTAAAATTACTTCAAATAATTAAATACGGCAATTATACTTTGCTTATCTATTTTTCTTTTATTTTTATCGGAATATTTATAAAAATTTTAACAATGAAAAATTTAATTGATTTCACAGGATTATATTCACTATCAAAAACATTACGTTTTGAACTTATTCCACAAGGAAAAACTTTAGAGAATATAGAGAAGAAAGGTCTTCTAAAACAAGATGAAGCCCGTGCCGAAAAATATAAAAAAGTAAAAAAGATAATTGATGAATATCACAAAGATTTTATTGAAAAATCATTAAATACAATCAAACTCGAAGGATTGGAATATTATTATGATTTGTATTTAAAAACAAATAAAGAAGATAAGGAAATAAAGGAGTTTAGTAAGCAAAAAGAGCGTTTAAGAAAACAAATCGCCAATGCTTTTAAAGCGAATGAAAAGTTTAAAACACTTTTTCTAAAAGAACTTATAAAAGAAGATTTATTAAGCTTTGTAAGTAATGAAGAAGATAAAGCTGATATAAAAGAATTTAAAGACTTCACTACTTATTTCATTGGCTTTCACCAGAACAGGGAAAATATGTATGTTGCTGAAGAAAAAGCAACAGCCATAGCCTATCGTTTAATAAATGAAAATCTGCCCAAGTTCATTGATAATATTAAAATATTTGAGAAGATAAAAAATGAAGCACCTGAGCTGATTAATCAGTTAAATCAGGTGTTAAGCGAAATGGAAGAAATAGTACAGGGTAAAACTTTAGAAGAAATTTTTTCTCTGAATTATTTTAATCAAACACTTACTCAAACCGGAATTGATTTATACAATATTGTTATAGGTGGCAGAACGCCTGAGGAAAATAAGACCAAAATAAAAGGATTAAACGAATATATCAATACTGATTTCAACCAAAAGCAAACAGATAAGAAGAAAAGGCAACCTAAATTTAAACAACTTTACAAACAAATATTAAGCGACAGGCATAGCGTGTCGTTTATGCCCGAATCTTTCGAGAACGATAATCAATTGCTTGAATCTATTGAAAATTTTTACACAAATGAATTGTTGCATTATTCTACCGAAGGTAAATCAATAAGTATTCTCGAAGCCATTAAGAATGCTGTAGGCAACCTAAGTTCATTTAATTTATCAAAGATTTATTTACGAAATGATACATCTCTGACTGATATTTCTCAAAAAGTATTTGGCGATTGGGGTGTAATAAGTAAAGCATTGCAGGATTATTACGAAAAAACAAATCCTTTAAAACCAAAAGAAAAACAGGAAAAATACGAAGAACGAAAAGACAAATGGCTCAAACAGGATATTGATATTCAAACTCTGCAAACAGCCATTGACCATTATGAAAATGAAACCGTAAAAGAAAAAAATAATGGGAATGTCATCAACGATTATTTTGCAAAGTTTGGAATGAATAATGAAAGCAAAATAGATTTATTGCAAAATGTTTATCAAAATTATAATATCATTAAAGATTTATTGAATACTCCTTTTCCTGAAAGCGAAAAACTTGGAAGTAATAAAGAGTTGGTAAACCTTATCAAAGCTTTTCTCGACAGCATAATGAATGTTATTCATTTTGTTAAACCATTAAGTTTAAAAGATAGCGACAAAGAAAAAGATGAATCCTTTTACAGTTTGTATACAGGACTTTATGACCAATTAAATCATACTATTTCGATTTATAACCAGGTGCGAAATTATCTTACTCAAAAACCATATAGTACTGAAAAATTTAAATTGAATTTTGAGAATTCCACTTTAATGGATGGTTGGGATTTAAACAAAGAAGCCGATAACACAACTATTATTTTACGAAAAGACAATCTGTTTTATATAGGTATAATGGATAAAAAGAACAATCATATTTTTAAGCATATACCCGAAATGATAGACTATGAACCGCATTACGAGAAAATTATTTATAAATATTTCCCCGATGCTTCTAAAATGATTCCTAAATGCAGCACTCAATTAAAAACAGTTGTAAGTCATTTTGAATCTAATATAACGGATAAGATAATTGAAGGTAAAAGTTTTGATAGCGCTTTAAAAATAACAAAAAGGATATTTGAATTAAATAATTTTGTTTATGATGATATTTCAAAAACAATGGTTTTATCTGAGGATAATGAAAAAAGACCAAAAATGTTTCAGAAAAAATACCTGGAAATATCAAAGGATATTGACGGATTTAAAGATGCATTAAAAGACTGGATAAACTTTTGTATTGATTTTTTAAATAAATATGAGAGTACTAAGCATTATTCTTTCAATTTTAAGAATAGCGAATTATATAATTCGCTTGATGAATTTTATGGAGATATCGATACTCAAACATACAAAATTACTTATAATAATATTCCTGTTTCATTTATCGAAAGCCTTGTTAATGAAGGAAAGCTATACTTATTCCAAATTTACAATAAAGACTTTTCGCCATTCAGCAAGGGGAAACCTAACCTACACACGCTTTATTGGAAAATGCTTTTTGATGAGGAAAATTTAAATGATGTGGTTTATAAACTTAACGGGCAAGCCGAGGTTTTCTATCGCAAATCATCAATTAAAGAAAGCAACAAAGTAATTCATAACGCAAACGAAACTCTGACAAATAAAAATCCTGATAATGAAAAAGCAACAAGCAAATTCGATTATGATATAATTAAGGATAAACGCTACACCCTTGATAAATTCCAGTTTCATGTTCCAATTACAATGAACTTTAAAGCCGATGGAATATTAAACATTAATCCTAAAGTTAACGAATTTCTTAAAAACAATCATGATGTAAACATCATTGGCATCGACCGTGGCGAAAGGCATTTGCTTTATTATACTTTGATAAATCAACAGGGCGAAATACTCGAACAGGATACTTTAAATATTATTGAAAACGAAAAACAAAAAGTTGATTATCATAATCTGCTTGATAAGAAAGAAGGAACAAGAGCCGAAGCCCGCAAGGACTGGGGAACAATTGAAACTATAAAAGAATTAAAAGAAGGTTATCTCTCGCAGGTAATTCATAAACTTACCACTTTAATGGTTAAGCATAATGCTATTATTGTAATGGAAGATTTGAATATGGGCTTTATGCGTGGCAGGCAGAAAGTAGAAAAACAGGTTTATCAGAAGTTTGAAAAAATGCTTATTGACAAACTAAATTATCTTGTTGATAAAAGCAAAAAAGCCAATGAGTCAGGTGGCGTACTTCGTGCTTTACAGCTTGCAAATAAATTCGAAAGTTTTAAAAGCATGGGTAAACAAAATGGTTTTATTTTTTATGTGCCTGCATGGAACACCAGTAAAATGGACCCTGTAACAGGCTTTGTTAATTTGTTTGATACCCGTTATGAGAATTTAGAAAAAGCAAAAGCCTTCTTTAATAAATTTAATTCTATATGCTATAATCAAACAAAAGACTATTTTGAATTTGAATTTAATTACGCTAATTATACTGCTAAAGCCGAAGGAACAAAAACAAACTGGATACTTTGCACGTATCAAAATCGTATTGAAACCTTCCGCAACACAGCTAAGAACAGCCAGTGGGATAACCGAGAAATTATACTTACAAACGAGTTTGTTAAATTATTTGAACAACACGGTATTGATTATAAAAACAACAATGAGTTAAAAAGCGCTATAGTAATGCAAACAGAGAAAGCATTTTTTGAACGCTTGCTTTATTTATTAAAACTCACTTTGCAAATGCGTAATAGTATTACAGGCACTGAAACAGATTACCTTATTTCGCCTGTTGCAAACGATGAAGGAGAGTTTTACAATAGCCGTAATGCAAATAATAAATTACCTCAAAACGCCGATGCCAACGGGGCATATAATATTGCCCGCAAAGGATTGTGGTGTTTGCAACAAATAAACAAAACAGACGATTTAAAGAAAATAAAATTGGCAATCTCAAATAAAGAGTGGTTGCAGTTTGTGCAAAATAATAATTAATAAATTCGCCTCTACGAGGCTTAATTTTAAGTTGTGCTTTGTCTTTTTACCATAATTACGCGCCTACGGCGCTGTATAACATAAAATAAGTTTTATGCTTTGCATGTTGAAATTGCAAAACTATGAAAGCCACATAGTGGCGATATTATGGTAAAAAAATAAACAAAGAAACACAAGTGCCGCCTGCCTTGCCGGTAGGCAGGTAAGTGCGACATTATAAAACAATACTTATGGCAAACACATACACACAACTCAATATGCACGTTGTCTTTGCTGTTAAAGGCAGAGAGAATTTATTAATGAACACTTTTCGGGATGAATTGTTTAGATATATTTCAGGCATTTTAAAAAGAATAAACAAAAAATAATAAAAGCTTCGTAGAGGCGATATTTTGGTAAGAACAGGAAACAAAGAAAACAATACAAGCCTCGTAGAGGTGTAATTATGGTAAAAAGAATACTGAAATAAAATAGTAAAGCCACGTAGTGGCGATATTATGGTAAAAAAATAAACAAAGAAACACAAGTGCCGCCTGCCTTGCCGGTAGGCAGGTAAGTGCGACATTATAAAACAATACTTATGGCAAACACATACACACAACTCAATATGCACGTTGTCTTTGCTGTTAAAGGCAGAGAGAATTTATTAATGAACACTTTTCGGGATGAATTGTTTAGATATATTTCAGGCATTTTAAAAAATATTGAGCAATTTCCATTAGCAGTAAATGGTTATAAAGACCATGTCCATTTGTTTTTTGAATTGCAACCGACAAAATCACTATCGGATATTATAAGAGTGGTAAAATCCAATTCATCAAAATGGATTAATGATAGTAAATTAATAAAAGGAAAGTTTTCATGGCAGGAAGGCTACGGCGGGTTTTCATATTCGCGCTCTCAAAGAAATAATGTTATTCAGTATATCGTAAATCAGGAAGAACATCATAGAAAGAAAACATTTCGGGAAGAATATTTAGAGTTATTAAAATTGTTTGAAATTGATTTCAATGAGCAGTATATTTTTGAGTTTTATGATTGATATTTTTACGAAATAATAATGTCGCCTCTACGAGGCTTAATAAGGATTATTCTCTTTTGTTACCATAATTGCGCGCCTACGGCGCTATATGTTATTAAAAGTATAGACTTATAAATAGTCATGTAGTAGTGATATTACGGCAAAAACAAAAAAATATAAGCCTCGTAGATACGATATTTTGGTAAGAACAGGAAACAAAGAAAACAATACAAGCCTCGTAGAGGTGTAATTATGGTAAAAAGAATACTGAAATAAAATAGTAAAGCCACATAGTGGCGGTATTATGGTAAAAACTAAGTACAAACAAAATATACTAAGCCACGTAGTGGCGACATTATAAAATATAATACATGGAATCATACATCACATTATCATTTCTAAACGATTTTATTTTTTGTCCGCGTTCCATTTATTTTCACCAGTTATATAGCGGGCTGAATTATGAGTTATATAAGCAAAAACCACAGATAGCAGGTGAAGCAGCTCATAGTACTGTTGAGAATAAGAATTATAGTACACGAAAAGATATACTTCAGGATGTTGAAGTTTTTTCAGAAAAATATAATATCTGCGGAAAAATTGATGTGTTCGATTGTAAAGCAGGAAAACTAATTGAAAGAAAACGGGAGGTAAAAACTATTTACGATGGTTATGTATTCCAGGTTTATGCACAATGTCATGCGCTAAGAGAAATGGGTTATACCGTGAATGAAATTATTATTCATGATATGGTTCATAATAAAAATTATCCTATTCCACTTCCCGAAAATGATAATGAAATGCAATCAAAATTTGAAAAATTAATTTCTGAAATAAATAATTTCAATATAAATGTAACTAATATTGAGGCAAATAAGTTAAAGTGTGAAAAATGTATTTATTCACAACTTTGTGATATTTCGCCATGTTAAGCTATCCCGATTTTAAAGAAAAAACCATTGTCGTTGTATATACCAGCGAAGGACAACGGTTTTCGTTTCAGAACGACAATTTAATTGTTACCGATGCCGATGCAGTGGTTATATTACAAACCACCTGTTACCGGATGCTGGCGCTATGGATAGTAGGACATTGTACTATAACATCAGGGTTGCTTGAACGAAGTAAAAAATTTGCTTTTCCGATTTACCTGTTATCAGTAAATTTCCGATGTATTGGTTTGTGGAGTTCGCCTACCGAAGGAAATTTTTTATTACGTAACAAACAATACAATTATGATAGTCTTGATATAGCAAGGCACATTGTAAAGAACAAAATTAAAAACCAGATAATACAATTAAAAAGTATCAGGAATAAAGATGATAAGCTACAGCAATCAATAAAATTAATGCAGGATTATGAAAACCAAATAAGCAGTTTTAATAATTTGCAGGAATTATTAGGTATTGAGGGTGTTTCATCACGTTTATATTTTTCCGAATGGTTTACCGGAATGGATTGGCAGGGGCGAAAGCCCCGTGCAAAGCGCGACCCTGTTAATGTATTGCTTGATATTGGTTATACATTTTTATTTTACCTTGTTGAAAATATGCTTAACCTTTATGGATTTGATATATATAAAGGTGTTTATCATCAATTTTTTTACCAGCGAAAATCGCTTGCATGCGACCTGGTTGAACCTTTTCGCTGTATAGTTGATAAGCAAATTAAAAATGCCTATAACCTAAAGCAAATAAAAACCGAAGATTTTGAAATTATTAAAGGTCAATATGTATTAAAATATGCAAAAAGTAAAGAATATACTCGTTGGCTTTTACAAGCTATTATAGAATATAAAGAAGATATTTTTCTATATACCCAGCGTTACTATCGTTCGTTTATTCGGAGCAAGTCAATTGATGATTTTCCTGTTTTTCTTATTAATCAGCCTGTAGAAAAAAATTAAAATATGCTATTGGTTTCATACGATATTAGTGATGATAAACTAAGAACAAGATTCTCAAAGTTTCTTGGAAAATTCGGCTATCGTTTACAATACTCAGTTTTTGAAATAAAAAACAGTGATAGGATTTTAGAAAATATTACTACTCAAATTGAAAAATATTTCGGAAAACAATTTGACCAAACCGATAGCGTGATAATTTTTATCTTAAATAAGACCTGTGAAAAAATAAAATTTGGTTATGCAAAGAATAGTGATGAAGATTTAATAATCATTTAGTTTTTTGTAAATTTGCAAACCTAAGTCTTAATGCAAAAAAACATGATATTTTATATGTTTTTATCAATACACTTAAAAAAGCATAAATTCTATTTATTTGATAATTAATGCTTTTGTTTTAAAGAATATATATTTATCTGTTTAAAGCATTATTAAAATTTCTACTATTGTAGATTTTTCGTGTACTTTTAAAGCACCTTCTTGTTTAAAGCATTATTAAAATTTCTACTATTGTAGATTCATGGTTTGGATTTAGGGCAAAAGATGTTTAAAGCATTATTAAAATTTCTACTATTGTAGATGATAAGGTATCAGCCAAAAGGTTATTTGTTTAAAGCATTATTAAAATTTCTACTATTGTAGATTTCAAATCCAGGAACTTCTTGTTTTAGTGTTTAAAGCATTATTAAAATTTCTACTATTGTAGATAGGCAGCATCTAATTTATTACGATATTGTTTAAAGCATTATTAAAATTTCTACTATTGTAGATATATCGTTGTGGATAGTCATTTATATTGTTTAAAGCATTATTAAAATTTCTACTATTGTAGATAGGCTTTCGTCAACTATTATAAAAGCAGTTTAAAGCATTATTAAAATTTCTACTATTGTAGATGATGGCTGTGAGTTGATTATCGAATAAGGTTTAAAGCATTATTAAAATTTCTACTATTGTAGATTGGAGGTACTTATCCTAGTGGTAAGTTAGTTTAAAGCATTATTAAAATTTCTACTATTGTAGATTTATCAGGCAATGCAATAACCAAACAAGTTTAAAGCATTATTAAAATTTCTACTATTGTAGATATAACTTTTGTACTTCCTGAATTTTAGTTTAAAGCATTATTAAAATTTCTACTATTGTAGATATGCAAACTTCCCGCATAGTCATTTGTTGTTTAAAGCATTATTAAAATTTCTACTATTGTAGATAGGAAGAAGGATTTGATGTTACTGAGAAGTTTAAAGCATTATTAAAATTTCTACTATTGTAGATAATCAATACTTGGAAATAGATCTACGAAAGTTTAAAGCATTATTAAAATTTCTACTATTGTAGATAAAAGGCAACAATACTAAGTTATCAGAAGTTTAAAGCATTATTAAAATTTCTACTATTGTAGATGCTGTCGATGCTTGTTACCAGTCCCTTGTTTAAAGCATTATTAAAATTTCTACTATTGTAGATTGCAGTTGAGGTCAGCTAATTGTTATCGGTTTAAAGCATTATTAAAATTTCTACTATTGTAGATTCAATACTTCATTCTAATATTAACTGGTTTAAAGCATTATTAAAATTTCTACTATTGTAGATTTTGCCCCAAGCATCTTCACGTAATCCGTTTAAAGCATTATTAAAATTTCTACTATTGTAGATATTGTAAATTGCCATGTTGGAAAATATGAAGTTTAAAGCATTATTAAAATTTCTACTATTGTAGATTAGGACAAAACATTATAAGTAAATGAAAGTTTAAAGCATTATTAAAATTTCTACTATTGTATAATTCTTCGTATTAACTAAGAATGATGGTTAAAGTTATTATTACTATTTCTGTATTTACTTTTTGCTTGCTTATTTTAAAATGTATGAAAAAAATTTTGAGCATGCTTCACACAGTTTTTTATACACTCCCGAATATTCAGATGTTCGTCGATACAGTCAACCCTGTAACGATTTCCATGAACCTTGTAACGATTGCAGCTTCCCCTGTAATCGAATCAGGGTTTAGTGAAATAATATCAGCTTAGGTTGTAGTCAATACAATCAACCTTGTAACGATTTCCATGAACCTTGTAACGATTGCAGCTTCCCTTGTAATCGAACCAGGGTTTAGTGAAATAATATCAGCTTAGGTTGTAGTCGATACAGTCAACCCTGTAACGATTTCCATGAACCTTGTAACGATTGCAGCTTTCCCTGTAATTGAACCAGGGTTTAGTGAAATGATTTCCCGAAACCATTAATTATAGTAATAGTTGTGCTTTATCATTTTTTTTGTGATAAAAATAATATTGTGCATTGTTGCAGCGTTATATATATAAACCAACCTAAATAAAATGTATATGTAAACGGATATTTACTTCTACCCGAAAAAGAAAGGAGGTGTTAAATATGTCACGAATGAAAAAAACTTCACGCACATTGCAGAAAGCAATGAAGCGACTGGCGGGAGTAAAAGCAATATCCGGTTCGCTCGACTTAGGCAACAGTATGTCGGTTGCTGGTTTTGAAAGTAAAATCCTGGATGTTGAAAATAAGATTAGTAGTTATAACAAGCTTCTTGCCGATGCCGATGCTGCATTGAATGATTTCCTGAAAAGCGAAAATGATTTGGCCGGTTACTCAAAACGTATGCTTGAGGCAGTTGCTTCGGTTTATGGTCACGATAGTAATGAATACGAACAGGCAGGAGGGAAGCGCGATAGCGACCGTAAACGCCCGGTAAGAAAAACCAAGGTTAAAGCATCATAAGCTTTGTAAATAGAAAACGTAACACAACCTGCTATACAGCGCTAATAGCGGGTTTTCTTTTTTTTATAAGTTGATTTAGCGTAGCCGAAATAGCTGGTTGAGCATAGCCAAAACCAATAATTTTGGATGGATATCTTTGAAATAATAACAACAACAACTTTGGCTTTGATTATACTCGTCCTTATTAAGAATGCAAGAGCAAATTTGATCAGAGCGAGTTATGCCTATTTATCGCTACTTGTCGCGGATAGGAACAAAATAAGAAAAATGCAAATCTGTTCCGTATCGGTATATTGGACTATTACATCTATACAATCGGTATTATTCTTCTTCGTTTACATTCCCACGTTCTTTATATCTTTTATAAACCGTATAAATCAAGCCATCGCCAAGTCCTATGCGGGGAACAAAAACATAATCTGTTTTGGTGTTTTTCATAATGTAAATAAAAATTTCGGCAGCAGGAATAATAACATCGGCGCGGTCGGGGCGCATGCCCATATCTGTAATGCGTTCCTGTAAAGTCAAACTGCTTAATTCTTTGAGTCCCTTTTTTAAATGGTGATAACTTAATGAACTGTCGGGTTGTGTGGAATAAAGTTTCGAGAGTTTATTAATGTTTCCGCCGGAACCTATAAGATAGATTTTTCCGAAATCGTTTTTGAATTGATCAAGCCATGTTTTTAAATTTTCCCATTCTTCTGCATGAGCTTTTGCACTAAGGATTCGGATGGTGCCTAACTGAAACGAGTTGGAAGCAAGCAGCACACCATCTTTTATTACCGATATTTCGGTACTTCCACCGCCAACATCAATATACATGGCGACATGATATTTCTTTTCTATCAAAATATTGTTGGATGCACATAATATCCGCGCTTCTTCAATACCATCAATCACACGTACATCAATTCCCGAAGCGTTTCTTATACTTTCAATAATTGCTTTATTGTTGCTGGCTTCACGCATTGCCGATGTGGCGCAGGCAATATAATCAACAGGTTTGTAAACATCGATAAGGAGTTTAAAAGCATTCATTGTTTTCAGAAGGTTGTAAACCCTTTGTTCGGATATGCTTCCGGTATTGAAAACATCTTCACCCAGTCGTAACGGTATGCGTATAAGCGAAGCTTTCTCAGCTTTAGGAATTCCGTCAATCTCAAAAACATTAGCGAAGTAAAGTCGTACAGCGTTCGAGCCTATATCAATTGATGCAAAAAGCATATAGTAATATTTTTAATTTATTTTATCAGGTACAAATTTTTTCAGGTAATTGTATATCTCTACCTGGGAGCGGATTTTTTTACCTTTGGTAATTTTGTACTGGTTATAGTTTTTACTGGAAAGCAGCCTTGCCTTAGTGTTATCCGAAAGCTGAATGTTCAGTATATCGAGCAATTCCTTTTGAAGGTTTTTATCTTCAATAGGACAGGTAACTTCAACACGGTAATCCAGGTTGCGCTTCATCCAGTCGGCTGATGAAATATAGTATTTGGGTTTATCGTTATTACAGAAAACAAAAATCCTGGAATGTTCAAGAAAGCGGTCTACAATACTTATAATTTCGATGTTCTCGCTCAACCCTGGAATTCCGCTTTTCAATATGCAGGTGCCACGCGCGATGATTTTAATTATTACTCCTTCATGACTTGCATGGTAAAGTTTATGGCACAGTTCCATATCAATAAGGTTATTCAGCTTTAAAATGATCCATGCTTTTTTACCTGCACGGGCATTTTCAATTTCCCTGTCAAGCATTTTATTTAAAAAGTTACGAAGGTAAAAAGGCGAAACAATAAGCTTATCGAATGATAACGGGTTATATTTATTTTCAAATAATGTGAATACTTTATCAACATCCTGAGCTATCGAAGGATTGCAGGTGAAAAAGCTTTCATCGGCAAATACCTTTGCTGTTTCTTCATTATAATTTCCTGTGCCGATATTGCAGTAATATACATTTTCTCCTTTTTCTTTTCTTTTAATAAGCATAAGCTTGGAATGAACTTTCAGCCCGGGTATACCGAAAATTATTTTTACGCCTTCATCAATTAATTTTTCCGACCAGTGGATATTGGCTTCTTCGTTGAAACGAGCCTGCAGCTCCATGTATACCGTAACTTTCTTTCCATTGCGTGCGGCATTCACCAAAGCGTTTATAACGTTTGAATCGCTGGCAAGCCGGTACAATGTCATTTTAATTGATCTGACATCGGGGTCGATAGAAGCTTCGCGTAAAAGGTCGATCACATATTCAAACGACTGGTAAGGAAAATGCAATAAGATATCTTTTTGCTTTATACAACTGAAAAATGAACGGGTAAGGGGAAGGTCTTTATGATGAAGTGGCTTGAGTACCGGGAATTCCAGCTTTGATGAACCGATATTAGGAAAATCAATGAAGTCTTTAAAATTATGATACCTGTCGCCACCAATTAAATCGTCGCGGTCAGAGATTTTGAATTTTTTTATCAGGATATTCAAAAGGAAATCGGGAATGTTCCTGTCGTAAATAAAACGTACCGGGCGTCCCTGTTTTCGTTGTTTTAAACATTCGGAAATAAGTTCCATGAAGTTCTTTGAAATATCGTTGTCGATATCCATTTCAGCATCACGGGTAAATTTTATGGTGTATGCCTGGAAAATATTGTAATCGAAAATGCTGAAAATATCTTCAAGGCAATAACGGATAATGTCGTCGAGGATGATGATGCAATTGCGTTTATCGGTTTTGGGAAGAATCAGAAAACGGGAAACATTGCCTGTAGGAACTTTGATAAGTGCAAAATCTTCATGTTCCTGGTCTTCCTTTTTCTGCATATGTACCGCGAGGTATATGGATTTATCTTTAAGCTTGGAGCTGTGCTCAAAGTTTTTGATCATGATGGGGAACAAGTGTGGCCTTACTTTATGATGGAAATAATTTTTTACATATTCCCCCTGTTCTTTATTCAGTTGTTTTTCGTTGAGGATAAAAATATTTTTATTGGCCATTTCTTCAACGATTTGCCTGTAAACAGAAACAAAATCCTTTTGTTGCTTTATGACGATTTCATTAATTCTTTTTAGGTTTTCCTTTGGGTCGAAGCCGTCGTAATCGTGTGCAGTTACAGGAAGCGTGGACATTCGTGAAAGGGTAGCAACGCGAACCCTGAAAAATTCATCAAGGTTATTTGAAAAGATTCCCAGGAATTTCATTCGTTCAACCAGTGGGGTTGAAGGTGTGGCGGCTTCCTGCAAAACGCGCTGATTGAAATAGAGCCAGCTGATTTCCCTATTGATAAAATTATTAAGAGAAATATTTTTTTGCATTAATCAAGCATTTTTGGAAATAGAACGAAGTTGGTTTTACATGAAGCTTTAGGAATGTCAGTCCATTTGTCTGTTTTAAATTCTAAAGAAATAACGCCGGAAGTGGGTAGCAGGTCTATTTTTTCATCAAGAAAAATATTAGCAAATTGTGTGAGTGCAGGATTATGCCCAACTATCATTACAGAATCCACTTCATCGTTTAATGAAAAAAGTAAATTAAAAATTTTGTCTTCATCAACCTGGTAAATGTTCCTGCTTATTTCAATTCGTTCTACCGGGAAGAATATTCCGGCAGCAATAAGCTTGGCAGTTTCATGCGCTCTTTTAGCATGACTGGAAATAAGTAAATCCAGTTTTACATTTTTTTCATTCAGTTGCTTGATTATTTTTTTTGTTTTATTGATGCCCTTTTCAACCAGGGGTCTGTCAACATCAGGTAAATCAGGAAAATCCCATGATGATTTTGCATGGCGCACAACATATAAAGTCTTCATGAAAACAAATTTAATTGTATAAAATCTAAAACATTTTTAATATTCGTTCTAATCATCTTTACTAAATCAAAGATGATTAGAACGAGTTATGCCAATTTATCCGGTTTGTCGTGGCTGAGAACAAAATAATATTTTTGCAGTTACCACAACGACCAGTTATGTATCGGTTTTAAGTAAGTCTGTTAATATGCAAACAAAGGCATATCTTTCGTAAGCTCCAGAACTTTTTCTTTTACGTTGCTTATCACTTTCTCGTTATCAATATTGCTGATTACTTCATCTATCATTTCCACGATCAACGGCATGTGTTCTTCTTTCATGCCACGGGTAGTGATAGCCGGTGTTCCAACGCGAAGCCCTGAAGTCTGGAAAGGCGAACGGCTGTCGAATGGAACCATGTTCTTGTTTACAGTGATGTCAGCTTTTACTAAGGTGTTCTCAACAAGTTTCCCGGTTATTTCAGGGAATTTAGTGCGCAGGTCAATAAGCATTAAATGATTGTCAGTGCCGCCGCTTATTACCTTGTAACCTTTATCGGTAAAGCATTTCGACATTACCTTAGCATTCTTCATTACTTGTATTATATATTGCTTGTATTCTTCAGATAAGGCTTCGCCAAAGGCAACAGCTTTTGCAGCGATAACATGTTCCAGCGGGCCACCCTGAACACCCGGGAATACGGCAGAATCAATCAATGCCGACATCATCTTTATTTCTCCTTTCGGAGTGGTATATTTCCATGGATTTTCAAAATCTTTTCCGATAATGATAATACCGCCTCTTGGTCCGCGTAATGTTTTATGTGTTGTAGAAGTGATGATATGACAATAAGGAACAGGATTATTCAATTGTTTCCTGGCAATAAGCCCGGCAGGATGTGCAATATCAGCCATCAGGATGGCTCCTATTTTGTCGGCAATTTCACGCATGCGTTTATAATCCCAGTCGCGTGAATATGCTGAAGCGCCTGCCAGTAATAATTTCGGTTTTTCTTTCAGCGCCACTTCTTCCATCTTATCGTAATTGATAACGCCTGTTTCTTCTTCTACGCCATAAGAAAGAGCATTAAAATACATGCCTGAAAAATTAACAGGTGAACCATGTGAAAGATGTCCGCCGTGAGCAAGGTTTAATCCCATGAATGTATCACCGGGTTTTAAGCAGGCTAAGAAAACAGCCATGTTTGCCTGTGCGCCTGAGTGAGGCTGAACATTGGCATATTCAGCGCCAAACAATTCTTTAAGCCTGTCGATAGCGAGTTGTTCGGTTTGATCTACCATCTGGCAACCGCCATAGTAACGTTTACCGGGATAACCTTCTGCATATTTATTGGTCATGCATGAACCCATTGCCTGTAAAACCTGATCACTTACGAAATTCTCAGAAGCTATTAGTTCTATACCGTGCATCTGACGTTGTAACTCTTTATTGATGATGTCAAAAACTTTTTCGTCTTTTTTCATTTGATGTAAAATTTGTTTAGTTCTTCAAAATTAAAATTTATTAAGATATGTGTATAATTTTTAATGAAAAATATGATGAAATAACATTATCTAAGAATAAAATTTATACCCGTTCTTATCCATTTTGAAAAAATGATTAGTACGAGTTATGCCGATAGTAATGCTTGTTGAAAGATTATTTTTGTAGTCGCCGCGGCGACCTGTTACACATTGGTATAATATCATTCCCGGTATACTTGTATTTTAAGAGGTTTGGCTCGAAAGGAAAATGTATACCGACAGAAAAGAGTTTTGCAAAAATATTTTTTGTTTTCTGTACGGTATAACTCGTTCTAAAAAGTTTTGCCTTTGCAAACCTGATAAGAACGAGTATAATATGAGCCTTATTTCATCAGGTTCACTTTACCTGTATACAAATGCCTTTTTCCGCTAAAATCTTTAAGCTCTACTATCCATGAGTATACTCCCTGTGGTGCAACATCGCTTTTTCCCATTTTTTTCCCATCCCAATATTCATAATAATTATTGGTTTTAAAAACTATTTCGCCCCAGCGGTCATAAATATCCATTTCATAATTATTCAAATCAAAGCCTTCGCCAACAGGGTAGAAATAATCATTTACTCCGTCGCCGTTAGGTGTGAATGTATTGGGAACAAAGAAGGTAAATTCAGGGTTTACAATAATTGTTTTTGAAATGGAATCGATACATCCGAATTGACTGATAACAGTTAATACTACATCATATGAACCGGAATTGTTGAAATAATGTGTGGGCGATTGTATATCGGAAAAATTTTCACTTAATGAAATTTCATCATCAAAATTCCAATTCCAGTAAGCTGCATCAGTTGAGATGTCAGTAAAAGTAACTGTTGAATTTAATATGGAAATGACTTCAGGATCGTAATAGAAATTTGCTTCGGGTATCGGGTATACTTCAATATATTCCTGGTATGTAGCGCTGTCGGTACATCCATGAGTGGTAGTAGCATATAGCGTTATGGAATATTTTCCCGGTAAACTGAATGTGTGTGAAGGAGACTGCAACGCAGAATGATTATTGATTCCCGATTGAAAATCACCGAAATTCCATAACCAGCTTGAAATAGCAGGTGAACTGCTGTCAGAGAAATTTACAGTTAAAGGAACACAACCTTTAATGGTATCCCCTGCAAATAGTATTTGTGGTAAAGGATACACGGTGATCAAAATGGAATCAACTCCCTGCGGGGAATTACAACCATCGGTAACAGTAACAACATATGTAGTACTTGTAGTTGGCGATATAGTAATGGTTGATGTGGATATTCCAATTCCATTATTCCAGTAATAAACATAGCTTCCATTTCCACCTGTTGCAGATGCTGTTAATTGTGTACTTTCACCATAACAGAAAGAAGAAGGATCAGCTGTAACGGTAACATAAATAGGTGGAGAAACATATACAGTAAGTGTTTGTGAAGGTACCGTACATCCGTTTTCATCGGTTACTGAAACAGTATAAGTCGTGGTTGATGTTGGGTTAACATTGAAACTGCTTCCGGTACCAAGACCATTGTCCCATGTAAAGATGTATGAACCTGTACCGCCGCTTGCATTAGCGCTTATAGTTGTACTCTGGCTGTTGCAAATAGTAACGTCGCCGCTGTTCGATAATATTAATGCAGGAGGTTCTCCAATATTTATTGATGTTGAAGCGCTACATGAATTTTGGTCTGATATAGTAACGGAATAAGTTCCTGCCTGGATATTCAATGCTGATGAATCGCTTGACACGGAAGGATTCCAGTTGTATATATAAGCCGGAACACCTCCTGAAACATTTAAAATGATTGAACCATCAGAACCAGAATGACAATTTACACTGTCGGAAGTGTAGGAATAAGTAAGTAACGGAGGTTGTGAAATGGTAAATGTTGTATCTTTTGAACATCCGTTGGCATCAAGCACGGTGAACGTGTATGTTCCTTCTGTTAAAGTAGTAACGGAGTTAATATTTCCCGCAGTTCCTGAAGGTAGCCATGAATACTGATAAGGGAATATTCCTCCGCTGACTATTGCCAGCGCAGTTCCGTTATTTCCTCCGTAACATGAAACATTGGTTGTTGTTAAATTTATAAACAGAGGTTTTGGCTCTAATAAGGAAATGCTATCAACAGTAACACATCCGTTATTATCAGTTACAGTTACTGAATATGCTGTGTTATCTGACAGGTTCTGTATTTCCCGGGTTGTTTCCTGTGTGCTCCATAAATATTGGTAAGGCGGCGCACCTGAAGCATTAACGGAAACGGCGCCATCATTAGCATTATTACATGAAATAGGATGCGTAATGATTATTGATACGGTAACTTGTCCAACTACTTGTGATTGGCTTGTAGTGGTTGAACAACCGTTTTCGGTTACGGTAAGGGAGATATTATAAGTTGAAGGGGAAGCCCATGAAATTTGATATGGACCTTGTCCTGTGCCGCTCACAACAGTTCCTCCATTAAAATCCCAATCGTAAGTTGCAGCTGTTCCTGCATTCCCGATGTAATTTATTTCAGAAGTTTGTCCAACACATATTGGTGATAACAATGTGAAACCTGAAGCAGGAACCGGGCTAACTGTAATTATTATATCATCAGTGGCGGAACAGCCATGGGTGTCGCTAATGGTTACAATATAAGTTGTAGTTGTGGTAGGGTTTGCAACAGGGTTTGCAATGGTTGTAGAAGATAATCCCGTTGATGGACTCCATGAATAATAAGTTCCTCCGATTGCTGATAAGTTTGTGCTTTCGCCATTGCATATTGCCTGGTCGGTACCTGCATTTACAGGTAATGAAGTATAAACGGTTAAAGTCATATTATCCGTTGCCGAACATCCGTTTGCATCGGTTACTGTAACCGTGTAAATTGTTGTAGAAGTAGGATTGGCAGCAGGGTTTGAAATTAATGGATTATCGAGGTAACTTGTCGGACTCCATGAATAAATGGTTCCACCGCTGGCATTTAATGTTGTTGAACTGTTAATGCAGATTCCCTGGTCTGGGCCTGCATTTGCCGGTGGAAGCGGATTAACAGATACCAGCACATCATCAGAAGCAGTACAGCCATTAGCGCTTGTTACTGTTACAATGTATAATGTGTTTGAAGTCGGGCTGACGTTTGTGCTTTGTGATGTGGCAGTATTGCTCCATGAATAACTAACACCTCCGTAAGCAGTAAGGTTTGCATTTTGCCCTGAACAAATGATCTGGTCGGTTCCTGCATTTGCAGTGGGCGAGGGGTATACCGTTACAACTACATTTATTGGTGTACCGGTACATGAATTAGCAACAGGAGTTACAATATAAGTTACTGTTCCGTTTGAACTTCCCGGGTTAGTTAAAGTTTGAGAAATGATATTTCCTGTTCCGTTTGAAAAACCGGTAATACCGCTTGCAGAACTTGCTGTCCATGAAAAAGTGGTTCCTGCAACAGTTGAAGATAAATTGATACTTGTTGTTCCCCCGGTACAAAATGATTGAGTTGATGGTGTAGCAGAAGCAATAGGTAATTGATTTACTGTTATTGTAGCGCTTCCACTGGAGGTGCCGGTACAATTCGCATCAGTTGCTGAAACTAGCGAATATGTGGTAGTTGTTGATGGTGAAACAGAAAAAGTATAAGGCGAAGATGTAATATTGCTGATTGTAGTATTGCTGCTTCCATTTGAATATACAACAGTCCATGGCGAAGCTCCTGCTAATGCAATTGTAAGGTTTGTGCTATTACCTGCACAAATAGTAGCATTTCCGCTTAGAGTTCCTGTTGCCGGGCAATTACAGGTTTTGGTTCCGCTAATTACTTGAGGATTGCAATTATAGTTATCAGTTATAGAAAAACTATATGGTGAACCACTATTTATCCATCCACTGGTATATGTGTATGGAGAACCCGGTGTTATTGTGCCTGATGGTGTAACAGAATATGCCGAAGGATTTCCTCCGCTGATATTGAATGTAACCTGGTATTGAGTAAATGGTCCGTTGCATATAGTATTGATATTTGAAACAACAATTGCCGGATCTACTGAAATTGTAGCAGAGCCGCTTACTGTACCTGTACAGTTGGCATCGGTAACTGATACAGGAGTATATGTTGTTGCTGATGTTGGATTAACGGTAATGGTTGCAGGGCTTGAATTTAATGTTACTGTATGATTTGTGCCGTCATTGTATGTGTATGTCCAGGGTGCAGTTCCGGTTAAAATAACCTGCAGGTTTGTATTTACTCCCGGGCATATTGTTGTAGTACCGCTCAAAACAGCTGTTGGTTTTGGGTTAACGGTGATAACAACGTTAACCGGCGTTCCGGAGCAGGTGTTTGCCGTTGGAGTAATCGTGTAGGTAACTGTTCCTGCTGATGCTCCCGAATTAGTAAGTGTTTGAGCTATTGAATTTCCGGAACCGCTTGAATAACCCGATATACTTCCGGTTGCGCTTGCGGTCCATGAATAGGTTGTTCCGGTTACATTAGATGATAATGAAATTCCTGTAGTTCCTCCAGAGCAAAGGGTTTGAGATGTTGGAGATGCAGTAACAACAGGGATAGGATTTATAGTGATGGTAGCAGTAATTGGAGTTCCGGTACAAGAATTTGCGACAGGTGTGATAGTATAAGTAACCGTACCTGCCGAGGTTCCCGTATTTGTAATAGTTTGAGCTATTGAATTTCCTGATCCGCTTGAATAACCCGTAACACTTCCGGTAGCGCTTGCTGTCCATGAATAGGTAGTACCAATAACATTTGAAGATAAGGCAATTCCTGTGGTTCCGCCGGAGCAAATTGTTTGTGAAGATGGCGTAGCAGTAGCAACAGGAATAGGATTGACATTTACGGTCAAGTTATCTGTTACTGTTATTTGTGCGGAGTTACAGTTTGTATAAACTATTTGTGCGGTATATGTTGTGGTATTTGCAGGAGAAACAGTAGTTGTAGCACCGGAAGCTATCTGGGTACTTCCCTGCCACCATGATACCGTGTAATTTTGAGTTCCGTTAGGAGTGAATCGCCATGCTTCATTGGAGGTTTCCCATGCTCCTGTGTTTCTTCCCGGAGGTGTAAATCCCAATGTGCCTGCTGCATTTTGTATACCTATACATTTGTTTCCATCATTCCAGTCACTGCAAAGAGGTGCATTCTGTATGTATACTTCTATTACATTGGTAGATTCGTATAAAACTATCATATGAGTTGCAAGCAGGGAATTACAAGAAGTTTTAAACATGGCAACATCTTTCCAGCTGACTACAAAGGTTCGGCATGGATATGACCCATAAGTGTTATAATACATATCACCGGCGACAGACGGATCGATATCATGATAAGGTCCGAATATGAATGGTCCAAGGCTTTTCCATGGATTGTTAGTAGCATAATAAACGATATCAGGATTAGGACAGGATTCTGTATATTTCCACTCGCACCATTTTCCTGCGTTGGTAAGATTAAACGAGATCATTCCGTTTGAACCGGCAACCAACTGTGTATATGAATTTCCAAAGAAACAAAATGTAAAAGGAATATTTAAAGCAGAAGTCCAGGTGTCATCGATATTTACGAGTACAGGAGTTCCTGCATTATACGAGTATGGCGGAGCATAAGGAATAGACGATACCGAATAAGTTGTTGTTGCACCGGTTGCCAGGTAAGTTGATGAAAGATTTGCGCTGTTTCCATTACATATGGTCTGGTCGTTTCCTGCATTAATACTGGCGCATCCGGGTTGAGAATAGATTTGTAACTGGAATAAAAATAAACAACTAAGAAAAATTATTCTGTATTTTGTCTCTTTGTTCATACGCTCTTCCTTCTTTCTTTTTCTGTAATTGTTTTTAAATTAAAGACGTAATAAAAAAAATTATGGTTGCTTATTTTTTCATAATAATAATGTGTTACCGTAAAAATACCACATTTTCAAGGCAAATCATAGAAAAATATACGTTTTTTCAACAAATTTTAATGCTCTGTACATTCAGTACTAAACAGATTTAGAATGCTGTTACGAGTTTTAATTAGGTATGCATACTTATGCATTTAAGTAGTTACACGAAGTGAAATTTTTCTTAAAATCAAGGTGTTGTAAAGAAAAATGATAAAAAATCAAGGTTCCGATATACTAAAAAAAAGAAGAGAGAATAGATGAAATTTTATTAATAACCTGATGAAAGAATATCTGCAATGTGGATGGTTTTTATCGGGGAATTATGTTTTTTAATATATGCTTCAATATGCATAAGACAGGATGCTTCTGTAGATACAATATACTCTGCGCCTGAATCAATGGCATGCTGAACTTTTTGTTCGGCCATTGCTGTTGAAATAGCTTCATTCTTTACAGAAAATGTCCCTCCAAAACCACAGCAAGTATCATGGTTTTTCATTTCATGTATTTTTATGCCACGTACATTTTCCAGCAATATCCTTGGTTCGTCTTTAATTCCGTATTCACGAAGGGCGGAGCAGGAATCGTGATACGATACAATACCATTAAAAGAAGCGCCAATATCCTTAACATTCATAATATTCACAAGAAAGTCAGTGAATTCAAAAATGTTTTTTTGAAGCTGTTTGTACTCATTGTGTAATGCAGTGTTGTGAAATAATTCAGAATAATAGTTACGAACCATGCTTACGCATGATGCGGATGGCGCAACAATATAACGATCGTTTGGAAAATCGCGGATAAATTTTTCACCCATACATTTTGCATGTTCCCAGAAACCACTGTTGAATGCAACTTGTCCGCAACAGGTTTGTTCTGTATTATAATTAACCCCAATATCAATTTTTTCCAGGACTTTGATCATGTTGAATGCAGTCTGTGGGTAAATCTGATCAATAAAACAGGGTATAAAAATATCAACAACCATATTGCAAAAATTCAGAATTCTATTACTATGCAAATTTATAAAAAATATCAGATAATTGATTTCTTTTAAATAAGAGGGAATGAAGAGGGAAATATTTTTTTATTTTTGCAAATTATTGAAAATATTGTGTAAAGCAGGCTATGAATAATTATAAACATCTTTTTTTCGATCTTGATAAAACGTTATGGGATTTCACCGAAAATACAAAAGAAACTTTCGTCGATCTGTATAATATTTTTAATTTAAAAGAATATGGAGTATCAAGTCCTTTTGCTTTTCATAAAGCATATGAAATACATAACGACAAACTTTGGGATTTATATAGGAAAGGAGAGGTTGAAAAAAGTTTTCTGACTAAAGAAAGATACATTCGTACGTTAAAAGATTTTGGAATTTTTGATGAGAATTTAGCTGTTGAATTTTCAAAAAAATATATTGAGTTAGCTCCGAATAAAACAAAATTGATCGACAGCGCTCTTGATGTATTGAATTATCTGTATGAAAAGTATTCACTTCATATAATAACAAATGGGTTTAATGAAGTACAGTTTTTTAAATTAAAAAATTCAGGACTATCAGCATATTTTAAAACGGTTACTACTTCGGAAGATGCGGGTTATAACAAACCGGATAAAAGAATTTTTATTTATGCCTTACAAAAAGCAAGTGCTGTAAAATCAGAAAGCATTATGATTGGTGATGATATTTCGGTTGATATCATGGGAGCCTGTGAAGCAGGGATAGACCAGGTTTTCGTAAACCTGGAAAATAAAATCCCGAAAGTACGTGCCACTTATGAAATAAAATCGCTGAAAGAGTTGATGGAAATATTTTAATAAATAAATTAAAATTCGGCAATAATCGTTTTTCCTCCGCGAACGTTTTGCCCGATTTTAACTTTGATGTTTGTACTCAAAGGGAGAAAGACATCAACGCGCGAACCGAATTTTATAAAACCCAATTCTTCACCTTGTTCTACAATTTTACCTTCTGCAGCTTTGCATACAATTCTTCGGGCTAAAGCTCCTGCAATTTGCCTTATCAGAATTTCCTGGTTGTTATTATGTTCCAGAACAATTGTGGTGCGTTCGTTTTCTTCCGATGATTTGGGATGCCAAGCAACAATGTATGAGCCCGGATGATATTTGTAATATTTTATTTTTCCTGCGCAGGGATACCTGTTTAAGTGAACATTTAATGGCGACATGAAAATGGATAATTGCAAACGCCTGTCTTTGAAAAATTCATTTTCCATGACTTCTTCAATGACCACAATTTTCCCGTCGGCAGGCGAAAGAAGATAATCATGACTCAGTTGCATGTCTCTGCGCGGAGAACGGAAAAAATAGACGATCAGCAGAAATAAAATGATAAATGCAGTGAAAGCAAAATATTTTATATATGTATATCCCGGTAAAAAAATATAAAGTAATATAGCTGCACCTGTCAGAATTAGAAAAGAAATCAAGATAATCAAATAACCTTCTTTATGAATTTTCATGGGTATTAAATAAAAAATTTAAGATAAAAATAAACAAAAGGCGCCGAAAGCAGAACCGCGTCAAACCTATCGAGTACTCCACCATGCCCAGGGAAAAAATTCCCTGAATCTTTAATGTTAAGGTTTCGCTTTAGCATTGACTCCACCAGGTCGCCAAATGTTCCGAAAATAATGATCAATATTGCTGTAATAATCCATTGTTGTGTTGTTAATGAAGAATAATTTAAAGATAATAATATAGCAAGTCCGATACAAAATACAGCGCCTCCAATTAATCCTTCCCAGCTTTTTTTAGGTGATATGCGTTCAAATAAACGGTGCTTGCCAAGCCATATTCCTGTTAAGTAAGCAAAGGTATCGTAAGTCCACAATAGCAGGAAAAATCCTATCAGGATCACTTTATCAAATGAATTTTCATGGGTTACAATATGGGGAAGCGATATTAAAATGCTTAATGGTATTGCAATATATATCAAACCCGTAATGCACACTGAAATATTCTGAAATGCTTTTTCCGATTTCCTGTAAAGCTCGATAATAAATAAGATCAGGATGTAAAGAAAAATAACAAAATAATATTTTTCTGCATGATCAATGTCTATCAACTCCGCATTCTTAAATACAGTGATCAGAAAGATACATAACCCGGTAATAATGCCATGAATTTTTAATGGACGTATATAATTTTTTTCCTGGAGTGAATAAAATTCCCATAACCCGGCAACAGTAAATACTACAAAAACACCGGCAAATAACATATAGTCGATTAGTATGGATCCGATCACTGCTATAACAAATATAGCCCCGGTTAGTGTTCGTTGCAATAAGTTGCTCACAGTTTATTTTTTATTATGATTTGTTTAGCAAGTATCACATCGTTGGGATGAACATGAACTTCAATATCGCCAATGTGATATGCTGAATCTTGTTTATTCACAATTACACTATCAATATTATTATCTAAAAGCACAGCCTGAACAATCTCTGCTTTATGAATTACTGCCGAACTGTAAATACAAACCCAGTTCATAATACTGATATTTTTTAGATTTGGTTATTTATTGAATCATCAACAAGGAAAACATATAATTCGCATGGTCCATGTGCACCCATTATAAGTGTTTTTTCAATATCGGCGGTACGGCTTGGACCGGTAATCATTGAAATCATCGAAGGCATTTTTTCATATTTGGTTTTTATCCCGTTCAAAGCTTGTTTTATATCGGGAACAATTTGTGATGTATATGCAAAAACAATATGTACCGGGGGAAAAACAAATGAACGTCTACCGCATTGTTGTTTTGATGACACCATTATACTGCCCAGCCTGGAAATAAGAAATTCGCATGATGTAATTCCAACTTCAGTATCAATAAAATCTTCATCATCCGATAAAAAAGGAATATTATTTTCAGTAAGTATTTTGTTCACCTTATCTTCTTTACAAAAAATATTTATCCAATGATTTTCTGTTATTAGCGCCTTTAGTGTTTCGGCAAGATCCTGTTCGGATTCGCAATAAACAAATTTTCCTGATGCTTTAATAAATTCTTCCGCAAATATGATATCCGGTGATTCATTCGTTTCTTTGTAAATATTTGAATCAAAATCAATATCAGGAAACGGATTCGGCATTTTATGAATCAATGCATTCCTTACTTTTTTTAATACCTTTTCTCTGGAAGTTGCTTCATCCATTTTATGTGATATTATTTAAATTAGTATCGTTTGAAACTCCCAAATCATTAATGTTTTCAGGTGTTTTGTCTTCAATATCATCCGGGTTTGTTTTGTCTGGAATTTCAGTATTTTTTGTAACAGAATTTATTTCTTTATTTTCCTCGTCAAAATGTCTTTTCCCGAATATTTCTTCAAGGTCTTCTCTGAAAATTACTTCTTTTTCAAGTAACCTGCTGGCCAGTTTATTTAATTTGTCTTTATTTTCAGTAAGAATTTCTTTCGCAGTATTATAAGCTTTTTCAATCAGATCTTTCAGTTCCTTATCAATCGTTTCTGCTGTAGCTTCGCTATATGGTTTAGTAAAAGAATATTCTGAAGCTCCTGTAGAATCATAATAACTAAGGTTGCCAATATTCTTATTTAACCCATAATATACAATCATTGCATAAGCCTGCTTGGTGATTTTTTCAAGGTCATTCAAAGCGCCTGTGGAAATTTTACCGAAAATAATTTCTTCGGCAGCTCTTCCTCCAAGTGTAGCAACAAGATCATCGAACATTTGTTCGAATGTGGTGATCTGTCTTTCTTCGGGTAAATACCATGCTGCTCCTAAAGCTTTACCGCGAGGAACTATTGTTACTTTGATGAGTGGGTTGGCATATTTTAACATCCAGCTTACAGAAGCATGTCCGGCTTCATGATAAGCAATAACTTTTTTCTCTTCAGGTGAAATTATTTTGCTGCGTTTTTCAAGCCCGCCAACGATCCTGTCGATAGCATCAAGGAAATCTTGTTTTTCAATAGTTTTTTTATTATTCCTTGCAGCAATAAGAGCGGATTCATTACAAACATTGGCAATATCAGCGCCTGAGAATCCGGGAGTTTGTTTTGCAAGAAAATCAGTATCTACAGTAATATCGAGTTTCAAAGGTTTAATGTGAACTTTGAAAATGGCTTTACGTTCTTCAAGATCAGGAAGCTCAAGATGAATCTGCCTGTCGAATCGCCCTGCACGCATTAATGCGCGGTCGAGTATATCAGCACGGTTTGTGGCGGCAAGAATAATTACCCCCACATTGGTTCCGAAGCCATCCATCTCGGTCAATAATTGATTCAGCGTATTCTCTCTTTCATCGTTAGCGCCGGTAATCGCATTTTTGCCTCTTGCTCTTCCTATTGCATCAATCTCATCAATAAAAATAATACAGGGTGCTTTTTCTTTAGCCTGACGGAACAGATCACGTACACGTGAAGCGCCTACTCCTACAAACATTTCAACAAAATCGGAACCGGATAACGAGAAGAATGGAACTTTGGCTTCGCCTGCAACAGCCTTAGCCAATAATGTTTTTCCTGTTCCCGGAGGACCAATTAGCAATGCTCCTTTAGGGATTTTTCCTCCGAGTTCGGTATATTTTTTAGGATTTTTAAGGAAATCAACAATTTCCATGATTTCCACTTTAGCTTCTGCAAGACCTGCAACATCATTGAAATTTATATTTACAGTGGTGTCCTTATCAAATAATTGTGCTTTTGATTTTCCTATATTAAAAATCTGACCGCCGCCACCACCGGCTCCTCCACCCATTCTTTTCATTATCCACATCCAGAAAATTACCAAAATTGCAATAGGTACCAGCCATCCCAGTAATTGTCCGCCCCAGTCGCTTTCTTTATCCCTGAGCACTTTTAAATCATCGAACTGTTTTTTGATAAATTGAATTTTTGCTTTTGGAACATTTAATGTGTCACTAAGTATCTTACTTTCTTCTTTAGTTAATTCATTAAAAAATGATTCATTAGAAACCTGGAAATAAAAATGAGGTCCTGCATTTAAACCTCCGCCAAGACTTTTGTTTATTTCTTCGTATTCTTTCTTTTTAAGACTGTCTTTTTTTATATAAACCCTGGCTTCTTCATTATTGATGATTAATAATTTTTCAACATCGCCTTTTGACAGCATTTTTACAAAATCCGATAAATTGGTTTCTTTGGAAGAAGTATTCCATCCTCCCATGAACTGGAGTCCTAAAAATACTACAGCAAGAATTCCGTAAATCCAATAGAAACTAAAACCATTCTTTGGTTTTTTTATATTGGGATTGAATTTTTTATTTGGGTTTTGATTTTTATTTTCATCCATTTTTTTGAACTCCCTAAATGTTATTCTGATTTAATATTTATTACTTCTGCATCAGCCCAAAGGCTTTCTATTTGATAAAAACTTCTGAATTTTTCCTGGAAAATATGAACGACTACATCTACATAATCAAGAAGTATCCATTCTGCATTTTGAAAACCTTCCCTGTGCCAGGGTTTTAATCCTGTTGTTTCCCTTACCTCGCGTTCTATTGATTCGGCAATAGCTTCTACCTGTGTTGAAGATGTTCCATGACAGACAATAAAATAATCGCTAACCGCATTGTGTATGTTCTTCAGGTTCATACTAACGATATTCTTCCCTTTTTTTTCCTGTATTCCTTTTATCACTATTTCTGATAATGAATCTGAAATATTTGTTTTCTTTTTCCTTTTTGCCATTCAATAGTTAAATTTGCAGTTGACAAAGATAATCATTTTGTAAAAACACTCACTTACTGATTGCTAACCTCAAGATTAAATCCAGATAATGATAGGGAAAAATATTATAAGATTAACAGAAACTGCTTCTACCAACACTTATGCCGCAACCTTGCTGATGGCAGAAAAACCTGTAAATGGAACACTTATATTCACAACATCTCAAACCAACGGGCGTGGACAACAAAATAATACCTGGGAAAGCGAAAGTGGAAAAAACCTGGCGGTCAGTGTTATACTTTATCCTGATTTTATAAAACCTTCGGAACAATTTATTTTAAACAAAATTATTTCTTTGGCAGTTCTTGATTTTGTAAGAAAAAATATTCCTGTCAGTATGTCACCTAAAATTAAATGGCCTAATGACATTTATGTCGGAGAAAAAAAAATTGCAGGAATTTTAATTGAGAATTCAATTTCTGGAAACCGCATCGAATACGTAATTGCAGGAATAGGAATTAATATCAACCAGGAAAAATTCAGTAAAAATATTCCTAATCCTGTTTCATTAAAATTAGTTTCAGGTAAAGAGTTCATTATCGGGAATTGCTTAGATGAACTTTGCGAATCATTAAATGCAAGGTATATGCAATTGTGCAGAAATGATTGCGAATTGCTGAATTCAGAATACCTGAATAATCTTTATCGTTATAATCTTTATTCAAAATATAAAGTTGAAGATTCTTTTTTATTCGCAAAAATTGTCAGTGTTTCAGAATTTGGTAAATTGCAGCTTGAAAATAAAGAAGGCAAAATTTTTGAATTTGCTTTTAAAGAAATAGAATACGTTATATAAAAATAATAAATATGAACTTAATGATTGTAATTTTCAGTGCAATGCTAAAAGTATTACCCGGCGATTTTACTATAAATTATAATTTTGTATCAGGTACCATTGGCCCGCCAAATAGTTATAAATATTCTGTAACAATTGATGCTAAAGGCAAAGGAGTGATTACATTTACTCCAAACCAAGTTTTTGATACGGTATGGACAGAAAAATTTAATGTTCCGCGAAAAGAAATAAAAAAGTTTGCAAAGCAGCTTAAAACTTCCGGATTTTATGAAAACAGCTGGGCTAAAAAAGATAAATATCCAGTTGGTGGTAGTGTTGAATACCTTGAAATTACTGCTAATGGAAAGAAATATACAATCCCTACCTTTCCTGTTGATAAAGGAAATGCAGAAACCGTACTGAAATCAGTTAAATCATTTATTCCTCAAAATTTATTGGATTCGCTTATTGCCAAGAAAGAAAAGGCTATTGAAGAGTATATTAAATCAAAAGAACAATAAACGATTTTTAAAAGGCAAAAGACATAAGTTATAAGGGATAAGAAAGTTCAGGAATTAAAATACTAGATGTATTCTGTGAAAATCTGAATTCGCCTGAGTGAATCTATGCTAAAATTGAAATGATAAATGTTGAATGATTAATTTTAAATGGGAAAGTATTAAATAAATTTCCAAATATCTTCTATCAAAAGATTATCAAAAGTTTTAATATGATCCTTTAAAATATTTTCGGTTTTCATATTTGGGCGGATGTCGCAATAATAAACACCATCTAGCGGGTTTAATTTGACAGTATATCCTTTAAAATGTCCAGGCAGAAATGTAGAATTGATACCATATTCATTTTCTTTTTTTGTATTTTTCCTCTGTACATCATTTAAAAAAATGGCAATATGCGGAGTTCTTTTTTCGGTTAATTTATTGTAAAGGAATTTATCTATAAAGATTTTGTCTATCCTGTCTTTACTTGAAGTCTTAATTGATCCAATAACTTTTATATCATTATCCTTTTCAATGAAAAGATCATGTTGATAACTCATGTCAAATAATCTTTGACCATCAACCATAACAGGTACCTGCATTACGCCTGCTTTACATTCAATTCCGATTTCGTGAATTATTAAACGAACAAAATGTTCAAACAAATCACCATTAAGTTTTCTTGCTGTATTTGATTGTCCGGCAGGTAAACCGTCTAAAGCAGAACCAATAGATTGTTGGATGGTATATGTTGCATTATTAATGATTTCTCTAATGGAATTATCAGGTTTCTCAAGTGTTTTGATATTCTTCAGGATTTTAATATACTCGACAGATGCTTTTGAAAATGTTTTGAGATCATACATCAGCGAAGAATTTATCGGTCTTGTAATTTGAAAATTCCCTGCTTTTTTGTATTGATAAAATTGATAATGATTTTCGTTTTGAGAAACAATTATAGCTTGTAAATTATCAGAAATAAAATTCAAATATTCATTGCAAAAATTGATATAAGCATTAAGATCATTGAAATTATGTTTATCCTTAGCTTTGTTAACCAATTGCTTTAATGTCATCTTATAGAACTCCTTCTTTTTAAATTTTCAAAATCATATTTTAACCATTTTTCAATTGACCAACTTTCAACTGTTTCAATACGGGTTATAGTCCATTCTAAAAATTCAGGGGATAAATCGCAGGCTAACCATTTTCTTTGAAGTTGTTCGGAACAAACAGGAGTAGTACCTGAACCACAAAAAGGATCTAAAACTAAGTCGCCGATATTGGAAGAAGCAAGGATTATTTTTCTTAAAAGCTCTTCAGGTTTTTGAGTAGGATGAGGAGTTTTTTCATGCATACCATTACAAGTAGTTGGAATTTCTATAACATCTTTTGGTTTTGCGCCTAATGGATTTGGTTCCCAAATATGTTCTGAATTTTTCCCATTACCATATTGACTTGTTTCTGCCTGCGGATGACTTGGGTACTTTAAAGTATGTTCACCGTAAGGGATTCGAATATCATCAATATTTAATTTAAAGTTTTTTGATTTCCTGAAATGTAAAATGCTTTCATGACTTCTGCCCCAATCATTACCTAAATTAGCTTTATTTTTATAATGCCAAACAATCCAACGACAGGATTTAAAATATTTAGATGCAGGATGTTTTAAATCAGCTAATATTTCTGAGAAACCGCATACATAAAGAGTTCCAGTTGGTTTTAAAATTCTTGAAGCCTGTTCTATCCATAGCATTGACCATTTTATATATTCTTCCTGACTTTCAAAACTGTCCCAATCGGCTTTTTTAATATTATATGGTGGGTCAGCAAATATTAAATCAACACTTTCACTCTTTAAAGATTTAAGCCATTCGATGCAGTTTCCATTGTATAAGAATCCGTTTGGATGCTTATAAAAAACAACAGGGTTATCTTCGCTTTTATTTATCTCTATATTAAGTTTTTCCCCTTTTAATTGTAATTGTCCAAAAAATGTTGGCAGTTCTTTATTTCTCGCTAAATTAGGTCTCATTAGTTGTAATATATATCCCCCAAATTTAAAACATTTTTTCTAACATTCTAAAATTTGTTATGGTTATAATTTTTTTTCGATAATAATTATTTATTAATAACGAAACGTTAAACTATCCTGCGATCTTACTACTCAATTCAAGCCACCTGTCGGTTTTGGTTTCTATCAGAGAAATAATTTCTTCGTGGCGTTTTGATAATTCAACTATTTGCTGACTTTCCAGTTTGCCTGATGCAAAGGCCTCTTCAATTTCTGATTTTTCTTTTTCTAAATTTTCAATTTCCAGTTCAAGTGCTTCAAATTCCTTTTGTTCTTTGTAAGTAAGTTTAATTGGTTTTTCTTTAACCGGTTTTTCTTTTTTTTGCTGTTCGGGTTTTATTGAATTTACTTTTTCCTGTTCTTCAATTCTTTCTTTGTATTCAAGATATTGTGTATAGTTGCCCGGGAAATCGCGTACGACAGAATTTTCTTCGAAAACAAAAAGATGTTCTGCAATTTTATCCATGAAAAACCGGTCGTGTGAAACAATTACGATGCACCCATTAAAATTTTTAAGATATTCTTCAAGTACATTTAATGTAATAATATCAAGGTCGTTGGTGGGTTCATCCAGAATTAAAAAATTCGGATTTTTCATCAGTACCGTCATAAGGTACAACCGACGGCGTTCTCCGCCGCTAAGCTTTCCAACAGGTGTGTACTGCATTTCGGGGGTAAACAAAAAATGTTGCAAAAATCCCGATACAGAAATGTTGCACCCGTTACTCATTTTAACTACTTCTGCAACATCTTTTGCAATATCAATAACCCGCTGATCTTCTTTAAAAGTAATCCCTTCCTGTTTGTAATACCCCATGGATACGGTTTCGCCTACATCAATAGTTCCTGAATCGGGAGGAATTAATCCGGCAATGATATTAAGTAAAGTGGTTTTTCCGCATCCATTTCTTCCAACAATACCAATACGTTCATTGCGTTTGAATGTATATTCAAAATTTTCGAGAAGGTCGATGCCTTCAAATTTTTTACTGATATAATTTATTTCAAGAATTTTTTTACCAAGCCTGGTACCTTGCAGGTCAAGATGCATATTTCTTTCCGTTCTTTTTCCTGAAGCAATTTCTTTAATATCGTAAAATGAATCGATGCGGCTTTTCGATTTTGTAGTTCTTGCCTTTGGCATACGGCGCATCCATTCGAGTTCTGTACGTAAAATATTTTGTGCTTTTTCAATTACGGTATTTTCAAATTGTATGCGTTCGTCGCGTTTCTCAAGGAAATATGAATAATTTCCCTTATGACGAAAAAGTTTTCCATCATCAATTTCAATGATGTCGTTACAAACCCTGTCGAGGAAATAACGGTCGTGAGTAACCATCAGCAAAGTACTTTTGCATCGCTGTAAATATTTTTCAAGCCAGATGATCATTTCCAGGTCAAGATGGTTTGTAGGTTCATCAAGAATAAGAAGATCGGGCTCGCTGATTAACGCATTGGCTAAAGCAAGGCGCTTTTTCTGACCGCCCGATAATTCAAATATTTTTTGCTTAAGGTTAGTAATATTTAGTTGGCCAAGGATTTGTTTTATCTGCGTTTCATAATCCCAGGCTTTATTTATTTCCATGGCATCGGTAGCATCGGCAATCATCTTGCTGTCGCCCGAAACCAAAGCTGCTTCATAATTTTTTATAATATTGATTATCGATTTTGATGAAGCAAAAACTCCTTCGAGCACACTAAGCGATTCGTTGAATTCCGGGTTCTGGTCAAGGTAAGTAAATGAAATATCATTACGGAAAACAATACTTCCGGTATCTTTTGATTCAAGCCCTGCAATAATTTTTAGCATGGTTGATTTCCCGGTGCCATTTCGGGCAATCAGCGCTATCTTTTGGTCTTTGTGTACTCCGAAAGAAATATTCTTGAACAATAATTTTTCTCCAAATGATTTGGAAATATTTTCAACCTGCAGATAAATCATTGGAGTTTACTATTAATAAGAAAAATAAATGCAAACGAATAATAAGAAAGTGAAAATTAAAGTTTGTCGCCAAGCTCTTTTAATTTATCAGAAAGCATATTCACAAAATTCTGTAAAGGAGTTTTGGCAAGCATTTCCATCATCATATTTAATTCGGCATTAATAATTATTTTACCTGATGATTGGTTTTCTTTATCTTGTTTTATTTCACATTCCAAAGTAAATTTAATAGGAGTATCATCGCCGGAAGTCATTACTATTTTAGAAGAAGGTACGCGTTCAATAATTTTCAGCGATAGGTCGGCCATATTTTTAATGGTAAAAGAGCAACTGTCCTTATCCGATTTCCAGTTGATAACCTGTTCAGGCATTAGTTTTCCGAAGTTGTTCATGTCGCCCAGAAAAGTGTACATCTTCTCGGAAGAATTATTTATTTGGGCTATATTGCTTTCTATTCTTGTCAAGTGAAATTATTTTAGAATTATAAAAAATATAATCATGCACTGAATACATCAAACTTTTTGACTTACGGTCAACCTGAGCTTGTTGAAGGCAATGCGGGTAAACTGTAAACTAAATTATTTACCCCATTCTTCAGGTTTCTCGCGCCATTTTTCGAGAGTAGCAAGATCCTTTTCAAGGATGTAAGCATTTTTTACAGCCTGCTGAATAAGGAATGAGTAATTGCTAAGCGTTGCTACAGGACATTTGGCTTTAGCGAATGCCTGTTCAGCAACAGGGAATCCATAAGTAAAAATTGCTGCCATTCCTTTTACTTCACATCCTGCTTTACGAAGCGCCTCAACAGCTTTAAGACTACTGCCTCCTGTTGAAATCAAATCTTCAATAACAACAACTGATTGTCCGGATTCAATAACACCTTCAATCTTATTTTCTAGTCCATGTGTTTTTTCCGACTGGCGGACATACACAAATGGCAAGCCCATTTCCTGTGCAACAAGTACTCCCTGTGGTATTCCGGCGGTAGCAACTCCTGCAATTACATCAGGTATACCGAATTCATCGGTTATCACTTTTACAAACTGTTGACGGATATAGGTTCTCACTTTCGGATATGACAGGGTTTTCCTGTTATCACAATAGATCGGCGATTTCCATCCCGATGCCCATGTAAAAGGTTTAGCAACTTCCAATTTTATTGCTTTAATTTGCAGAAGGAATTCTGCAACCTTTAATGCGGATTCTTCATTTAATTTCATGTAGCAAATGTATAAAGTTTTTATTAATAATAAATGCATCGTGTTCTCAAATGATAATGAAAATTTGAATATACCCGGTGTAAAAGTTCATCAATTCGTGTCTAAAGAAACACTTATGCCTGTTATCGATGTGTTTGAAAAAGAAAAGAATTCCGATAAACTTTATGTAACAGGCGATGGTAATAAAATTATTTCTTTATTTCCGGTTATTGAAGCGGCAGGGGGAATTGTAAAAAAAAATACAGGTGAAATTCTTTTCATCTTCCGTTACGGGAAATGGGATCTTCCCAAGGGAAAATGCGATGAGGGTGAAAAACCTCGCGAAACAGCTGTAAGAGAAGTGATGGAAGAAACAGGAGTGAAAGGACTTTCAATAATAAAAGAACTTATACCGACATACCATACCTATAGATTAGACGGAGAGAGGGTAATTAAAAAAACCTGGTGGTTCGAAATGTCATATTCCGACGATTCGGCAATTACACCACAGCTAATTGAAGATATTACATTGGTAAAATGGCTTTCCCGTAAGGATATTCCCTGGGCTATGCGCGATTCATATGCTTCTATTATTGAATTGCTTACACAAACAGGGTATTTGTAAAATCTATTTTTTTTCTTTGGTAATTAGTTTTAATAATCCATCAAGGTATTGGCTTGGTGCTTCTGCCGGGTTCTGATAAATTTTTCCTTCAGGGTCAATTAAAAAATACGTGGGAAATGCTTTGATATTGTAGTCATCAAGAAGCTTGGTATCATTGCCCCAATACAGACATGTAAAATTGAATTTTTTATTTTGCTGCATAAAATGATAAAAGGTCATAAATTCTTTATCGCATGATATTCCTATAAAAGTAATTTTTGTACCGTATTTTTTTATTAAACCATCAATCAGTTCCATATCGCTTATACAGGGCACGCACCAGGTATTCCAGAATATCAGGTAAACATATTTGTCTTTATTCAATTCGGCTAAAGTATAGCTTTGTCCATTCATGTCTTTGAGTGAAAATGCCGGCGCAACAGAGCCTTTAATAAGTTTTGTTAAAAGAGTAATTATATTTTCAGAAGCAATTTTATGTTTTGGAAATTTGGTATTGTCCGCGAGGTATTGCAGCATGTGGATAATTGATTCAGGTGAATATTGATTGGAATAAAATAATTTTACAAGACTTTTAATAGCTACCATTTCTCTAAGAACTTCGTTTTTAAGTATTGTATCTTTGCCAAGAGAATCAAGGAAAGCAGGAAAACTTCCTAAAACATTTATTGTTTTATTAAGGTCGCCGGCTTTGATATTGGGTGATACTGATATGATGTAACTTTCAAAGAAATTATTAAAAAATTCCATATATCCTGTATTTTCATATAATACCGGTTGATCGAGAAAATATTTTTTTGCAAAGGTGAGGTTACTTTTAAGTTGTGCCATTTGTTCAATAGCAGCAAAGCGGTATCTGACCAGAGCATCGAAATAACTATTTTTATCAATGCTGTATTTTTTATTTACCTGAACGCGGAATGAATCGATCTTGGCTTTGTTACGCTGCTTGATTAAAGTTATGTAATTTTTATAAATGAAAGCATCATAATCATTATTGAATTTTGATACCATGTTATTCAATTCTGTTGAGTCCGAATTTTCAATAATTACTTCAAGTATTTTAGGATCAAGATAAGGATTGGTTTTGTCATTTATAGAATTGCAGTCGTTGCAGGAAATTTTCAGATTGTAAGTTTTATTTGGTTCAATATATAAAGGAGCTTGTGATGTCCCTATTTTAATATAAGTAAAAATAGTTTCTTCAATTTTAAAAGAAAAATTGAATTTCCCTGAAGTGTCAATTTTTCCTGAAGCTATTTTTTCCAATGAATAGCTTAGCATGTCTGTGTATTTGAAAACATCAATTGTTTTACTTTCAACATTCTTAACTATTCCTTTCAAATTAACCTGCTGAGCCTGAATTGAAGAGGATATTAAGAAAATAAGTATGATTAAAATGTTTTTTTTCACGAGAAATAATTTTCTTGATAAATAACGTTATGTTATAACGTTTAGTGTGAATTTCAAAATTAATAAACTTTCATAAATCAGGTTAAAATTACATTTAATTATCAAAAACCAATAATATCAGGAATAAAAGGAATTACAATGTGATAAAGTTAGTCTTAATCGTAAGGTTGTTGGTAATGATAAAAAATACTTTATAACTTAAAGATTTATCTTTTAGTAAGGTTTTTTAATATTAATACTTGATTTTAAGGCCTGAATTGCCTATATTTATAAATCATAACCAAAACTAAAAACCTTATGAAAAAAGCAGTACTAATGATTGCTCTACTCTTCTTTTTTCATTATTCCTTCTCCTTGCAGTATCCAATTTGCAAGACCTTATTAAATGTTTCAGATAATAATGTTTTTGATCCTATTTCATCTGTTTATGATGGAAACTTTTTATCAATTATTTCAGATACTCCTAATGATACCACTGCTTATTTATTTCTAGACCCTGAAAGCAAAACAATTTATTTGTCATTAATGCTTGATAATTCTGCTAAAATTTCATTACTTGTTCTGGATATTATAGGAAATGTGGTTTGGTCAATACCCGAAACCAGATACGATATGGGAAAGGTATTATTATCGGGCGCTTTGGATTTGAATCATGGACAATATATTGTTAAAGTATTGAAAAACGGAAACGTTTACAAAACCCAGAAGATTCTCTTAATCAAATAGTGTTTTAGTTGAGAATAAAAGCGGCTGTCTGATTTATCCAGACAGCCTGCTTTTTTAAGGATAAGCTTTGGGGTTAGCCTTTCCGTTATTTTTTATTTTCTTTACTTTCTTCTATTTGTTCGGCTTTCATTTTATCCACTCTCTCCTGGTACTTTTTGCTAAGCTTTACTCTTTGTTCGGGATTGCAAACATTGAGCATATATAGATTATGTGATACACCCAGGTAATTTATTTGGCTATAAATATCAGATATTTCTTTTACAAGAGAATCAATAATGATTGAATCTGGCTTGGGATTGGCAAGCTGAGAGTATACTGAAATCTCCAGGTCTTCCATTTCATAATAAAGAACTTCACGGGAACTATCCGTTTCATTATTTTCTTTTTTAATTTGGGCTTTTTGTTCGGGTGATAATCCCAATTCATTATTTACATATTCTCTTATTCTTTGGCGGGGATTATTTTCTTCCATATACTTACGGAAATACCAGCGATGATATAAAATAGTTGAAATGGTTGCAATGTTTGTAACCAACAGGAATATCAAAAGCCAGTTTTTTATGCGGTTTTTTGTAATGTAACTCATAATGCTGATTTTAATATTCTGAAATATTACTGGTTAAAAGATCCTGGCTGTTGGAAATATCATTACTCTTGGTTTGTTGTTCCTGTGATGAGCCGAGATATTGATAATTGCGTTCAGCAATTGTAATCCCGGAATATATTGCAATACCAATGATAATGGTTATGATGAATGTATTGATAAATACCATTGCAGGACGTAAAGTTGTTCTTAAGGGAGAAGTATTTTCCAATCGACCTGATAATCGGGTATAAAAATATTCGCCGGGAGAAGTATTTTTTTCTTCGGTAATGATGTTTTCAAAACCCGATAAAAGCTTGTACTGCTCCATGCATGAAGGGCATTTGGAAAGATGTTGGCGAATATCGTTGGCCTCATCATTTTTCAAAGTTCCTTCTGCAAGAAAAAACAGTTTGTTTTTTATTTGTTTGCAGTTCATAATAGTAAGCTTTAGAATTTAGACATTAAATGTTATATATACTTGCGCTTTAGTTTAGTTAAAATGTTGATTTTTTATATTTCAATAATTTTTTTTGTAATCCTAACTTAGCCCTGTGAATAAGCGATTCAACTGCCGACAGAGATGTTTCCATGACTTCAGCAATTTCATTATAAGATAAATCGTCGAATTTGGAAAGGGTGAAAGCCACACGCTGGTTGTGTGGAAGTGAATCGATTGCCTGGTGAAGCACTTTTTTCATTTCCTTACGCTCAACATTGTCTTCATTTACCGAAGGTTCATTTATTTCAGTTTGTCTTTCTTCATCTTTTACTCCTGAAAATAATTGTTCAATAGGGTAAATGAGTTTTGAATATTTGTATTTCCTGATATGATTTAGCGACTTATTTACACTTATCCTGTAAACCCATGTTGAAAGTTTTGAATCGCCCCTGAATTTAGAGGCTGAGCGATAAATTTCAATGAAAACATCCTGGGCAATATCTTCAGCATCTTCTTTATTGTGAACAAACCCAAAGCAAACATGATATACGTTTTTACGGAAATTGTTTACTAATTCCCTAAACGCTTTTTCATCTTTTTCAAGAAGCCCTTTGATTATTTCCTGTTCGTTCACAAATAAAAATTCTACGAATAAAAGGTTAAAAGCATAAAAGAAAAATCGTTCATGAATTCATGTTTAATCAGAAAGTGAGATTTACCCCGATACTTGGCATCAAAGGCAATTGGTTGACACGTTCGCCAGTAATACGGTCGGTATAAAAAATATTTTTACGGTTATAAAGATTCGTAGCGCTGATATTAATTTCAAGATTTGAATTTTGTCCAATAATAAAAGTTCTTTTGATTGTAGCATCTAACCTGTGATAATAGGGAAGTCTGCCACCATTTATATCAGCATATATAATTTCTATATCACCATTTGTTGTTGTATAATCAGTGTTTATACCATCGCTGAAAGTTATATTTTCGTAATATCCCTGAGTTAAAGTGAACGGGAACCCGGAACCAAGATTCCATCGAATATCCAGCCCCCATTCAAAATTTTTACCAAAAGTGTACGAACTTACAAGGTTCACATTATGTCGACGGTCATAATGGGGTACATAATTAACAATGCCGTCGTAACGGTTAACCCAGCCTAAAGAGTATACGCACCAAAAATAAATCTGTCGGTAGGTATATTTTACAGCTATATCAGCGCCTTTAGCACTTCCGGTTTCAATGATGAAATCTTTTTTAAGATAATCTGCTTCATCAGTATTTTGATCATTGTCGTCAAAAATCTTATTGCGGTTAATATTTGAAAGTTGCGGAAAATATTTATAGTAACCTTCAATGTTTACGGTAAGGTGTTTTACCGGATCGAATTCAACACCAAAAATTAAATGATCGGAAAGTTGCAATTTATTTTTTAATTCTTTGCCATCAAATTCAGTTTGAAGATTTTCCGGTCCTGACAGGAAGCCATAAAAAAGATTTACAACATCCCTGTCGGATGTAGTACTGATGAGGTTTTGTGAATACATACCTGCAGCTAACTTCATTCTGATTTTATCGGATAAATTATATTTTACAGCAAGACGAGGCTCAGGCGACATGGTTGCAAGTGATGCATAATATTGAAGTCGGAAACTTGGTTCGAATAAAAATTTACCCAAGGTTTTTTTGTATTTGAAATAACCTGCAGCTTCAGTAGTATTATCATTCTGTGAAATTTTGCGGTTCATAGAATTAAAATAATAGAAATCTGTTTTGAATCCGAGCATTTCAATACCCCAGCGGGCTTCGTCTTTGCCAAGGAAATAAGTAAAGTTAAGACCCATGTTAAAACCACTGATTTCGCTTTTCCTGGGATCTTTATTCTCTTCTTCCATGGAAATATTATATTTTGAATATGCAAGATTTCCCTGGAATAATATTGATGAATTTGATGGAACAAGTACGAAATTTGTTCCTGCCCCGGTTGTTTTCCAATTAAAATTGGATATGGATTTATAATTTACCTGGTCGTTAAAATTAAAACCGTAGAAATTTATTTTATTTCCATTAGCCCCGTTCATTGAAATTTTTCCGTAAAGGTCGGTATAATTAAAAGGCAGGCCGGCTGTGTCAACATATTGATAAAATACTTTTGAGCTTTGTTTCAGGTATGAATTTTTTGCAGAAAAAATAAATGATGTGCTTCCTCCGCCAACTTCTTTTTCTTTTTTCAGTGGACCTTCAAGAAGTAATTTTGATCCGAAAGGACTTGCAGAAACTTTTCCGGCAATTCTTTTTTTGTTTCCATCACGTGTTGTGATATCCATTACAGAAGAAATTCTGTCGCCGTATTCTGCGCCAAATCCACCTGTATAAACATCTGCATTACGAAGTATATCGGTATCAAAAACGGAGAAGAGTCCGATAGAGTGAAAAGGATTATAAACAACCATTCCGTCAAGAAGAACTTTGTTTTGTATGGGTGAGCCTCCTCGTATATATAATTGTCCTCCCTGGTCGCCGGTAAAAATTACACCGGGTAAAACCTGTAAATACTGAGCCAGGTCAGCTTGTCCGCCGACAGAGGGAATTTGCTGAATTTGCTTGGCAGTGATTTTAATTACTGATGTTTTTGTTTCTGTTTTAACGTCTTCTTTTTCAGCGGAAATATTTATTTCTCTTAACGAGATATTTGATTTTTTTAATTTGATATTTTTTGCAACAATATCACCGGCTTTCAAATCTATTGGTTCTTTAATACTGTCGAACCCGACATAAGTAACTATTAAGTTATACGAACCTTGTGGTATTTTAGAAATAACATAATATCCGTTAACATCAGTAACAGCGCCATATTGCGTTCCTATAAGATAAACACTGGTAAAAATAACGGGTTCACCGGTTTCTTCTTCTGTTATAAACCCTTTAATGCTGGCGTTTTGAGAAAAAGAAAAGAAGGATAATAATATAAAAATAAGGCAGAATAAAAAGCGTATTTTCATTGGTCTCAGTAATTTTGCGTGTAAAGATAAAAGATTCTTCTGTTAAATTACTTTTGAGAATAATTTTTTTTGTTAATAGTGCAGGTTTCAGAAATAAAAAGTGGTATGAAATGAATATATTTAATGTAATATCTGATAAATTAATTCTTTCATTAATTCTCCGTCGGGAACGGAGGCATTATCAATTCCTTTACTTTTTAAATCGTATTTTTTCAGAAGTGAAATGATTTGTTTGGTTTTTTTATAATTATAATTACCTGCAGCAATTTGGTAATCGACAAAAAAGTAAGGATTAATGCCGAGTTCAGCGCTGGCAATGCTTTTCGATTTATCGCGCAAGCTGTGAAGCAGTAATATTTTTGAATAAAAATTAAAAAGAATTCCAATAACTTTTATGTTTGGATTTTCTTTTTCGTTAGCTGCAAAATAATTGATGATTTGATTTGATTTCAGGATATCTTTTTTTCCCAATGAGCGTTGAAGTTCAAAAACATTAAAATCTTTACTGATGCCAATATAATATTCAATATGCGAAGTGGTAATTTCAGAACCTTCAGGAACATTAATGGAAAGTTTATTCAGCTCATTGGTGATTTTGCTAAGGTCGGAGCCAAGATACTCTGAAAGAAGTAATGCTGTTTCGGGGCGAATGGTGTAATTTTTTTTCTTCAGAAAATTCTGGATCCATGAAGGCAACTGATTATCGTAAAGTTTATCAGAATTAAAAAGAACGCCATTTTTATCGATTATTTTCGCTAACGATTTTCTGCGGTCGATGGTTTTATACTTGTAACAAATAACAAGTATTGTTGAGGCTAATGGTTTTTCAATATAGTATTCCAAAAGTCCTTTTTCTTTTTCGCGGCCATCAGGCACAAGACTTTTCATTCCCTGTGCTTCTTTCACAATAACCACCTGGTAATTCGACATCATAGGGAAGCGTTTGGCGTAGCTTATAACTGCTGAAACATCAGCATCGCGCCCATATATAATGGTTTGATTAAATTCCTTTTCGGTATCATTTAAAAGATTTGCAGCAATATAATCGGATATTTCATCAATAAAATATGGTTCATCGCCCATAAGAAAATATACCGGGCGATAAATTTTTTTTTCGAGTTCGTTGATTATTTCTTCGAATTTCATTTAAGAGGAGTGCGTTTTTTTATTCATTGTAATCAAAGTACAAATGTTTAACCGTTTGTCCGTTATTTATCAACTGGTTCAGTGAGTCAATGCCAATCTTTAAATGTTCTTCAGTAAATTGCATGGATACTTTTTTGTCGCTTTCTTCTGTTTTCACTCCTGAAGAAATCATAGGTTGATCGGAAACCAGCAGTAATGCTCCCGATGGAATATGATTGGCAAAGCCTACGGAAAAAATTGTTGCCGTTTCCATATCTACAGCCATAACACGGATATTCCGTAAATAATTTTTAAAATCTTCATCATGTTCCCAAACCCTTCTGTTTGTAGTATAAACGGTGCCTGTCCAATAGTCATGATTGTGATCACGTATAGTGGTAGAAACAGCTTTCTGTAAATTAAATGCAGGAAGAGCAGGAACTTCAGGAGGGAAATAGTCGTTTGATGTACCTTCACCTCTGATTGCAGCAATAGGCAGAATCAAATCGCCAAGATTATTTTTCTTTTTTAGCCCGCCGCATTTTCCCAGGAAGAGCGCTGCTTTGGGTTTTGCAGCACTTAATAAATCCATTATCGTGGCAGCATTAGCGCTACCCATTCCAAAATTAACGATAGTAATGTTGTTTGCAGTAGCTGAAGGCATGGATTTATCCTGTCCTTTTATTTCTGCATTATAAGTTTCCGCAAACATCCTGACATACCTGTTGAAATTGGTAAGTAAAACGTATTCGCCAAATTCTTCAAGTGCAGTACCTGTATAACGCGGCAGCCAGTTTTCAACAATTTCTTTTTTAGTTTTCATAAAAAAAATATTTAGAACAAAATTACTTCTTTTTCTATTAAGAATTAGGATTTTTTACATTTGTACTTTAATAAAAACATGAGGCAATTAAATTTACCTGAATATTCTTTTCGCTTCAGGCAACGGAATGATAAAACACAAGTATTCGATATTATCCGAAAAAAATATATTGTGTTAACTCCCGAAGAATGGGTAAGACAGAACTTTGTTGCATGGCTTATTCATGAAAAGAAATTTCCAACCGGTCTTATTGGTATTGAAAAAGAAATTACTTTAAATGGTTTAAAAAAACGATATGATATTGTCATATATAATTTAAATCACAGACCGGAAATGTTGATTGAATGTAAAGCGCCTGATATTGCTGTTTCCCAGAAAGTATTTGATCAGATCGCAATATACAATATGGTAATGCATGTTAAATACCTGATTGTAACAAATGGGTTAGAACATTTCTGCTGTACTATGGACTTTGAAAAACAAAAATATTTTTTCCTGGATGACATTCCTGAGTACACTCAATTATTTGGAAACAGGTAAAAATTTTAGTAAATTGCACGAAATTTATAATTACATGAAAAACATAAAATACATTATATTTTTTCTTACGATTATTCCATTTATCTCATTATCTCAAAGTCATTATTTTAAGCTGCCAGCAACAGTTACGGAAAGCGATTATATGTCAAAAACAATTATCATTAAAATTAAAGAAATATACCGTAATCAGTGCAATGAAAAAGGAGTGAATATTGATAAACTTTCAAAAGCATTTAACTCGATAGGTGCATATAATATTATAAAGAAATTTCCCGGTAAGGAATCTCCTAAAACTAAATTAAACAGGTATGGCGAAAAGATGGAAGACCTCTCACTTATATATGAGCTAAAATATAATACTGGGTTTAATATTGAAAAAGCTATAAATATCATGCTTGCCAGTGGTGTACTTGAGTTTGCAGAACCACATTATCTTGCTCAGTTATTTTATGTCCCTAACGATCCTTATGCAGATACTGCAAATAATTCATTTTCGCAATATCATCTGAATTTGATCAAAGCATACCAGGCATGGGATATTCAGAAAAGTGACACAAACATTGTTATTGGAATTACCGATACCGGGGTTGATTTATTTCACCCTGACCTTTATAATAATATCAAGAAAAATTATTATGATACCATTAACGGAATTGATGATGATGCTGATGGGTTTACCGATAATTTTTTTGGCTGGGATATGGCAGAGAATGACAGCAGTCCTCAATGGCAGGTTATTGGTCATGGGGTTTTTGTTTCCGGTTTGGCATCGGGAATTGCTGATAATTCACAGGGTGGGGCCGGAGTAGGTTTTAATGCTAAATTTTTACCCGTTAAGATTTCTGATGCATCAGGAGTAATAACTATGGGGTATGAAGGAATTGTATATGCTGCAGAACATGGATGTTCAGTTGTTTGTTGTTCTTGGGGCGGTTTGGGCGGCGGACAATACGGGCAAACGATCGTTAATTATGCAACGAACAATTGTAATGCTTTGGTTATAGCTGCTGCAGGGAATTCAAATAATAATGCCACATATTATCCGGCTTCATATGATAATGTATTAAGTGTTGGCGCAACCAATTGGTACGATCATTTATGGCATGATTCCACAAGTGCTTTTGGTTCATCATATGGTTTGCATGTTGATCTATGTGCTCCCGGTCAGGGGATTTTTTCAACATGGATCAATGCCGGATACCTTGGAGGGCAATCCGGAACTTCCTTTGCTGCTCCTATTGTTAGCGGAGCTGCGGCATTGGTAAAATCACAATTTCCTTCGTATTCAGCTATTCAAATTGGCGAACAATTAAAATTAACGACAGACAATATTGATACAATTCCATACAATGCTCCCTGGGTGGGAATGATGGGGACCGGACGGCTAAATATATACAAAGCTTTAACTTTAGATAATATTCCATCTATTGTGATGACATCGAAATCGATTACCGATAATAATGATGAACTTCATACAAGTTTTGATACATTGAGAATTGTTGGAACATTTAAAAATTATCTTGCTCAATCTTCAAATTCACTAAAGGTTTCGCTAAGCTCCACCAGTTCTTATGTTTCAATTCTTAATTCATCAACTTTACTTGGAATGATGAATACGTTTGAAGAAAAAATGAATTCTGCAGACCCTTTTCTTGTAAAGATATTACCCGGTGTTCCTGTAAGTACACAAATTGATTTTAAACTTACTTTCGAAGATGCAACTGTTGGTTATAAAGCATATCAGAGTTTTTCAATTGTTGTAAATGTTGATTATATTGATATCGATACAAATAAGGTTGCAACAACAATTACAAGCAAGGGTAAGATTGGATATAACTTGACAACAAACTTTAGTCAGGGTGTTGGTTTTACATATAAAAATAGTTCTTCCTATATGACTATTGGTGGACTTATGCTTGGTACAAGCACATCACAGGTTTCTGATAATGTTTATGGAGATGTAAGTAATCATTTTGATAATGATTTTAAAACCAAAACTGTTGTTCATAGGGTTGAACCTACTGAAAAATCGGACTTTGAAACATTATGCGTTTTTGATGATAGTCTTGCTCCTGTTTCTACAAGGTTAAATGTAACAGTTACTCATAAAACGTATACATGGTCTTCGGCTCCTGATGATAAATATATCATTATGGAATATTCCATCAAAAATAATGGTACACAAACTTTAAGTAATTTATATGCAGGTTTGTTTATGGATTTTGATATGAGTGGCGAGGATATTCAAAAAGACAAGATCGATTATGATGCAACAAATAAAATGGGTTATACTTATTCATTAAACAGTAGTCCTTATGCTGCAATAAAATTATTATCTTCGGGAACAGTTCATCACTATGCATTTGACAAGGACGGGGCCTCCAATGGGACTTCTGCCAGTATCAATATTGAAAATGGATTTACCAGTTATGAAAAATACAGTGCATTAAAAATTAATCAATCAAGAAACACTACATCTCAGAGTGGTAATGATGTTGCTGATCTTATCAGCACCGGACCATTTGTTATTACACCGGGCGATTCGGAAGTAGTTGCATTTGCTCTTATTGCCGGCGACCACCTGGCAGATATACAGAGTTCGGCTGTAGCCGCCGATAATTATTATAACCATTATGGTATCGATGAAATGTTCCCTGATAACCCTGTTGCTACTCTTCATGTTTTCCCAAATCCTGCTGTTAATGAATTAAACGTTTCATTTGATCTGCAAACTTCATCATCTGTTGAAGTATCTGTTGTGGATATTAACGGAAGAGTTATTCTTAAAAAGAATTTAGGAAAGCTAATGTTTGGAGATCATCATCAAACTATTGATATTACAAGTGTTTCATCGGGAACATACTCAGTATTGCTTTCTGCAGGAAGTTATCGCAGAACAGGAGAAATTACCATAACAAAATAGCAAATTATTAATTTATTTTTTAACGATGAATTTAAAAGATATACCAGAGGAGTTTATAAATTTTTTATTAGTAACATCATTCTCCCTTATTATAGGCCTTGCCCAGCGTCGCCTTCATCCTTCCAACGAAGAGTTCAAACCTTTTGGTACCGACCGTACGTTTACTTTTATCGGGATACTTGGTTTTATATTATGCATGGTAACACCCGGTGAATACTGGCTTTTCATGGGTGGCGGATTTGCAATACTTATCTTTCTGGCATTATATTATTACATGCGTTTGGTGAATATGCGCATTTATGGTATCACAACAATTATTGTTGCCATTATAACTTATTGTTTGGCTCCGCTTGTGATTACCCAGCCAAGATGGTTGTTTTTACTCGTTATTGTAACAGTTCTTATTTTTACTGAACTCAAAGAATCATTTGGCGTGATATCAAAAAAATTCGACAAGGATGAATTCATTACATTGGGGAAATTCCTTGTTATTGCAGGAGTTATTCTTCCTATTTTTCCTGATGAACCTTTTGTAGAATATTTAAATATCACACCCTATAAAGTTTGGCTGGCTGTTGTAGTAATATCAAGCATCAGTTATTTGAGTTACCTGCTTAAGAAATTTGTTTTTCCAAAAAGCGGGATTTTAGTTTCCGCATTGCTTGGAGGCATATACAGCAGCACTGCCACTACACTTATTTTATCACGTAAAAGTAAATCGTCAGGGAAAAATCAAAATCAATATGCAGCAGGTATTATACTTGCTACAGCGATGATGTATGTCCGCATACTTATTATTTTATTCATATTTAATGCTGCACTTTTTTCTATACTTTTACCGGGTTTTGCAATATTAATTTTGATTTCGTTCGTTGTAACTTATGTTATTTTCCGGTTAAAACCTGAGCATGTAGAAGAGCAGAACAGACATATTGGTTATGATAAAAACCCTTTGGAATTTAAAGTGGCTTTGCTTTTTACGGTTCTGTATGTACTGTTTACTTTTATTACTTATTATGTTATAAGCAATTTTGGCATTAAGGGACTTAATATCCTTTCATTGATTGTAGGTGTTACCGATATCGATCCTTTTCTAATAAATTTATTCCAGGGAAGATATGACGTAGGAATGAACATACTTGCTATTGCTACATTACAGGCTATTATAAGTAACAACATTGTAAAAGCACTTTATTCACATTTCCTTGCAAACAAGAAAATTTTATGGACACTTCTGCTGGGATTTTCAGTAATCATTATTGTTAACATAATCGTTACAGTGTTTTTTTATATGTCATAAGTCAATAAAATTTCCTTTATCTGTAATCCTTTATTATTAGTATTTTTGGCGTTTCTAATATTCCGTTAATAAAAATTATAACAAATATGTTATCAGGCGAATTGTTGAAGAACGGATTTACAGTTAATCATATTGTAATCGTAAAATACGCTGAAACAAATATTTCTTTAACTGTTTTTGATTCATTACAGAATACATTCATAGCATTTGAAAAGCTGGCATTTCAAAGCAGGAGTATCTTTTCAGAGAATATACAGGAAACAGAAATTGGCAAAATGCTGATCCATAAAGAAAAAACTTTTGGTAAAATTATCTTGCTTATTGATAATCCTGTTTTCACGATCATTCCCGGTGAACTGTACCGGGAGCATGACAAAGTAAAATATTTATTGCATACACATTCCTATCACGAAAATGAAGGCGAGCATTCCGATCATTTAAAAAATATGGGTTCGTATAATGTATACTGGTTGCCATACGATATGAAAAGTTTTGCAGCAAAGCATTTTCTTACATATGAATTAAAGCATTTCGCAACGATTTTTACAAATTATTGTTTGTCATTAAACAAAAAAAACGAAGCGATGTATATTCATGTTGGGGCGAATATCATATATGTTACTGTGGTTTCAGGGGGAAAGCCGGTATTATGTAATGCTTATAAATATAATACTATTGAAGATTTTACATTTTATATTTTAAAAGTTTATCAGAAAATATTTCAGAAACCGGATAGCGCTTCTTTATTAATTTCGGGTGAAATTGAAAAAATTTCTGAATATAAAACTACGATATCAAAATACATACGGAATGTTGATTTTATTATGAACAGTGAAGAATTTAAGTATGGTGAAGGAATTTCAAAAATGCCATTACCTGTAAATAATATTTTATTCAGTACACCATTATGCGTATAGTAAGCGGAACACACAAGTCGAGAATAATAAAACCTCCAGCAAACCTTCCGGTTCGCCCAACCACAGATATTGCCAAGGAAAGTTTGTTCAATGTTTTGGCAAACAGGATTGATATGGAAACAGTAAATGTTCTTGACCTGTTTTCGGGAACAGGAAGCATATCGTATGAATTTGCTTCCCGAGGTGCATTAAGTGTTACTTCGGTTGATATTGAAAAACGCTGTATCGATTTTATACATAAAGCATCAGCGGAATTTAAATTTACAAATATAAAAATACTGCGAAACGATGTGTTCACTTTTATAAAGATATGCAAAGTGAAATACGATATTATATTTGCCGACCCGCCTTACGAAATGCCCAGAATTGAAACTCTCCCTGACCTGGTATTTGAAAAAAATATTTTAAATGAGAATGGGATTTTTATTCTTGAACATACTGAAAGGTTGAATTTTTCTGCTAATCCACACTTTATGGAAAAGAGAAATTACGGGAAAGTAAATTTTAGTTTTTTTAAAAACGTTTAATTCATTTGTCTTCAGACTAAAGAATTAAAAAAATATTTTTTGTAACTAATCAGTATGGAAAATTATTTATACCGACAGAAAAGAGTTTTGCAAAATTTTTTTTTGTTTTCTATACGGTATAACTCGTTCTAAACAGTTTTGCCTTTGCAAACCTGATAAGAACGAGTATAAAACACGAAATTATATCGTATTTAATCGTGATTTTATCTTGGTTTTCTAATTTTATTAACTTTGAATTTTTAATAACTTATAATTTTTCTACCTGATTTCGATGAAATCAGACATAAAATAGATATTCAGGAAAAACAGGTTTTAATTATGAAATATCCATGTGAGCGAGCCTATCCGATTGGCAAAGCGGGTAACTATAAAATTTAAACAGATGAAAAATACAAAGACAAAAAATATTGCAGTGTTCCCGGGTTCACTCGATCCTATTACTAAAGGTCATGAATCGGTTATTATCAGGGCTGTTCCGCTGTTCGATGAAATAATTGTTGCCATAGGTGAAAACTCGCAGAAGAAAAATTATTTCTCGCTAGAGCAACGAAAAAAATGGATTGAAAAAGTTTTTAAAAAATATCCTTCAGTGAAAGTTAAGGTGTATTCAGGACTTACTGTTGATTTTTGTAAAAAGCAAAAAGCAAAATATATTTTGCGCGGCTTGCGTACATCGGCCGATTTTGAATTTGAACGCAGCATAGGACAGATGAATAAATGCATACATCATGATATTGAAACTATTTTTATGCTGACAGCGCCGGAATATACACACCTCAATTCTTCCATCGTGCGCGACATTCATCGTTACGGAGGAAGCGTTAAAAAATTTGTTCCTGATGGTGTTGAATTAAAATAAAATTTAAGATACTTCATACTAATTCAAAAGCGCCAATGAAAAAATACTTTTCCATTTTTGTTTTTATTTTCTTCTACATCACTTTGCCATCACAAAATATAACATCATCAAAAAAGGCAAAGGAAGCAGGCCCAGTACTCGATTCATTAATTAAGTCATGTGCCGCGTCAATTCGCCCCGACAGCATTCGTTCATACCTAAGCACGCTTGAAAATTTCGGTACACGATTTTGCCTGGCCGATAATCACCGTGATGTAGCGGTGTGGATTAAAAATAAATATATCTCCTTAGGATATACAAATACGGTTCTTGATTCATTCCTGATGACCGACCAGTGGAATTCGCAAACCTATACACTATACCAGTACAACGTTGTTGCTACGCTTGAGGGTACACAGGCTCCCGATGAAATATATATTGTTGGCGGGCATTACGATTCCTATGTTTCGGGCACAACAGCATTAGTGAGCGCGCCGGGTGTTGATGATAACGGAACATCGGTGGCTGCAAGCCTTGAAGTTGCAAGAGCATTTAAAGAAAATAATTTTCATCCTAATAAAACTATTAAGTTTATTGCATTTGCTGCTGAAGAATTAGGACTGAACGGTAGCAGGTATTATGCAGAACAGGCAAAAGCGAATGGGGATAAGATTCAGATGATGATAAATTTCGATATGATCGGAACCAATCATGAAGCGCAGGGTGCATGGCATATCAACTTTGTAAATTACGAAGGTTGCGAAAATATTACTTTGTTTGCTCATGAAATTGCAAGTAATTATACAACATTAACTGCTGTTGATGTGAATAGCAATTCGTCGGGTTCGGATAGCTACAGTTTCTGGACAAATGGTTTTCCTGCAATATTCCTGCAGGAATACGAATTCAGCACAGTGTATCACACGGTAAATGATTTATTGATAAATGTTGATACGACATACTGTGCTGAAATTACTAAAGTTGCCTGTGGCATGTTGTTGCAGTCGGTTGAATCGCCAAAGATTGTAAGCGGGCTATCTGTTAGCGATGTTGGCGACGGAGTATCGCTTTATGCTTCGTGGCAAAAATTAAACGAAGCTGATGTTACCGGTTATATGGTTAATGTTGGAAATTTATCGGGCGATTATGATTCCACATATTATACAACAGATACAACTATTGTTGTTTCCGGTTTAACGGAAGGAACATTATTTTACATTGGTGTGAAGGCTGTGGATATTGATGGCGATAAAGGATTGGCTTCATATGTATCAGCAATACCTTTGTCGATACCGCGCACACCAACAGGTTTGGAACAACTGGTTTCCACATCGAATATAAAATTAGGTTGGAAAAAAAATATGGAGCTCGATATGGAAGGATATAATATTTACAGGAGTGATGCAGCAAACGGAACTTATGAAAAAATAAATTCTGCAATGGTTGCCGATACTGTATATACCGATAATACTGCCGATGCGCATACTTTTTATTATTACGAAATTTCTGCGGTTGACAGCGCTTTGAATGAAAGCATATTGTCGGCTGCAATTAAAACAAGAGTGATCACTCACGATATGGGAATTTTAATTGTTGACGATTCGGAAGGAGGATGGCTTAACCCAACCGACCAGCAGGTTGATGATTTTTATAATAATATTTGTGAAGGGTTTACTCTTGCAAATTATGATGCTACCGACAGCACAAAAATTTATCTTGCCGATATGGGTGCATATTCAACATTATTGTGGCATATAAACCGCAAGATTAACAAACCTGTTTTTTATAAGAATCAAAATGAAGTAAAGAAATTTCTTGAATCGGGCGGGAATCTTTTATTTACTTGTTATGAACCGCAGGGTGCAGCACAAAACATAAATGGCTATCCTTATACATACAATGCAGGTGATTTTATTTATGATTATTTGAAGATAGCAAGTTCCGAAGAAACCGACGAAGGCTTGTTCATAGGTGCAAAACCATTTGCTGCCGGTTATGATTCGCTTTATATTGATACCTTGAAAACCTTGGCAAATAATCAACATCATGTTTTTAATATTGAAGCAATAAATCCGAATAGCGAAGGCAACACAATTTATTCTTACGATTCGTATTTTAATCCTTCTGTCCCTGCAGGCAATATGATAGGGAAAAGCGTAGGAGTGGAATACCTCGGAAGCGATTACAAAGTTGTTACGCTTAGCGTTCCTTTATACTTTATAAAATTTGATGAAGCGAAAAATTTTGTTCAGTATGTAATGCATGAGAAATTTGATGAAGCCATTGATGTTCCTGAAATGCAAAGCAGCAACGGAAAATTTTTATTTACATTATTCCCAAATCCTGCAAGCGATGAATTAAATATTACAATTAATTCCGCTGAAAATAAAAATGCAACACTTGAGATTTATTCCATTAGCGGAAAACTTATAAAGCAATATAAATTTAATTGCTCTAAAGGATTACAATCTAAATATATTGATATTACTGCAATTCCCGAAGGTTTTTATTTTTGTAAAATAAAAGCCGGAAATAATTATTGTGTGAAAAAATTGGTGGTGGGGAGGTAACGGATTGGCGGTATGTTTTTGTTGCCGATTTCGAAGCACTTCACTGTCAAGTTACACGAAAGTTTATTAGATGCGGAAACGCTGAAATCCGCACTGTCACGGCAATTGAAGCTACACGCTGTTATGCACTGGCGGTTCTTGTCTGTCCGTGGGTTTGAGTCAAATAGCTCTTTCATATTAAACTTGTCAAATTCATTTCATTTTCCTTTTCTGTCTGTGGCGCCTGTGTGTTGGTGTGTTTTAATTTATTTCTTTTAAGAGTGGGAGAAAATTTTGAAATTCTTCTCTTGGGCTGGCTTTGCAAGCTCTTTTAAAAACTTTGGTCTTAGCGTTGGCTGGTGCGGTTTTTAAATGTGCTTGCAAATGCATTGACGTTCATATTATCATTCTAATAGTTTTTTCACTCTTGCTTTTATGTTCTCGAATGTTGTGTTTAGACTTTGCTTCGCAATATTTGTCAGTATTGCTGTGTGTGCCATTGCATCTCGAACTGGTTTGTAAGTTTTTGCATCTCGAATTAATGCTGCTTCTTTTGTTTTGTCTTTAGGTCTGTCAGCGGTTATAGCTAAATCATCCATAGAAAGATAAAATAAATCTTCATTGTTTTGTCTTATATCAAAGCTCACATTTCCTATATTCCTTGCGGTGTCTTCTCTCTTTTTATATTCTTTTAACTCGGTCTCAAGATGTGAGAGACTTATGCTTTTATGCTTGATAAATTTTCTCAACAAGTTCTCTGAAACAAAACACTCAGCGTAAGATGATAAATTAAATTGAGCATCGTCACTCAATGAACTTACCCATTCATCAACTAAACTTCGGTTTGATGAACCACTTGGTGGAACAAACTCATCTACAACTGTATTAAAAAGTTCCTTTGATTTACGCTCCTTCCTTGTTTTTCTTTTATTGTCAGGGTCGCCGTCTTGATTCAAAATATCTCTCCAAATATCCCAATCAGCCATGATGGAAGCTATAAGCGATTTTAATTCGTCTAAAAAGGACTTGAATAAGGGGTCATCTGAAAGAACACCCTCTCGACTGCTTGTGAATCTATCCTCGCCTGCATCAAGAGCATTATAATGAATTTGTCCATAGAGATAACTTTCAACAACACGAGTTGAAGGAATGTGTCTCAATAAATTCTTTTCCCTTAGTCTGCCGTTTACATAAAGATCAACAGAAACTGTTTCGGTTGTTTGTTTGATTTTTAAATGAGAGGGTTTTTCAACAGAGGCGATAAAACCAGTGATTGGTAAAGATGATGTTATTTTTTTATACTGTTTAATATGTTCGCTTGTTGCCGAAATTTTATCTCTCAGATAAGGGTCTTCCATTGAATTGACCTGCCAAACAAACTGAGTGCTTAATGAAAGGTCATTAAGTTCATTCAATGTAATCGGGTCATCATTGAGATAAATTTTAAAAGAGTTGTCAATGAGAGAGAAGCGAAAAAATAGAGCAACTAATTTTCGGATGTATTCGATTCGATTACGAATGCCATCATTAATATCTTCAAAATAAATTATAGTTCCCTTTTGCAAATCATCTTTCTTTGCTTCAAAAACAGACAAATCAATATTTTCAAGCGGATATTGTTGTGGGTTTAAATCGTCATTGATTGCGTTATCCAAGTTTCCGTTGTCTATAACACCTCCAACAAAATCTGTATTTATTGTTTTGGTAGCAACATGAATTCGCTTTGCGCAGGATAACAATGCAAGTTTGCCAATACCCTTTCGTCCAATAAACGGACGGTTTCCGCACGTTTTATCAACTCCGTCTTTTCGTTTTGTGTAACCAATTTTTAAAAACTTATTTTGAAAATCATCAGACGTCATTCCATCCCCGTCATCCTTAATAATCAGAAAATTTCTTTCTCTGTCAATGTAAATCCAAACATTTTTTGCATCGGCATCCCATGAATTAGAAATTGCCTCACCTAAAACAGTGATGAAATTTCGATATAAATTTCTACCTAAGTGATTTAAAACACTTAAAGAAATGTTGAATGAAAAAACGGTTTTAGTTTTCATGGTGTTGTTGAATATGTTCATTAATTGATTTTGCAATTACATAACCCAATCGAGGTGGAACAGCATTACCAATATGCTTTTCAATTATTGAAGGATAGAAATCTTCTTTTGGATTAATGAATTGATATTTTTTCGGGAACGATTGCAAGATAGCTGCCTCTCTCAATGAAATTGCTCTGTCTTGTGTAGGGTGTCCAAACCTTCCGTTGCCATAACCTGTGCATTGTGTTGTAAGTGTCGGAGAAACATCATCCCAATTCATTCTACCATAAACGCTCCCATAAGATTTTCCCGTTTCTTTCTTGTGGCAATCCAAAACCAATTTATCATCCCACTCTTTCCAGCTACCGCCTTGACTTGTTGCTCTTATTCTTTTCAAATTTAAATCTGAAAGTTCTCTTGCTCTATGTAGTTTGTCTTTATGATAAAATTCCCCTGCTTTAATTTTTGGTAGATGTCCTATTGCTTTCTTAACTGTTTTTACTTTTTTACCTATGTGCGTTTTTCTAATGAGTTCTATTTTCCCAAATTTAGATGCAAGCAAAATCAAACGCTTTCTTCTTTGTGGAACGCCGTAGTCTTTAGCGTCAACAACTTGGTAAGAGACAAAATAATCATTTGCTTTTAGAACAGTAATAAAATCCTCGAAAACTACTCCGTTGTTATATTTCATGAGGTTCGGAACATTTTCCATTGAAACAATGTCAGGTTGAATTGCTTCGATTATTTTTCCAAATGAGTAAAGAAGTTTCCACTTGTCATTTTTTTTGTTGCCTTGTTGATAAGTAGAAAATGCTTGACACGGGGCACAACCTGCCAATATTTTTATTGAACCTTCGGGAAATAATTTAGCGATTTCATAAGGAGAATACTTTGTCAAATCTATATGAAGGAAAGGAGTTAAATTGTTTTTTTCATAGGCATATTTACATGAAACATCAAAGTCAATTCCTGCAATCACATTAAATTTTGCTTTCACAAAACCTTGTGTAAGTCCACCAACACCGCAGAATAAATCTACTACGGCAAAATTGGTGTTTGTATTTTTAGAATTATTAATCATATTAATTATGCAATGTTCATAGGTTATATATTTAGTATAAAATTTATTTTCAATTAAGATTTTGTTAACAATGCCAATCTTATTTCCCCGATTTTCTTCTGTTGTCTTCTTTGCAAAGCATTTGGCAATTCTTTGCCTCTGTTTTCCCGCCTTCGTGCCATGGTGTTATATGGTCTCCTTCCATTTGTTCAATCTCAAAATGTTCCTTACAGACAGGGCAAATTCCTTTCTGTCTTTCGTATGCTTCTCTTTTCTGATTTGGACTAAATGCACGAATATTTAAAAATTTTTCTTTACGAGTTAAAACATAAGTATAAATACCTTTTTTATTTCCAACGTCTTCATCTTCCATTAATTTAGCAATTTCTATTTCCAGTTTTTTTGAATCAAATTTCTGTTCTTTGAACTCGTTGTAGAGAAAACCCCAATCAATACCTTTCATTTCTCTGCGATACTTTGGGAAAACTATTTTAACCCAATTAATCACAGATTGGAAGTACAGCCAGATTTCATTGGCGTTGGGCTCATGCTGATTGTCAGCCATAAATTGCTCAATGTTGTCTTTACTAATCCATCGTATAGTAGATTCTAAGTAATCTTGCCTAATGGCAGAGCCGTTTAAGTAATCGCTACCTAATGAATATGCCGCACAGTTACTTTTACTGAAATATCTTTTTGCATCTGAAACCCACGAACCTGAATAAACTGCATTTCTTAATTCTTGGTCTGTGAGTTTTTCGCCTGCAATGTTTATAGTTCTAAACCATTCTAATTTTTCGCTATCTGAACCGCTACACAAATAAACCATTAATTTGTAGTTTAATATCTGCTCTTTCTCGTCATTTTGTAAATTGTGAAATGCACGATTCTCAGGGAAATTTCCTACTTGAACAGAAAAATCACCTTCAACATATTGGCAAATTGAAATAGTTCTTTGTTGTCCGTCAATTACTTCATAATTACCATCGCCACGAACAGCCCAATAAATTACGTTTAAAGGGAATTCTTTTGTAATTGTATTGATTACGGCATCTCTTTGTTTGTCTTTGTAAATAAATTCACGCTGATAAGGTGGACGAATGTCTAATTTGCCACCATAGCCAATAACTCCGTTCTCTTGGTTGTCTTTATATCCGTTCGTTAATTCTCGGACTGATATTTCTTTAAGTTCTATATTCATAGTCTTTTATTCTTAATTACAATTCGGGCATACTTTGGATTTCCATTTATCTTTGTTAAATAAGTACCTTGTGTCTCTGCTGTTGGTCCTGCAAGCATACTATACCTGCCAATGCCGTCTATTATTTCAAATTGGTCAGGATTGTATTTGTCTAAAAATGTAATTGGAACGCCCATTGCACCTGGATAGTCCATCGGAATATCTTTGGTTTTGTCAACATTGATAGCATCATAACTATCATAAGTTGGGAATTCATCAGGTGAATAGTTTTTATAAAGTATTAATTCTTCGTGTCGTTTTGCATTATCTAAATTGGTTAACCATAAACAATTATTTGTAGCAACTATTCTATTTCCATTTTCATCAACACGGGCTTCTGAACCATATAATTTATAATGTTTTGGGACGATAAAACCTGAAATGCCACGACCCATATTAACACCTAACCAAGCCTTATTTTCTTTGATTAATTTAAAGATTTCCTTGTATGATATTGCGTTTATGTTTCCAATGATCAAGAATTTTTTATCGTATTCAATTAATTGAGAAACATATTCACGAAATAAAGAGAATGGCGGATTTGTTACTACAATGTCGGATTGTTTCAAAAGTTCAATACACTCCTTACTTCTAAAATCACCGTCACCTTTGAGTTTTTTTATTCCAATTTCATTAGGGTCAGGAACGTTGTTTCCGTTTTTGTCTCCTGTATATTCTAAATAGATTGCTTGTTCAGATTTATTTTCACTAAACAAATCCATTTCTTGATTTTTGTAGCAAGTTGCAATTAGCTTTTTTAGTCCAAACTTTTCAAAGTTGTAAGAAAAGAAATGAAAGAAATTGCTTATCCTTGGGTCATCACAATTACACAAAACCACTTTGTCCTTAAAGTGATTTTTATAATGTTTTAATTCTCTTTCTATATCTGAAAGCTGAGTATAAAACTCGTCATTCTTACTGGTCTTTGCGGAAGTCAGATTTTTGTGTTCTACTTTTCTTGCCATTTATTTTTCGATGTTAATATAAATCTCAAAGATACAATTTGTTTTCTGAAAGCGTTGGGAAAAATGGCTCTTTTGATTTTGCCGAAGGGTTGGCTTTGTGTGTCGGGGTAAAAGCAAATGTGCCATTTGTGGGCTGGCAATTGAATTTCAAAATTTTTGTGTGGTGGGTAAAAAAATTAAAACACATTCGGGTCGGCAATGAGTGTCGGGTTATTTGTCTGTCAGTTTCGTTTTTCATTTCAAGTTTAATATCCATTTTCATTGTCAATTTGCTGTGTCGTTTTCTTTTTTCCGCTTGTGCATAACTTCTATATTGCTCTATTGAAGCAATATTTACCATGTATTTATTAATTGAAACTTATTCTATTTAGCATTGCTATGAATTAATTTTAAAATTAAATTTTATTTACTCGTTTACAAAAAATAGGTAAGTCAAATATAAATTCTTTTAGTAATCTGTAAAAGTATTTCATCGAAAATAATATTAGCAGCTACACCAGTTCGATGAAAAAGTAATAAGTTGAAGGGTTGTGCGGCTGGTCAAGTCAATAGTTGGAAGTAAATAGGATACATACACCAAATAACAATTAGCCAAACTACTTGCTACACCTAACAACTAAAGACTAAAAAAATATTATTTCATTTACCCTTTCCCTTTCACTCAGAGCCTGCGCCCTTCCCCTCCCGATAGCTATCGGGAGGGGAAGGGATGGGGTAAAAAAATAGCATTCTGCTTTAAACAATAGTAATAAGTTGAAGGGTTGTGCGGCTGGTCAGGTTATGAGTTGTAGGTAAAAAGTAATAACACAATCAACCAATGACAACTGCCTAAACTAGTAGCCAAACCCAATAACCAACATCTAAAAAGTATTTATTTCAGAAACTCACTTACAATTTTTTCGGCATCCATACCTTCGGCTTCGGCCTTGTAGTTGCGCACTATGCGGTGGCGTAAAACGGAAACAGCCACAGCCTGCACGTCTTCAATATCCGGCGAATATTTCCCGTTAATGGCTGCATGCGCTTTTGCACCAATTATTAAATATTGCGAAGCACGCGGCCCGGCGCCCCACGAAAGGAAATCATTTGCGAACGGATGTGCTTTGGTAGTATTCGGACGTGTTTTGGTTGCAAGGTTCACTGCATATTGCAATACATTATCGGTAACAGGAATGCGGTTAAGCACTTGCTGGTATGCAAGTATTTCTTCTTTGCTCAATACAACATTTACTCCGTTTTCCTGTCCGGAAGTAGTGCTTTTTACAATATTTATTTCTTCCTGTATTGAAGGGTAATCGAGCCATACGTTAAACATGAAACGGTCGAGTTGCGCTTCAGGCAAAGGATATGTCCCTTCCTGTTCAATGGGATTTTGTGTGGCAAGGACAAAAAATGGTTCTTCGAGTTTGTAAGTTGTTCCGGCAGCGGTAACAGCTTTCTCCTGCATGGCTTCCAGTAAAGCCGATTGTGTTTTAGGAGGAGTACGGTTTATTTCGTCGGCTAATATGATATTTGCGAAAACAGGTCCTTTTATAAAACGGAACTTACGTGTTTCGTCAAGTATCTCGGTGCCTATGATATCGGAAGGCATAAGGTCGGGAGTGAACTGTATGCGGCTGTATGATAAACCAAGGGCTTTGGCAAGGGTGTTTATCATTAATGTTTTGGCAAGTCCCGGAACGCCTATCAGCAGGCAATGTCCTTTACTGAAAATACAAAGGATCAGTTTTTTTACGATCTCATCCTGTCCGACAATAACTTTAGCTACTTCGTTTTTCAGGATCTTATATTTTTCTACAAGCGCATCTACAGCTTCAACATCCGATTTATATTGCATATTGGAAATGTTATTTGTGCAAAGTTAAAAATTTGTTTGATAGTAAATGTATGTTTATTGTTTCCTGCTGACAGCCAACTGTTGATTGAATACTTTTACCACTAAGACACTAAGAGCACTAAGTTACACTAAGGTTATAATTTAATATCATTTACTTGCAGCGTCATTCATTGTAATTTGTTGTTTATTGCCAACTGCTAACTGTCGACAGCAAACTAATTATAATTTGAAATGAATCATTCTTATGACTTGTGCCTTATCAGCTTTTTACTTACTTCGGTTTCGCAAACCAATCGTAAGTATAATCACAGCCAAGGTATTCTTTAGCTATGTGAATATAAGTGATGGCGGCTTTTTCCTTTATCCATTTTTTAACTTCTTCGTTTTGTTTTTCTTTAAGCGCGGCTTCCTGTATTTTATCATAGTCCTCTTTCATATTGGCTCTATGAGGTTCGGTGCGGGTTTTCAGGTAAAGAATGCGGTAAGCTTGTTTTCCTTCGTCGGTTTTCATTGGAACAGGTAACGACATTTCGCCCGGTTTCAATTTATCAATAACATAAAACAGGGAAACATCAAGTTGGTCGGGTTCAAATTTTGAAGTACCGGTTTCGGTATTCACCATGATGCCGCTGTTGTTTTTTGAAGGATCGTCGGAATATTTTTTTGCTGCTGCTTCAAAAGTTATCGAGTCGCTTTTGATCTTTGTATAAATAGTGTCAAGAGAAAGTTTGGCTTTAAGCAGATCTTCAGTAGCAACTTTTGGAATGATGAGAATGTGTTTTACATTTATCATTTCGCCACGACGTTCAATAAGTTTAATGATATGATAACCGAATTTCGATTGTACCACGGGAGATATTTCGCCTTCTTTAAGTTTAAAAGCTGCTGCTTCAAAAGTAGGGTCGAGTTCGCCTCGGCTTGTAAAACCTAATTCTCCGCCTTTAGCAGCAGTGCCATCGTCTTCTGAATACATAATAGCAAGCGTAGAAAAATCTTCACCTTTTAAAATTCTGTCGCGGATTCCATTAAGTTTTTCTTTTGCCTTATTCTTTTCAGCATCGCTGATAGCGGGCATTTTAATAATCTGCCCGATTTCAACTTCCGAACTTATTGTAGGAATACTATCGACCGGGAGGTTATTAAAAAAACTTTTTACTTCAGAGGGAGTAACTTTAACGTTATCGGTAATTTTTGCTTCAACCTGTTGTTGCAATAACTGGTTTTTAATTATTTCCCTGAAGTCTGCTTTGATTTCAAGAGTAGTTTTATTATAATATTTTTCTAATGCATCGAAGCCACCCATTTGTTTTGCAAAATAATTCAGCCTGCGGTCGAGGTCTGTTTCAACTTGTGTATCGGTAACCGTGATGCTATCAATATCGGCCTGGTTTAACAATAGTTTCTGGAAAAGAAGTTCTTCAATAAGCTGGCATTTAAAAGTAGTATCGGCCTTGATGTATCCCTGCATCACATATTGTGCATACTGGTTTTCAATATCCGATAATTTTATCATTTTACTTCCAACAATGGCTACCACCTGATCGATTACTTTATCCTGCGAGAAGATTTGATTAAAAGGTAAAGCCAATAGAATAACTAGAAAAATTTTTTTCATTTAAAGTATATTTAAAAAATTTCAAAATCTTTATTTTTCATTGCATCTTTGAAAATGCTTCCTTCAACTTCTTCAATAAGGGTAAGCTTTTTCTTATTCAGAATTATTTTTCGGATGTTGTCCTTTTCAAGGCTTAAAGGGGAGATGCTTTCTTTTATCTGGAATCCTTTTATGTTAATGAAGTAGCTGTAAATAGAATCTTTCATTTCGATGAAACGATTGGATTTAAGGTAATCTTCCTGGTTGTATGTAGTGATAGGAATCTCTTTAAGCAAATCACTAAAATATAACCATGTGGAATCATCAAGGAAATAATTCACTGCATATTTCTTGCAGCAATCTTCCAGCAAGGCTTTTGCTGAAACCTTATCGGATTTGTAGTATTGTTTAACAGTGCTCTCTTTACTTGAGTTCAGTGGCATTTTAACATACCATACCTTAACGATGTTATCTTTTAAAAGAAAATTATTCCTGTTATTTTCGTAGTAAGTTTTAATTTCTTCATCGGTGATATTTGTATCAAGTTTCTGCTTCATCAGCTCTTTCTCGTAAGTAAATACGATCAAAGAGTTTTTATAATTCTGAATTTGTTCTTCAAAGTTTTTTTGTTCTGAAGTAAGGTTACTTTCAGCTGTTTTAAGAACCAATCGTTGTTTTATCCAGTTGTTGATATAATTTTTAACTATGGAAATACTGTCGTTCTTTGATGTACCTTCGGGAACAATTCCCATGATATCCGATTTGTACAGATATTCATCATATACCCGGGCAATGGCGCTTTCTTTTTTATTATCTGAGGATTTGCAGGATTCAAAAATTAATACGAATGCCATCGCAGAAAGAGCAAGATAACGAAGTATATTATATAACCGAATCAAAATGAAGCGAATAATAATTATTAAAAGTTGACTTCTATAAAAACAACATTTCAAATAAATGAAACTACCATTCATCAGACCTTATTTATACGAAGGCCGGATATTGATAACTGGTATTTTATTATTTTATTGTTGAAAGCACATCACGGTTTACGATAACCGGATATTTTTTCTTCAAATCAGTTATCCATTCTTTTTCAAGATACGACTGATAATCTGCAGTTATCAAACCACGGGCTTCTAAAAGAGATTTCGGTTCTTTAGGAATAATATTTTTAACATTTGCAAAAACAACAGAATTTCCTTTTTTAATATCTTGAGAAATACCCACTACCCAAGGAATTGATTTAATAGTAGTATCCGTTTTTTCGAATTTACCGGTTTCAATTTTAAGGTTGAGTTGTGAATTTTTATTTATGGTATTCAGTATATCATTATCATTGAGTTTGCCCTTGTTTACAAGTTTGCGTGTAGCTTTTGATATTTTTTCGTTTGCACAGGTATAAATAGTAACATCCATCCTGTCGTCCCACATATAGTTATTTTTATTGCTGTTGTAGAAAGCATCTAATCCTGTTGAATCCTTCACTGCTTTCGACCATACTTTTTCATCGGTAAGTTCAAAAAGAAGTATGCCATCCCTGTATTCTTTCATCAGGGCTTTAAAGTCAGGGTATTTTGATTCAAGCTTGCTGTCTTCATAATCAATAGCTGATGTTTCAACCCACTGTTTGTAAATTTTTCTGACATACATTGAACTGTCTTCTTTTGTGGTTTTCCTGGTAAGATTTTTACTGAAATACGTTGCAAAATCCTGTTGTGTATATTTTTTATCTCCAAGAGTGAACATAACTTTATTAAGGTCTTTTGCTCTATTAATATCCCATTTCCCCATGAAAATACTATCATCAACAATTTTATAAAAATCAGAAAGGGTAGCAATATTTTCTTTAAAGTGGTATTGCTTTTTAATAGAATCAACCATTATTTCTTTCGACAAAGAAGCGCGGTTATCTTTAGTAATTTTTGATTTTAATTCGGTTTTGATACTATCGAATGCACCTACTGGTTTTCTGTTCATTAATTTAAGGATATGCCATCCATACATGGTTTCTACAGGTTTTGAAATATCGTTGATCTTCATATCCGAAAGTGTTGATACGAATTCAGGAAGCATTCTCCATATGCCAAACCATGGCAGTATTCCTCCTTTTGCTGATGAAGCTTTATCGTCGGAATGATTTTTAGCCATATCTTCAAAAGAAGCACCTGCTTTTAATGAGTCATAAATTTCGTTAATTTTATTTTTAACCTTTAAAGAATCTTCTTTAGTAGCATTTGCAGGGAAGGTGTTTAAAATATGTGCTACCTGTACTTTGCCCATAGCAGGTTTCCTGTCAACTACCTTTATGATATGATAGCCAAAGCTGGTACGTGTTGGCATGGATACTTCGCCAACTTTAGTGTTATAAGCAGCATTTTCAAATTCATAAATTAAATCAAGTGCAGTAAAATATCCCAGGTCGCCTTTGTTACCTTTAATAAATGGTCTTTGAGCAGTAGCAGCCTGATCGCGTGCTGAATTATCTTCGGAGTTTTCAACGGCAAGGTCGCCAAAGTCTTCGCCTTTTAAAGCTCTTTTACGTATCTCCATTATTTTTTTGTATGCTTTTAAAGTATCCTGTTCTGAAGCATCTTCGCTAACTTTGATTAGTATATGGCTTGCGCGGATATCCCATTGCATTCTTTCGTAAGCTTCAGTAAGAAGTTTTTCATTAACATCTTTGTTTACCAGATAAGGTTGAGCTAATTGTTTTCTGTAACCTGCAAGTTCGGTAATAAATGAAGAAACGGTATCCATTCCTAATGATTCAGCTTCTTTTACCTTAAGTTTAAAATTAATATAAAGGTCAAGATACTCTTCGAGCGCTTTCTGGTCAATGGGAACATCTTTTTTAATATTGTTCTTTTTGTAAACCGTAAGGAATTCCGATTTTGTAACCGTATCGTTACCAACTATAAGTAATACCGGGTCTGTTTTGCTTTTCTGTTCAGATGCAATCTGCGCGTAATTACGGTTTATAAGTAATAAACAACCTATTGTAATGAATAAAATAATGCAATTCTTTTTCATAGTACTTAATTTATTTTGAGTCAGCAAATTTATAATATTATAAATAAAAAAGTTTTTGTTTAACAATTTTTAATATCAATATTTGAAAATATTTTGTAAAATATTGATAATTATTAAGATATTATACCGATACGTAACAGGTCGCCGCGGCGACTACAAAAATAATTTTTCAACAAGCGTTACTATCGGCATAACTCGTTCTAATAATTTTTTCAAAATGGATAAGAACGAGTATAAAACATAAGAAATGATAAAAAAGAAAATGCCTTTCTTATCTATCAAAAATAGTCCTTATGATTTTGTAGAATAGTTTGGCGCTTCGCGTGTGATGGTAACATCATGGGGATGACTTTCCTGAATTCCTGCTGATGTAATTCTTATGAATTTTGATTGCTGAAGCATTTCCATATTCGGTGCGCCGCAATAGCCCATGCCTGCTCTTAGTCCGCCAATCATCTGGTGAATTACCTCTGATAATGAACCTTTGTAAGGAACCCTTCCAACAATACCTTCGGGAACCAGTTTTTTAATATCATCTTCAGCATCCTGGAAATAGCGGTCTTTGGAGCCTTTCTGCATAGCTTCAATAGAGCCCATGCCACGATAGGTTTTGAATTTTCTTCCTTCAAAAAGTATAGTTTCACCGGGTGATTCATCAACACCGGCAAAGAGTGAACCTATCATAACCGAATGAGCGCCGGCAGCCAGTGCTTTTACTACATCGCCGGTAAATCGTATTCCTCCATCTGCAATTACAGGTACGCCACTGCCTTTTAAAGCTTTAGCTACATCATACACCGCATGTAATTGAGGAACGCCAACCCCTGCAATAATTCTTGTGGTGCATATAGAACCCGGGCCTATTCCCACCTTTACCGCATCAACACCAGCTTTCACCAAGTCTTTTCCGGCCTGGGCTGTGGCAATATTCCCTGCAACCAGCTCCAGTTGCGGGTATTTTGATTTTATTTTTTTTATGGTATCAAAAACTCCTTTGGAATGACCATGAGCTGTGTCAACTACAATAGCATCAACGCCATTTTTTACTAAAGCTGCAATCCTGTCGAGTACATCTTTGGTAACTCCCACACCGGCTGCTACTCTTAATCTTCCTATGGAATCTTTACATGCGTTTGGGCGTGCTTTTATTTTAATGATGTCTTTGTATGTTATAAGTCCTATTAGCCGGTATTTGCTGTCAACAACAGGAAGTTTTTCAATTTTATATTCCTGGAGGATATCGGCAGCTTTTTCAAAGTTAGTGAATTCGGTAGTAGTAATGAGGTTTTCTTTTGTCATTACCTCTGATATAGGTCTGCTGTGATTACGTTCAAAACGTAAGTCGCGGTTGGTAACGATTCCAACCAAAACATTGGCTTTATTCACTACCGGTATTCCACCGATTTTATTTTCGGCCATCAGGTCAAGTGCGTTGCTGACAGTAGCTTCGGCATTAATAGTAACAGGTTCAACGATCATCCCGTTTTCGGCACGTTTAACTTTACGTACTTCCATAGCCTGGTCTTCAATCGACATGTTTTTATGAAGAACACCAATGCCACCTTCCTGTGCAATAGCAATAGCCATAGGAGCTTCAGTAACAGAATCCATTGCAGCAGAAACTATAGGAATATTCAGGTTTATATTTCTTGTGAACTGTGATGAAATATCAACTTCACGGGGCATTACTTCTGAGTATGCCGGTACGAGTAATACGTCGTCGTATGTTAATCCTTCGTTAATGAATTTATCATTATCGGTTGCCATAATTATGAGTGTTAGGTGGTAAGTAGTAAAATTTTGGCAAATTTAGGAAAATTAGGGAAAATAGGAAGAAGAATATAAAATTCTGATTTTATTTATCCTCTCGTTAACTCAGCAATAATCTTTTTATGTTGTGGAAATTTTTCGATAAGTTCATTTCGTTTTGCCAGTTCAAAATCGTTGTAATCAAAGCCCGGCGAGACCGTACAGCCTAATAACGTGAAATCATCATCATTTATTATATCAGCAGCAAACCAGTTCCCGCCTTTAACTATGAATTGCGGAACTTGTCCGTTTTCAATATTACGACCAATAATAATTTTTGAATATTCTCCTTCAGGTGAAATAATGTGAAGATTAAGTGGTGAGCCATCGTAGTAATGCCAAATCTCATCCTGGTGAATTTTATGAAATGCAGAAAAAGTTTCAGACGTAAGTAAAAAATAAATGCAAGTTGAATAATTTCTTTTTCCTTTATAAACACTGTCAAGATTGTCTTGTTTTATTTTTCCCGAACTTCGGTATGTTTCGCTGTAATAGCCGCCTTCGGGGTGAGGTTGAAGGTTTAGTTTTTGGATAATTATTTCTGATTGTTTCATTCTAATAAATTACATTTTTTAATACCTATATTGTATCTATATTTTATCCAAATAAATTTTAAATATTATTTCATCATCTCTTTTATCTTATCAATTAAAGCAGATTCTGCAAGGTTCATATTGCCATCGACAATAGCAATGTTTACAAGGTTCTTAATAATTTCTTCTTTGTTGGCATTGCTGCTAAAATGCACATCGTCTTTTGAAATTTCGGGAACTGATTTTATGTTGAGCAATTCAAAAAGCTCGCGTTTTTCAGAATTGGTGAAGTCTTCAAGGTTTCCGATTTTATTCGAGATTATTTCTTTTTCTGTTTCCTGCACTTCGCCATCAACTTTTGCAACGTACACCATCAGGCGGATTTCACGTTTTTTATCTTCTTTATCGGTATATGATTTTGTTTTGAAAATCTTTCCAAAAAAGTTTCCTGTCGATTTCATGGTGCTGCCAAAGCTGCTTTTTAGTTCTTCGGGTTCGGAGTGAAAAATTACAAAGGGTGTATTAAAGAAATTCATTATCGTGAATTCGTGAATTGTATTGGTAAGCACATGCTTGTATGATGTGCGTACACAGGGGATGAGCTGGTAATAAATTTCTTCTTTCAGTATTTTCGGGAAACGTGTGGTTTCTAATCCCAGTTCTTTTTCAATCATTTTTGCAAAATCACTACTGAATTCATCATATGCTTCGATTTGCTGTTCGTTGATGTTAATCAACAGTGCTTCGGTTTTACCATTATGGTTGGCATGTTTCAAAACATCTTCATCGGTAATCAGGTTCAGGGGAGCATTTTTACAAAATATTTTATCAAGCCGGTGTTCTTTTATTTCGGTTTCGGTATAAACCAGTTGTCCCAGGCGGCCTACAGTCTTGCATGTGGGACAATCGATTTTTCCGTAGCGTTGGGAGTCGTTATAACATTTATCGCAAATAATTTTTCCTGTAGCTTTGCAATTATTGCAGTTCACTTTTCCTGAAGCTTTACATGTTTCGCAGATAACTTCGCCCTTGCCATTGCAGGTTTCGCATGTTACCTGTCCGTTCGTACATTCGGGACAAACATGCCAGCCTGTACCTTTGCAGAATACGCATTTGTTCGAGCCATCGTCTTTGGGTTTCCCTACATATCCATCACCGCCGCAATGGCTGCATTTCACTTCAGCAGTAGCATTGCAGGTGTTGCATTTTTCCTGTCCGCGACCTTTGCATGTTTTACATTTAATATATCCTGATGCATTGCAAACGGTGCAATCAATTTTTTTGTTGCCTTTGCATTCGGGGCAATCCCATTCGTGCTTCCCTTTACAGTCGGGGTTTTCACAGGTAATATATTTTGAACCTTTACATTGCTGGCAATCTGATGAGAGTGTAAGTGATGGTAAAAAATAATGATGCTGAAGTTTATTTACAATCCCGTTTTCAATTTCAACAGGAAATTCAAAAACATCGGAAATTTGAGTGATAACATCAATATTTTCGGGAACGATTTTATATTGTTCAATTATTTTAAAAATCTCATAGTTCTCTATTTTTTTCTTTCTTCCGTGAAGGGTTTCGCCTCCTTCAAACTTTTTAAAAATATTTTCTGTATCGGGGAATAAGGGGAAAGTAATTTTCTTAACCTGTCGCATTGCTGAGATACCGCTGTATTTCACATACAAGTAATTCGAAACAATAATGTGGCTTTTCCCATCGATAATTATTTTCTCGAACTTATCGGGGTGCAGTTTTTTAATAATATTCTGAACATCACTAATGGAAATATTTACCATTTGTCTGAGGGCTTCATCTTTCATTTGCATAAAATGAGGATTAGTATTTTTTCAAAAATAATAAATATTTATATGCAGAATCAAAGCGTTTGTCTAATAAGAATTTAATTTGGGAAAAATAAATCGATAGATTATCTTATAAGAGTAACAGTACCGCGCTTTTCGATAGTGTTTCCTTCGGAATTTTTATACTGAAAATGATAAACATAAACACCCAGCGGTAATAATTCACCTTCAAAAGTGCCATCCCATCCGGTATGCAAATCAGTAGTTTCAAAAACAATTTGTCCCCATCGGTTGTAAACGGTGAACTGATAATCCTGTGCATCAACAAAAACAGTTTGAGGAATAAAAATTTTATTATACCCGTTTGGTGCAAATGCATTGGGAATAAAGAAGAGTGGAGGCTGTGTTGCTTCAGCTACATTTGAAAAGCTGCTATCGGTGCATAGGTAAGGGTTTCCGGTACCTTCAAGGGCTTCGATGTAATATTTAAAATTTCCGTTTGAAGAAATGTATGATGAAACATCTTCAGAATATGATGTTGTTCCGGGCGAAAGTGTGGCTATAGGATTGGTGCCCCATACATCATTAACAGAACGGTATATATTGTATTCGCTAACGTTTCCGAGCCATTCCGAATATTCGTTCCAGGTCAAAGTATTGATCATGTTTTTTTCTGCTATAGCTGAAAGTAAAATTGTACATCCCGGGTTGCTTTCCATTAGTTCGTTTCCACAACTGTCAGTAAGAATAACTTTATAGCAATAACTTTGTTCGTTCACCATTGCTGTCATATCGTTGTACAAAATAATATTCGAATTGGAGGAAGGACTGACATTGCCTATTTCATTGTAAATTCCGGTACTGTCAGCTCTTAATATTTTACAATTTGAAGTATAACCTGAAGTGTCAATCAATATTTTCAGTTCAACATAACTATTATTTTTTACACTGGCATGTTGAAGATAGACGAACTGTGGTAAGTCTGGCGAATAAGCAAAAACTGTGTCCGGATTGGAGGAAGAAGTTATTGTATTATCACTATTGAATGCCTGTACATAAAATACGTATACCGAGAATGGATTAATAGGTGAATAAATAAATGATGATGTTGATGAAGAGTTTATTCCTGCAAGGGTGAAAGACCCGTTATTTTCTTTAACATAAATTTTATATCCATTTACATTGTTTGGCATATTAATATATGATGACCAGTTTAACGAAATTTCACCGCCGCAAATATCCAATCGGTTTGAAAGTAATATGGTATTTTGAAAATTACTGATCGGGCTTGTGTTCTTACAACTATCGAACGAAGCAACGCTATATGAAAGAGAAGATGATGAAGGATCTGACCAGTTTGGTAAATTGTTTTCATAATATGTTACTGTTCCGCCCATGACCGTATCAATGGGAACCCATATTCCATTTTCATTTTCATAAATAATATAACCTTCTGTATCGCCTGATGGTGAAGCATTCCAGCCGATAACAGAATTTCCGGAAGCCGGGTTGACACTGACGGAATCAATATTAGGTGTGGATGGAGCATTGATATCCTGGAACAGGTCGCCATCGATATTTGACGTGGAGATACATCCCGATTCATCAGAAATACCTACGTAATAATTTAATAATGTATTACAGAAATTTACAGTATCGGAATATTTCAGCAACTGTGTTGAGTCAATCAGATTCCATATTCCGGTAGGATATTCCCTGTAAATATGGTACCATCCGGTTGATGTAGATAAATCAGGGTCGTGAATTGGGTTCCATATTAATTCAGCTGTACCTGTCATCGAATTGACAACACTTAAATAAATGGTTTGCAATGTATCGGAAGGCAATGAAATTGAACTGTCGGAACGCGTTTCTAAAAAATAATACAAAGTATGATTATTTGCATTAGCTCCAACGTGAGTGTAAGAGGTAATATGATAATTAAATATACTGTCGATTTCGGTATAAGGTCCGTTTATATTTGTTGATGAAAAAATATGATAACTGTTAAAGGTATTTGAAGGGTCAGCAGGAGGAACCCATGAGAGCGTTACATCGCCGGTTTGATTAACGGATACACACCTGAAACCTGGACAATCCAAAACAATTTTTTCATTTATTAATGAAATAAATCTTTCGTTATTACCTGAAGCAATAACAGACATGAAATGCAGAAAAAATATAAAAGAAAAAATAAATTTTATTGGCTTCATAGCCAAACTGTGTTTGTGTGTCGGTAATATAAATGCAAAATTATTAAAAATATTGTCATAAAATGATATTGTCTTACTAACAAAATAAAAAGGCTGTCTTGAAATTACTCAATCATGTCAATTTTTTTGCAGGCAGCGAAAGGTAGGTATGACATTTGTAATTTCGAGACAGCCCCGAGGATAGATTAAATCAAAGAACCATATTGATTAACACATTAATTTCAACATGGCTAACCAAAACCTACTATATAGACAGTGAAAAGGTGTAAAAGGTTGCTTCGTTTTGAAAATTATTTTCCACAAATGGTTTCAAAAAACGAATTATTCTGTAAATGTCTGGATGCCAGTTTAATAATTTCTTCTGATGTAATGCTCTTTATGGTATTAATATAGTTGGTAAAGTATTCATTAAAGTCCAAACCATAATCTAAAGTGGAAATAAACCGTTCAGCAATAGCAAAAGGACCATCAATTTTTCGTAAAAATGTTCCGGCCATATAATTTTTAACCAGTTCGAGTTCTTTTTGAGGAACGGGTTCTTTACGTAACCTTTCTATTTCTTTATAAATTTCATCAACTGCTTTCTCCCGGCAATTGGCGCTTACATCAGAAGCAATAAAAATATACCCGCTATGCCTCATGGATATTATTGCTGATCCAATACCATAGGTATATCCTTTGTCTTCCCTTATGTTTGTCATAAGCCTGGAGCCGAAATAGCCACCCAATATGGTGGATAGAATATTCATACCTATAAAATCGGGATGATTGCGAGAAAAAAGGATTTTTCCTAAACGTAAACCCGATTGCAATGCATTTTGCTGTAGTATGATTTGTTTTTTTTCTTTTGCAGGTTCAACAGGGAACAACTTTGTAATCTTTTTTTTACCCGATGTGTTTTTTGATTTACCAAAGTGTGTATTTAAAAGTTCTATAATATTTTTTTGAATTTTTCCTGAAATGACTATTCGTATATTTTCAGGAACATAATATTTTTTATAGAACTGCATCAAATCATCAGTAGTAATTTTTCTGTAATCTTCAGGTTTCGGGCTTATACCGTATGGATGAGAACTTCCGTAAAGTTGTTCGGCAAATTTTATTCTTGCAACGTAACTTACTTTTTGCATGGAAACCATTTGATCTTGTTTGGTATTGGTCAATAATACAGAAAGTTCTTTTTTGGGGAATACCGGTTCTTTAATGATTTCGGCAAATACAGGTAAAAGTTTTTCAACATTTTTATTTAAAGTATAAAGAGTGATATAGGTATAATCGCGTTCCGATTCGGTTTCAACATAGGCTCCATAGAAATCAAAAATTTCAGCCAATTCTGCTGCGGTATGATTTTTTGTTCCTTCGGTGAGCATTTTAATTGTTGAAAAAGCCTGAAGTTTTTTATCCTGGTACCATGAACCGGCTTCGACTACAAATTCAATTTTAATTACTTCCTCGGTACCTGCATCAAAAGCATATACTTTTATCCCATTATCGAGTTCAGAAATAATAGGCTTGGGAAGGGATACCTGTTCAACTGATTTTATTTTTGGCTGTATGGTTCGGTTAATTGTCGTCTTCATTTTATCCATTTATTTTTTTGCGTAGTAATATAATGTTGAACAATTGGTTTTCCTGAATATTTTTTTTGCTTCCCCCATGATTTGTTCTTTTGTTACCGCCCTGTAATTTTTTATTTCGGAATTAATTATTCCCGCATCGCCCATCAATTCGGCAAACGCCAGGTTGGTCGCTTTATTCAGCACGTTCATTTCGGAAAACATCAATGAGGATTCAATTTTATTTTTTACTTTTTCCAGTTCTTTATCTTCAATATATTGCTGTATTTTATCGAGTTCTTCCTGTATAGCTTTTTCAGCATCTTCCATTTTAATTCCTTTTATCAGATCACCCGTAACTATAAATAATCCTTTATCTATATCGCCGGTAAGGTACGCATTGATTTCACAGAACATTCTTTTTTTCATCAGTAGTTCGCGAAATAATCGTGAAGAGCGACCATTGGAAAGTATATCCGAGAGCAGGTCGGTTGCATAAAATTCTTTATCGCTTTTGGCGCAACAATGATATGCTTTATATATGGTATCGTAAGGAACATTACGTGTTACAGTAAGCCGGCGTGCTTTCCTTTGTTCCGGTTCAACAGGAAGTTTCCGGTTGTTTTTAGGACCTTTAGGTATAGGACCAAACCATTTTTCTGAAAGTTGTTTTATTTCTTTTGTGTTTACATCGCCGGCAATGACCATTATTGCGTTATTCGGACAATAAAATTTTTTGAAAAAATCTTTTACATTCTTCATGGTCGCATTTTGGATATGCGAAATATCTTTGCCGATGGTATTCCATTGATACGGGTGAACCTTATATGCCAGCGGTTTTAACAATAACCACACATCACCATAAGGTTGATTAAGAAAACTTTGTTTAAATTCTTCGGAAACAACGTTACGCTGAACATCAAGGCTTTTCTTTGAGAAGGCAAGACTTAGCATCCTGTCCGATTCAAGCCAGAAAGCCGTTTCAATATTTTGTTTAGGAAAAGTAAGATAATAATTAGTGATGTCGTTATTGGTGAATGCATTATTTTCTCCGCCAACTTTTTGTAAAGGCTCATCGTATTTGGGAATATTCACAGAGCCGCCAAACATAAGATGTTCAAACAAGTGTGCAAAACCGGTACGTTCAGGATGTTCGTCGCGTGCGCCAACATCGTAAAGTATGTTCATGGCAACAATTGGAGTGGAAGTATCGCGGTGAACTATGACCCTAAGACCATTAGTGAGAGTGAATTTTTCAAAATTTATCATATAATTTTTAATCTACTTTTTTTTCAAAAGTACTTAAAAATTTTTCACTTGTAAGGATATTCATATATTTGCTTTTATTATGTCATACTTTTCCACAATACGATTTCTGGAGGGAAGAAAAAAATTATTTCAGGGAAAAAATCTTGTTTTCATCCTCAGTATAGTTATAGGCATAATTGCAGGATTTGCTGCGGTGTTGCTTAAAACTTCGGTTCATTATATTGAACATTTTCTTAGAAATACATCAGAAATTGAAGAACAGGACTGGCTTTATCTTGGAATCCCGCTTGTCGGAATTTTGATTACGGTTTTATATATCAAATTTTTTGTGAAAGATGATATTGGCCATGGTGTGTCGAAAGTTTTGTATGCAATTTCAAAACGCTACAGCAAAATAAAAAAACACAACATGTATTCTTCCATTGTAGCTTGTACATTTACCGGCGGTTTTGGAGGTTCTGTAGGAATGGAAGCGCCCATCCTTTATACCGGCGCTGCAATAGGTTCGAATATCGGACAGATTTTTAACCTGCCATACAAAACTCTTACATTGCTTATTGGATGCGGTGTTGCAGGTGCCATGTCGGCAATTTTTAAAGCTCCAATTGCCGGTATGATATTCGCGCTGGAAGTCCTGATGCTTGATCTTACTGCATTTTCAATTATTCCATTACTTACAACTACTGTTACCGGAGCAATTGTAAGTATGTTATTGCTTGGTGAAAAAATAGAATTTTATTTTACTATACGCGATCCGGTTAATTATAAAAATATTCCTTTTTATATTTTGTTAGGAATATTCACTGGTTTCATTTCGTTATATTTTGTCAGGATGAATTCTTTTATTGAAAAAATTTTCAATGAATTTCATAACCCTTTAAAAAAAGCTATTTTTGGTGGAATTGCAGTCAGTATATTGATTTTTTTATTTCCTCCTCTTTATGGTGAAGGCTATACTGCAATGAAATCGATACTTAGCGGTAATACTCAGGAATTATTTAATAACAGTTTATTTTATTCATACAGTAACGACTTTATTTATTTTTTACTTTTCCTTTTGGCATTAATATTTTTTAAAGTTATTGCTATGTCAGCAACTACCGGAAGCGGAGGTATTGGAGGTGTATTTGCACCAAGTTTATTTGTAGGAGGAGTAACCGGTTTTGCTTTTTCAAAGTTTCTAAACACACTATCTATTTCGTGGATTAATCTTTCAGAAAGTAATTTCACACTTGTAGGAATGGCAGGACTTATAGCCGGAGTGGTATATGCTCCGCTAACTGCGATATTCCTTATAGCAGAGATCACGGGTGGGTATCAATTATTTATCCCGTTAATTATTACTTCTTCAATCTCGTTCATTACGATGAGGTTTTTTGAAAAATATTCTATCTATACTAAAAAACTTGCACAGCAGGGAAACCTTATCACGCATGATAAAGACAAAGCAGTATTAAGCTTTTTAAAAATAGAAGATGTGCTGGAAACAAATTTTTTAGTAGTGAAAGAAAATGCAACCTTAGGTGAATTGGTTAAAATCATTGCTCATTCAAAACGTAATATTTTCCCGGTTATCAATAACGAAGATAAATTTTCCGGTTATGTGTTGCTTGATGATGTTAGGGAAATAATGTTCGATAATGAAAAGTATAACGAGGTTTTTGTAAAAGATATAATGATGCAACCTCCAGACATTGTTGCGATGGATGATAATATGGAACAGGTTATGCAAAAATTCAAAGACCAAAGTATATGGAACCTTCCTGTAATTGATAATGGAAAATATATCGGTTTTATTTCCCGTTCCAATCTGTTTAATATTTATAGAAAAAAATTACTGGAATTTTTTGCTGATAATTAGAAAGTTTCTGAATTCCTCTTGTGTTAATAGTTTGTTAAGTTTTTACAAAATGCGGATAATTAAAGATTTCTCGCTATTGTTAGAGATGACAAAATAATACTGCATTTTGTCATTTTGAAGAATGGGAAACTCAAAACTTAACGAATCATTGTTATATCAAGGATTATTATTAATTATTTATCTAAAAACGAAAATATTATACAGAAAACATATTAATCAAGGAGATAGGAAGTTGTTTATTTCGATAAGATTATACAATATTGTTATTAAAATATTAACATTAATGCTAATATGCTTTTTTTTAATGATATATTTTATTATATTTGCATATTTTTGAAAAAAGTCCTTTTTAAAAACGTAACAGATATTAATTTTTTTCATATTAAACATCAGATAATAATGAAAAAATTTCTACATTCTTCTGGAAAATGGGTACTTACTGTACTGTCATTTTTATTCGTTATATTAACTACAATCAATCAAGGTCAGGCGCAGAACCCCGTAGCCAGCGATGATTGTTCAACTGCTCCCATGATTTGTAACCTTGATGGTTACACAGGCAATACCAGCTCATCATATACTCCTGATTGTTCAACCTGTGCTTCCTCTGGTGGTGATTATAGTAATATGTGTCAATCCTGCAGCGAATTTGATGGAATAATAAATAATAATTCATGGATTACTTTTACTGCTGAAGCTACAATTGCTACTTTAAAATTTGATGTTACCAATTGTGTCAATCATCAAGGAATTCAATTTGGAATTTATTCAGGAAGTAATTGCGATAACTTTCATTTGTTAACAGATATTGCTTTCACGTCTCCCACTCAGGGTTTAGGTGAAGGTGCGTTTACGATTACTGCAAATCCATTAACTGTAGGAAATGTTTATTATATTATGGTTGATGGTTATGCTGGCGATGTTTGTGATTATGAAATTTCGGTTATTGATGGTATCGCTACAGGAACTGTAACAGGAACAGCAAGCGTATGTGCCGGACTAAGTGGAGTTACTTATCATATCAGTACCAATGCTACAGGTTATGTTTGGACAGTTCCTGCAGGAGCTACAATTACTGCAGGGCAGGGAACAAATACGATTACTGTAAACTGGGGTACTGCTTCATCTGGAGATGTAATTTGTCAAACTTCTGCTGGTGCTTGTCCGGGAATACTCCGGAATTTCCCGGTTACTGTAAACCCTATACCTGTTGCTGAAGCAGGCGTTGCCCCTAGTCAGATAACATGTACATCAACATCTATGGTATTAACGGGTAGTGGTGGAGGAACATATTCATGGAGTGCCTCTAATGGTGGCCATATTGTATCTGGCGCAAATACTGCAACTCCAACTATTGATGCAGCGGGAACATATACTTTAACTGTTACAACGAACGGATGCAGTGCATCGGATAATGTTGTTGTAACTCAGAGTATAGTTTTACCAACAGCAGAAGCAGGTGCATCGCCAGGAACAATTACATGTGCAAATACATCAATGGTATTATCTGGTAGTGGTGGCGGAACATATTCATGGAGTGCATCAAATGGAGGTCATATAGTATCTGGTGCAAATACTTCAACTCCAACCATTGATGCTGGTGGAACATATACGCTTACTGTTACTCAAGGAACTTGTACAGCAACAGATAATGTTGTTGTTTCACAAAATACAACACCTCCTGCTGCAGATGCTGGAACAGCTCCGGGAACACTAACTTGTACGGTTACAAGTTTGCAATTAACAGGAAGTGGCGGAGGAACATATTCATGGACTGCCTCAAATGGAGGCAATATTGTTTCAGGTGCAAATACAGCAACTCCAACAATTGATGCAGCTGGCACATATAATGTTGTTGTAACAGGAGGGAATGGTTGTACTGCATCTGATTTTGTTGTAATAACTTTAGATAATACTCCACCTCCTGCAGAAGCAGGAATGGCGCCTGGTATAATAACCTGTTCAACAACAACTCTTGTTTTATCAGGAAGTGGTGGTGGAACATATTCGTGGAGCGCCTCGAATGGTGGACATATTGTTTCAGGTGCTGCTACTGCAAATCCTACAATTGATGCAGGTGGAACTTATACGTTGACCGTTACAAACGGAACTTGTACTGCGACTGATGATATTGTTATTTCGCAAAATACCACTCCTCCTACAGCAAATGCTGGTATTGATACAAATATATGCCCGGGAACATCAACAATATTAAATGCAAGTGGAGGTGTTATATATCTATGGTCTCCATCAGCAACATTGGATGATCCTAATCTTCAAAGTCCAACGGCTACACCAGCTTTAGTAACAACTTACTCAGTAATTGTAACAGGTACAAATGGATGTACTGCTACAGATACTGTAATGATTGGTTTTTATCAAACAGTTACTCCTGTTATTAATCCTTCCGGGCTTACCGGATTTTGTGATTCGTCAAGTGTAGATGTTTCTCTTGATGCAGGTGCCGGTTACACAACATATAATTGGTCTAATGGAGAAACAACTCAAGTAATTGATGTAACTTTTCCGGGTACATATGTTGTTACAGTTGTTGATAATCATAGTTGCAGCATATTATCATCAGGAGCTGTTGTATACGTTGAAGCACCAATGATTCCACCAGTGATCATTGCCGAAGGTCCGTCAACATTCTGTGAAGGCGATTCCGTTTATTTACATACAACCGTTCCTTACTATACATATTTGTGGTCGAGTGGTTCAACAACATCTTATATTGATGTTTATGAAACAAATAATTATATTGTTACCGTAACTGATTCATTAGGATGTAAAGCCGTTTCAGCTCCATATCATGTTCAGGTAAATCCAAATCCTGTTGCATTTGCAAGCTATTCAAACAATATGTTAGATGTATCGTTCTTTGATTTTTCAATAAACGCTACTGATTGGAACTGGGATTTTGGTGATGGACAATCATCATTATTAAGCGACCCAACTCATTTGTATGATTCTGCAGATGTATACATGGTTATATTTACTGCAACCAATGCCTGCGGAAGCGATAATGATACTTTATATATAGATTTACCAGGTCCGGCAGGTTTTAACGATTATAATGAAATAATTTCGGAATTTTTACTATTCCCTGTTCCAGCTGAAAATAATTTATTTATTTCTTTTATGATGAATAAATCAATAAATTTGGAACTTTCAATTATTGATGTAATCGGAAGGGAAATAATTTCTGAAAGAATAGAAAAAAGTACAGGAAAGTATATAAAGAGTTACGATTTATCAGAGATATCAGGAGGATTATATTTTATTTATTTGAAGTCGGATGATATTATTAGTGTTCAAAAATTTATTAAAAAGTAACAAACCCAAAAGAATAATAAAATCAGAAAAAAAATTATAAATATGAATAGAATTTTCAAACCATTTCTTCAGATTGTATTCTGTTGTTTTTCATTTTTTACTTTCACTTTACAGGCACAGGAAAATGTCGGTATAGGAACAACAACACCTGATCCTTCTTCTATTCTTGATTTATCAGCTATTGATAAAGGATTTTTGGTGCCGCGATTAACCACTATTCAAAGAATGGCTATCGATCATCCAACTCAGGGATTATTGGTTTATGATATTGATACACTATGCTTTTTCTATTTTAAAGTTGATGATCAGCTTACACATCCTGATGATTCTGTTTGGGTAAATTTATGCGGAGCAGGTGTTGGTGGTGGAACTGTTGGTGGAACTGGTCCAGCAGGCCCTACAGGTCCGACAGGCCCAACTGGAGCAATAGGAATTAATGGTGTGACAGGTCCAACTGGTCCTTCTGGTGCTGATGGAATAACCGGCCCAACTGGCCCGGTAGGTGCAACTGGTGCAGATGGTACCGCTAGTGCAACCGGCGCAACTGGCCCTACAGGTCCTACAGGTAACCCAGGCACAGCCGGCGCAACTGGTTCACCCGGCACAACTGGTCCTACAGGCCCAACAGGTAACCCGGGTACAGCTGGAGCAACCGGTTCAACTGGATCTACAGGTCCTACAGGTTCTGCAACTGTTGATTTTTATGAAGTTTCATCTTCAATCACTACAATTAACAATACGAGTTTTAAAGATATAAGCGGATTGTCTGTAGTTGTAAATATTACTACAGTTCCTGCAAAAGTTTTTATATCAACATATGGCTCGCTTGAAATAAGAACTCCTACAGGTGGAGGAGGTGTTTATATTCCTGCCCTGGCTTCAGTTGAAGTTGGTATTATGATGAATGGTGCAACAGTAGCTTTACAGGATGTTGATATTTCTGACTCGCAGGATGGTGCTCCTCCAGGTGTAACAAATTATAAATTTCTACATTTCTGGAGTTTTCATAAATATGTACTAATAAATACTCCGGGATCATATACAGTTAAAGTTAGAGCTAGAAAATCTAAAGATAATACGGAAGACTTTAATGCAGGTGGTAATCAATCTGCAAGTCAAAACAATCAAGGAAATTTAATAATACAGGTTTTCTATTAATAATTGTTTCAGGAAGACTCAGTATAAAAAAAAGGGAATTTAATAATTCCCTTTTTTTATTTCTTAAGCATCAATCTTTGCGTATTTTGCATTCTTTTCAATGAATTCACGACGTGGTGGAACTTCATCACCCATAAGCATAGAGAAAATCCTGTCAGCTTCTGCACCATTTTCAATAGTAACCTGACGAAGTGTACGGAATTCAGGATTCATTGTGGTCATCCAAAGTTGCTCGGCGTTCATTTCACCAAGACCTTTGTAACGTTGAATATGAACATTGGATTCTTTTCCTTCTTTTGAAAGTTCCTGTACTATTGCCAGTCTTTCTTCTTCTGTCCAGCAATAACGTTCTTCTTTACTTTTTTTGATTAAATATAATGGTGGAGTTGCAATATAAACATAACCGTTTTCGATAAGCTCTTTCATATACCTGAAAAAGAAAGTAAGGATAAGCGTAGCAATATGGCTTCCGTCAACATCAGCATCGGTCATGATGATGATTTTATGATAACGGAGTTTTTCGAGGTTAAGCGCTTTAGAGTCATCTTCGGTACCAATAGTAATACCGAGAGCAGTATACATGTTTTTAATTTCTTCGCTGTCGAATACCCTGTGTTGCATAGCTTTTTCCACATTCAGGATTTTTCCTCGTAGAGGAAGAATAGCCTGGAATCTTCTGTCGCGACCTTGTTTTGCTGTTCCGCCTGCAGAGTCTCCCTCTACAAGGTAAATCTCGCAAAGTGAGGCATCTGTTTCGGAGCAATCGGCTAATTTACCCGGTAGACCTGAACCTGTTAACACACCTTTTCTTTGAACAAGCTCACGTGCTTTGCGTGCAGCATGCCTGGCTGTTGCAGCAAGAATAACTTTATTTACTATTGTATGTGCTTCCCTGGGATGTTCTTCCAAATAATAGGTAAGCATTTCACTTACCAGTTGGTCTACAACTCCCATTATTTCATTATTTCCAAGTTTTGTTTTGGTTTGTCCTTCAAACTGTGGTTCCTGAACTTTTACAGAAATAACAGCTGTAAGACCTTCACGGAAATCATCACCATTAATATCGAATTTCAGTTTTGCCAGCATTCCTGATTTATCAGCATACGATTTTAATGTCCTGGTTAAAGCTCTTCGGAATCCGGCAAGGTGTGTTCCTCCTTCATGTGTATTTATATTATTACAGTAGGAGTGTGTGTTTTCCGAGAAGGAAGAGTTGTATTGCATTGCTACTTCAACAGGCACACCATTTCTTTCTCCTTCCATATAGATAGGCTCTTCCATAAGCTTTTCCCTTGTGGAATCGAGATAGTTTACAAATTCTTTTAATCCTTCTTTAGAGAAAAATGTATCATTAACATAGTTGCCGTTTTCATCTTTTTCTCTTTTGTCAGTAATGGTAAGGGTTATTCCTTTATTAAGGAAAGCTAATTCACGCAAACGTGATATCAATATTTCATATGAATAAACGGTAGTAATAAAAATAGAGCCATCCGGTTTGAATGTAGTTTCGGTACCTGTTTTATCCGATTTACCAATAGCTTTTACATCATATAAAGGTTTCCCGATTTCATATTCCTGGATATAAAGATTGCCGTCTCGATGTACTTTTACAGTAAGGTGAGAAGAAAGTGCATTAACACATGAAACCCCAACACCATGTAAACCGCCGGAAACTTTGTATGAATCTTTATTGAATTTTCCTCCTGCATGAAGCACTGTCATTACAACTTCAAGTGCCGATTTTTTTTCTTTTTCATGCATGTCGGTTGGAATACCGCGACCATTATCAATAACAGTAATGGAATTATCTTCATTAATAAATACATCTATTTTATTACAGTAACCGGCAAGTGCTTCATCAATAGAATTATCAACTACTTCATAAACCAAATGATGTAATCCGCGTGCACCCACATCGCCTATATACATGGCTGGTCTTTTCCTAACGGCTTCCAGTCCTTCAAGAACCTGAATACTATCTGCGGTATAAGTTTCTTTTTCCAACAAAATCTTTTCGTTTTCGCTCATTATTTTAACTATTTTTTAATGGAAGACAAATATAAGAAAAATGAACGAGATAGGTATAATAAATATGCAGTAAAATCAATGATTTTATTAACTTTTTGGTGATAAAAAAATGACAGTTTGTCTGATGTAAAATTATAGAAAACTTATACCCTGATTCTCAATCTTAAAAATCAAAATGAATAAGTGATTCCGGCCAAAGCTGTAAAACTATAAGTAGGATAATTATACCATTTCTGATAATTTATCACCCCTATGTTATTGAAGTTTATAAAACCCGATAAAATTTTAGAATATCGGTATTCTAATCCAAGGTTAAAATCAACTGTGCCTTTAAGTTGTTTTATTAGTATTTCCGGTACCTGGCCTGTTGTATTATAACATTTGGCATCAACACCGTTTAATGCAAAAACTTCCGTTTTTAAAATAATTTTATTTCTCAAGTTATAATTGACCGAAAGCTGAACATTCATGCCGGGTTTATGCCATGCGCGTTTTTCAACATTCATCTTATACTCATAATAATTTGAGGTAAGCATTATTTTTAACTTTTCTGATTTTTGGTATGTGATTTCAGTATGCAAATTCGTTATGCCTGCATTATCATAAATAACATTGAATTTATTGAATAAATTGAGAGATGAATCATTAACAAATAAAGGAAGGTTATCAATTTTTGATTTTGCAATATTTGCATTAAATGATAGATACGAACTTATACTTCCCCTGAATCCGGCATAGAACCTTGACTTTGTATTTGAATATTGAAGATTAAGTGTTTTAGTATTGATGAATGGATTTTCGGAAAATAGGTTAACTAAATTATTTTTCTCCAAACCTCCATCAATTCCTGCATATAGAATAAATATATTATCAACGAGATTGAAATTAATATTTGTAACAGGATAAAAGAAAATATCTGAACTATCACATGCAGCAATAGAAGTATTAAATCCCAAATTAAATCTTATAATATCATATGAGGCGGAGAATTGAGGTATGAAGCTGATTACAGCACTGCCGGCGGTATCAATTTTATTCTTATCATTATAAAAATCAACTTTGGTTTTAAGACTTAAGTTTTGATTCTTTATTGATTTTCCAAGGAATTTGACATTCTTATTCAGTAAAGCATTAAAGACAATATTGTCTTCAACGGCATCATATAAATCAGATGCATTATGATATTTTAAATCGAAATAATGATTCAGCTTTGTAGAATCAACATAAGTGCTGAAAAATTTTAATTGTCCGCCAATATCCATTAATCTTTGCTTGATACTATCTTTATTATTCACATCGTAAATATATGGAAACTTCGATGGCTCGAAGCCATAATAATGAACCACATCCCTTTTGTAATCTACGTTTGCTGTAAGCGTATGATATTTGTAAAACTTTTTAGCATATATACCTGCATCGTTATTGCTGAATCCGGGGAACGCGTATTTTTTTATTTTTCCTGATGAAGAAAAGTGATTAAAATAAAAACCTATTGATTGGCTTGTTGAACGCAGGTTGCTATAATAGAATTCGGCAAGCGGTGTAGTTTTATTCCCAAAGCCCAGTTTTGCATATGACTTATAAAACTTGGTTAAAGGCTCTCCTATCATTTTTGCTGGTTTGATAGGTTCCACGGGGAATTTTGTTCCGTAAAGCACAGGATTGACCTGGTATGTGGTACTGTATTTTTCAACATCAGTAGAGTCAGGGATTTTTGGATTTTCCTGGATTTTGAAAGCATCGGAAATAACGGGTTTATATGTTTCAATAATTATCACATCCTCGTTTTGTGCTTTTAAATAATTTGGAAAAGCAAAACAAATAAGGCAAAGAACAAAAGCCTTATATATGCTGTGGCTGTAGCTTTTATTCATTGTTATTTTCCTCCTTTTGTTGATTATTATTTTCTTCAGGTATTTTTTCACTGCCATTAGGATTATTCTTGAACTTGATATCAATATCTTCTTCAACTTTTTGTTGTTCCTGCTTAATTTCTGTTTGCATTATAGTATTTAGTTTCTCATGAGCAATTTGAACCAGTTCAGGGTTTTCGGAATTATCGATGATACTGTTGAGTGTAGCTTTTGCCTGTAATACATTTCCATTGTTGGTATAAATATCGGCAAGAAGTATAAAGCTTTTTGTTACCCAGTAATCATATGAAGGCACCTGGTTGATTACTTCAAAAACTGTTTTCTCGGCATTATCATATTCCTTAAGCTTGTATTGAATAAGCGCAAGGTTGTACTTGGCTTCAGCCCCGAATTCGGAAGTGGGGTTTTGCTTGTAAGCAAATTCAAACTGGGTTTGTGCAAGTGAAGTGCTGTCGATGAGCATTGCTGCACGACCAATAGTGATGTATGCTTCGGTCAATTCTTCGGAAGTGATTTTTTCGGTTGTAATTAATTTCTTTGCTGCTTTAATTGCCTTATCGGTTTTACCTGCTTTCCAGTAACAGCGCATGATCATTGTACGTGCTTCGATGATGTTCGATTTGTATTCTGCATTCGATTCGAGTTTGGAATAAAATGTAGCAGCACTGTCGTAGCGTTTCAGGTAATAACAAATTTCGGCGGCATTCTGAATGGCATATTCCGAGAATTTGTTTTGCGGCTGTGATGCTACAAAATCATAGCCTTTCAGAGCTTCATCATAATTTTTATTTTTATATTCACATTCTGATTTATAGTAATTGGCATTAACAACAAAATATCCGTTCGGAAATTTTTGTAGGTAATTATTAAAACTGGTGATTGATTTATCGCAATCCTGGTTCTTTAAATAATTATTCTCACAAGCTTTATAAGTAACCGAATCCTGTTCCATGTCAATGTTTGAGCCGTATTTAAAAGGAAGGCTTTTTACATAAACATAAAAGCTGTCGCATTTTTCATGACCACAATAAATATCGCGAATGTTTTCCAGTGCATCTTTCGAAGCATCGGTTGCAGGATATGCACTCACAACTTTTTTGAATGCCTGTAAAGCTAATTCAGTTTTTTCTTCATTATTATAAATAAGCCCGATTTTTAAATAAGCATTTTTTACATAATTGCTGGAAGGATAATTTTTCACAATATCATTATAATATTCTAATGCTTTGTCGTTATCATTTTTTATCAGGTATGCTGTTGCCAGTTCAAATGTAGCATCATCGGCGTAAGTGGTTTTTGGAAAACGTTCGAGCATTGTTGTAAGCGTACTGATTTTTTTGTCGTATTTGCCTTGAGCATGCAGGCAAAGCGCTTTCTGGAACATAGCATAATCAATATCAAAATTATTTGTTGTAATGGCTTTGTCGTAATTTTCAACAGCCTCGGAATAATCTTTTGAAATGAAGTAACAGTCGCCAATACGCAGGTAGGCATCGTTCAGCATTTTTTTATTGGTAATATCTTTATTCCCGGTATATTTCCGGAATGCTTTATTGGCAGATTTATATTCTTTCTGTTTGAAATAGCAATAACCAATATTGTAATAAGCATCGTTGTACGTTGGTAGACTAAAGGCTCCGGGCAACAACAGGAAATCTTCATAAACCTGTTTGGCAGAATCGAATTCTGAATTTCTGTAAAGTCCTTCGGCTTTCCAGTAAAAGCATTCCGCTTTAATGGTTTTATTTATAGGATATTTATTTGACTTGTCGAACATTTCAATAGCGCCGGAAATATTTTTATTATTAAAGAGTTCAACACCCCTGTAGTACGCAATTTTCTGGTAAGCCATATTCATCTGGGTGTCGCGGTTTTTCATGCTATCAAGCGAAGAAAGGGCTGCTTTATAATTTTTTGTTGAAAGATAAAGGCTGATCAGGTATCTTCTTGCTTCTTCAACTTTGGGTGAAGAAGGATAATTTTTCATATAATTCTGGAAAGAAGTGATGGCTTCATTATATGGGTTCAATGCCAGGTCATATGATAACTTGGCGTAATTATACAAAGCGTCTTCCTTTATATCTGGGTAGAACGATAATTTGTAAGCTGACAGGAATGCGTTTTTAGCAAATTTTTTATTGTTGTTCTTCAGGTAACAATCGCCAAGTATATAAAACGTATTTTGAGCAAGAGAATCGCTTTCGGTGGTAACTTTTTCAAAATATTCAATGGCTTTTGAAATGTCAGAACCTGCTTTATAATAGGCATAACCCAACTCGTAATTGTCTTTACGTGTTATCGTATTTTTTGTAATGGAAGCATATTTTTCAAGGTAAGAAATAGAATTTTTATAATCACCGGTTTTAAAATATGATTCTCCCAATACTCTTGTTATTTCATCAACACGCTTGGCATTGGCCGAATCGAGCAGGGTAGGGGCGTATTTAATTACATCTTCATATTTTTCCTGGAGGTAGTAGATCTGTACAATATAATAGGGGACAATAGAACCGAAATCTTTATCGTTTTCAATATTCTTAAAACATTTTAAAGCCGTTTCATAATTTTTTTCATTGTAAGCTATATGTGCATAGTAGTAATTTGAAGCAGCGAAATATTTTGTATCAATATCTTTTATTTCATAAAATTGTTTTTTTGCTTTATCATACTCGTCCTGCATAAAATAGGAATACCCGAGTTTGCAATAATATTCAGGGAGTTCATCATTGGCTAAATCGTAAACATCAACATTTTCGAATGATTTTGAAGCTTTGCGGTATTTTTTCTGTCGGTATTCAAGTTTACCTAACTGGAATCCTGCCATTTTAGCTTTTGAATTTTCAGGATAATTCCCAATGAATTTTTTTAAACGGTATTCCGCATCATTGTTGTAAAGCTCAACGGCACAGATTGCCGCATAGTATTCAGCAGTAATGCGCATATCCGATTGTGGATCGCTGATGGCATCAATAATTTTCGAGAATGATTCCAGTGCAGGATTATATTTTTCTTTGCTGAATAAATCAAGTCCTTTTTGATATTCTGCCACCGGATCCATATATACTAAAGTTTTTTGACCATATATGGCTGTAGTGGTTAGTATCAGTGCGAAAACAGCAATGATAATTTTTTTCATGATTATGAATTTAATTAAAACGGGCTAAATTAATAATTAATAATGGGTTAAGGTTTTATATAAGGAATTAGTTATTCACAGTTGATTATTCATAAAATTTGTGTAAATTTGCAAAATACTAATTATTAATTATTACAATTTATTTTATGAAAACAGGTTTAGTAAAATTTTTCAACGAAGCCAAAGGTTATGGCTTTATTAAAGTTGACGAAACAGGTGAAGAGATTTTTGTTCACCTTTCAGCAGTAACTGAAAAAATTAAACAAGATGACAAAGTTTCTTTTGACATTACCGAAGGTCGAAAAGGCCCAAACGCTATAAATGTTAAAAAGATTTAATTGAAGAAGATGTTTAAAAGAAAACCCGCCAGTAATGACGGGTTTTTTTTATTTCTGGCAGGACTGTAAGCCGGATTCTGTGGTCCATCTTTCAATGGAATTCTATCATTTATCTATCCACGACATCACTGTCGTGATCAATCAGCCTACCCCCCGGGAGCGGGCGAGCAGCCCTTTATCTACCAATTGGTAAAATTCCCGGTATATTTGGCCTTTCAACCCATAAGGTTTACCCCCGCGGCTTGTTGCCAAACCGTGTCGTGAGCTCTTACCTCGCGTTTTCACCCTTGCCTGTCAATAATGACGGGTGGTAATTTTCTGTGGCACTTTCTGTTTCCCGATATAATCAGGAACCTTCCCGTTAGGAAGTATGGTGCTCTGTGTTGTCCGGACTTTCCTCCCCGACTAAAAGTCGGAGCGATAGAACGTGCTGCCAGTAATAGAAAGAACAGTTTCTTTGAAATGCAAAGGTACGAATTTGCTAGTAAATATTCAAATTGGTGATATTACAGTGAAATATTTATTGCCCCTTTACCATATTTTAACATTGATGCATCCTGGTATGAAAGGTCGGGATAATTATTTTTCAGCTTGGTAATAATTTCCTTCTTTAAGCTTCCATTACCTACGCCATGAATAAAAATGATATTTTTAAATTTATTGGCAATAGCACTATCCAGCATTTTTATAAAATATTCAATTTGAAAATTTAAAAAATCATTGTTTTTAAATTTTGACAAATCATCAACAAGTTCTTCAATGTGAAGGTCAACTTCGGCAACGCCATGTTCAATTATGTGTTCTTTGGGGAATGGTGAAGGTTTCGCCATATCCTTTATATGTCCAATAATTTTAATACCGGGCGATTTTAAAACTTTTTCGTTTTTCCATTGCTCTTCTTTCCATTCTTCGGGTTGTTGTACTTCTTTTTCTGACAAAGGAATTAAAAAACATTTTTCACCTATTGCCGGTACGTAATTATAATTTTCTTCTTTATAGAAACGAAGCGGTTTTACGCGTATATCAATTACTTCAGGATTTTTAAAAATTTCATTTTCTTTTTTGAAATAAATAAAATGAAATTTAATATGCTCCCATTTTTCAAATTGCGACTTATCAATATTCGATAACATTAGCGCTGATGCTTCATCAACACGATCGAAATCGGTACAGATGTATTTATCATTTTCTTTAAGGTAATAAGTGAAGAGTGCATCCTGTTTGGTGTTGTTTAAAATGTAAACAGCATAATTGCCTTGCAGCATCTGTTCATCATTTTCGGGAATAAATGCAATATAAAATCCTTTTTTTAATTTTAAATCTTCTGTTAATGAAGTATCAAAACCAAATCGTTCAGGGAATCTTTCTTCAGGTTCAGGTTGTGTATCGTTCTTACGATTTGAATATTTATTATCGTTTTGTTCTTCGTCATCGAAAGCATTCACCTTTACCAGATCGCTTGAAATTACAGGTATTTCAAAGCCATCTTCAATTTCAACAATAACCATTTTATTTTGTAAAATCTTTTTTACAATACCATCGCGTTTTTCGTTCAGGAAACTGACTCTGTCGCCGGGTTTTAAATTCATAAGGAAAATTATTAAACTATGTAAAGTTTTTTAGTCGCAATTATTCAGCATATCCCCGGTATTAGGCTTCCCAAGTTCAAAAGCTTTATGCCAGTCGTTGCAGGCTCCATCGGTATCATTGAGGTAATATTTACAACTGGCCCTGTTAAAAAATGCATCGGCATAATCGGGTTTTATTTCAATGGCTTTAGTGTAATCAGCAATAGCTTCTTTGGTTTGCCTTAAATTAAATTCTGCATTAGCGCGGTAATAATATGCTTTATAATTTTCTTTGTCGTACCCGATAATTTTTGTGAGTTCTTCAATAGCTCCTTTATTATCGGATTTTCTTATTTTTTCACTTGCTTCATTAAGCATGTTGTCAATTTTTTCCGGGCCTGGCTTACAAGCTGAGAAAAATATAAATGACGATAATATTATAAATACTGATATTTTCATTTTTGAAAAATTATTTTGCAAAGATATAAAATTGCACAAAGCTGCTTTCAGAAAACAGGTTTTATAAATATAAAATATGGAACTTCAGATTGTTTTCTTTTGAAAATTCAAATGTTGGAGCCGGAAATTTTAAGAAGTTCAATGTGTAAAAAACTGCTTTTAAAAATTTTGATTTTGTTGGAATGTGTGTAAAATCAATATCCGGAGAAATATAAAACTGCCTGTATCTTTTAAATACCGGCATTGTAGCGCCATTATATGTATCAGGATTTCCGTTTGCACCAATCATTCCATTTGCACCGTAACCAACAGCAACGTTGAGCCACTTCGGAAATTTAGAATCTTTTTTTAGAAAAGAAGAAATATTCCCGGAAAGCCAGTAAGTTTGCCCGTTGTAATCTTTCAACATATGCTCCTGGAAATTGCTGCCGAGTAAATCAGGTCTGTAATCAGCGAATTCAGTAGGATGATACGACCATTTGAATACAATTCGTTGCTGATTCCATGCCAATTGCTGACTCATAAAAACCGCCGAGCCAAATGTGTTTGCCGAAAAGTCGCCCAACGAAAAGCCCCATTCGCTCGAAAGTCCGTCGAGAATTTCAATTGTAAGCATATAAACAGAACCTAATCCGCCACCGTACCATATCGCTTTTTTGTTTTCAACACCACACCATTTTAACGAGTAATAACCAACAGCGCCAATAGAGCAGGATGTAGTGGCATGACCGATTTTGTCCATTTGCAACCATTCTTTATTATCGTTAAAAAAATGAAATGAAGAACGCGGATAATCCTTGTACCATAAGTTATTTAGCAAGTATAATGTTCCTGCAACTGTAACTGCTTCGGTTGCGATTACTGCATGTAAGCGTTTTTTATTAAGCGTATCAGGCGGAAACGAAATACTTTTTGCCAGTGTAGCAAAAGATATTTGCAATAAAATAAGTGATATGGTTATGTTTTTTAATTTCAAATCAAATACCTTTTATTATTTCTTTTACTTTTTCGATTTTTTCGTTGAGCAAATTTTGATTATTTGCTTCGGCTATGAAACGCAGGTATGGATCGGTGTTCGAAGGGCGCACATTAAACCACCAGTCTTTAAATTCAATACGGTATCCATCGAAATCATAGAAGGCAACAGGTTTTTCGAGCGAAGTGAAATAATTTTTTATTTGCTCCATTGCTTCTGATTTTTTTTCAATCTCGAAATTTATTTCTCCCGAATTTGCATATTTAGCAATATTGCCTATAAGTTGTGAAAATGAAATCCCTTTTTTCTTCATCTTGCTTAAAACGCCAAGAATAATAAGCGATGCCATTATTCCTGAATCGGAATAATAAAAATCTTTGAAGTAATAATGACCTGCCAGTTCACCGCCAAATATCCCGTTTATTTCGCGAAGTTTCATGGCTGCATAAGCACGGCCTACACGCCACATGTGCATTTTGCTTCCGAAATTTTCAATATATTCTGCTACCGCTTTTGATGTGCGTATATCCTGCAGTATATTTCCTTTTAATCCTTTTTCTTCGAGGAAATAGTGAGCAAGAACAGCAATCATTAAATCTGGTGAAACAAATTTTCCGTTCTCATCAACAAACATTACGCGGTCGGCATCCCCATCGAATATTACGCCGACATCACATTTTCCCTTTAATACCAAACGTTTCAGGTCTTCCACGTTTTCTTCTTCCAACGGGTTGGCTTCGTGATTGGGAAAAGTCCCATCAAGTTCATCATATAAATATTGAATGTCTTTATTCAGGAATTCTTTGATAAGCAGGCAAGCCATGCCGTTTGAACAATCGACAGCTATTTTTAAATTGGAATAATCGCTTAGATATTGTTTCAAAAAAGAAATATATTCATTGCGAATATCCATTTCGATTATCTTTCCTTTTTTTGAAACAGCCTCTGGCTTTGCTGATTTAACAAGCTTTTCCAACTCTCCAAGTCCTGTATCAAAGCCCACAGGCAACGCATTGGTTCTTGAAATTTTCAGCCCGTTATGTTCTTTTGGATTATGAGAAGCTGTGATCATTACCGATGCATCAAAATGATATTTCGCTGTAAGGTAATATACCATAGGTGTTGTAGAAAGACCAATGTAGTGAACATCTGCTCCGCTATCGATTATTCCTTTTGAAAGATATTCAAAAATTTCCGGTGATGATGTGCGAACGTCACGTCCTACAAGGATTTTAGATGCGTTTAGTAATTCGGGTAAATAAAAACCTATTTTGTAAACGTCTTCTTTATTGAAATCTTTGTTATATACCCCGCGGATATCATAAGCTTTAAATGCACCCATTTTATTAATATTTATAAAGTATTAAGTTTGAAATTTAAAATTGTAAGGTGCAAAAATAAAAAAAGGAAGCCAGATTTGACTTCCTTTTTATAAATAGAATATTTTTTATTTCAGGAAATTACTTATCTCGTCGAAATATTTTGATTTGTTCGAGGAGAAAGTAGTAGACATAGTTGCACCTTTTACAATGTATGTAGAACTTATGCTGCTACGAATCTTGCTGAGTTCTTTTGCAATTTTCTGATTAAAGATATTTTCATTTTCTCCGGCAATAAAAAATATCCCTGCTAATGTGCCGCCTTTTGATTCGAGTGCATACGTAGGTTCTAAATAATTTTTATTATATGCCAATGGAAATAATGCATCAGCGCCATTTATTTCTTTGATGACTTTTTTCATGTTCTCGAAATTATTATAAGGGGAATCAGCAATGATTTTAGTAATTTCAGCATGGTTGGCTCCAACTGATAATGATAGTCCTGCGCCTATTCCTATTCCATATAAATTAATAGAACGCAATTTAGCCTGGTATTTTTTTATGTAATCAATGGCTGCTTCTATATCTTTCTGGAACTGGGCATAAATAAAAAAATTATTGTTTATGGTAAAGTCGCTGCTTTTACCGTATCCACGGTAGTCGTACATCAATACATTATACCCGAGAGTAATGAAATTACTGGCAAGTTCAAAGTTATCTGCCATGTTGCCATTACCGTCATCGCTCATTATCATTACTTTTGTTGAGGCTTCGGTAGTTTTAAAAAACCATCCGAATAATGTAACATTATCTTCTGTAGTGATTGAAACTTCTTCATAAGTCATTCCGTAATCAGATGGAGAAACAGAATAAGTCCTCGAAGGATTCAGCGCCTGTGCCGAAAAATAAGTTGCAAAAATGCAAATAATAGCTGCAATTCTTTTCATATTATTTTAGAGTTTAATTTTTGTTATCGGTAAAAATATAAAATTTTATATATGAATAAAAATAAATTTTATTAACAAACCTTCTGATACCTTACTATAATGTTAATATGCAGAATATTTATAAATTGAAATTCCTGAAAATTTCTTTCATTGCATAAATATTTTTTGAGTTACAAATATCCTTTGCTTCCGGCATATACAAAAAATCAATAGTAGGTTTATAATGCTCGATTATTTTTCCTCTTACAATTTTAAGAGTGCTGTTCATCATATGATTTTCTTCAGTAAATGCTTCGCTTATTATTCCTATTGCTGATGGCAACCAGCGTTGCGGGAACACCCCGTCAAACTTATTTCCTTTACGGTATAAACTTATTTCATTTTCAATTAATTTCAATGCTTTTATCACCGTTTCGTTCGAATCAAAGCGAAGTCCATTTTCTTCTATCCATTTTTTTAAATTTGTAACATTAGGCGCAATCAAGCATACAGAATATGGATTTTGATTGTTATAAAGCATACATTGATCAATGTATTGCGATTGCCCGATAAAAGCTTCTTCTATTCCTTCAGGACTGTATTTTTCGCCATCATCAGCAATCAATAAACTTTTGAAACGACCATAAACAAACAGGAATCCATCTTTGTCGATATAACCCAGATCGCCGGTGTAAAGCCAGCCATTCCGTATAGTTTCGGCAGTAGCTTCCGGATTTTTCCAATAACCGGTCATCACATTTTCGCCTTGTATCACAATTTCACCTTTTTCTTCCGCCGGTAGTTCATTCCCTTTGGTATCACAAATTTTTAATTTCAGATTTGAAACCAGATAACCTGATGAACCTATTTTGTGTTTTCTTTCAGAATTGGATGAGATAACCGGAGATGCTTCAGTAAGGCCATATCCCTGGAACATTGGTATTCCTATCGCGTAAAAGAATTTCTGAATTTCAGTATCAAGCAAAGCTCCTCCGCCAATAAAATAATGAAGCCGTCCGCCAAAATTTTTTCTAATTTTTTTAAAAATAATTATATCAAATAATTTTAATATTGGTTTAAGGAAAATGCGTTTCCCTTTTCCTTTTTCAAAACTACTCATGCCATTATAATAATAGGCGAGCTTTATTCCTTTATTGAATAATTTCTGGATGAATTTTCCTTTAGCTGCTATTCCTGTTTCAATATTTTTCTTGAAATTTTTTGCGAGCGACGGAACACTTAACAGGAAATGAGGTCTGATTTCTTTTATGTTTATTGGAATATTTTTTAATGTTTCAATGGGCGAAGAACCCAATTGTACAGAGGCAATGGATGCTCCTGCTTTCATGATGCTGTATATTCCTACGGCATGAGCAAATGCGTGATCCCATGGTAATATCAAAAGGGATGTGTAATATTCCGGAACATCCATCAGGCTTAACGATTGTTCCGCATTTGCTGTATAATTGCGATGCGAAAGCATGATGCCTTTTGGTTCGGCAGTGGTGCCTGAAGTGTAGCAAATATTTGCAATATCATCACCTTTTACGGATTGCCATCTTTCATTAAAATCTTTTAGGTTTGTTTTAAGAAATTCATCACCTGCCTTGATTACATCACCTGAAAAAATTTCTTTGTCCTCATATTTTTCTAAAGCATCAAGAACAATAATTTTTTCTACTAAATTTAATTTCGCTTTTATTTCTCTTATTTTTTTTAATTGAGAAACAGAAGAAATGATATAATGCGCTTCTGAATGTTTTAACCGGAATTCAAGTTCGGAAGGTTCGGTTAATTTTACAGATAAAGGAACATTAATTGCCCCGGCATATAAAATGGCCAGTTCAGATATAACCCAATCGTTCCTTCCTTCTGAGATAACTGAAATACGGTCACCTTTTTTTACACCTATATTTAAAAGTCCTGAAGCTAACTGATATACAATTTGATGAACCTCTTTATAAGTTAAATATTGATAAGTATCATCTTTTTTTTCGTACAGATACGCATTCTTACCAAATTTTTTTACACTTTCTTCGAAGAGATTGGTTATGGCTTGCATAGGCAATTGTAATTTTAAATGTTAAATTAAAAAAAATAATGATGCAAATCATAAAAAAATAAAATAGCTATAAAATGAGCTTCTATTTTATTTTAAGCGTGTTCAGGTATTGATGATAGATTTGTGCATTGCGCGAATGTTCAGCGCTGGTTTTGGCAAATGAATGATATCCCGAGCCATCAGGCTTTGCACAGAAAAATAAATAATTATGTTTTTCGTAATTGAGGACTTTGTCGATTATTCGTGAATCGGGTAAACATATCGGACCTGGTGGTAGTCCTTTGTTTTGATATGTGTTGTATGGGGAATCAGTGAGCAAATGTTTTTTCAAAATACGTTTGATTGAAAAATCACCAATTGCAAATTTAACTGTTGGATCTGCTTCCAATTTCATTCCTTTATTCAGGCGGTTGATGTAAACACCTGCAATAGTGGGCATTTCGTCATATTTCCGGCTTTCTTCCTGTATTATGGATGCAAGAATTTCAACTTCTACAGGAGATAGTCCTGCATTTTCTGCTTTTGTTTTACGACTGTTGTTCCAGAATTTATCGAATTCTTTTTTCATTTTTTCAAATAATTGTTTGGCAGAAGTATTCCAATAGAGTTCGTATGTGTTTGGAATAAAAACAGCAATAGCATTATCTACTGTAAACCCAAGTGAATCGAGGTAATCTGCATTATCAAGCAGTTCAATTATTGATAACGAATCGGCTTCAAGCTGTGAAGACATTTTTCCGGCAAGCTGATATTTGGTACGCACATTATTAAATACAAGCTTTACAGGTTCTTGCCTGCCCGACATCAGCATGTTAATAAGTTCATTATTGTTCATTCCATTTTTGATCGTGTATTTGCCGGGTTTTACATGATTCTTATAATCCTTATAATCGGCAAGCCATTCAAATGATGAAGCATCGGAAATTATTTTATTTGTATTGAGTTGATTTAATACTTCATTAAAATCGGAACCGGTTTTTATATATAGGTAAGTACTATTTTTATCGTCAAGCTTAACATTTGATTTGTATAGGATAGTATATGCTTTGTATGCAGTGAAGATTCCTGCCAGTATTAACAAAACACCCGTGATCACTATTATTTTAAAAAAAACTGATTTTCCTTTTTTAGCCATTTGAAAAAGAAATTATTTATTAATTAATTGTAAAATGTATTCATCCTTCCATGTTTTGCCTTGCAGAATCCATTCTTTTTTAAGCCCGATGATTTCAAATTTGAATTTTTTAAAAAGCTTCAGACTGTTTTCGTTATCGGATGTAATGTTGCAGAATAACTGGTGAAGATGTAAAGTATTAAAAGCATAATCTGTCAGAATTTCGAGTGCTTGTGATGCATAGCCTTTGCTGCGGTATTCCTCGCTGATTAAAATCCCGACACCTGCTCTTTGGTTTGACGGGTCGAAATCGAAAAGGTCGATGCACCCAATAGTTTTATTGTTGTCAGTTTCAACAATCATTAATCGCAATTGTTTTGCAGCATAAATATCCTGTTGAGCATTCAGAATATATTCTTCAAGTAAATGATGCGAGAAAGGAGCTACAGTATTACTTAAATGCCAGATACGTGTATCGTTCTCCCATTTATACAGAATATCAATATCAGCGGGTTCGGGAGCGCGGAAAGAAATATTTTTCCCTTTCATGATAATTTTTTCTAAATTTTTAAATGGATATTTCTCCTTTATAAACGCAGGTTGCCGGCCCTTGAAGCCATATATCGGTATATTGTGTTTTGTTTATTTTATTAAAATATACCGAAAGATTTCCGCCAAGAGTAATCAAATTACAGGTGTTGCCTTTAAGTAAATGAAGTTCGTTTGCTGCAATTGCCGTAGCTGTAGATCCGGTACCGCATGAAAGTGTTTCATCTTCCACACCACGTTCGTATGTTCTTACAAAAATATGTCCATCCAAAGGCTCTGCAAAATTTACATTGATCCCTTCTTTTTTGAATGCTTTACTATACCTGATTTTTTTCCCTTCAGTAAATACATCCATGTCTTTTACGTTTTTTGTAAACGTAACATAATGCGGCGAACCGGTATTTATAATAAAATATTTTTCCTCTTTAATAATATTTGAAACATCACACATCTGAAGTTTTACAATGGTTTCGTTTTTATTAACAGCAATGATTTGTGCCTGGTGAAATCCATCGGTAGCGCTGAAAACAGTTTTACTTTTTATGATTCCCAAATCGTGTGCAAATGCTGCACAACATCTACCCCCATTGCCACACATACTTCCTTCTTTTCCATCGGAATTAAAATAAACCATTTTAAAATCACCATCATTGCTTTTGTTAATCAGTATAAGTCCATCGGCGCCTATGCCAAACCGACGATGACATAAAAAAGATATAACGGATGCCTGGTTTATATAATTCTTAAAGATATGACTTCTGTTATCAATCATGATAAAATCATTTCCGGCACCCTGATATTTGGAAAAATTAATTTTCATCGGTTACTTAGTTGACTTATAATATTGGGATTATTAAGTGGAATAAGCGACTTGAATTCAACCGAACGGTCGATCTGATAATAATCCGAAGTATATTTCATATAAAGGATTTTATTCTGCATTTTAAATGAGATCATATTTAATTGATCAATACCGAATAATACCAGTTTGTTTTTATTTGTTTTATAACCTTTATAATTTATTGGTGATTTCCAGAATTCAACAAGAAGTTTGTTGCTGCTTTTTTCATGAACATTTTCATCGATCAATAATGAATCTATTTTGTCATTGCTGAAAAATTCTTCTAAGCCGGGAATTGTAAAATATTTTGCATAGATGAGTTTATCTTTTTTAACCTTGATATCTCCGGATGATTTATCATTGTAATTATTGATATCAACATTTTTCTGATTTTTTAAAATAGAATCAAATAATGATGAATCGGGCAATTCCCCATTATACATAGCGAGAAATTCATCAAGAGCATCCGGATTGGATAAGTCAATACCGGTAGAATCGAAATAAACAGAATCGGTTTTAGGTTTTGGATTGAGTAGTGGATCGGGTTTGTATTTATTATTGTCTGTATTGTTATCAGATATCAGCGTGTAATCTTCTTTGTCGTTGTTGCTAAATAAATTGCTGAAATAGTTTTTTACATTTTTAAATAAATTTCTGCTGACACCTGAACTTCCCTGCCACCATATCATACTCCATGCTACCAGGAACCCTATAAGTATTCCTACCAGTAAAAACGCAAAACGATTTTTATTTTTTTTCATGTTAGGCTAATGACAAGCTGTCAGATAAATTTTATTTGCAAAAGTATAAAAAATAGCAGTAGTTTGCGATATAAGATTGCTTAACAATTTTTAACAATGGACTAACAATATCATGAATATGTTGTCGTTTTTGAAAATACCTTGAAAATATAGTGGTTGTCGATACTGACATTTATATTTCAAGGCATAAAAATTGATAACCTAAGCGAGTTTTAAAAAAAAATTATTTTATATGGAAGCAAAAAAAATTATGACTTTTATGTTGGTTGCCTTTACAGGCGGATTGTTTGCTGTATCAACATCCTATTTGGTAAGCAAAACTGATGTGATAAACAAAACACAGGCAGCAAAAGAATTTCAAAACAATAATTTTCAGCAGGCTCCTTCATCATCTCCGGTTGTGATTCCTGCCAATCTCGATTTCACTAAAGCTGCCGAACTTTCAGTACATGCAGTAGTTCATATAAAAACAGAATATCAGCAAAAGAGTTCTGTATACGATGATTTTTTTGGAGGTTCATGGGATCCCTGGGGTTCAAAAAATTATTATTCGCCTGCAAAAATATCCGGTTCCGGTGTTATCCTTACTTCCGATGGTTACATTGTAACAAATAATCATGTGGTACAGGATGCCAATTATATTGAAATTACTTTGAATGATAAAAGAACATATGAAGCGGAAATTGTAGGTACCGATCCCGGAACCGACCTGGCTTTAATAAAAATTGATGAAAAAGATTTACCCTATCTTTCTTATGGGAATTCCGATAGTGTTAAAGTTGGTGAATGGGTGCTGGCTGTTGGAAATCCTTTTAACCTCACTTCAACCGTTACTGCCGGGATAATTAGTGCAAAGGCACGCAATTTAAATATTCTTGGAAAAAATTCTTCTATCGAATCGTTCCTTCAAACAGATGCGGCTGTAAACCCTGGCAATAGTGGAGGTGCGCTAGTAAATACTAAAGGAGAACTTATAGGTGTTAATGCCGCCATTGCTTCAAATACCGGTTCGTATTCAGGTTATTCATTTGCCATACCTGTAAATATCGTAAAAAAAGTCGTTGATGATTTTGTTAAATACAAAAGTGTACAGCGTGCATACCTTGGTATTACATATGAAGAAGTAGATAGTAAATTGGCTAAAGAAAAAGGTTTAAGCAAAGTAAAAGGAATCAGTATTTCGTCGCTTGCTGATGCTGGTGCAGCAGAAGAAGCCGGTCTGTTAAAGGGTGATGTGATTACAAAAATTGGTACAGCAGAAATAAATAGTGGTTCCGAGTTACAGGAAGCTGTAGTTACACACAGACCGGGTGATGTGGTTAAAGTTACTTACATCAGGGATAAAGCAGAAAAAGAAATTTCTGTTAAATTGAAAAATATAAATAATACTACAGAAATAGTAAAAAGCGAAGAAGAAAGCGTTACTACATTATTAGGAGCAACTTTTGAAACACTTTCTGCTGATGAATTAAAAGAATTAGGAATAGAAAATGGATTAAAGGTTTCGAAGCTTGATGCAGGATTGATGAAAAATGCAGGTGTACGTGAAGGATTTATCATTACTAAAATTGACCAGAAACAGATAAAAACTCTTGATGATTTAAAAACAGCTTTAAAAGAAAAAAAAGGTGGTGTGTTGATTGAAGGAATTTATTCAAACGGAATGCATGCATATTATGGTTTTGGAATGTAAGTTTTCTATATTGTAAAATCTTGCTTTTCAGTATAATTGAGATGTTAATTTATTTTATGAAAAATTATTATTAATATATCAAAAAAAATATAGTACTTTTGCAATTCTTTTTAAGAAAAAAGAACCACGATATTGAGGTAGTTTAGACAAGAAATAGAGGAAGGGATATATGCGACAACTTAAAATAACAAAATCAATTACAAACCGTGAAACGGCTTCATTAGACAGGTATTTATCAGAGATAGGAAGGGAAGAATTAATTACTGCGGAAGAAGAAGTTTTACTGGCACAAAAAATTAAAGCCGGCGACCAGAAGGCTCTTGAAAAATTAGCCAAAGCAAATTTACGTTTTGTTGTATCAGTAGCAAAACAATACCAAAACCAGGGCCTTAGTTTACCTGACCTGATAAATGAAGGAAACCTTGGTTTAATAAAAGCAGCTCAGCGTTTTGATGAAACCAGGGGATTTAAATTCATCTCGTATGCTGTTTGGTGGATTCGTCAATCCATATTACAGGCTCTTGCCGAACAAGCCAGAATTATCCGTTTACCTTTGAACCAGGTGGGATCATTAAATAAAATTTCAAAAGAAGTTTCACGCCTGGAACAACTATATGAACGCTTGCCTTCAGCCGATGAGATTGCTGAATCGCTTGATTTACCTGAAGAAAAAGTTGTTGATGCAATGAAAATAAATACACGTCATTTTTCGGTTGATGCACCAATAATTCCGGGCGAGGATATTAGTTTTCTGGATGTATATTCAGGCGATGAAACTCCAAATACCGACAAAGGTTTGATTTTTGAATCGCTTTCAAAAGAAATTGAACGTTCATTATCTACACTTACTGAACGTGAACGCGATATTATTAAATTATATTTCGGTATAGGAATTAGTCATGGGCTTACCCTTGATGAAATCGGTGCAAAGTTCGATCTGACAAGGGAAAGAGTAAGACAGATAAAAGAAAAAGCTATTCGCCGATTGAAACATACTTCACGAAGCAAATTGCTGAAAAGTTATTTATGTCAATAAAAAATAAAAGGGAGCGAATTTAGCTCCCTTTTTTATTGAAGAGCTAAAATTTTTTATAAACTTGTGTTTTTATTATTTAAAATATTCTTCAAATTCTTTTAAATCGAGATAAGAAAATTTCTTCTTTAAGTCCGATACTTTTTGTAAATATTTTTTCATGAACTTATCAAAATCAGCTGTTTTAGGGAAAAATGCTTTATGATTTTTTGCCTGCACCAGTTTATTTATTTCACACATAATATCACGGGAAGATGCATCAATATAAGTTTCCGAGAATCGATTCCGAATATATTCAATTGCAGTTTCGTTCGGATGAATCATATCACTGGCGTAAAATCTGTAATCCCTCAATTCATCCATCATTATTTCATATGCGGGAAAATAAAAACAATTATTGAATTTTTCAATTATTTTATGTACTGCTACAAATAATATTGATTTGCTAAGCTGATTCTCAATAATGCCATCATTTATGTGGCGTACAGGGCTTACAGTAAAAATAATTTTCAGGGAAGGGTTTGCAGCTTTTAGTTTGCTTATATATTCACTGTATTCTGAAAAAATTCTTTCTGCATTAAGTAATGATTTGGTAAATGTATCTGAAGGGAGTTTGTGACAATTGTTAACAATAATATTTTTTTCCCTGTGCGTATAAATAAATGATGTACCAAAAGTGATAAATATAAATTCGGTTTGCTTTAATCCTTCTGACGAAGCGTGAATGGTCTCATTTATTTTTTCTAAACATTTTTTTTTATCGGTATCGGAAAAACGGCTGTGATGGTAAAAACTGAACCAAACATCATTATAAAAGTTCAGATCTTTTTCAGAGAATTTTTTTTCGCCCAATAAAAATTTGATAGAGTTAATGATAGAAATTGGATTATAAACAATTCCGAACGGGTTGACTATAGTTGGGAATTTCAGTTCTTTCAGGTAATTCCCAATACTTTCTGTAAAACATGAGCCAATAAAAATACTTTTCGTCAAATAATTTATTTTACTTTCCGATTCGGGAATGTCAAAAACAGTTCTGAAGGTTTCCATAATTTAAAATTTGCGCAATATATAAAATCTGTGAATTTTATTTTCAGTTTTAACTTTGATTTTAATAACTAAACTAACTTAATATCCTTGAGTTTATTTAATATGTCTATGGTTGTAAGGTGAGGCAGCTAGTCAGGGTGAATGTTATTGGTTGTAAGTAATCATATTCCCTTTCAACTTTAACCCTGACCAGTCGCTATACCAATCAACCATTGACAATAACTAAAACTAACTTCAAAATCATTTCCGTTTCAACTGTTCATTTCTTTTGATTATATTATTACTTGTAATTCATAATAATTCTTTAATTTGCGCACTTATTTTTTAATAAAATTACTATGTCTTCTGCAAAATATATTTTCGTAACAGGTGGCGTTACTTCATCGCTGGGAAAAGGGATTATTTCAGCTTCGCTTGCAAAACTTTTACAGGCAAGGGGATATGCGGTTACCATTCAGAAATTCGATCCTTATATTAATGTCGATCCCGGAACGCTTAATCCATATGAACATGGTGAATGTTATGTAACCGACGACGGTGCAGAAACAGATCTCGACCTTGGTCATTATGAACGTTTTTTAAACATGCCCACATCACAGGCAAATAATGTTACTACCGGCAGAATATACCAGTCGGTTATTGAAAAGGAAAGGCGTGGCGATTATTTAGGGGAAACAGTTCAGGTAATTCCTCATATTACTGATGAAATAAAATATCGCATGAAATTGCTTGGCAATGAAGGGTCGTTTGATTTTATTATTACTGAAATTGGAGGCACTGTAGGCGATATTGAATCTCTTCCATATATTGAAACGGTTCGCCAGATGCGCTGGGAATTGGGAAATAAATGCCTTGTTGTTCATTTAACGCTGGTGCCATACCTTTCCGCTGCCGGAGAATTAAAAACAAAACCTACACAGCACAGTGTAAAAATGTTGCTCGAACTGGGAGTGCAGCCAGATGTGTTGATTTGTCGTACCGAAAGGCATTTGAGCGAAAATCAGAAAAATAAGATTGCATTATTTTGTAATGTTGATGCTTCTTCTGTTATTGAATCAATTGATGTAGATACAATATATAAGGTGCCAATATTAATGCGTGAAGAAAAGCTGGATGCAGTTGTTTTACGAAAAATGAACATGTCGGAAAAACAAGAACCCGACCTGGCTAAATGGGAAGAGTTTCTTTATAAATTGCAGCATCCCGTATGTGAAGTGAATATTGGTATAGTTGGGAAATATGTTGAACTGAAAGATGCATACAAATCAATTAGCGAAGCTTTTGTTCATGCCGGTTCTGTTCATCAATGCAAGGTAAAAGTAAAAATGCTGCATTCCGAAAATATAGATGCATCAAATGTAAAAGAACAATTAAAGGATCTTAACGGGATATTAGTTGCACCCGGTTTTGGTGAAAGAGGAATTGAAGGAAAAATAATGGCAATAAAATATGCGCGTGAAAATAAGATTCCATTTTTGGGAATTTGTTTGGGTATGCAGTGTGCCGTTATTGAATTTGCAAGGAATGTGCTGTGTTTAAAAGATGCTCATTCTACTGAAATGAATCCGCGAACAACAAACCCTGTTATTGATATTATGGAAGCACAGAAAAAAGTTTCCTGTAAAGGCGGTACCATGAGACTGGGAGTTTATCCGTGTGAAATTAAAGAAGGAACAAAAGCATTTGAAATTTATAAAACAGAACAGATCACGGAACGTCATCGTCATCGCTACGAATTCAACAATAAATACTTGGAATCATTTACTAAAGCAGGTATGATACCTGTTGGAATAAACCCCAAGGATAATCTTGTTGAAATGATGGAAATTCCTACTCATCCATGGTTTGTTGGTGTTCAGTTTCATCCTGAATATAAAAGCACAGTTGCAAAACCTCATCCTTTGTTTGTTGCTTTTGTTGGAGCTGCAATTGCAAATAAAAAATAAATATTTTTCTGACATTAAATATTCGTTCATACAAATTTTGTAAAACATGACCAGAGCGGGTTACACCTATTTTATTCCCACTTTTAATGAATATGAAATTTTTTAATAGAAATGATTTTGCACTTGTAGCGTCAAACTTTTCGGTATCGGTTACAAATGTATTTGGAATATGATTAGTTTGTCAGGTTTGGTAAAACCCTTATCTTTGCCCACTCAAAAAAATATAATAAATGAATAAAAATACAATCATAGGCCTGGTTTTGATCATTGGAATAATGGCCATTTTCAGTTATATCAATCGTCCTTCCGAAGCGGAAATAAAAAAAAGGCAGCATGAACAGGATTCGATTGCTTTAGCGTTAAAGAAAAACGACTCGATCGCAGTTGCCGAAAGTAAGATAAAAAAACTGAAAAGTGATTCATTAAAAACGGATACCGGTTCAGTAAAAACATCCAACGATTCATCTGTTTCTGTAAAACAAAAAGATGAACTGGGAATATTTGCAGGTTCGGCACAAGGTGAAAAGAAAACAATTATCGTTGAAAATGAAATTGCAAAATTTAAATTTAACACTTTTGGCGGAGGCATTTGTTATATACAACTTAAAAATTATAAAACCTTTGATAAAAAACCTATTGTATTATATCATTCTGATTCTTCACTTTTTGGTTTGAAATTTTATGCCGATAACAGGGTAATTAACACTTCAGAACTGAATTATTCTGCTTCAATTTTAACAAAGAAATTCAACGGAAAGGACAGTATAAAATTAAGCGGAAATGATTCTGTAAAAATTGCTATGCGCCTGTTCCCTGATTCAGCTGTTAATCCCGACAGAAGTAAATATATTGAACTTTGTTACACCATCCCTGCAAATGAGTATATGATAAAAACCAGTATCAACCTGGTTGGAATGGGCGAAATAATTACCGCCAGTCAAAGTTCAATGGATTTAAACTGGAACATGAACCTGAATCAACTGGAAAAAAGTTTAAAAACAGAACGTGCTTCTTCAACTATTTATTATAAGTATTACGAAGATGAAGTTGATTATTTATCAGAAACCAAAAGCGATTCAAAAGATTTAAAAACAAAAATTTCCTGGATAGGATATAAGCAACAGTTCTTTTCTTCTGTAATGATTGCTGATAACGGATTCCTGAATGGGAAAATAGCTACCAATATGAGCGATACTGCAAAATTTAATAAATCATGTACTTCAACACTTACGGTACCTGTTGATAATAAATCGTTGCAATCATTCCCAATGCGTATGTACTTTGGTCCTAACCATTATAAAACATTACGCAAATACGATCTTGACCTGGAAAGACAGATACCATTAGGATGGAGTTCTCCTTATATTCTTGGATGGATAAACCGATTCGCTGTTATTCCTATTTTTAACTGGCTTGAAAATACAGGAATAAGCTATGGTATCATTATTCTAATTCTTACAATAATTTTAAAGATAGTGTTATTTCCGATTGCATATAAAACATATCTTTCAGGGGCAAAGATGCGTGTACTGAAACCGGAAATTGATGAAATAAACAATAAGATCCCAAAAGAAAAAGCGATGGAACGCCAGCAAGCTACAATGGCTTTATATAAAAAAGCCGGGGTGAATCCAATGGCGGGTTGCGTTCCCATGTTACTGCAAATGCCTATTCTTATTGCATTATTCAGGTTTTTCCCGGCTTCTATTGAACTTAGGCAACAAAGCTTTTTATGGGCAACCGACCTGTCATCATATGATTCCATTTATGATTTTGGTTTTAAGATTCCTTTTTATGGCGATCATATAAGTTTATTCTGTCTTCTTATGACGATTTCAACAATTATATATACCAGGTTGAATAACCAGTTAATGGGAACCCAGCAACAGATGCCCGGAATGAAATTCATGACCTATGCCATGCCCATAATGTTTCTTGGAATACTAAACGATTTTTCAGCCGGACTTAATTATTATTATTTCCTTGCAAACATGTTTACCTTCCTTCAGATGTGGATTATCCGCAAAACCATTAATGAAGAAAAAATACATGCAAGAATACAGGAAAACAAAAGGAAATCGAGTACACGAAAAAAATCCGGGTTTCAGAAAAGACTTGAAGAGATGGCCAAACAACGTGGATATAATCCGCCAAAAAGATAATTGTTCTTATTGCTGTTTTGTAAATTCGTAACAAATCAACGCCGTAGCGATAGATGCATTCAGCGATTCCGCATGTGTTGTTTCTGCTTTATTCTGTAGTGGAATTGCAATCTTTATATTGATATATTTTTCTAATTCGGGTGATATCCCTTTCGATTCACTTCCAATAATGATAATCGGGTTTTCCTTTTTTGTGGCATTGTATAATGGCTCACCTATCATATAAGCGCCATAAACATAAGCATTGCCTTTATTTATAGAAAGAAATTTTTCGAGGTTTGTATAATATATGGTTGTTCTTAAAAATGAACCCATGGTAGCCTGGATTACTTTTGGATTATATAACTCCACACAATTTTCAGAACATATTATGTTTGTAATACCAAACCAGTCGGCTGTTCTGATAATCGTACCAAAATTCCCCGGGTCGCTGATTCCATCGAGTATTAAAGTTATTCCTGAAAATGATTTTATTGAAAAAGTTTTACCAGGAAAGTAATCTAATACAGCCAGAACCTGGTTGGGAGTACTAAGGCAGCTGATACGTTCCAGTTCCTTATCGTTAACTTCAAAATAGTTGATATTGTTTTTACTTATGGTTTCAGTATTTTTATCCAGCCATTCATTTTTTGCAAACAATGAAACTACAGGTAATCCTTTTTCAATGATGTCATTAATTATTTTTGGACCTTCAGCAATAAATTGCCTTTGTTCATCACGAAACTTTTTCAAATGCAGCGAACGAACGAATTTTATCTGGTTTTGAGTCAGCATGTATGATATATTATTACCGTATCAATGATTCTATATAACACAAACATCCCGCAAATTGCGGGATGTTTGGTAAATTCTGTTCCGAATCTTCGGAATTAATTTTTTCCGATGTATTATTCCGGTTTAATGCATTCAACAGGACAAACATCAGCGCAAGCGCCACAATCTGTGCAAACATCAGGATCAATTTTATAGATGTCGCCTTCAGATATTGCTTCAACAGGGCATTCATCTTTACATGTGCCGCATGCAGTACAATCGTCACCAATTTTATAAGCCATTTTAGTAAGTTTTAAAGTTTATATTCAGGTGCAAATATATTTGGATTATTTATATAGTTGCAAAAAAAGTTGTAAAAAAATTTATTTTAATAAAAAAAGAAAAATATTTAAATAGTATATATATGTTTATATCTCTTGAAACATATGATGTATAAATGATTTATTTAAAAAAAACACAGATTTTTTTTTATTGTTATTCAATTAACAAATACCTTTGCGAAAAATTTATAGTATTCAAGGAGATAATGAATTAAAATCTCTTTAATTTCGCAACAAATTAAAAACCCTAAATAATTATGTCAAAAAAAGAAAATACGGTAGTTGAGTTGCACGATGCAGTTATTCGTTTTGCAGGCGATTCGGGTGATGGAATGCAGCTTTCGGGCAATCTTTTTGCTGATGCAGCTGCTTTAGCAGGAAACGCTATAGCTACGTTCCCTGATTATCCTGCCGAAATAAGGGCACCACATAATACTATTGCAGGTGTTTCCGGTTTTCAGGCACGTATAAGTAATAGTAAGATTCACTCATCGGGCGATTTGGCTGATGTGCTGGTAGCAATGAATGCTGCTTCACTGAAGGCAAACCTGAAATGGGCAAAGAAAGGTGCAACCATTGTAGTTGATGCCGATACCTTTGATGAAAAAAACATTAAAATAGCCGGTTATAAGAATAACCCGCTTGAAGATGGAAGTCTTAATGAGTACAAGCTGATAAAAGCTCCTATAACTTCTTTGACCTTAGCTACAGTTAAAGATAAAGGCATTGATAATAAAACAGCAGGCAAAACAAGAAATATGTTTGCATTAGGCATAACATATTTCCTTTTTAATCGTGATTTCAAAACTACAGATGAATTCTTTGAAAGGAAATTCAAGAAAAAACCCCAGATGATTGAAGTGAATAAAGCAGTTATCAGGGCCGGTTACAATTTTGCAGAAACCCTTGAAATTATTCATTCTACATTTAAAGTTCCTGCTACCACAAAAACAGATAAAGGCAAATTTCGTAATATTACCGGAAATGTTGCTACTGCATGGGGTTTACTTGCAGCTTCAGAGAATTCAGGACGTCCGTTATTCCTGGGTTCTTATCCTATTACTCCTGCAACTGAAATCCTGATGGAGCTTGCACAACACAAATCATTAGGTGCAAAAGTTTTCCAGGCAGAAGATGAAATTGCAGGTATATGTTCAGCTATTGGCGCCAGTTTTACCGGTTCAATGGCTTGTACTACCACATCAGGTCCTGGACTTTCATTAAAATCGGAAGCAATCGGACTGGCTGTAATGACTGAACTTCCACTCGTTATCGTGAATGTACAACGTGGTGGTCCTTCTACAGGATTACCAACAAAATCGGAACAATCCGATTTACTCCAGGCTTTATATGGACGTAATGGCGAAGGTCCTTTGATTATTGTTGCTGCTTCAAGTCCTGCCGATTGTTTTTATGCTGCTTATGAAGGAGCAAAACTTTCTATGGAACATATGACTCCGGCTATTGTTCTTACTGATGGATATATAGGTCAGGGTTCGGAAGTATTTAAAATTCCTCAAGTAAAAGATCTGCCTAAAATCAATCCTCCTGTTGCAAAACCTAATGATCCCGATTATCAGCCTTTTAAAAGAGACAAGGAAACACTGGTAAGAAAATGGGCTTTACCGGGAACCGAAGGTTTACGTCACAGGGTTGGCGGACTGGAAAAGTTAGATGGTATAGGTTCCGTTTCAATGGATCCTTCAAATCATGAATTAATGAGCCATCTTCGCGAGAAAAAAGTTGAAAAAATTGCAGATTTTATTCCCGAACAAAAACTTGTTGGCGATGCAAAAGGTGATTTACTCGTAGTGAGCTGGGGAGGAAGCTATGGATCGGTTTTAGCTGCGGTGAAAGAAATGCAGGATGAAGGAAAATCGGTTAGCCTAGCACATTTCAGGAATATTTCCCCACTACCGAAAAATACCAAAGACATACTTAAGAATTTCAAAAAAATTGTTGTGTGTGAACTTAATCTCGGTCAGTTTGTAAAATATCTGAAAATTAATTTCCCCGAAATTCCATATCATCAATATAATAAAATTCAGGGATTGCCCTTTACCGTTAATGAATTAAAAGAAGAATTTGCAAAAATATTAAAGGAGAACTAAGCTATGGAAGAAAATTTAACAGTAGAAAGATCAAGAGTACCACTGTCGAAAGAAGATTTTGTAAGCGATCAGATGGTGAAATGGTGTCCCGGATGTGGCGACCATGCAATACTTTCCTCTTTGGCAAATGTTTTCCCCAAGATTGGATATAGAAAAGAAAATTTTTTAGTGATATCAGGTATCGGTTGTTCTTCGAGGTTTCCGTATTACGTGAATACTTATGGTTTTCACAGTATTCATGGAAGAGCTAATCCAATTGCAACAGGCGCTAAAGTTTCAAATCCGCACCTGAGTGTTTGGGTAGCTACCGGTGATGGCGATTCAATGGCTATTGGCGGCAACCACTTCATTCATATTATCCGCAGAAATGTTGACTTGAACATCATGCTTTTCAATAACCGGATTTATGGCTTAACCAAAGGTCAATATTCTCCAACTACAGAAATGGGCACGGTAACTAAAACTTCTCCACAGGGAACTATTGAACATCCTTTCAATGCCGGCGAACTGGTTTTAGGTGCACAGGGAACTTTCTTTGCACGTGTGGTGGATACTAATCCTAAACTGATGACGGAAGTTATGTTTGAAGCAGCTAAACATGATGGAACATCGGTAGTTGAAGTATTGCAGAATTGCGTAATTTTTGCCGATGGCGTTCACGATTTAATTACTTCAAAAGAAACCCGTGACGACAACCAGTTGATACTGAAAAATGGTGAACCTATGATATTCGGTAAAAACAAAAATAAAGGGCTTCGCCTGAAAGGAACACATATCGAAGTTGTTGAAATTGGTAAGAATGGAATTACCGAAAGTGATCTTTTGGTTCACGACCAGTACGACCAGGATCCCGGTATTCACCTGATGCTGGCTAAAATGGCTCCGCCATTATATCCTGTTGCATTAGGAGTAATTCGTTCGGCAATGTTCCCAACTTACGACGACCTTGTTGAAGAACAGATTAAAACAGCTAAAGCTACTTCAAAAATTCAATGCGTTGACGATTTACTAAATAGTGGCGACACCTGGGAAATAAAATAATTTTTTTTAGTAATATTATTGGTTTTTAGAGCCTGTCTGCATAAGACGGGCTTTTTTGTTTTTATAGAAAATAGTAAATAGAAAATTCAGTATTCAGTCAACCATTGAACAAATAAGGGTATATAGGTATAAGGGTATATGGTATAAACATTAAATGAACATGGAAATTCAATATTGAGAATTGGACATTGGATATTGAAAATGTTATTGGTTGAAAGGTTGAGCGACTTGTTTAGTCAATAGTCAAAGGGTTATAGTATAAACACCATCAACAAGAAACATTTGCCCAAACCAGCCGCCTTACCCAAAAACTACTGAACATTTGAAAGGTATAAGGGTATAGGGTATAAAAGAAAAACGAATTAAAACAATTCTGAATTCTCATTTCAGCATTCTGACTTCTCTTGTAAACTTATGCCTTGTCTACTTATCAACTTTTCTTTTAACCGCAAAGCATGCAAAGTTTTTTCACAAAGGACACAAAGAAATTTATTGAAATCAAGTCCACAATTAAACAATCGAACAGTTGAGCAATCGAACAATTGAACAGTTGAACAGTTGAGCAAATAAGGGTATAGGGTATAAAAGAAATAATTCTGAATTCTCACTTCAGCATTCTGATACCAATTGTTAATTTAAAATAGTCCAAAGGATATTTTAAATTTTACAATGGTTATGCCGATGACATAGATGTTATAGTACAATTTATTGGACTATTACATATATACAATCGGTATGACTTCTCTTGTAAACTTATGCCTTGTCAACTTGTCTGCCTTGTTCGCATTCGTTTGTAAAGAGTGTAAAAAGAAGAAATTACTTACTAAATTATCTCGTTGATAAGCTGCGGAGCCTTGATACATCTGGGGTCGGGGAAGTCCCAGTTCTCATCGCCATAAACTTTCAGAACATCTGCCCAGCATTTATTCGGATACTTATTGCTGCACTCATCGAGTAGCTCGCAATTCTTACAAGCGCTGGCATTGCGGAAATCATCTTTTGTAAAGTTTACCCATTTAAGCGCAGCCGGCGAGTTCCAAATTTCTTCTATGGAATTCTTCAGTACATTGCCTATTATAAAACGTTTCTTCCAGTACATTTGTTCGCAAATGGTAACATTGCCGTCGGGAAGGACATACATGTGCGAACGGTTGGCAGTGCATGTTGCACCGGGAAATGATCTGCTTCCTTTTTTGGCAGTAAAATATCCTCGCTCGAGGTATGATTTATCAATATCTATTTTTAATTTATTTTGTTTGTTCAATTCGTCAATATGCTCAAACACTTGCTGGCGTTCGTTTTTCTGAAGCTTGATGCTTTCAAACTCAGTTGAGCTGTAAAGCGATTTGAATGCTATGCGTACCTGCCAGTACTTGATTCTTTTCAGTGTCGAAAGGTAATTGTACATTTCTGTCAAATCATTTTTATCCGAATTCAGTTTTGTCAATACCGAAATCACATGATAAGGAATATTATGTTTATCCATAGTTTCCAGGGTGTTTTTCATTTCCGAAACATAGTTTCTGCGAACACCAAGTATTTTCGTTATCTTATTTTCAGAAAGCGAATCGAATGAAAACTGGAAAGTGATTCCACCAAATTTTTTCAGTTTCAGAATATCATTTTCGGTAATGGGAACTTTTGTCGAAATGAAATTTCTTTCAAAACCTTGATCCTTTAACTCGGAAAGAAGCTCATACCATTTATTGTAAAGAAAGAATTCGCCTCCCCCCACATGAATATCTTTTATCTTCAGTTGTTTTGCTTCGCTTATCATCTCTTTGATTCGTGAGAAAGGGATCTGGCACGATATCTTTTCGTTCCTGTCGGCATAACAATAAATGCAATTAGTAACGCAAATGTTGGTAAGCATTATTGTTATCAGCGAAGGTCCTTTGATAAGTCTTGACGAATCGAAATCCAATTCGTTATAAATAAAATCTTCGGGAGTGTAAGTATTGTTTATTTTCAGATGCTCTTCATATTTGATGATGATTTGTTTGGGGAACTGGCAGTTTATTCCTTCATATTCGGTGTAAACAGCTTCGGGGTTTTCAATAAAAGGTTTAATGATATGGTATGTTTCATCGTTGCTTAAACTAAGGAAAGAACTTAATTCGCCTACAGCATTTTCGATGGTGGTGGGTTTTGAAAAAAATGACAATATCATTGCCTGTGCCGGGTGAATGTACGATAACCATTCGTTGTTCGAGGCTTCGCATTGCGGCGAAGAGTTAGCAATGATTATAGCTCTTTTAACATCGTTCCTGAAATTATAATCGGGATTTAAAACATATTTTTCGTTATTCTCTGTATTCATAATTTATTTTTTAGATGGTTGAAGATTATTATTGAAGTAAGGGAAACAATTCTTCTGCAACTTTTAAACGAAGCAGAAGAATTGCATTTTGATTTGTACAAATAAATGTTCTTGGCTTATTATAATGCAGGTGCAAGATTGCTCCAACATTCTCTAACTCCGCCAATACAACCACCGCCTCCGGGGCCGCTCATATCGCCGGTGCAGCCGGTGCTGGCATTAGTGGTGCAACCTCCCGAACCACCGGAACAATTAGCCATTCCTGTGTAGCAAATTGAATTCTGTCCATTGCAAACAGCATATCCGCTTACACAATTCACAGTGTTAATAAAGCAAGTTCCGCCTTTGGTGTCTTTTAATTCTTTTGCATTCATCAGCTCTTTCAGATTAATGCTCCCTTTTGTGAAATCTTCAATTTTTTTCATTTTGTTTGATATTTGTTTTACCTACTCTATTCTGGGCTTTTCGGTTTACGCCTTTTTAAATTTCATTCGTTCCTGAAATTTGAGATACCTGCATGCAGTATGAATTCAGTGTTTCTGTAAAGAATGATAAAACAAAATAATATAACATTGTAGCCGGAATGCAAGAATATTAGCTTAACCCGCTATATCTTTCAACAAACAAGTAAAATGAATATACACCACCGTCAGGTGATGTTTTTTTAAGTGATTGTAATGAAACTATTGATTTTACAGTTATTCCGGTAATGCAGGAATTAGACAAACAAATAAAAATCAGTTATAAATGAAAAATTCTGATTGAAGAATCGTTTTGGTTTTTGTGAAAAGTTTTGAATAGTAATATTCACAGGTATTAAATAAAATAATGGCGTTCACGGTTTTTAACCGTGAACGCCATTAAACATTTTGCTAAAATTAAAACCCTCCGTCAACCTGCCATAATTTTTCTTTATTATCATTTCTTATGGCAAGGTTTGCTTTGGCTGTTTCCCCTGATTTTAATTTTATTTCATAAGGAACAAATTCACCCGGATACAAACCTGACTTGAAAGCCTTGCCAATACTGATAATTTTCAGTCCGCCGTAATATGCTTTGGTTTCGTTATTAAGAGGTAATGAATAAACATTTTTTACTTTATCCCAATCATTATTTTCAAGTCCTTCAAAAAATATTTTTGCAGCATCTTCACTGGCTATTTTTTTCATATTGTCCGATTTTGAAGGTTCTAATGTTTTTACATCTGTCCAGCTCATTCCTTCCGGTAGTTTTATCGAGAATGTTTCATCAGGGATATTGATATTATATTTTATTTCTTTAGTGTCGAGTACCAATACATCTTTATTGTTTTTTTCAATATAAACCTGTAATGATAGCAGTAAGTTTGTTTCTTTATCGAAAGTGTATATCCTTGTATTGTTCGATTCCAGTATGGTCTTATTCAGCATGTAATCGTTTTTGAAATTGCCCAATGCTTTTGCTTTTACAGTAAGAACAACTTTATCACCCGTTTCATCAATGGTGTATTTTGCATTATTTTCTTTCGAGAATTTTTTTTCATTTTCCATGATCAATGTTGGCTTAAGCAGTATTTGCAGCCATTCCACGAATCCGTAATTTGTGTCAGCTTTTAAAGCAATATCGTCTTTTATGTATTTATATTGATTTTTTCCATCCATTAAAACGGTTAAGCCTTGTTTTTCCATTTTCCATTTTCTTGGTGAAGAAAAATTTTCCCGAATTTCGTTTTTTACAAAATCGCTATCCATTTCAATCAAATCGAAATTATCTCTGACAAGCGTCCGGATGTTTAAATTTAAATAAATTGTTTTCAGGTTTGACATAGCGGCAATTGATTTATCGAATAATGCATTGGCGGCGTAGACTTCTCCGCTTGTGTCAGAAGAATTCAATTTTATAAATGGTGCAATGATAACGGCAATTACTATAACCGCCGCAATAGCCGCTGCTTTTGCCCATACCGGCATTCTGAATTTTATGATCTTGCCTTTTTCCTGTGTGTCCATGTTTACGCTCGTTTTAAGTTGTTCCATAATTTTTGATTTCAATTCACGGCTTGCTTTAATTTTAATTTGTGGTTTGATTTCGGACATTACCGATTTCATTTCTTCGTATTCATGCCTGCAATAGCTACATTTTTCAATGTGTTGCAGCATTTCATCTTTTTCTTCTGAAGAAATATCTTCATCAAAAAGATTGACCATATTTTCTTTAAATATATTACAGTTCATTTTGAACCTCCTTTGATTTTTGAATGATTGATTTTAATTTAGTGATACCATATTTGAATCGCGATTTTACTGTGGTTGCCGGAAGCTGAAGTATATCGGCTATTTCGGTAAAACTCATTTCATCAATAACACGTTGTCGTATTACTTCAGCCTGTTCATCCGGTATTCGTGAAAGTATTGCATTTACTCGCTTGAACTCTTCTTTTTCTATAATTTTTGCGCTGCTGTCATCTACATAATTATTTAAAATATTTTTTAAAAAGATTTCATTTTTATATTCAATGTTTTTCTTCATTCGGAGCCTGTCGATGCAACTGTTAGAAACCATACGGAATATATAGCTTGAAGGATTTGCCAAATCTTTATATTTATTTCGATCATTGAACATTTTAATAATTACTTCCTGAACTATATCTTCGGCTTCTTCTTTATTGCCCAGCCTGAAAAAAGCATGATGCACAAGTTTGTTCTGATAACAGTCGATAAAATTTTCCAGCTCTTTTATGCTTTGAGGAAATTTATTTTGAAAAGTTTCATTCATCTTACAGGCAAGTTTTTTAGTAAAACGAAAATTAAGAATAAAAAGACTTAAAAATAACAAACTTCTTTTTTGTATCTTTACATTCCTTATAAAAATTCTCGAAATAAAGTATAATGCTAAAAAAATTTCAAAACTTTATTAAAAAAGAAAAATTATTTTCAGCGAACCAGAAAATACTTGTCGCAGTTAGCGGTGGTATTGATTCGGTGGCGCTATGTGATTTAATGCATGAATCGGGGTTTGAGTTTGGAATTGCGCATTGTAATTTTATGCTCAGGGATAAAGAGTCGGATGGTGATGAAAAATTTGTAAAGCAATTAGCAAAAAAAATTAATATTCCATTTTTTATAAATCGTTTTGAAACGGGAAAATATGCCGATGAAAAAAAGATTTCTATCCAGATGGCTGCACGTGAGTTAAGGTATGCATGGTTCGAGGTGATAAGAAAAAAGAACAATTATGATCTAATTGCTGTTGCTCATCATGGCGACGATGAGATAGAAACTTTTTTTATCAATTTAATAAGAGGGACAGGGATTGCCGGATTGCACGGTATTAAAGTAAAGCAGGGGAATATTATTCGTCCGCTTTTATTTACGAGCCGAAATGAGATAGAAAAATATGTTCATTCAAAAAAAATAAAATTCAGGGAAGACAGCAGTAATAGTTCAGATAAATACATGCGTAATAAAATACGCCACAAACTTATCCCTTTGCTTAAAGAAATGAATCCCGATGTTGAAAGATCAATAAGATCGGCTATTTCAAGAGTAAGCGCCATTGAAAGTGTTTTTAATAAAGTTGTAGAAAAAGAAAAAAATAAAATTGTTGCCTGTGAAAAATCTTTAATAAAGCTCGATATTACTGAGCTTTTGAAGCATGATAATTCTGAACTTTATCTTTACGAATATTTGAAACCTTTTGGTTTTACTGGTGAAATAATTGATAACATTACCGATTCATTAACAACTGATGAAGGGAAAATATTTTATTCATCAACACACAGGCTGATAAAAGACAGAAGATTCCTTATCGTTTCATCAATACTGAATGAAGAAAATAGCTTGGAATATTTTATTGATGAAAGAACAAAGTCAATATCTGCGCCGGTTAAAATGAAATTTTCTGTTAAAGAAAATTCTCCCGCTTTAAAAATCAAAAAAGATAAACGCCTTGCTTATCTTGATTGTGATAAACTGGAATTTCCTTTAAAAATAAGAAAATGGAAAACGGGCGATTTCTTTTATCCTTTTGGTATGAAAGGGAAGAAGAAGCTAAGTGATTTTTATACGGATTTGAAATTTTCGGTATTGGATAAAGAAAATACGTGGCTGCTATGTAACGGCAATGATATTGTGTGGGTGGTAGGGCAGCGAACAGACAATAGGTATAAGATTAAACCTAAAACAAAAAAAATATTAATTATTGATGTTGATATAAAATAATTACTATTTTTGCTTTCATATATAAATATATAAATAATTAAATATAAATTGATACATATGAGAAAGAGAAATATTATACTGTTCGTATTTATGCTGATTGGCAGTATTGGTTTTTCACAGGTATTTGAGCCCGTAAAATGGTCGTTTTCTTCACAGAAAACATCTGATTCCACAGCCAATTTATATTTTAAGGCTACTATTGAAAACGGATGGCACCTGTATTCTCAAAAGACGTATACCGATGGAGGCCCTGTACCTATCCAGTTCACATTTGCAAACAGTAAGGATTATAAATTAAATGGAAAGATGTACGAGCCAAAACCTATTGAAGAATATGATGAAGGTTTTGAATTCAACGTGTATTTTTTTAAGAATACGGTAACATTCGTACAAAAAATAAATATTACTACCGACAAAACTTTTGATATAAAAGGCGAAATTGTTTTCGAAGCATGCTCTACATCTTGTGTTTTTCCTACTCAGGAATTTGTTATAAAAAATATTGCAGGCTATCAAAAAGCAAAGCCGGTAAAAGAAGATACAGTAGCTATAGAAAAAACCGATACTGTTCCAAAAGTGGAAAAGGATACTGCATCTGCTCCTGCTGCTATTACTGATGATGATAGTGATGTTACAGGTAAAAACAAATCCCTGTGGTGGTTTTTTGTTTTTGCATTTGTTGGCGGATTAGCTGCTATTATTATGCCTTGTGTATTTCCGATGATCCCTATGACAGTTGCATATTTTATGAAAAGCGGAAGTAAAGGGAAGATACAGGCTTTTGTTTATGGCTTATCAATTATAGTTATTTATACCTTATTTGGAACATTAATCGCTTTGATTTTTGGTGTTGATTTCAGTAACTGGCTTGCTACTCACTGGCTTCCAAATATTTTATTTTTCCTGATATTTGTGATTTTTGCTATTTCAATGTTTGGTTATTTTGAGATTACTATGCCCAACTGGATGGTAAATAAATCAGTAGCGCAAGAGGACAGGGGTGGATATGTAGGAATTATTTTTATGGCATTAACTCTTGTACTGGTTTCGTTTTCATGCACAGGTCCTATTGTAGGTTGGATTATTGTGGCGTCAGCTGGCGGACAGTTCCTTAAACCAATTATAGGAATGTTGGGTTTTTCATTAGCTTTTGCTTTACCGTTTACAATGTTTGCTTTGTTTCCACGATGGCTTCAAAAAATGCCCAAATCAGGCGGATGGCTTAATATGGTAAAAGTTATCTTGGCTTTTATTGAACTTGCTTTTGCTTTGAAATTTTTAAATGTTCCTGATCAAACTTATCATTGGAGATATCTTGATCGTGAAGTATATCTTGCATTCTGGATTGTAATAGGAACATTGCTTGGGATGTATTTGCTGGGTAAGATTAAATTCCCGCATGATAGCGATTACCCCGTGATGAAATCGTTTCCAAGATTGTTATCAGCGATTTTTGTTTTTGCATTTGTGGTTTATATGATTCCCGGTTTGTGGGGTGCTCCATTAAAAGCATTGTCAGGATGGCTGCCTCCGATGGAAACACAGGATTTTGATATTAGTAGGATTGTTCGTGAAAATACCTGCGCCGGTGAAGTTACATCAAGCGACCTTCCGGAAGTTCCCAAATATGCAGATAAGATGGAAAAACTACCTCTTGGACTGAAAGGATATTATGATTATGACCAGGCTTTGAAAGTGGCTAAAAAACTTAATAAGCCGGTGTTTGTTGATTTTACCGGGCACGGATGTACAAATTGTCGTGAAATGGAAAACAGAGTATGGAGTGATCCTGAAGTGTTGAAGCGATTACGTGAAAAGTTTGTTGTGGTAGCTTTATATGTTGATGATAAAGTTATTGAATTGCCCGAAAATGAATGGTATACTAATGATGCAGGTATTCAGGTAAAGCTTCTTGGAAAGAAAAATTCTGAGATCCAGCTTAATAAATACCAGGCAAATGCACAACCATTCTACGTACTTCTTGATACAAATGATAGCATGCTTGTTAAACCTAAAGCATACGATCTGGATATTGAAGGATATATTAAATTCCTTGATAGCGGATTAAAGGAATTTGAAAAACGTTCGACACAAAAGAAATAAGATTTTTTTATAAACTAAAAATGAAAAGAGCGGGCTGATGCAAATTTTGCATCAGCCCGCTCTTTTTTTCTCATTCATTATAAAAATGTACATATAATTTATATTTTATATAAAAAATTGGGGGGTAGTTAAAAATAAAATATAAAAAAATATAAATTACCCCCATAAAAAATGATACATTTGCAAAAAATATATAAAAATGTCAAATTTCAGAATCGAAGCAGTCAAAAAATCCATTGAACGCAAAATCACTACAAATGAAAATGGTCATGAAAAGGTTTCCGAAATATTTGGAAGTTGTGTATTCAACCGTGAAGCTATGCGTGAATACCTTTCGGGGCAGGTTTTTGATGATCTGATGAATGTTATAGAACAGGGTAGTGGCATCGACCGCCGTATTGCCGATCATGTAGCAACAGCAATGAAAGCATGGGCCATAAGTAAAGGTGCAACACATTATACGCATTGGTTTCATCCATTGAATGGTGCAACAGCTGAAAAGCATGATGCTTTTTTCTCACCGGTTGAAGGAGTTCGTTCTATTACCAAGTTTGAAGGAAATCAATTGATACAGCAGGAACCTGATGCTTCAAGTTTTCCCAGCGGAGGCATACGAAATACTTTTGAAGCGCGTGGTTATACAGCCTGGGATCCTACTTCGCCTGCTTTTATCTATCACGGTACTTTATGTATTCCAACTATTTTTATTTCATATACCGGCGAATCGCTCGATTATAAAACTCCGCTTATTAAATCTATAAATGCTCTTGATAAAGCTGCTGTTAATGTTTGTGAGTATTTCGATAAAAATATTACAAAAGTTTTTCCAACTTTAGGTTGGGAACAGGAATATTTTTTGGTTGATGAAGCATTGTATTATGCCCGTCCTGACCTGGTATTAACAGGCCGTACACTTTTTGGTCATGCTGCTGCTAAAGACCAGCAACTGGAAGATCATTACTTTGGTTCAATACCGGAACGAATTTCAAACTATATGAAAGAATTTGAGTTTGAAGCATGGAGGCTTGGAATACCTGTAAAGACAAGGCATAACGAGGTTGCTCCAAATCAATTTGAATTGGCACCGGTTTATGAAGAAGTAAATATTGCGATTGACCATAACCAATTGCTGATGGATTTAATGGATAGAGTGGCACGAAAACATCACTTCCGGGTTTTATTTCATGAAAAACCTTATGCCGGCATTAATGGTTCCGGAAAACATAATAACTGGTCGATGGCTACAAATACAGGGAAGAATTTATTGAGTCCCGGCAAAACCCCAAAAACAAACCTGCAGTTTTTAACATTTTTCATAAATATTATTAAAGCAGTACACGATAACGACGAATTACTGCGTGCCGCCGTAGCTACTGCCGGTAATGATTACCGACTGGGTGCACATGAAGCTCCGCCTGCAATAATATCAGTTTTCATTGGCGAACAGCTGACAAATGTATTGAATGATCTGGAAAAAAAAGTTAAAAAAGAAAAAATGTCGCCTGATGAAAAGACAGATTTAAAATTGAACATAGGAAAAATTCCACAAATTATTTTTGATAATACTGATCGTAATCGAACTTCACCATTTGCTTTTACCGGTGATAAATTTGAATTTCGTCCGGTTGGAGCCAGCGTCAATTGCTCGCCTTCAATGATTGCTATTAATACTATAGTCGCTAATCAACTGATGAATTTTAAAAAAGATGTTGATCAATTGATAGAAGCAAATACAAATAAAGATGAAGCAATTTTCAAGATCCTAAGAAATTATATCAGCTGTTCAAAAAATATTTTATTTGAAGGGAATGGTTATGGCGACGAATGGATAGAAGAAGCAAAGAAACGTAAATTATCAAATATTGCAGATACTCCCAGGGCTCTTGATGCTTATGTTTCTGATAAAACAAAAAAACTTTTTAAAATTACCGGAGTCCTTTCGGAGAGGGAATTGTATGCACGTTATTTCATCCGTAATGAAATGTATACGAAAATGGTTCAGATTGAAGCACGTGTATTGGGTGATTTAGCCCTGAATCATGTTATCCCTACAGCATTGAGATATCAGAATGTGTTAATTGAAAATGTGAACGGATTAAAAAATATTCTTCCTGAAAAAGATTTTAAAAATCAAAGCTCTTACCAGGTAAAGCTTATCACTGAAATATCGGAGCATATAAAATCAATACAACTTAATGTTCATGATATGATCGAAGAACGTAAAAAAGCAAATGTTGAAGAAGATGCAAAGAAAAAAGCAACAATGTATTGTGATAATGTAAAATCATATTTTGAAATTATTCGTCAACACGTTGATAACCTTGAAATATTAATTGATGATGAATTATGGCCTTTACCAAAATACAGGGAATTATTATTTATCAAGTAACCTCTTCATTATAAAATAAGTATAATATTTTTTTATATAACCATGACTAAAATGTCTACGGTTTTTTATATTTTTACGCTTTAATGCTTATTTTTATTTTGTGATTAATCTATTTTTTAAAAGATTTCATCGTATATATGAGAATCCTTTAAAGGTTTTCTTATTTTCTGTTTTTGTGTTATCTTTTTTGTTTTCATATTCCCAGCCTGCAACAAAATATACACTTACATTATTCAATGTTGACGGTTTATGGGGCTACAAAAATAAAGCTACCGGAGTTGTAGTGGTTGAAGCGCAATATGATTATGCCGATTATGTTTTTGCCGATGGCGTTACTAAAGTTAAGCGTGCAGGAAGAGCAGGATTGATAAATCAATCGGGAAAAGAAATAATTCCTTGTAAATACGAAGATATTGTTTGGGACCCTGAATCATTTTCATACATTTCAAAAGAAGGTTATATTAAAATACTTTCAAATGGTAAATATGGAATGATTAATAAAAACGGGGATGAGGTTATTGCTTGTGAATATAATTATATTGGTTCGTTTGAAGACAGCGTTGCATTAGTGATGGTGGGCAATAAATCAGGTTACATTCATCTTACCGGAAAAGAAATTATTCCTTGCATTTATTCTGATATTATTAAAAATAAAACATACCCGGGTTTATATATGGTATCGTTAGATAAAAAATTTGGTTTGTATGATAAATACGGAAAGATAATAGTCGATTGCAAATACAATAGTATTACCAACGATAAATTTGGACTGGTATTAAGTCTTGACAAGAAAACAGGAATGGTAAACCCATCTGGAAAATTAATTATTCCATGTGAATACGACAATATTTATGATTTTTATGACAGCATTGCCCTTGTCAAGAAAAATAAAAAATATGGATTTTATGATATCAATGGAAATGTAATTTCACCATGCGTATTAGATACCGTTTTATGGAATAAGAAAAAGAAAAATTATTTTCCACTTGGTAATGTTACTATAAAAAAATATGGCAAATACGGAGTGATAGATAGCAAAGGAAAAACAATAGTGGAATGTAAATATGACTGGGAATTTCGCTTGCCGATTTTTACAAAATATACCGATGTGATTATGAATGGAATGAAAGGGATAATAAATAAAAATGGTAAAGAGATCATCCCTTGTAAATATGAAGAAATCACTTGGGATTATGATCCTTTAATGAATTTAACAATTCCTATAAAATACAGGGATAAGAATTTGTTTAATGTAAAGAAAAATGAATTATGGGGAGTTGTTGATGAAAAAGATAATGTTGTTATTCCATGTAAATATGAAGAGCTTGATTGTTTCAGTTATGGATATGCTGCTGCAAGCCTCAACGGGAAATGGGGTTATATTAATATGCAGGATAGCATTGCAATTCCTTTTATATATGATTACTGCCAGAGCTTTAATAACGATGTTGCCATAGCAGGATATTACAAATTTGAAGAAAATACAAATAATACCATTAATAAATTCGGGCTGATAAGTAGTTCAGGACAGGTTTTATTACCTTTTGAGTATTCCATTTCATATGTGAAATCAGATAACATGTATGTTATTACAACTGCCAACGGAAAAGTTGGTGTTGTAAACAGCAGTGGTAAAATTATAGTTGCTCCTGAATATAGCGTAAGTATTGAATGGGACTCATGGAAGACCTATGGGATAATTAAAGCATATAATGATAGTATTAATAAATATTCTTATTATTCGCAGGAAGGAAAAATGGTAATTCCTTTCAAATATGCTAATATTGGAAAGTTCAGCGAAGAGATGGCGGCAGTAAGAGAATATCTGTTGTGGGGATTTATTAATAAAAAAGGAGAAGAGATCATTCCAATGAAATATAATGAAGTTTATGATTTTTCTGATGGCCTTGCACTTGTTAAATTAAATGGATTATATGGATATGTTGATAAAAACGGAGTAGAATTAATACCCTTGCAATATCTCGATGCAACAACTTATGCAAAAGGGTTTGCCCGGGTTCAGGATATGGATTTAAATTATGGTTTATTGGACAAAACAGGTAGCCTGGTGATTCCGATGGAACTGGACAATATACTTTATAACACTACGAATAATTCTTTTTTTACAGAAGGTCTTGCTTTAATAAAAAAGGATGGATTATTTGGTTATTATAGTATACAAGGAAAACAAGTAATTCCTGCAAAATATGTTTGGGCAGATTTCTTTTCTTATGGGAAAGCTGTAGTAAAAGATTCGGGATATTATCGTTATATCAATAAAACAGGGAAAATTGCATTTCCCGGAAAATACAGTAATGCGTATAATTTTTATAATGGTTATGCAATAGTAAAATCAGGTAAATATTATCAGATGATTGATGTTTTTGGAGCTTTAGTCAGAATATTTCCTTATGATGAAATAAAACCTTTTATTGATGGACCGGCTGCTGTAAGGAAAGGGAAGTTGTGGGGATTTATTGATGAAAAAGGAAATGAATTTATCCCATTGAAATATGATAAAGCTACATCTTTTAAAAATGAAGAAGCTCAGGTCGAAATTGATGGAAGTACTTACAGGATAAACTTGAAAGGTAAAATTATCGGACAGGCTACTAAATAGAAAAATAGAATTGCTAAAGGAAAATATAGGAAAATTAATCTGCCCTTACATAATAATGATTATATCCATCATAGCTTTCATCAATCAATACTAAAGTATCGTTTCCTCCAAACTTAATTGATTGCACATTAGTGTCGACTTTGGAGCCTACAAATCCATAATGAAAATAATATGTAATCAAATCTACAGTACTTCCTCCAAATATCGTGGGACCCAAAGTCAGTTCATATTTTGCTTTTCCATTATTTGCTTTGTTTTTATATGTTTTATAAATGCCTTTGTCAGTAAATTTAATTTTTAAGTTGTATCCCTGATTGTATGGTGTGTATGTTAAACCATCTGTACCTCCGGATGTTTTATACCAATTCCATTCCCCAAATAGCTTTTCCATTTGAGAATCCGGAACATCGATTTCTTTGCGACATCCTATTGAAAAACCAATGATAAATAATAGAATAATAAATAATTTTGTTTTCATTATTACCTTGATAATTGTCGGAAAATTATTATAAAATTTTATTTGTCAAAGATAAAAATTAAAATTGGAAAATCTAAAGATAGGAAAAGGGTTTGGTATTTCTACTGTTTTCTTATAAAAACCATTGCTTTGGTATCATTGTCATAAAATATATTTAATGTATCGTTACTGATAGCATAACTTGAAGCCTGAATAATGGTTTCCCAGAATTTATTTCCCCAATATGGTTCGGATATTTTTGTTTGACTAAAATAATTAACAGTAATTTTATTATTATCATAAAGGCTATAAGTCCCTTTGGTATTATTATTTAATGTTATACCGTTAAATTTCCCCTGTAAATGGTTATCGTTAAAAGTAAATGTCATGCTTTCTGAATTTTTATATTCTTCAGGTTCGTTCTCTGTTTGTCCTGTAATAACATCTTTATATTGTATCAATTTCCATTTACCTGTTAAAGTATTCACCGTTTGTGAATAGGTTATACAAAGAAAACATAATATCAAGAATATTTTGGTCATTAGAGCTTATAAGGTTCACAAATAAAGAGTAAAATTATAATGGCTGAAACGCACAAACTAAATATATAAAATTAAATCAAAAATACGATTTCCCTTAAAAAACTGCAAATAATTTAGGTCGTAAATAATGCGTTTATTAAGATATTTAATTAGAATTATTTTTAGGATCATATAATTTCAATGATTTTATAACATAATAAGGAGTGTACTATTTCATCATTTCGGCAAAATATTTATAAAAGTATGGAATGGTTTCAATACCTTTATAGAAATTGTATAATGTAAAACTTTCGTTTGGAGAATGAATAGCGTCCGATTCCAGGCCAAATCCCATAAGTATAGATTTTGCTCCCAGTTCTTTTTCAAATAACGAAATTATAGGGATACTTCCACCGCCTCTTACAGGTATTGGTTTCTTGTTATAAGTGGTTTCAAAAGCTTTACTTGCGGCTGCATATCCAATTGTATTTGTGGGAGCAACAAAACCATTACCTCCGTGTAATGATTTTACAGTAACATTTACACTATTGGGAGCAATGGATAAAAAATATTTTTCAAAAAGTTTTGCAATTTTTTCAGGGTTTTGATTGGGTACCAGGCGCATCGAAATTTTTGCACCAGCTTTTGATGGTAGAACAGTCTTTGCACCTTCGCCAATATATCCACTCCACATACCGTTTACATCCAGAGATGGTCTTATACCCACACGTTCAATGGTCGTATATCCTTTTTCACCCTGTACTTCATTGATTGCAATTTGCTTTTTATAATGCTCCATATCAAATGGTGCTTTATTTATTTCGGTTCTTTCAGCATCTGTCAAAATTAAAACATCATCGTAAAATCCGGGTATAGTAATGCAATTATCATTATCGGTTAATGATGCTATCATCTTGGCAAGTATATTTGCCGGATTTGCAACTGCTCCACCGAAATGTCCTGAATGCAAGTCGCGACAAGGTCCGGTTACTTCTACCTCCATATAGGTTAACCCTCGCAACCCAACTGTAATACTTGGAGTGTTCTGAGCAATCATAGCTGTATCCGAAACAAGGATTATATCACATTTCAGTCTTTCTTTATTGTTTTTACAAAATTCTTCAAGATTCACCGAACCCACTTCTTCTTCCCCTTCGAACATAAATTTTACATTACATAAAAGTTTGTTTTTTGAAACAAGGTATTCAAAAGCTTTTATATGCATGAATAACTGGCCTTTGTCGTCATCAGCGCCGCGAGCGTATATTCGCTCATCTCTGATTTCGGGTTCAAATGGCTTGCTTTTCCATAAATCCAGGGGTTCGGGTGGTTGTACATCATAATGCCCATATACTAAAACGGTAGGTTTCGTTTTATCAATGATTTTTTCTCCATATACAATAGGATGACCTTTGGTATTAATGATTTCAACAGTATCAGCACCTGCGTTCATTAGTTTATTTTTAATATAATCGCAGGCTTTATACATGTCATCTTTATGCTCAGGCTTAGCACTTACAGATGGTATTCTTAGAAATTCAAATAACTCATTTAAAAATTGCTTGCTATTTGATTCAATATATTTTTTTAAATCTTCCATTTTAATATTTTTTGTAAAAATAATAAATAATTAAAATTACTTCATTCCTATAAAACGATAATATTTACCTTGCCTTTAACTTGAAATTTTGTACCGTAAACTTTTATTTTATAAACGAATACTTGTTCTAGTTTTATTATATGTTAAGAATTATATATTTTTTCACTTTAAAGAGCAATATATTAAAATTAATTTGTATCCTTTTGAAAATAAAGTGGTAATAATTAAAACAGTTTTGTTTTTTATTCGTATTAAATGTTTAATATAAATTAAATTTTTATATTGTTAAGGCAACCATAAACTATAGTAGTATGTCTCTTTTATATAAATGTATAAATAATTTAAATAAAATTATTTATACATTTATATGTCCTTGATAAGACATAAAATATAATGAAAATAACTATTTAAACGTATTCATTTAAAAAATAAAAAATGAGTATGTTAAAAAGGATGAAAATAAAGGGAATAATAAATATTGTCATTTGTATTTTTATTATCTCAAATGTTGAGGCACAACTTTCCGTTAACACATCTTTAACACCGCAACAGTTAGTACAAGATGTATTAGTTGGTTCTGGTGTAGCTGTGAGTAATGTTACATATAATGGTTCGTCAAACTCTATAGGATATTTTACAACAGATACAATCCCAACTAATCTCGGGTTATCTGGGGGGATAATTATGGCAACAGGGCTTGTTAATGGAGATGGAGCTAATAACGAGTATCCTATAGGTTCAGTTGCGGGAAACAAGAATTCGTATGCTTTAGGAACGGGTAGCGATCCGGATCTTGATAGTTTAATACCCGGTTATAAAACAAAAGATGCAAGTATATTGGAATTTGATTTTATTCCTTTATCTGATACGATCAAGTTTCGTTATGTATTCGCTTCAGAGGAATACCCGGAGTGGGTAGGGTCGCATTTTAATGATGTTTTTGGGTTTTTTATTTCAGGTCAAAATCCTGATGGTGGAACTTATACTAATTATAATATTGCAATGATCCCCGGAACTTCTACTCCTGTAACTATAAATAATGTAAACGGATCTTCATATTCTCAATACTATGTTGATAATGAAAGTGGTTTATCAATTGTATATGATGGTTTTACAACTGTAATTACAGCATGGTGTAAAGTTACGCCTTGTATTTCATATCATATTAAATTGGCAGTAGGTGATGCCAGTGATTCGGTTTTAGATTCTGCGGTTTTTCTTGAAGAAAGCAGTTTCTCAAGTAATGCAGTGGGCATGAATACTACTTATTCAACAAATGTTGATAACATGGCCATTGAAGGTTGTAACGATGCAATTATAAAATTTTCATTGAGTCATACTACCACTTCACCTTTAACTATTGATTATACTATTACTGGGACAGCTTTAAATGGGATAGATTATACAACAATACCTTCAAGTGTTACAATTCTCCCCGGACAAAATTCTACAGAACTTATAATTTCTCCAATTAATGATGGTATTACCGAAGGTATTGAAACTGTAATTATTACTATTCAGACATCTATTTGCGGAGGGTTACAGGCAGATACAGTATATATCCGCGATAATACACAGATTATTGCTATAGCCGGGAACGATACCGCCATATGCCCCGGTTTTGATATAACCCTTACATCAAGCGCAAATGGTGGGATACAGCCTTATTCATATAATTGGAGTAATTCAGCTGGAGCAAATAGTGAGGTAACGGTTACTCCCACAGCTAATACTATATATATTGTTACCATTAGTGATGTATGTGGGAATACATCAACGGATAATATAGCGGTATCATTAATAAATGAAGGGCTTATAGTTAGCGATGATACGACTATTTGTAACAGTGGTACTATTACTCTTTCTGCATCCGGAAGTGCAAATTACCAATGGAGTAACGGAATTACAGGGGCTACAAATACAGTAAGTCCATTACAAACCACTGTTTATTATGTTACGGCCACTAATGTATGTTCTGTCTTTGATTCAGTTGTTGTATCAGTAAGAGCTCCGGCATCAATTATTGCTTCGTCAGCTTCTCAATCAATTTGTTATGGCTCAGGAGTATCATTGAATGTTACAGGTGGAGTTTCATATATATGGTCTTCGAGTCCTATAGATTCTTCATTAGTAGGTCAGGATACAGATGCCAGTCCCGTGGTTTTTCCAATACAATCTACATTATATACTGTAGTAGGAACCGATGAATATGGTTGCTTAAACACGTCTTATGTGCCAGTGATTGTTTATTCAATACCGATAGCCGATTTTTCTATTTCTGATTCCGGTGGTTGTGTTCCTGTAATGGTATCTTTTAGTAATCATTCGCAAAGTACAGATGCTACTACTCATTATCTATGGAAATTTGGCGATGGTGCAGTTTCTTCTATAGAAAATCCGCTACACACATATAATACAGCTGGAATATATAGTGTAACATTAATTACCACAAATGGAAGTTATTGTTCTGATACAATGACTCTACAGCAAATCATGCATATATACCCGTTGCCAAAGGCTTATTTTGCTCCTCATCCTGATGTGGTATCAATTTTTGATCCTGTTATAGCATTTTATGATGAATCGGATAATGCAGTACAGCGTGAATGGAACATGGGTAACGGTGATATATCTACTCAGGAACATTTTTTTTATACCTATTCTGATACAGGAACTTATTTGGTAACATTAACCGTATGGAATGAATATGGTTGTGTTGATTCTACATACAATTATGTTGTTGTTCAACCGGATAATACCATTTTTGTTCCCAATGCATTTACTCCTAATAATGATTCAAAAAATGATGAATTCAAAGCCTACGGTATAGGATTACTTGATTATAATTTGAAAATTTTTAACAGTTTTGGAAATTTGATTTTTGAAACCAATGATATTAATGAAGGATGGAATGGCTCTACACCAGAAGGCAAAGCTCCTGAAGGGGTTTATGTATATGTTATAAAATATACAGACGCTTTAAAGAAGTTTCATAATATTTATGGCCGTATTAGTCTGATAAGATAGAAAAAAAATGCTTTTTATTCTTCTTCTTCATAAAAAACGAAGCACTTTTTGGTTTTAAATGATAAATTATCTTTAATTTTGAAGAAAATTACGAACATTAAATTTATACAGATATGGCAAAAATAAAAGTTGCAATCAATGGTTTCGGAAGAATCGGAAGAATTACTTACAGGCAGATTCTGAAACAAAATGATATTGAAGTAGTGGCAATAAACGACCTAACCGATAGTAAAACTCTTGCCCATTTATTAAAATACGATTCGGTTCATGGAAAATTTCAGGGTGATGTTAGCGCAGAAGAAGGATATTTAATTGTTAACGGAAATAAAATAAAAATATTTGCTGAAAAAGATCCCGCTAATTTACCATGGAAAGATTTAGGTGTATCAATAGTTATTGAATGTACCGGCGTTTTTCGTAACAGGGAAAAACTTACCAGGCATTTAACTGCCGGAGCAAAAAAAGTTGTTCTTTCAGTTCCTGCAGATAGTAAAGAAGATGTTGATATTACTGTGGTTCTAGGTGTAAATGATGATAAAATTAAACCAGAACATCAATTGATTTCGAATGCATCATGTACTACTAACTGTCTTGCTCCTGTAGTGAAAGTGTTACATGAAAACTTTGGAATTATACGTGGATTAATGAATACCATTCATTCTTATACTAATGATCAGGTTATTCTTGATTTTCCTCATAAAGATTTACGCAGGGCAAGAGCTGCTGCTATGTCTATCATTCCAACAAAAACAGGTGCAGCTAAAGCAGTTGGTTTAGTTATGCCTGAACTTGATAAAAAATTGGATGGTTTCTCTATGCGAGTACCTACACCTGACGGTTCAGTTGTTGATTTAACTTGCGAGCTTTCAAAGAAAGTTTCGAAAGAAGAAATCAATGAAGCGATGAAAAAAGCAGCACAAGGTTCTTTAAAGGGAATAATGGAATATTGCACAGATCCTATTGTAAGTTGTGATATTGTTGGCAATCCTCATTCATCAATTTTTGATTCACTATTAACCCAGGTACTTGATGGTAATTTTATTAAAGTCGTTTCATGGTATGATAATGAACTGGGTTACTCCACACGATTAGTAGATTTAGTAAAAAAGATTTCTTAAAAAATTAAAATAAATTTAATATTTGTAAGCCCTGTTAAAAAAATAACAGGGCTTCTTTTTGGTATAATCTTTGGTGTTTTTTTTAAAAAAAATAATCATGAAAAAGATATACTTCATACTTATACTTCTTCCATTTCTATTTTCATTTCAAGTTTTCTCTCAATCTTTCAAGGATGAAGCTATTATAAACAAAGAGAAAATAAATATTTTTTCATATCCCAATCCGGCAAATAAAATTTTAACATTTTCATTTACAGGAATTGAATTAAGCAAAACAGAAATTGAAATATTTGAACTTACAGGACAGCCGGTAATGAAAGTAAAACCGGACAACGAGCAATATACTATTGATGTGCTGAACCTGAAAGAAGGAATTTACTTTTATAAAATCATATATAATGGTGAGATTATTACAACCGAAAAATTTGTAGTCTTAAGGAAGTAGCGAATAATCAATTGTGTGTTTTTTTTTGTACTTGCCATCACTCCGTCGTTTTATACCGGCGGAGTTTTTTACTTAAAGAGAGAATTAATTAATGAAATACATACATATCCTAAAAGTTGTTTTAAGCTTGCTTTAAAGCCGGTAATAGACAAAGAAATTATTGTCAGTTCATATCGTTCGGCTGCTTTTAAAAAATGGCTCGATTCTTAATAAAATTTATGTTAGGGTTTTTACATAATTTTTTTATTTTTGTAAAAAACTCCACCATGAAAAAACCCTTACTTTTTATTTTTTTATCTGTTGTATTTATAACAGGAAAAATATTTGCGCAGGACCCCCCTCAAATGAAGAAAGGTTTTGTAATGACAAAAGATTTTATCAATCCATATACAGTTCAAGATAAAATCTATAAATCAAAATCTTCAAAAGTTGTAACTTTTCATACATTCGATGTTTTACATTACAAATTGGAACTCAACTTTCATGATAATTATTCTTCACCGTATTTGCACAGTTATAATGGTATTGAAACCATTACTGTTTTAGCCGATTCATTATTGAGCTGCATTAAATTGAATGCAATCGATAGTTTCCTTACTGTTGATTCTGTAAAACTTGCTGGAACATCATTTATTCATCAGAACGATACATTAACAGTATTATTAGATTCTACATATAATCCAGGTGATACAATTGATGTGAAAATATATTACAGGCATAATGATGTAATTGATTATGCATTTTATACCGGTAATGGTTTTGTGTATACGGATTGTTCGCCAGAAAAAGCAAGGAGCTGGTTTCCTTGTTGGGATAAAACTTTCGACAAAGCTACTTTTGAAGTCTTTGTTGATGCAGAAAAAGATGTTGAGTTGTGTTCTAATGGCGCATTGGTAGATAGCCTTACTACTAATGATACTTTGAGGTATCATTGGAAAAGCGCGAATCCTGTGGCAACTTTTATTATGGCAATTCTATCAAATCAAAACTATAATGTTTCTGAAATCTACTGGAAGAAACCTTCAAATAATAATGATAGCATTCCTGTGATTTTTTATTACAATAATGGTGAAGATATAAGTCCGCTAAAAGATGTGATGCTTGAAATGACTGATTATTTTTCTTCCATTTACGGTGAATACCCTTTTCAAAAAATCGCATGGGCTACGTTGGACAGCCAGTTTCCATGGGCAGGGATGGAAAATCAAACAATAATAAGTTTATATGCAAAAGGCTGGGCAGATAAAACTACAACAACTCATGAATTTGCACATCACTGGTTTGGTGATTTGATAACGCCTGCAACATGGTCAGATATTTTTCTGAAAGAAGGATTTGCCCAGTATTCTGTATTTCTTTGGAATGAACATTTAGGTGGAGAAAGCGGATATAACACAGCAATGAATAATGTATTAGGTGATTATTTTTATTTTAACCCCGTTCCGGCATGGCCTATAAGTGATAGCTCGTGGGCAACAACAACACCGCCTTCAACAATATTGTTTGATTATGGAATTACATATTGTAAATCTCCTTTTGTTTTGCATATGCTTCGTAATATTGTTGGCGATAGTATTTTCTTTGCTATCATTAAAGATTATGCAACTGACCCTAACCTGATGTTTAAGGCCGCAACTATCAATGATTTTTGTAATAAGGTAAGTGCGCATTACAGTGCAGATTTATCATGGTTCTTCAATGAATGGCTGAAACAACCGAATCACCCGAATTATAGCAATCATTATAATGTTGAGGATTCATCGGGTACTTGGAAAGTGCAGATTACAACCGAGCAGATTCAAACTAATGCTCCATTTTTCAAAATGCCTCTTGAATGGGAAATCGATTTTAGTGATTTTACTGATACCATTGTGCATGTCATGAACGACCAGAATAATCAAACTTACACATATTATTTTTCAAAAGAACCAATATCAATTATTTTTGACCCGAAATCTAAAGTGCTGCCTAAAGTGGAAGCCTATCCTGATTATTGCACTGGAACAACAGTATTGACAGCACTTTCAGATACTATTACCGATGGTAGCGGAATTACAAATTATGATAATAATTCAAATTGTAAATGGGACATTGTTCCCACTGATGCTGCAACGGTAACACTTCATTTCAATCGCTTCAACCTTGAACCTGTAAATGATAAAGTACGTATACTTGATATCGATAATCCTTCCGTGCCACTTGGAATTTATTCGGGAACAACAATTCCTCCTGATATTACTTCTCCCAGCGGGAAAATGAGAATTATTTTTACTTCCAACACATCTATTACTGCTTCGGGTTTTGAGGCTACATATTTTGTCCCGAATGTTGGTATTGAAAATTACATCATGACAGAAAATATAAAAGTATTTCCTAATCCGGTAAATAATGATTTATATTTTTCATTCGATGGAATGGATATCAGTAAAGTGAATGTTGAGATTTTTGAACCATCAGGAAAATCAATAATCGCAACAAAACCTGATAATATGCAATTCAAAATAAATGTATCCGGTTTAAACGAAGGGATATATTTTTATAAAATAGTTTTCGAAGGCGAAGTTGTTAAAAATGGAAACTTTGTCATAATAAGAAATTAACGTATTAAAAATAGAATTAAAACTCCTCTGATCCTTCAGGGGAGTTTTTTATTTTATTAATGACATGATTTGTTAAAATTTATTTGACTGATAAATATTTTGCAAATTGAAATCTTAATCCATTTAGCTATATTTGTATTTTTTATAAATGTTTATAAAATTTATTTATTTAGTTTAATAATATCAAATAAAATATAGAAGAACTCATAAGTTATATAAACATAAAAAATAGACTGATTAAAAATTTTATAAAATAATGGTTGCTATTGACATAAAGGGTTGAATTTCATAACTTGCATACTTGTTTTTTTAATAAAAAGTTTTTCAAATGATATCATCAAATATCGGTATAAATAAATACTTTATATTTTATGGGAAGAAAAAATGATAATGTATTAAGGAAAGCTATATGGATTTCTTTAATAGGAGTTTTTGTTTTTTTAGGAAAAGCTAACGGACAGTTTAATATTGTTGGTGCAGCTGTTTCATCTAGCTCGGGTTGTTATACATTAACAAGTAACACAAGCGAAGCCGGAGCCGTGTGGAATACAAAAGAATTAAATTTAACCAATTCTTTTGATATAATTTTAAATATAAATTTTGGAAGTATAACAGCTGATGATCATACAAACCCTCCCTGTGGTGGTGATGGAATGTCATTTGTACTTCAATCGGTAAGCAGTGGTTTAGGCGGAACAGGCGATGGTATGGGTTTCGATGGGATAACTCCTTCTATAGGAGTTGTAATGGATGATTATGAGAATGGTGCTGATAATGATCCTGCCTATGATCACATGTCGTTGAACAAAAACGGCGATATCGTTCATTTAACATCGAATGAGTTAGTTTCGTGTTCAACAACAAATACCGCAGGATATCCATCTGAAGTAGAAGATGGGAATGATCATACTTTTCGTTTTCAATGGACAGCTTCAACCAAAACAATAAACGTATGGTTTGACGGAACGCAAATGTTTAGCTATACCGGCGATATCGTAAGTAATATTTTTAGTGGAAATCCTGAAGTATATTGGGGTTTTGCTGCATCAACAGGAGCTTGTTATAATATTCAGAAGATTTGTTTGGGTATATCAGCTGATTTTTCATATTCGACTGCATGTGCCGGGAATGCTACCAGTTTCACTGATTTAAGTTCAAGTACTTCGCCTATAACCAGCTATGCATGGGATTTTGGTGATGGTCAGACCTCTGCTGATACAAATCCTACTCATATTTATGATGCCCCTGGTACATATAATGTTCAGCTTGCTATTACAAACAATGTAGGCTTAACTTCAACAGTTACATATTCTTTAACAATTGATGGTTCTGATTTAACTATGGGTTCGCCTTTAACATTAACGTGTTCAACAACTAGCGGGACAATTAGTGCATCATCAACAACTGGTGGCGTTTCATATAGCTGGGCAGGCCCGGGCATAGTATCAGGAGACGGTACTTCAACACCAACAGTAAATGCAGCCGGAACATATACAGTTACTGTGACAGTAGCATCTTGTAACAGAACAGGAACTGTAACCGTTTCTTCAAATACCACTCAACCTGATGTAACAATGGGCGCTGCATTAAATTTAACATGTGCTGTAACATCAGGGACAATAAGTGCAAGTTCTGCTACCGGTGGAGTCACATATAATTGGGCAGGTCCGGGAATCGTATCAGGTGGAAATACATCTATTCCAACAGTAAATACTGCTGGAACATATACCGTTACTGTAACTAACCCGGCTAATGGTTGCACGAATACAGCAAATACAACAGTAACTCAAAGTTCTTTGCCTACTGCATATTCCGTTTCAGGTGGAGGTTCATATTGTACAGGTGGAACAGGATTGTCGGTATGTGTAAGCCTTTCACAAGTAGGAGTAGATTATCAGTTACAATGTAATGGAGTAAATACAGGAGCGCCTTTGGCAGGAACAGGCTCGGCATTGTGTTTTACTAATTTAACTACAACTGGTACATACACTGTTGTTGCAACCAATCCTTCAACATCCTGTGTAAACAATATGAATGGAAACGCAACTATAAGTATTAGTAGTCCTCCTATAGCAGATGCTGGTGTTGATATTTCAATTCCATATGGAACATATACTACTCTTAATGGTTCAGCTTCTGGTGGCAGTGGTTCATATTCATATTCATGGACTCCTGCTGATAGCCTGGTAAATGCAACAAACCAAAATCCAACAACAACAAATTTATTTTCGAGTACAACTTTTACACTAACTGTTTTAGACTGGGCAAGTGGTTGTTCCGGCACTGATCAGGTTAATATAACACTTTCAGGAGTCCCAATAAATATAAGCACACTTACTGCAACTCCAAACTCGATATGTTATGGTGCATCTACACAATTGAATGCTTTTGCTACAGGAGGAAATGGTTCATATACATACTCATGGACTTCAAATCCTGCAGGTTTTACTTCAAATATTACTAATCCTGTTATTTCGCCAACAATAACTACAATATATACAGTTGTAGCAAATGATAACTTCAACACAACATCAGCATCCATTACTGTTACAGTAAATCCGAATCCTGTTGCATCTGCGGGAAATGATACAATGATGTGTTCAGGTTTTAATCTTAATTTAAATGCAAGTGGAGCAGGTGCAGGCGGTTCATATGCATGGTCGCCGGGAACTTTTTTAAGTGCAACAAATGTTTATAATCCTGTTTCAACTCCAACATCCGGAATAACATATATTGTTACTGTTACAGATGCAAACGGATGTAAAGGAACAGATGATATTAAAATTACTTTGTATAATACGGAATATGTGAATGCAGGAATTGACCAGACAATTTGCAATGGACATGAAGCATATTTAAATGCATCGGGAGGACAAAGTTTTGTATGGTCGCCAGCATCTACATTAAGTTCGTCAACTATTTCAAATCCTATTGCAACACCTACTACAAATACGACATATTATGTAACAGCTACAGATAATCATGGTTGTACCTCGATGGATGATGTTGTTGTGAATGTAGTTCAGAACGTAACTGCAATTGTTAGCAATGACACAACAATTTGTTATGGAAGTGCAATTACACTATCAGCGGCAGGTGGTACAAATTACTACTGGAGTCCTGCTGCCGGATTGAGCAGTACTACAGTTGCTAACCCTACAGCATCGCCGCAAAGCACAACAACATATTATGTTACTGTTTCGAATGGTGTTGGATGTTCTGACATTGCAAAGGTAATTATAACAGTAAAAGAAAGTCCTAATATTAGCGCCGGTACTGATGTTGCAATATGCAATGGTGCTTCAATACAACTTCATGCAAGCGGTGGCGATTCATATATTTGGCAGCCTAACACTAATCTGAATTCAAATATTGTTGCTGACCCCATCGCCAATCCACAAACAACCACTACATATACAGTAACCACAATAGGAGTGAATGGATGTTCAGCATCAGATAATATTATTGTTAATGTTCATCAATTACCCAATATTGATGCAGGACAATCTACTTCAATTTGCAAATATCAAAATATTCAGCTTGTTGCAACAGGAGGCTATTATTATTCCTGGAGTAATGGAGAACATAATGATTCAACATTGGTCAACCCGACTTCGACAACTGTATATTCAGTAACGAGTACCGATTTGAATGGTTGTGTAAATACAGATAATGTAACTATTACAGTGTTGCCATTTGAACCGCCTGTGATCTCAGCCGATGGACCGGTATCATTCTGTGATAATGCTCCTATAGATGTAAATTTAATTTCAACTTCTGGTTACAATACTTATCAATGGAGTAATAGTGCAGCTACTTCATCAATTCATGTAACAACAGCAGGGTCGTATTATTGCATAGCTGCATTATCGAATGGATGTTCCGATACATCTAATGTGATTATCGTTGGAAATTATCAATCGCCAGACCCTCCGGTAATTCTTGCTGACGGGCCAACCAATTTCTGTGAAGGTGATTCTATTGCTGTTAATCTTTACACTGCCGATCAGTATTCTGTTTATCAATGGTCGAGTGGCTCAAGTACCTCGATGATTCATGTTACAAGCATGGGATATTATAGTGTAACAGTAACTGATATTCATGGATGCAGCGCAGCAAGCACAACTTCGGCACAAATAACATTTACTCCAAACCCGGTTGCGTATATGAATTATGGCAGCAATGGGTTAACAATAAACTTCTATGATTTTTCATTAAATGGAGAAACATATTTGTGGAATTTTGGCGATGGCAGCACTTCGCAGTTACAGAATCCTGTTCATATTTATCCTGCTGCAGGTACGTATACTGTAACTTTCATTGTATACAATCAATGTGGAAGCGATACTGCAGTTGTTGATATATATGTTACAAACGGTGCTGGTATTGATGAAGAAATAATCGTAAATAATTTTTCTGTTTATCCTGTTCCTGCAAAAGATTATTTAAATATAGGTTTTGAATATAATTCTTCTGATAATATTAAAGTGCAGATTTCAAATGTGCTTGGTCAAAAAATATTTTATGAAGATGTAGATAATTCAACAGGCATATATAGCAGAACTATTGATTTTTCAGATGTTCCGGCAGGTATGTATTTTATTTCTGTGAAGACAGATAAGGTTATCTTCAATAAAAAAATATTAAAAGAATAGATTTTTTTAATCAGAATTTATTCGTTGAAATATTTCAGGAAAACATTTTCGTTTTCCCAAACTGCATATGAATTATTTTTTACCCACTCGCCAAGATTGATGTAGCGCGAGTTCCCTATGAGTATATCGATTGGCAGATGGCGATGTCCGAAAATATAAAAATCGTAATGATTTTCTTTTTCTGTTTGCTTGATGAATTGAATTAATCGTTCATCATTTTCGCCAAGAAAAATTTCATCGGTGATTCCATTAGCGATACGACTTTTTTTAGAAAAATAATTTGCAAGTCCTATCCCGAAATTAGGATGAAATCGGGCAAACAGCCATTGACAAAATTTATTTGCAAAAACTTTTTTTATGAATTTATATTTATGGTCGCCGGGGCCTAAGCCATCACCATGGGCGATATATAATTTTTTCCCTTCAATTTCAAGGATGATAGGCTTTCTATAAAGCTGAACATTCAGTTCTTTTTGTAAATACCCGAACATCCACATATCATGGTTTCCGGTGAAGTAATGAATTTTTATTCCGGCATCGCTCAGTTCGGCAAGTTTGCCAAGCAAGCGCGTATAACCTTTAGGGATAACAGTTTTATATTCAAACCAAAAATCGAAAATATCACCAAGCAGATATAATTCCTTAGCATCATTTTTTATTGAATCGAGCCACTTAACAAAACGTTTCTCGCGCTCCAGGCTTGAGTTGTAGTCGGGAACCCCAAGATGACAATCGGATGCAAAATATATTTTATTTCGTTTTGTAATGTCCATTAAAGAATCAAGTTGCTCTTCAAATTTCATTCTCAAATATATAATTTTTATTCTATTATTCGAGAATTTTTTTGGCGCCCTGTAAGGGCGCCAAAAAAACTAATTTAAGTTTTTGAATTATCTAATATCCCTTATCAGTTTAAATGGGTCAATTTTTTCAAGACTAAATGTATAACGAATAGTTTGCCAGTAATTCAGTTTGTTAAGGTCGTTTGTTTCCTTTATATCTTTTGACATAACGAGAGGGAAGTATATTTCAAATATATTTTTAATTATTGTTAGCTGTACTCCTGCATTATAATATAAATTGAATGAAGGAATTTTTATAATACTACCCGAACTATTATCAGGAAGTATGGCTATATCTGAATAAAGTTTTAAAGGAATCTTACCGGGAATAGAAGTTTTTAAATTGATTGCCGCAAGCCAATCCCATGTTTGTCCAAGAGGAGTATAAACTTTAAATGCACCATCGGCTTCACTGAATTGTTGAGATAAAATACCACTGCGTTCGCTTCGTCCGATATAATAATTACTGAACAGATAATCATTATAGCCTTGAAGCCCATCCATTTTATATCTAAAATCTTCTGAGATTGATTCATCATGATAAATAAAACTTCCGAAAAAAGCCCTAATATCAAGACCTTTAAAAGGTTTTTTATAAGAAATTCTATACTTCCCTTCAATAGATGCTTTCATAAATTCTTCTCCCTGTTCCGCATTAAAAGTAAATGAAAAGGGATTTATTTTTCGGACATTATTAAGGTTATATGAAAATTGATTTACAAAGTAATATTTATTTTTTTTCAGATAAAAAACGTTGCCATCTCCTGAGAATCCCCATTCAGCAATATCTTTATAAATATTGAAGCTTCTTAGCCTGATTTCAGAATGAACTGGACTTAGAGGATTTTTATTTTTAAATTTTACCAGTATTTCGGGAACCAATTTCGAGAAACTAAGTTCTAAAGGTTCTTTTGCATATGAAAAATGCGAGAAAGATGCACCTACCCATATCATCTGTACCTTATCACATTTAGGAAGCAATGTAAATCCTGCTCTTGAATATCCATTTATTGTATTATTAAAAGTTCCATAAAGCGGAGCAACGAAATATGAAAACTTTTTTAATGGTATAGGGTTATTATATATAGCAACTCCCGGCATTACTCCATTATATAAATTAAATCCAACTATTGGTGTAATGCTGAGCTGTGTTTTTAAAGGATCGTCAATGCCCGGTAAAAGTTGTAAACACAAAGGTTTTGATTTTTTTAAAATTCCTTTTGTGCGAATAAAATTATTTTTTCTGTTGTATTCCGGACAATTATTTTCTCTGTTTATACAAATCATATCTGCATCAGAAAATGGAATACTTATTTTTTTCTTACCATCAAAACCAGCGAACCATTTATTTGCAACCTTTGTATTATCAGAGTATCCGGCAATTTCAAGAGGATAATTGATTTCTCCTTTATTTTTTATTTTCAGTGTAATCGAATCTTTAGATGATTTTTCACTGCAAATTTTATAATCAATTTTTTTATTTGTATTAATCATGTCGTTGAAAAACCAATCAAGGTTTTCGCTTGTTGATTTTTCAAGAATATTTTTAAGGTCATCTGGTTGCGGATGCTTGAACTTCCATTGTGAAAAATATTCTTTCATGGCTTTGTCAAATTTATCTTCACCCAGGTAGTCTTTCAGGAAAGCCATAGCTACTGCGGATTTTTCATAAACAATTCCACTATAATTCATCGAAGAATATTTTTCGGCTGAAAGTCCTATAGGCTGATCATTATTCAGGTGAGCGGCAACTTCATATATAATGCTTCTTTCAACACGTTCAGTATGTTCAGGGAGGTGAATATACTTATCTGCTTTCCCTACAAACAAAGTACTTCCGGGATATTTATTTTGCAGATATCGGTATTCGTAAAACGAATTTATTCCTTCATCCATCCACGGAAATTTTCTTTCATTACTTCCAAGTATGCTGTAAAACCAGTTGTGTCCAACCTCGTGCATGATAACCATTTCAAGAGCCATTGAATCTTCGCCTGAACTGATAACTGTAATATTCGGATATTCCATTCCGCCACCTGCCGACAAACCACCATCAACAGCAGTTGCATGATTGTATGGATATTCGCCAATCCATTTTGAATAATAATAAATGGCGTCGTTAACATATTCAATTCCGCCTTTCCAAATGTTTGCCCTGCGATTAGTGAACATTACCCATGTAGTAACTTTTCTTTTTGTATATGGTAATTCAACTTCACCTTTCAATACATGATAGCGTTTATCAGCAAACCAGGCAAAGTCGTGAACGTTTTCCTGGTGATAATGCAATGTTTTGCTTTTGGCTGATGATGCAGGAAAAGCAAGGTCTTTTCTGTCGTAAGTTTTTATTTCACTTGTTGCTTTTGCAATACTGTCGAGCCACAAAATTTCTTTTTCATTATCAATCAAATCACCGGTAGCGCCAACTACGTAGTTTTCGGGTAGTGTGATGTAAACATCAAAAGTTCCAAATTCGGAATAAAATTCACCTTGATTCAAATATGGAAATTCATTCCATCCGGTCATATCATAAACTGCTGGCTTCGGAAACCATTGTGTTATTTGATAGGACTGCCCATCGTGTCCCATTCGTGAAATACGATGACTTGGGATTTTTACATGAAAAGGAGTGGATATAGAAATTGTTTGACCCGGCTTTAAAGGCTCATTTAGCAAGAGTTTGCAGATGTCGATATTTTGTGGGTCGTATTCCCATTTTATATTTTTATTATCTATTTTGAAATTGAGGCTATCAATGTATCCTTTACTTGTACTGTCGGAATAATGGAAAAATGTATTACCACTTTTCAGAAGTTGTTTTGCCATTGCAGTGGAATCATTTTTATAACCGTTTGGCCACAGATGAAAGTAGAGAAATGTTAATGTGTTTGGCGAATTGTTAGTGTATTCGATATTTTCGAATGCATTCAATTCGTGTTTTACATCATCAAGCTTAACTTGAATAGTATATTTTACATCCTGTTGAAAGTAATTCTGAGAATTAGCAGCAAAAGGGAATAAAAAAATCGATAAAAGGAGTAGTGTGTTTTTCATAAATTTTAAGACGAAATTATCATGGGTTTTGTTACAGCTAAAAATAAATTATATAACGTCTTAAATTGTGTTCTATTGCTTTAATCAGGTATAAGCTATATATTATTTAATTTATTTACAGATTATTATTTTTTTTGAAATGGACTTATTATTATTATATAATATCAAATAATATGTACCACTTATTAAACTAGTACAATCAACTTTTGCATAATTTTTAATATTTTTCAAAGTAATTATTTCTTGACCATACATATTATATAATTTTAAATTGTCATAATAATTATTAAATGAACTTACTGTAATGAAATCATTCACAGGGTTAGGTTTAATAATAATATCTTGTTCATCCGTATTAATTTGATGAATAAAAGAGATTAAACTTGTTAATGTATCTCCTGCAATTAAGCCTTCTCCAATATTTGAATTATATGCAAATTCTTTAATTGTTAAAATCGCGTTACTATGATTTTGCCCGTATCCAGGATAAATAGCAGTGCTTGCTTTTACCCATCCATAATTTATATTGCCAGAAGTATCTAATCTGAATGCAAGGTATTTATTACTACCAAAAGAATTACAATTAGTGTACATTGCAGGGTCTGTGTACATTAAATAAGCACTATTTACCCAATCTGACTGATTAAAAATAGTATCAAGTTGATTTAATGCTAATGCGTCACAATATGAATATGTTGATGGTGTGATATATGCTATTTCCTTCATTCCATTAATTGATTGCGCAGATGTGCTGAAAGCATAATTAGTTTGTGGAGTAGCAAAATCATACCAATAACGAAGACTAAATTTTAAGTCATAAATGGAATCACTATTAACATCAATTAATACGGATTTTGTTGTATCTCCTTCCATTTGATTTATTTGAATTTCTATATCAGGATTGAAATCATGGTAGACTATCTGCCCATAATTAGAGTATGAGAGAGCAACAATTGAAAAAATTATTAGAATCTTTTTCATTTTAGTTTATTAATATTTATGTTATAATAATAGTTCGGTAAAAATATAGATATTAACAAAGGTATGTAAAAAACTTAAAATTAGTAATTGTAAAACAAAGAGAAAAGGCATCAAATTTTGTTTATGCAGAACAAAAGCTTTGATGCCTGTAATA